>Ga0114996_10003875_pt1 | contig 18285 bp, 10 predicted proteins | sample ArcticOcean_MG_C_4_FD_87039 | JGI IMG/M metagenome (GOLD analysis project Ga0114996, IMG submission 87039) | Marine microbial communities from western Arctic Ocean - ArcticOcean_MG_CB4_134 | ecosystem: Environmental > Aquatic > Marine > Oceanic | place: Arctic Ocean: Canada Basin | collected...
ATGAAGCCGAACTCCTGGCTCATCCAGAGCACGAGCTCTTCCGAGAGGCGGCTGAGGTGCGTCTGACAGAGCGCGGCGTGTGCGAGAGCTTCGGCGACGAAATCCCGATCGCTGACGGCGTCGATGCTGTTGCGGGTGATGTCATCGAAATGGAGCAGCTCCTGCACGAGCGCTCGGTCGATCGCGAGGGGAGTCGCCGCCAGCGCGCCCGAGCCGAGCGGCAGCACGTTGGTGCGGTGGAACGCGTCCAGGAAGCGATCTCCGTCTCGTTCGAGCATCTCGAAATAGGCGAGGAGGTGGTGCGCCGCGACGATGGGCTGGGCGCGCTGAAGGTGGGTGTACCCCGGCATCAGCATGTCCTTCCCTGCTTCAGCGAGGGTCACGAGGCTACGCTGGAGTCCCGCACACCCAGCCGCGAGATCGAGCAGGCTCTCGCGGAGCCAGAGGCGCACATCGAGGGCGACCTGATCATTGCGGCTTCGGGCCGTGTGGAGCCTCCCCGCGGCATCGCCGATGCGTTCTGCCAGGGCGGCTTCGATGTTCATGTGCACGTCTTCGCGGCTCGTCTTCCACTCGAAGGTTCCCGCTTCGATGTCTGCAAGGATGGAGCGCAATCCCCCTACGATGGCGTCGCGGTCGGCCTCTGTCAGCAGATCGCAGGTCTCCAGCATGGTCGCGTGGGCGATGCTGCCGGCGATGTCTTGACGGTACATTCGTCGGTCAAATTCCACGGACGCATTGAACGCTTCGACGAGCGCGTCGGTGTCTTCTTGAAAGCGTCCTCCCCACAGCCTGGTCTCGGACATGGTGTACCCCGCTTTGGCGCTAGAACATCAGGAAGAGTCGGGCTTGGATCGTCATGGCGAAATCGGAAGCCGTCTGTCGCTCAGCCGCTTGGTTCAGGCCCTCGGCGAGGTCCAATGCAGCGCCCGGCAGAAGCGTCGACCAGAGGATGTCGGCACGGAACCGATTCATCTCCTCGTAGAAGAGCATCGTGTCGATTTCGACTCCATAGAAGCCGTCGTTTCCCGGGGTCGCTTCCTTCTCCATCGCGAAGGCGGTGAGGACGTCGACGCGGGCAGCGAGGGCGTCGTCTGCGCTGTCGAAGAGGTCGTATTGGATCCCCGGTTTGACATACCAGGCATTCGTCACGGCGCCGATCACTTCACGAAAGAGCAGCTGATCGACGTGATAGTTGCGATCAAATCGGAAGTTGGTCAGCTTCGCGTTCTTTGTGACGCTGCCATCCGACTCCTCGTAGAAGTTCACCTGGTCCAATACGCCGAAGTACTCCGCGTCGTCTCCGCTGGCGATTCCGCCGTCCAGGTGGAAGCTCAGGTTGCCATTGGGTCGGTATTCCATCTCGAGCGCGCCGCCCCATTGGAGGATGTCCCGGGACTGGAAATCGGGATCGGTGAGAGCGGCTTCGGTCGCGTTCTCGAGCGCGCCGTACACCACCGCCGCTTCAGCCTCGATGCGGAGGTACTCTCCGTAGCTCGGGCTCTACTGGAAGCGCATCCACAGATCCGGGATGACGCCCCATCCCCCTCGGCGGATATAGTCGTATTCGTCGTAGTGAGTCGCGACGGAGGTCGAATTCCCGTTGGCGTCTTTCGGTGCGTAGGTCGGCTGATGCCCGGCGGAGAGGTCGTAGTCCTGCTCGCGGTATACGAGGTAGAGTCCCCAGTCGAACACCGGCTCGTGGCGCTCGTAGAGGGCGCGGCGACGCTCGATGCGATCCCCGTCGGTCATGGGGCGCTGAAAGAGGGCAAAGACGGCCTCAGTGACGTCATCGGCCTGGTCTGCGTCCCAGGGCTGGCCAAAATGATGCTCGTCGTGGGACGCCAGGATCCCCTCTCCGACAAAGTCCCACATCGTGGCGACATACACGCCGAAGAGGCGCGTGGTCAGGAGGACTCGGTCCACGTAATCGCCGGAGTCGGCGTCCATGTCACGCCCGCCGTTGGCGAGCATGCCAAGACCCCAATGGCTCGCCATTCGTCCGGCGCGGAAGGTCCCGAGGGCCGTGGCGACCTCTGCATAGGCCTCCTTCACCTGGATGCTGTTCATGGGGGCGTTCTCGCCCGCGATCGGCGGAGCCTGGCTGGAGGAGAAGAGCACCAGGGGACTGTCCGGTCGAAAGGAGGCGTAATCGGGTGTGCTCCCCAGCACCAGGTTGTCCAGGATGTCGAGGGTGCTGTGGATGCGCAGCCAATCGGCGACGTGGAGGGTGGGGGAGTAGCGAAAGCGTATGTTGGCGCTCGCGATCTCGCTCCCCTTGCGCTCCTCTTCCGAGAGCTGGCTCTCGAATACGCTCGAGCTCCCAGAGTTCAATTTGTTGTTGCTCAAGGGCGGAAGGATGCCGGTCGTCGATGGAGTGATGGTGTTCTGCTCCGCCGTACGACCGACGATGCCGAGGTGAGCGTCGTGGAAGTAGTCCGCGCGGAATCGGAAATAGCCGTGATGCTCGACATGGGGATAGCTCGGAGCGGCTGTCTCCTCGGCGGCGTCCCAGCCTTCGTTGCTGGTATCCATCTCCTCGGTGAGTTCATCGAGCAACGACGCGCCATCCAAGGGCGCTTCCACAAAGGCTGGTTCAGGAACGTCCATCGGTATCGGATCGGTGTCCTCCTCCTCTTCTACATCGGGAGTGGGCCCGGGAGGAGTCTGGGCAGCGGCGGGAGTCGCTGCGAGCAGCAGCGCAAGGCCGCAGTATGTCGCTAGGTGAGTGGGGACCAAATGCAGAGTCATGCTCGCTCCTGACCGGATCACGCAGCCCCTCGTGTTCAGGCTGCCCAGGTCGCGTGATTCAATCCCTTCCCCCCCGGGATGTCAAGGTGGTCCATTCGGGGGTGGGTGGGGAAGAGCGGCGGGTTCGATCACGCTCCGGCGGGGCCGCCTTCCTTCTCGAGGACTTCGACCAGCACTCCGTGGGCGCTGCGAGGATGGATGAAAGCCACGGGCAGTCCCTCGGCCCCGATTTCGGGTGCGGCGTGAATCATGCGCACTCCCTCGGTTTGGAGCCGTTCGATCGTGGCCTGGATGTCGTCGACTTCAAAGCACAGATGATGAATGCCTGCGCCACGTTTCTCGAGGAAGCGCGAGATCTCGCTCTCGTCGTGGGTGGGCTCCATCAGCTCCACGAGGACCCCGCCGGCTCGGAGAAATGCGATGCGGATCCCGCGCTCCGAGAGGGTGACAGTCTCCTCATGTTCGAGTCCGAGGGAGTCGCGATAGAACCCGAGAGCTCCTTCCAGGTCGTGAACGGCGATGCCGAGGTGCGCGATCTGATTCACCGACATGAGCTCTCCTGAGTCACTGAAAAAAAGGCCCCCCAACGCATACGCGGAGGGGGGCCTTTGGAGTCTTCCAAGAGGGCCGAAACCCTCAGCCGCTGGGCTTACATCATGCCCATGCCGCCCATGCCGCCCATGCCACCGCCCATGCCACCGCCCGGCATGCCGCCGCCCGCCGCGTCGTCCTGCGGCTTCTCGGCGATCATGGCCTCTGTCGTGAGCATCAGCGCCGAAACACTGGCTGCGTTGAGGAGGGCCGTACGCGTGACCTTGGTGGGGTCGATGACGCCGACCTTCATCAGATCCTCGTAGATGTCCGTCTGGGCGTTGTACCCGAACGAGCCCTTCCCTTCGCGGACCGTCTGGACCACGATGGAGGCCTCGACACCCGCGTTGTCCGCGATCTGTCGGATGGGCTCCTCGAGGGCGCGCCGGATGATGGCCACACCGACCTGCTCCTCTTCGAGGCAGTCGACGTTGTCGAGAGCATCCACGGCTCGCAGCAGCGCGACGCCACCGCCAGGCACGATGCCTTCCTCCACAGCCGCACGGGTCGCATGCAGTGCGTCCTCGACTCGGGCCTTCTTCTCCTTCATCTCGACCTCGGTCGCCGCTCCCACCTTGATGACGGCGACGCCGCCTGCGAGCTTCGCGAGACGCTCCTGGAGCTTCTCCCGATCGTAGTCGCTCGAGGTGTTCTCGATCTGCTTCCGGATCTGAGCCTTGCGGCCGCTGATGTTCTCGGTGTCGCCTATGCCTTCGATGATCGTCGTGTTGTCCTTGTCGATCACGATGCGCTTGGCGGAACCAAGAGCCGAGAGTTCGATGGTCTCGAGCTTCATGCCGAGGTCCTCACTGACGACTTGGCCGCCGGTCAGGATCGCGATGTCGGAGAGCATGGCCTTCCGACGGTCGCCGAATCCCGGAGCCTTCACCGCAGAGATCTGCAGGGTGCCGCGGAGCTTGTTCACCACGAGCGTGGCCAGCGCCTCGCCCTCGACGTCCTCTGCGATGATGAGCAGCGGACGGTTCGTCTGGTGGGTACGCTCCAGCAACGGAAGGAGGTCCTTCATGTTGCTGATCTTTTTTTCGTGGAGGAGGATCAGGGCGTTCTCGAGGACGACCTCCATCCGCTCCGGGTCCGTCACGAAGTACGGGCTCAGGTAGCCGCGGTCGAACTGCATCCCTTCGACGACATCCAGGGTCGTGTCCATGGACTTCGCCTCTTCCACCGTGATCACGCCTTCCTGCCCGACCTTCGCCATGGCGTCGGAGATGATGGTCCCGATGTCCGGGTCGTTGTTCGCCGAGATGGCACCGATGTCCGCGATCTCCTTCGGGTCCTTCGTGTCCTTGGATTGGGACTGAAGGGACGCGACGGCGATCTTCACGGCCTTCTCGATGCCTCGCTTGATGGCCATGGGATTGTGACCCGCGGTGACCATCTTGCTGCCTTCCCGGTAGATCGCCTGCGCGAGCACCGTGGCAGTCGTGGTTCCGTCACCGGCGACATCCGAGGTCTTCGAGGCCACTTCGCGCACCATCTGGGCGCCCATGTTCTCGAACCTGTTCTCGAGCTCGATTTCCTTGGCGACCGTGACACCGTCTTTGGTGATGGTCGGGGATCCGAAGCTCTTTTCGATGACGACGTTTCGGCCCTTCGGACCGAGCGTCACGCGGACTGCTTTCGCCAGCGTATTCACGCCGGTGAGGATTTGTCCGCGCGCGATCTCGTGAAAACTGATTTCCTTGGCAGCCATGTTTCAGCTCCTACTGGTTTGGGGACGTCTTGAGAGACGATCCACCGGTCTATTCTTCGATGATTCCGAGGACGTCGTCCTCGCGCATGATGGTGTGGTCGTCCGCACCGATCTTGATTTCGGTTCCGGCGTACTTGCTGAAGAGGATCTTGTCCCCCGTCTTTACGCTCATCGCGCGAACGTCGCCGTTGTCGAGCATTTTGCCCGCTCCCACCGAGACGACGAGGCCGTGAACCGGCTTCTCCTTGGCGGAATCAGGAATGAAGATGCCTCCAATTTTCTCTTCGGAAGCGACGCGCTTCACGAGCACGCGATCATGTAGCGGTGTGACTCTCATCGATACTCTCCTCTCTCCAATCGGCGCACTGTGATTCGTACGCTCGGTGATTGTGTCCGGGGCGTTTCACCACTCCAATGAGGGTGAAAGCCGCGGGATCTATACTCGTCGCGGTCCGAGCTTGCAAGTGGAAACGATCGCTTCCCCAAGGTGTGGGATCCCCTTGTGGAACGGGGCTTCCCGCATTTTTCGAGACCATCAACGTGGGGACGTTAGTCCGCGGAGGTGGATTGTCAACCCCCGAGCCCTCGTGTATTCTTCCGCGACGGCCATCGGCGGGGCATGAGCCAAGCTCATTTCACCGCATGATGGCGCTTTGGAGCCCTCATGATCTCACGATCCCGGCAGTTTCCATTCCTCTTGTCTCCTCTCCTCGCGTGTCTCGCTCTCGGGATCGGCGGGTGCGAGGAGGTGCCCGTGCATTCGAGCCTCTATCTGGCGATCTCGAGCCAGATCGCTGTCGATCGGCTGGAGCTGCGGGTGCGCATCGATGAGGGGGAGACATTCGTACTGCTCGATCCTGAGAACACTCCGGAGCTGGCCATTGATGATCTCGAGGGGCGCGATCTGACGATCGAGTCCTACGTGGTTCGCATCGATGCGCCTTCGAGCGCAGGGACCGCTCTGGTTCACATCTCCGGATGGAATGATGCGCAGCAGGCTGTCTACGCGCAGTATCTCGACCTGGGCGAGGACACCCTGGTGACCGTGGTGCTGCATTCGTTCTCCGAGGAATGCGATCAGGATAGCGACGGGTATCTGCTCTGCTCCCTCGCCAATTGCTGTGGAACGTCCTGGTATGATGAGGAGGCGGCCGACTGTGAAGATCTCACGGCTCTCGCTCATCCCTTCTCGGAGTTCGTGTGTTGTGAGGACGCGGACGCAGACGGCTATCCCGACTGCGACCCCGCGCTGGACTGCGACCCGACGGCCAATACGGCGCATTCCGGCGCTCCGGAGCTCTGTGACGGCATCGACAACGACTGCAACGGAGAAATCGACGAGGAGTTCAGCGGCTTGGGCTCGACCTGCTCAGCGGAGATCATGGGCGAGACCTCCGGCATCGCATGTCCGGGCAACCGCGTCTGTTCGGAGGATGGCACCAGCACAGTGTGTGCGTTTACGGCTGCATCCATCGCGGGTGATTCCTGCGACGACGAGGATGCCTGCACAAAACAGGACGCCTGTACTGGGGGCGCCAACTCCCAATGCGTGGGCGCCGCGTACAGCTGCGTGGTGGAGGCTGATTGCATCACCCGCACCTGTGATGGACTGGGTGGTTGCGACATCGCCGTGGACACGGGCTTCTGCTTCGCCAACGACGTCTGCTATTCGGCGGGGGACCAGGTGGGATGCCTCGTGTGTGACGCGGAGACGAATCCTCTCGGCCTGACGACTGCCCTCAACGGTGCGGTCTGTGATGACTTGAACACCTGTACGGTCACTGACACCTGCCAGAGCGCCGAATGCGCGGGCATGGAGGCGGACGATGGGGTCGCGTGTGACGACTTGGACGACTGCACGGAGCAGGAGACCTGTGCCGCTGGCGAATGCACGAATGGCCAGGCTCCCTGTGATGACGGGAACCCATGCACGACAGACTCCTGCGTCGCGGGTACCGGCGGCGGATGCAAATTCGATGCAGTGGAGGGAGGCAGCCTCTGCGATGATGGCGATGCATGCACTTCCGACACGGCCTGCGCGGGGACCGGCTGCGTCGGTGGCGAGGTCGTGAACTGCGACGATGGCAACGAGTGTACCAGCGAGGTCTGTGACTCCGTCGAGGGCTGCGTCTTCACCGACCTGGAGACGACGTGCGAGGATGGCAACTTCTGCACCGAGTCAGATACATGCGTCGGCGGGCTCTGTGTCGGGATCCAGGTCGGGCCCGAATGCAATGACGGATTGGAGTGCACCTCGGATGATTGCGATCCCTTCAATGGCTGCAAATTCACCTCGCTCTCCGGCACGGCCTGTGAAGACTCCGACGCGTGCACGTCGAACGATCTCTGCGCCGACGGCGTGTGCAAGGCGGGCGGCACGGTCGTGTGTTCCACCTCAAACGACACGGACTGTCTCGCGAATCAATGCAAGAGCGATGTCGGATGCGCCCTTTCGCCCGCGAACAACGGGGGGCCGTGCAGTGATGGCAACTTCTGTACGACTGGGGACGTCTGTGACCAGAGTGTCTGCACAGGGCCCGGCGTCCTGTCGTGTGTCGATGGACTTCCCTGCACCCTCGATTCCTGCGATCCCCTGAAGGGATGCGAGTTCATCAACAAGACGGGGAGCTGCAGCGATGGCAACTCCTGCACTCTGAATGACCACTGTTTGGACAGCGTATGCCTTCCCGGATCGCTCAAGGACTGCACGGATGATGAGCCCTGTACCTCGGATGGCGGCTGTGCTCCCTCTTCGGGAGAGTGCCAGTTCGACAACAACAGTCTGCCGTGCGATGACGGTCAGCCCTGTTTTGTCGCGGACCTCTGTCAGAGCGGGGCGTGTCAGCCGGGCGTGGTTCCAGCGACCTGCAACGATGGGTTCGAGTGCACCGTCGACTCGTGTGAAGACGGTGTGGTCGGAGGATGCGTGTTCACGCCGGATAATTCAGTCTGCAATGATGGCGTGGATTGCACGGTGGGAACCTGCAGCGCAGTCTCAGGCTGCTCCTATGAAGCGATCGATTCGGACTGTGACGATGAGGATGCCTGCACGATCGACATATGTGACCCCGTGCTGGGCTGCAGCAATGAGGCAGAGCCCAACTGCTGTGAAGACGCATCCGATTGTGATGACGAAAACCCGTGTACGACCGATGCATGCGATGCCGAGGCGGGGGAGGCAGTGGGCCAGTGCGAATTCACCTTGATCGACTGCGGAAACGACTACATCTGCTCGAACACCGGCAACCCTGCTACCGACGGGTTCTGTCTCTGCACTGAGGTTACCTGTGCCTGTCCCACGGGGGCAGATCCTGCGGCCGAATGCGTGAATGGGGAGCTCTGTCTTCCCGACGGGCTGGGCTGTATTCAGGGCTAGAGGCGCTTAGTCGGGCCGCTGATCCAGCCCGTATTTCTTCATCAACTTTCGAAAGTACTTCCGGTCGATGTCCGCTTCTCGTGCGGCGTGGCTGATGTTGTGGTTGTTTTTCTTCAGGAGGGCGGCGATGTAGTCCTTCTCGAAGTTGGAGAGCCACTCCTCCTTCGCCTCCTTGAATCCCTTCTTCGTGTCCGCGCTCGCGGCCCTCGTTCGCTCGGCAGTCACGTCTTCCGGTGTACCCCGCCGTTGAATCAGCCCCATTCCGCTGATGTTCTCGGGGAGATCCTCGGGATGGATGTGATCATTCTCGGCGAAGGAGCAGGCGCGCTCGATGACGTTCAGGAGCTCCCGGACGTTGCCCGGCCACGCATAGGCCATCAGGGAATCGACGGCGTCACGATTGATGCCCTTGATCTTCATCTTCCCCTGAGCGTTCTTGTTGTAGTGGCCGATATGGAGGAAGTGCTTGATCAGGAGGGGGATGTCTTCCAGGCGGTCGCGCAGGGGCGGCAGGATCAGCCGCACCACGCTCAGGCGGTAGTAGAGGTCCTCCCGGAAGCGGCCAGCCTTGACCTCTTCTTCGAGGTTTCGGTTGGTCGCTGCGACCACGCGCACGTCGATCTTCACGGATTTGTTCGAGCCCACGCGGCGGATTTCACGCTGCTCGAGGGCTCGGAGCAGCTTGGGTTGGAGGTCGAGGCCCAATTCACCGAGCTCGTCGAGGAAGATGGTGCCGCCCTGCGCCATCTCAAAGAGGCCCTGGCGGCTCATGATCGCGCCGGTGAAGGAGCCCTTCTCGTGCCCAAAGAGCTCGCTCTCGATCAGGGACTCCGGCACCGCGCCGCAGTCGAACACGATGAAGGGCTTGTCGCGACGGGAGCTGTTGTTGTGGATCGTCTTGGCGACGACCTCCTTCCCCGTGCCCGTCTCTCCTTCAATGATGACCGTGACACCGGTCGGGGCGATCTTCTCGAGGATCCCGAAAATCTCGCGAATGCGGACGCTCTTTCCCACGATGTCGCCGAAGGCTTCCTGGCTGGAGGGCTGGATCTCCACCTGCTCGTCCAGGGTGTGGAAGCGCAGCTCCGTCTTGCCCACCATCACCGTGTTGCCGGGCTGGAGATAGGCCTCTCGGATGTGCACGCGGTTTACGAAGGTGCCGTTGGTGCTCTCCTCGTCGCGAATCATGTAGGCGCCATCCGTCTGGATGATCTTGCAGTGGTAGCGGCTCGCCGTGTCATCGTCGATCACGATGTCGTTGTCTGCCATCGCCCCGATGTGAATGGTCGACTGGTCGAAGATGAGCTCTTCGACGTGGCCGTCCTCGTCGGTGCGAACCAGCTTGCACATGCGCAGATGCAGGGTCCGCGGCCGCCCCGAGATATAGGCGATCTTGGTCGGAGGAACCTGCTCTGGGAAGTTTCCGGACACGCGCTTTCTCCAGCGTTGTCGGTGATCTGCGTCTTGAAGTGTCCTCCTTATACGCCCCTGCCCGGGTGGGGTCAAGCGACCCCACCTGGAATGCCCACCCATGGGGCGATTGAAGGGGATGGAACGCTGCAATGCGGCCCGGCGCCCAACGTCTTTTTCCTGGAAATCATCTTTGGAGTGAATAGCGGGCGTTCGTGCACGTCTCATCTCTTGAGCGCCCAATGCAGGCGCCTTGTATTTGGAAAGGAGATGGATCATGAAAGCGATGATTGGTTGGATCACATTGGCACTCTTCCTGGCCCCGTTGACGGCTTCGGCTCATTCTCGCGGTTATGTGCATGCGCATCGGGGAGGGCCGAGAGTCGTCGTGAAGACGGCTCCCACCACCGTGATTGTCCGCACCCCGCGAAAGCGCCGAGTCGTGGTTCAGGAGAGCACTCCCGAAATCGAGACTTCGCCGCTCAGCATCGGGATTCGAGCGACGGGACTCGGTTTGGAGGGGTCTACCCTCCATCTCTCGGATCTCGAGAACCCGGTGATGGGAGGATTGGGCGTGCAGCTGCGCACCATGCTCGACGAGCATTGGGGCCTCGAGCTCGCGGCCGACTTCATCGGCGGAGGGGATGAGCGTTTCTCCCAGGTGCAGGTTCCCCTGACCATGAGCGCGATCTTCCACATTCTTCCGGAGTCGCCTATTCGTCCCTACGCGTTGGCGGGTGTGGGCGTGCAGTTCACGGAGATGAGCTATGAGGATGGCGCCTTTATCCGGAGCGTCACTGAAGGCGTGGGCCAGATCGGGATGGGCGTCGACGTGAAGCTCTCGAAGCGCCTCGCCTTCAACGCGGACGTGCGTGCGCTCGGAGTGTTGCGGGACATGGGAAGCCGTGCGCTCATCACCCAGGACTGCGCGGACTCCATCGGAGGCTCCAGTGGCGTCTGCTCGGACATCCGCACGGACGATCCGTTCAACGCCGGCATTCAGTTTCTCGCGGGTGTCTCGTACACCTTCTAGAGGACGCGTGGGGGGGGCGTGGGGCGGCCTTCGAGGGCTGGACCACAGGGCCCCTCGCATGCGCCTGCGGCTGATTGACAGCGCGACGCACCGGGCCATAGGATGGCCGACCCAACGAGGCCGGCACCATGTCCTGGAAGTCTTTTGCTGCAACTGGAACCCTTTTCTGCGCCATCGTGTGCGCGGGGACAGCGGCGGCGGAAGAGCCCGACGGGGTCCCCGTGAACACGGAGGAGTCGGTCGCAGTTCGTCCCTTCCTCACGTTGGAGTCGCGGGGCTCCTTTCGGCTCCGAGGCGATCTCTTCGGCAACGCCCATCTCAATGACGCGGTTGGAGACGGTCAGTACCTCAGCGCATTTCTTCCGCCAGCCTCGTTGCTGTCCGAGGGGGAGGAGCCGCCTCCCGGTCCTGTCGTCGGAGGGGGCAACATGCGCTTTCGCTGGGAGCCCACCCTCCGGATCGACAGCGGCTTCGCCATCCATGCCCAGATCGACGCCCTCGACAACCTCGTCCTCGGCAGCACGCCATCGTATTCGCCGGGTCTCTCCGCGAGTCCGTTGGGATTTTTCGCGGAGTCGCAGGAGTCGCCCTCGGCGGGCATCAACTCAGGATGGGATGCCGTGCGCGTCAAGCGCGCATGGGCTGAGCTCACGTTCTTTCATCTGCTGGAGATCGAGGTCGGCCGGCGTCCAGACCATTGGGGCCTGGGGATGCTCTACAACGATGGGCGTAATCTCGACAGCGATTATGGGGACAACGTTGATGGCATCGCCTTCGCTGCGGCGATCCCCGGCGTCGAGGACTTTCGGGTCCGCCTCTCCTGGGATTTCATGGGGGAGGGCTCCGTGCTCGGGCACCCTGGGGTTCCCTCCGCGCAAGCCTGGGACGCGGAGCCTCTCGACGACGCGGATCGCGTGGTTCTGGATCTCTCCTATGTCCCCACGAGCGCTGCGAGCCGAGCGCGTCGGGATCGGCAGCTCCACGAAGACCGGCGACCAGTTTGGACCGCGGGTTGGCGCAACGCCTTGCGGATGCAGGATTACGCCACGGATGTCCAGCCCAGCTGGCCTGACTCGGATGCGTGCGCGCAAGCTGTCGGGGAGGGGGAATTCCAGGATCAGAGCGCTCTCTCCTACGATTGCATCGCGCTTTTCCCCCGGGATGGCTTCATCTGGACGACGGACGCGTGGTTTCGCATGGACTGGCGCCCGGCGCCCGGCAGGCGCTTTCTCCTCGAGGGAGAGTTCGCCGGGGTTCTCCTCAGCGAAGTCGCAAGTGTGCAATGGCAAGATGAGAAGAGCTCCAAGGAGTTCTGGGCGGGAGGTGGAGTCCTTCGAACCCGATTTGAAGAGGGTCCTTGGCGAGTGGGCCTCGATCTCATCGCTGCGACCGGGGACGATGTCCCCAGTTTTGGGACCTGGGATCGCTCTCATTTCTTCTTGGATGAGGCGCAGTTCAACGATCTCAATGATCTGGCCTCGCTCGCCGTGAAGAACAACGACGTCGCCAGTGCGTTTCATCTACATCCTTCATTCATCATGGACATGCTCCTGTTTCGAGAGGTCATTGGAACGGTGACCAACGCGATGGTCGCTCGCTCATGGGTGGGATTGGACGCCTGGTATGCCGGATTGCATCTCGGCGCCCGGCTCGACGGCCTGTTCGCGGCAGCGATGTTCCCCGAGGGGACGCCGGGTCGAGCACGGAATCTGGGTTTCGAGGCCGACGCACGGGTGTTCTTTGAGGTTCATCCCATGAAGATCGTGTTCGAAGGCGGATGGCTGCTCCCCATGGAGGCGCTGGACCGCCCGGAGTGGGGATTGGAGGCTTCGCCAGCCTGGACCCTACAGAGTCGCATGCTCTTCACCTTCTAGGAGGATGTTCCATGGCCAAGTCATCATCCGTGCTCGAAATTGATGGGCTGAACCTCACGATTCGGAATGTCGTGGCCGTGGCGCGGGAGCGCGTGGAGGTTCGCCTCGCGGACTCCGCCCGCCGGCGCGTGGAGCGTTGTCGTGCGGTGGTCGACAAGCTCGTCGAAAGCGAGACGAAGGTGTATGGGCTGACCACGGGGTTCGGTTCCAAGCGAGACGTCTTCATTGATCGCAGCGATGTGCTGGTCCTTCAGAAGAACCTCATCGTCAGCCATGCCTGCGGATTGGGTCGACCGCTCAGCGAGGACCAGGCGCGCGCCACGATGCTCTTGCGCGCCCATACCCTGTCGCAGGGCGTGAGCGGCGTTCGCCCCGAGCTGATCGACGCGATCCTCGCCATGCTGAATGCAGGGGTCTATCCCTACATCCCGTGCAAGGGCTCCCTCGGCGCCAGCGGCGATCTGGCACCGCTGAGTCATCTCGCGCTCGTGATCATGGGGCATCCGGCCGGCAAGGTGTACTCGGACAAGGGCCGGGAAGTGAACTCCCGCGGACACCGGACCGTGGAAGAGCCCTCGAAGAATCTCTTTGTATCGTCCACGGCGGCGTACTTGGAGGAGAACTTCGGAGTCGGGTCGGTGGTCTTGCATGCCAAGGAGGGCCTCGCTCTCAACAACGGCACGCAGATGATGAGCGCGATCGGCGTGTTGACCCTGCATGACGCGGAGCGCCTGGTCCAGAACGCCGAGATCGCCTGCGCTGCGAGCATGGAATCCATCAAAGGCGTGCGAGATGCGTACGCTGCCCGTCTCCAGGAGGCTCGTCCATTTCCGGGCCAGATCGCGAGCGCCGCCAATCTTCGTCGTCTCCTCGACGGCAGCGAGATCCTCTCCTATGAGTTCAACATGGCGCAGCTCACACGGGCGATACGCTCTCTCGATGAGGACATGGACACTCTCTCTGCCGCTCGCAACGAGAAGGTTCGCCATGCCCTCGCCTCGGCAGGCGATTGCCGCAAGATCCTGGAGCGGATTCGAGAGAATCCGGGCGAAGTTCTCCAGTCAGGGATCGACGCGATCCCAGAGGTCGAGCGCAACAAGTGGACACAGCGCCAGCTTCAGCTTCGGGTCTTTCGGCTCGCCCTCGCCCCAGCGCAGCAGGCTCTCGATGATGCCTATCGGACGCTGCTCGACGTGGATTTGGATGAGGGCGGTCTCGCGAGTCGGGAAGCGATCATGGGGGCACAGAACGCATTGGAGAAGGCGGTCCCCGCCCATCCTCGTGTTCAGGACAACTACTCCATGCGCTGTATGCCGCAGGTCGCGGGGGCCGTGCGGCAGAGCCTCGAGCACGTGCGTGCGAATCTCACGATCGAGATCAACTCCGCGACGGACAATCCGCTCATCTTTTCTCCTCCGCCACTCTCCGAGGAGGAGCCCCTCGAGGAGTACGCGGCGCGCCTCAACATCCCCGACTGCGTGCGGTCGGTGAGCAGCGGGGGGAACTTTCACGGGGAGGTCATCGCGCTCTCGATGGACTATCTCGCGATGGGAATCGCCGAGATCGGAAACATCAGCGAGCGTCGTACGGCGCAGATGACGGATGGACACCTGAACAACGGTCTGCCAAGCCTCCTGATCTGGAAGTCAGGTTTGAACTGCGGCTTCATGATTCCCCAATACACCGCTGCTTCCATCGTGAGTGAGAACAAGCTGCTGACGCATCCCGCATCCACGGACAGCATTCCGAGCTGCGAGAACACGGAAGATCACGTGAGCATGGGCGCCATTGCAGCGCGCAAGGCGCGGGAGATTCTCGACAATGTCGAGCAGCTGGTGGCGATTGAATTTCTCAATGCCCACCAGGCGCTCTGCTTCCGAGCCCCACTGCAGCCGGGGATCGCCACCAGAGAGATGATCCAGACGCTTCGCGAGGCCGGGGTGACTCCGGTGGAAGAGGACAGGCCTCTCTATATCGACATGGAGCGGGTGTGTCAGTTGGTTCGTGGCGGAGATATCCTCCGGCGCGTGGAGTCAATCATCGGGGAGCTCTCCTAGCGCCGGCTCATTGGGCAGCGGATGGCTCCTCGACGGGAGCTTCCTCAGCGGGTGGCTCCTCGCTGGGAGCATCGCCGCTTCCTTCTTCACTCGCGCCGCTTTTCGTTTCAAAAATGCCGGCGAGGAATTGGAGCGCATGGGATTGGATCCGTGCGGGTTCCGCTTGACCGGCCACGAGTCCGTGCAGCGTGGCGATGAACTGGCTGTTTTCATCCGGAGGGCGGGATGTGTAGTCCGCCTTGAGCGCAGCGATCGCGAGTTCATCGGGTTCGCCGAGCGCGGCGACGGCGCCCATGTGAATGGCCTGGATGCTCTGGGACTCTGCGCCCGGGATGCGGGAGAGAATACCCACCAGCTTGTCGGTCGCTGCTGCCAGCTCTGCATGTGAGCCCATCTGGCCCAAGGTGTTGATGTGCGTGATTCGAAGCTCGATCTCCGTCGGGGTCTTCATGCGTGCGGTGTGTGCAGTGAGGATCTCCGAGAGAAGGTCAGCCGCCGCCTGATGGTCTTTCGGCCCCTCTCTCTGCTCCAGAGCGGCGGGTAGGAGCAGGCGTGCGATCTGTGCACGATGAAAGGGATGTGAGCTGGCGGAGGCGAGCGTGTGCGCCAACTCGGCCATGTGTATCGGGTTGAACATCGATTCGTGTGCGCTGTTGTCCGACATGTACGCGCTCACGAGTCCGGCGGCTTCCGCAACGAGGCCCTGCTCGACCATGTGACTCACCACGGCGAACGTCTTCTCGCTGGGCACCGATGAACGGGCCCCCGAGCCCTTCAGGAGGAGCTGCCAGCCGCTGAGCACGGCTCGCGCATGCCCCTTCCGTCGGGGTGGACGGAGCGCCTGCGCAGCCCGTGGGATTTCTCCGGGATCCACGTAGCGCAGCGTGTAGATCACGTCGGCGAGTCGGGCACCCCAGCGCGGAGCCTTGCGGTCCCCTCGCTGGGCGCGCTTCAGAGCAGCGGCGAGGCTCTTTCGGCTCTTCTTGTCGAACCCGGCGCTGAACCACTCCCGGACCGCTCGTCCATATCCCGGACTGGCGCGATGTCCTGTGAGCAGAAAAGGCGGCGCGTCGTTCTCGAGGAGAAAGTCCACGACGTTCTTTCCATGCGCTCTCGCGAAGATGGTCGCGATCTCTTCCAGTTCCTGACTGACGTGGATGTGTCCGTGAACCCGTGCGATGAGCGAGACCCATGCAAGAAGCGCGATGTCCGCCTCATCACGCGCTGTGTCCAGCTGCCCGGCGTCGGTGGGCCCGAGGGTGGCCGGGATCGCATGCATGAGGAGGAGCGCTTCAGAGAGCGCGGAAGTCAGCGCCCGATGTCCATCGCTCTCTCCACCTGCGAAGAGCTGCCAGGTTCCGAGCGCGAGCCAGGCGGACAGGACGCGGTCCATTCGGCGACCGCTCTCTTGTTGCGTGACGCAGGCGAGCAGATCGCCAGGGGCGGGCATGTTCTCCGTGCCGGCGCCCAACTGGAACGAGTGTGGCTGCGAGGCGCGCATCGCCGCTGGAATGCCGAATTGGCCGAGGGAGAGGTTCAGGGACACCCGTGCGACCCATGGGGCCCGGACGATTCGCGCCTGGCACGCGAGGTGGCTCTCTCCGGAGAATCCGTTGTCGACGCTCTGGACATAGCGGGTGATGGCCTCCTCCGCCCCCTGGATGTCCCCCTTCTGGGAGCGCGCATGTGCGAGTCGGGGCAGGAGCGCGTGGGAGGCATGGCTCATGCCGCATTGCTCCGCACGCCTGGCGGGCGCGGTGGCCTGGTCCCATCCGGCGAGCTGTGGCCGTCCTCTGCGCGCCTTCGCCGTCGCTGCGCCCAGGCCGTTGACGACCCATCCGAGGCGTGATTTCTCCGCGCCTTGCAGGTGTTGCAGGGTCTCCGCAAGGAATTCCCCGGCGTTGCCATCTTCACGGTCATGGCTCGCGAGGAACGCGGCGGCCAGCAGGAGCATCGGTCGCAGCTCGGGCGTCGACGTGATGGATGCGTTGGCCATGGCCTCGGCGAGCGCCGGGAGGGTTCCTCGCTGAACTCCAGGGGTCGCCAAGGCGACAGCCATTCGCTTGAGAGAGGTCGCGAGGTCTTCTCCATGGGGACTCGGTGGAGCAGTCCAAGCGGGCGTCGTCGCTCCTCCATCGGAGGCGTTTTCGGATGGAAGGGTGGCGACCAGGAGGCTGTGGAGGACCTCCGTCATGTCAGCGAGCTGCCAGATCCCCTTCGCACGATCACCCATCGTCCGGATGCGCGCCGTCAGTCGATGGCCTGTTTGTTCGGCCCGCTTGAAGAGCTCCGCCTGGGCGTTGGGCTCGGCGCTCATCGCCAAAAGATCCCATAGAGCGATTCGTGCGACCTCGAGGCCGGCAGCCATCGCGGGCGATTCGACCCCGACGATCTGGTCTGCAGCGGCGGCGGCCTGGACGGCCAGGGTGTGGGATTGGGCTGTCTTGTCCAACCAATGGGTCCCTGCGGCGATCAATCCCATGCCGAGGCGCTCGATCGCCTCCGATGCCTCGGGAGAGCCGAGGGTCTCCATGAAGCGAGCTGAATGCCCGGGAAGATCTCCGCGCATTCGAGCGAGGATCACATGCGCGTCAGTGGTCCGGCCCTCCAGGCTCGCGTGGAGCGCGGAGGTGATTTCACTCGCTAGATGCAGTGGGGGGGCCATCGTCAAGATCCATGGGGAGTTCGCGGGAGGCGCGTTTGCAGCCAGCTCTCGCAGCGTCTTTGCGGCTGCGCCGAGGCGCTCGGTAGCGTTGGGATCTCCGCGTCCGCTCATCACGTCCAGCGCGACCTGGAGCACATCGAGCGTGGCGTGGAGAGCGCGGCTGGCGTCATCGGTCGCGTCGGTTCGGGCGGCGGAGATTCCGTTGGAGAGCGCGTGGAGGGTGAGCACTCCGCTTGTCGCCCCGGCGTCGAAGAGGCCGATGACCGTTGCGACGACAAAGAACAGGGCCTCCTGATCTCCGTTGGGTGCGCTGGCTGCGCTGACCAACGCTGCCTTCACGAGCTCCGTGCGGGCGTCCTGGTCCATGCATTTCCCGGCGTGGGCAGTGGCTCTCATCACGCGGTCAGCGTGGCGTTTTCCGACGCCTCCTCCACCGTCATCCTGGACGCCGGTTTCGATGTGCTTTCGCAGGGCCGCGCAGAGCGGTGCGATGCGCTGGAAGTGGCGCAATTCGTCCAAGTTCACGCTCTGGAACACCTGCTCGATCGCTCGGGGCGCTGACCACTGGTTGTCGGCATGAGCGATGTCTGCCAACCAGGCGGCGAGGGTGGCGTGATTCACCTTTCCGTCGCCGCTCTGGACGTCCTCTCGTGCGAATCGCGAGATGAGATCCGCCCGACCAAGAGCGAGCAGGCGGGGGATGGCGTCCGGGTCTTGCGGACTCTTCGCGCAGGTCGTCGAGGCGGCTTCGGTCGCGGCGTTCATTTCATCGTAGAGCGCTCGGATTTGTTCACGTAGCAGCGGGAAGGCCGTG
>Ga0114996_10003878_pt1 | contig 18279 bp, 15 predicted proteins | sample ArcticOcean_MG_C_4_FD_87039 | JGI IMG/M metagenome (GOLD analysis project Ga0114996, IMG submission 87039) | Marine microbial communities from western Arctic Ocean - ArcticOcean_MG_CB4_134 | ecosystem: Environmental > Aquatic > Marine > Oceanic | place: Arctic Ocean: Canada Basin | collected...
CAACGGGCGGGCGTGGATTTGCTTGAGGCGCGGTGGGTAGTCGTCATCACGGACGGTCAGGACCCGCACTCCCGCTTCGCGGATGCGGCCCAGTTCGGCGTCGGGGTCAATGTCTGCCCGTCCGGAGACCAGTTTCGCAGCCGTGCGACTGTCGAGGCCCGCGGCCATCAGGGCCGATTTGGAGGCTGTCCAGGGCTCGGCGAGCGAGTCGAAGGCCCGCTCCAGTGCGCCGAATCGGACAGGTCCGATGCCGGAGATGCCCTGGAGGGCGACCCAGTACTTGAGTTCGCTATCGTTCACGGCGGGATTCTAGCAGCCGAAAACGGCGATTTAGAGGTTTGGTTGTGATGCCGGAAACCAGCGAACGTGATGAATAAGGTGGCGGAGAGGGCGGGATTCGAACCCGCGGTACCCCGTAAAGGGCACACACGCTTTCCAGGCGTGCCTATTCAACCACTCTAGCACCTCTCCACAACGACGGGGTTACGAACCCCCCAAACTCCGGGGACCCAGAAATGACCCCGCTGGCCTTTGGTCCCCCTGGCAATCGGGGGAAACCGGGCTGGCGGAGAGGGCGGGATTCGAACCCGCGATGCGATTGCTCGCATACTAGTTTTCGAGACTAGCGCCTTAAGCCGCTCGGCCACCTCTCCTCGTGATGCCCGAGTCAGACGGCCCTGACCGGGGCAATAAGAAAATTATAGCGCCTAGTCTTCCACCACTCGAATATGCAGTTCGTTCAGATGCACGTCTTCCACCGGTCCGGGAGCGCCGAACAGTGGGTCCACCGCGCTCTGGGTCTTGGGGAAGGCGATGGTGTCCCGGATGCTGTCGAGCCCGGCCAACACCATGATAAGCCTGTCGATTCCGGGCGCGATGCCGCCGTGAGGCGGCGTGCCGTACTCGAACGCACCGAGCAACTGGCCGAAACGCTCGTCTATCTGTTCGGTAGTGTACCCGAGCACTCTGAGGATTCGTTCCTGCAACCCGCGATCGTGCACTCTAATGCTGCCACTGGCCAGTTCGTAGCCGTTGGCGACAAGGTCATACGAATTTGCCATTACCGAGCCGGGGTCGGACTCTAAGGGGGCGTCGTGGCCCTCCAGGGGCATGGTGAATGCGTGGTGGGCCGCTGTCCAACCACCGGTGTTTTCGTCGGGGTCGAAGAGCGGGAAGTCGACGACGAAACCGAAGGCGATTTCGTCCGGATCCGCCAGGCCGAGCCTGCTCCCTATTTCGTTACGCAGTTGACCGAGGGCTGTATTAGTCGAGCGCTCCGGCCCCGCGACGATCAAGACGAGATCACCTGCCCCGGCCCCGGTACCGGAGACGATGGCGGCGAGGTCCGAGGGTGACAGGAACTTGGCCGCGGGCGACTTGACCTGCTGGGGCGTAAGGTCGGCGGGGTCGACGCCCTCGGGCAGTCCCACCCACACTAGCCCGGCAGCACCGCGCGCTTTGACGAACTCCACCAGTTCGTCCAGGCGGCGGCGGGGCATCGCGCCCTGTCCGGGAACGGCCAACGCCTTGACCATGCCACCGGAGCCGACCGCTCCACTGAAGACCTTGAACTCGCTATGGGCGAGGTCGTCGGAAAGGTCTGCCAATTTCATTTCGAACCGCAGGTCTGGCTTGTCGGTGCCGTAGGTGGCCATCGACTCGGCATAGGTCAACCGGGGAAACGGCGAGGTTACCCGCTTGTTCGGCACCACCGCTTTGACCAGGTCCGTGAAAAGCTCCTCGATGAGATCGAGCACGTCGTCGCGCTCGACAAAGCTCATTTCAAGGTCGAGCTGGGTGTGCTCTGGCTGCCTGTCCGCGCGCAGGTCTTCGTCTCTGAAGCAGCGGGCTATCTGGAAGTATCGCTCCACGCCAGCGGCCATCAGCAGCTGTTTGAGTTGCTGGGGCGACTGGGGCAGCGCGTAAAAGCTGCCTGGGTGGACCCGGCTGGGAACCACGTAGTCCCGTGCGCCCTCGGGCGTGCTCTTTATGAGTATGGGCGTTTCGACTTCGAGGAAATCGCGCTCATCGAGGAAGTCCCTGATGAACTTGACTGTCTTGTGGCGGAGCCGCAGCACGTCGGCCATTTGAGGCCTGCGCAGGTCGATATAGCGGTACTTGAGCCGAAGTAGTTCGTCCACTTCGACGTCTTCGTTGACGTAGAACGGGGGTGTTTTGGATTCGGCCAGGACCCGTAACGAGGTGGCGAAAACCTCGACATCGCCGGTAGGCAGGTCCAGGTTTTTGGTTCCCTCAGGACGGGCCGATACCGTGCCCGTGATCTGGATTACCCACTCGTTACGAACGCGCTCGGCGACGGCGTGGGAGTCGGGGGCAAGCTCGGGGTTAACGACGACCTGCACGAGGCCATCACGGCCCCTAAGGTCGATGAATATGAGGTTGCCGTGGTCGCGGCGACGATTCACCCAACCGGCCAGGACAACGGTGCGACCAGCGTCACCGGACCGCAACTCTCCGCAATTAACGGTCTTCAGCAAAGTGGCGCTCCGGCGTGTTGGGATACTGCGCGCACCCCAATGAATTGGTGTGACCAGGGGTCAGGGGCGCGCGTCAGCGGTAATTATAAACCCGCCGGTCTTAAAGGACCGGCGGGTGGGGGTACTTTGACTGGACCCGGGCCGAAACGCTCTAGCCGCGCTTCCTGGCCGTCAGGCTCACGAAGGTCTCAGACCTGCGAACGCCGGGGATGGACCCAACCTTGGTGCGCAGGAAGATGCCCAACGCCTCGGCGGACTCCAGGGTAACCCAGGCGAAGATGTCGTACTGGCCTGTCGTCATGGCGACCCAGGTAACCTCTTTTAGACCGGCGAGGTCGTCGGCAACGCTTTCGACTTTGTCCGGGTCGACCTGAATGCCTACGAGCGCCTCGGAGTGCAGGCCCATCTTGGCCGGGTCCGGGAGGGCCACGACCTGTATGAACTCGTCTTGAATCAGCCGCTTGAGGCGCCGTCGTACGGTGCCCTCACTGACGCCGACCCTTCGGGCGATTCCGGCGTTAGATGCCCTGCCGTCGCTCTGAAGTATTTCAATAATGCTGGAGTCGAGCTTGTCCACGAGTCAATCCTCCGACGCGGCACCGGTGCCGGTAAACAAATCGTACTTCTTCTTCGTGTATCCCAGCCTAGTACGGTGACCGAATAGAGTCAATAACGAAATCGCTGTTTACCGTTAAGTCCAGTTACTTAACGAACTCTTCCGGTTCCAACGAAGATCGCTGCCACCGCACCGACGAATGTCCAGATGCTTAACACCGGGGAGAGTAGCAATATCAACACTAACGCAATGAGTATCCCTCCAACAACGACATATTGCATGGTGCGGCCGCGTTTGCGACCGGCGGCGGCACTCGCGGCCTCTGCCACCAGGTAGCCGATGCCCAGCAGGGCGAAGGTGCTGACAAGGGGTATCCACACGAGGACAAGCGCGTAGAAAACGCCCGTTACCGCTCCCACGACACCAGCGGCCAGTATTGCTCGCGCAAGATATTGGCCGGTGACCTGATAGGTCGGCAACGTGACGGCCTTGCCGCAGTCCAGGCAGCGGATGCCGACAGTCGCGTGCACCATGCACTTGGGACATATCGCGTCGTCGCAGTTCCCGCACCGGAGTTTGGTAGGTGTGCCGGGATGGCGTTTGCAGTGGTGGGGCTCGGCCACGGTCTGGGTATCGGGAGTGATAGAGGTTACGGGGTGACGCCCGTCCCCAGGTCCGATGGCGAAGCGTTGGACAGGTTGCGCGACATCCAGGCCTTCTGGTCGCGCACGTCGCGATCCCACAGGACGCGGCAGGCGAGAACCACATAGAGCGGTTGTCCGCCCCCTGCAGGGTGCTGAAAATTGCCCGTCAGTCTTTTGATGAGCAGGAGCGAACTCATCCCGACGCTGGCGTAGACGACCTCGGCCGGTTGCCCGAAGACCAGGGCGAGGACCGGGAGCAAGATCATGGCCACGAGGGTTAATGAGCTCATATCGTCGATAAGCAGCCTGCCAAGACCGCCCATGACGACTGCCAGGAGCAGGTACTCCTTCCACATGAGCAGTCCCATGACGACGCCGATGGTGGTGGCCACCCCTCTGCCGCCGGTGAACTTGAGGTAGGACGACCAGTTGTGACCGGCGACCAGGGCCATGCCCATTGCCGCCTGGGTCCACAGGTCGAGGCCGACCCATTTCGCGATGAGAATTGGCACCATGCCTTTGACTAGAGAGTCGAACATACCGATGAGGACGCCCATTTTCCAGCCCGAGGTCTTCATCAGGTTCGACGAGCCAACGTTGCCGGAGCCGACTTCGCGGAGGTCGATGCCGTGCTGAAAACGTGCGACAAGATAAGAGGTTGGGATGCCTCCCCACAGGTATGCGCTGGCAATCGCGAACACTTCCCAGGTCATTTCGTACTCACGCGGGCGTCGCGGTCTTGCTTCAGGCGCTTCAACGCTTCCACACTCTGCATTGGCGGCCCGACGGAGCCGGGCGTTGGCTCGCCGGGCGTCCCTGAATTGTGGAAATCGGTACCGCCGCATGGGATGAGCCCGTGCTCCTGTGCCAGCGCTTCGAGGCGGCTTGTCTGCTCGGGCGTATAGTCCGCGTAGTACACCTCCAGGCCCACGAGGCCAGCCGTCTTCAGGTCGGCCAGGGTCTCGGTTAGCTGGCCTATTTCTTTCCTGCCTGCCTTCACCGGAGAGACGAGTGGGTGGGCAAGAACTGGCAGGGCACCGTTGGTGACGAGTAGTTCGACGGCGTCGCGAGGGGTGAGCCTGCGGCGGGGCACAAACCCCGACCCGCCTGTGCCCAAGTAGGTGTCGAACGCCTCTTTGGTGTTTTTTACGTAGCCAGCTTCGACCAGGGCCCGAGCTATGTGAGGGCGACCGACCGCTCCCCCGTCGGACAGTTCAAGGACGCGGTCAAAGCTCAATTTCACGCCCGACTCTGCCAGGCGCTCGACCATTAAACGGCCTCGCTCGAGCCGGCCGCTGCGGGTACGTTCGCAGAACTTTTGGAAGTCTGGAGCCTCTGTGTCTACGAACAGGCCGAGTACGTGAACCTCGCCGATTTTGGTGTCGCAACTTAGCTCGACGCCCGCGATGACTTCGATGCCGCCCTGCTTCCCGGCCTCGGCTCGCGCTTCGGCTATGCCTTCGGTTGAGTCATGATCGGTGAGTGCGACGACCTTGAGGTCACTGCTGGCGCAAAGCCGGATCAACTCGGTCGGGGTCAGCGTCCCGTCTGAACGGGTGCTGTGTATGTGAAGGTCTATTTCAACCATTTGGGTATCGGGATTTGGGTATCGGGATTTGTTGAATTCATATGGATTGAGCTTGGGTTGATAACGCGAACGGGCCGCTCCTCCGACTGCGGATGTGAGCGGCCCGCCATACGTTACGAGTCACCTGTTGATTCCGAGCCCGCCAACTACTCGTTAGCGAGCGTACTCGACCTGTCGGCTCTCTCTTATGACCGTGACTTTTATCTGTCCAGGGTAGACGAGGGTTTCCTCGATTTTTTTGACGATATCCCTTGCCAGAGTGGCGGCCATTAAGTCGTCGACGTTTTCAGGCTTTACAAGCACGCGAACCTCGCGGCCCGCCTGAATTGCGTAGCACTTCTCGACGCCTTCAAAGCCGCTGGCCACCTCTTCTAGCGCCTCCAGGCGCTTTACGTAGTGCTCGACGGTGTCTCGCCGGGCACCGGGCCTGGCCGCGCTGATGGCGTCGGCTGCGGCCACGATGAAACCCTCGACCGAGCTGGGGTTGTCGTTGTGGTGGTCCGCAATGCAGGCGCAAACAGCTTTGGGCACGTTGAACTTGGCGGCGACATCCCCGCCGATTTCGGCGTGTGGACCTTCGACTTCGTGGCTCATGGCCTTGCCGATGTCGTGGAGGAGACCGCCCATTTTGGCGACCTTCACGTTGGCCCCCATTTCCGAGGCGATCATGGCGGCCAGGTTGCCAACTTCGACGCTGTGCAACAGCACGTTTTCGCCGTAGCTGTACCTGTACTTGAGCCTGCCAAGAAGTTTGACAACTTCCGGATTGAGCCCTCGGACGCCAGTCTCGAAGACCGCCGTCTCTCCGGCTTTCCAGATGGTGTCCCAGACCTCCTGTTCGGACCTGGTGACGATCTCCTCGATGCGAGCGGGGTGGATCCTGCCGTCTGAGATCAGACGGGTCAGGGACACCCGGGCAATTTCCCGGCGAACCGGGTCGAAGCACGACAAAGTTACGGCTTCTGGTGTGTCGTCGATTATTAGATCGACTCCGGTGGCCTTTTCGATGGCCCGTATATTCCGACCTTCTCGCCCTATCAGACGACCTTTCATGTCGTCGCTGGGCAGTGGCACGCTCGTAACCGTGATTTCGGACACAACGTCCGAGGCGATGCGTTGGACGGCTTGGGCAACTATGTTGCGGGCTTTGTCCTCAGCCTCTTCCCTGGCACGGTTTTCATGGTCTCGATATCGGAGGGCGATTTCGTGTTGGATGTCGTCCTCGGCGATCGCCAGCAGGCGCGCCTCGGCCTCTTCCATAGAAAGGTTTGAAATGCTCTCTAGAAGTACAGTCTCTTTGGCTGTGAGATCCTCCAACTCCGATTCTCGGCTTTCAATCGCCGAGTCACGCTGGTCAGCGTGTCGCTCTCGATTATCCAGGTTGCCGCCGCGTCGATCGAGCTGCTCTTCCCGGTTGGAAAGTCTGCGCTCTATGCCGTTGAGATCGGATCGTCTTTCCCTGATCTCTGATTCCGAGGAGGACCTGATACTCAGGGCTTCCTCTTTGGCTTCGATGATGATCGCGCGCTTGCGCTCCCCGGCTATTTCCAATACGCGGGACGCATCTTCCTGCGCCGCCTCGTAACGCTTTCGAGACAAGACTTTCCTTCTGAAAAGTCCGAACGATGCCCCTGCTCCCAGGCCGATCAGGACGGCGACAATCGCGACTATGACGTTGGTCATGCGACGCACCTCCAAGATGATTTGCGGCTGCCCCGACTTTTCGGAGCTACTGGAAACCTGAGTTGTTAATCGAGCTAGTCTACCTTTGTGGAGCGTTGAGTGTCAAGGCAACTAAAAGCGTTCCACCCCACCATTGACTGGTGCAGGGGTTTCAGCCCGTAATCACTCCCGGCTCGTTTTCCCGACGCATTCACACCGGCCTGTAGGATAGCCTCCGTGGCTCGCCAGATACCCCCAAACGACCCGTCTTCTTCCTCAACCCAGGCATCCCGCCAGGCCACATTCCGGACGCTCCCCCCGGCACTCCAAGCATTGGGAGACTCGAGGTTCAGGATGCTGCTGCCTTCCAGCCTGGCGTTTTATACGTCCAGGTGGATGCAGCTCACACTGCTTGGGTGGATGGTGCTGGAAAAGACGGATTCAGCACTGCTGGTGGCCATGGTTGGCTTCGTCCTCATGGTTCCTCTCCTCGTTTTTGGCCTTGTAGGGGGTGTGGTCGCCGACTCCCCCCGCAGGATGACTGTCTTGCGCTCACTACAGGGCCTGAACCTGGCGGCGGCTGTTGCGCTCGGTATTGTGTTCGCGTTCGATGCGGTTGCTGCCTGGGCCGCGTACCCGGTCGTTCTGACTACAGGAGTTGCCTGGGCGTTCGATCAACCATTCAAACGCAGGGTGGTGCGGGACCTGCTCGGCGTCTCCGGAGTTACCAACGGAATAGCGCTGGAGTCGGTGGTGATGACCGCGAGCCGCCTGATAGGACCGGCCACCGCAGGCCTGTTGATAGCCACGGTCGGGGTGAGATTGGGCTATTTCGCGGTTGTTGGCCTGGCGGCTACGGCGTACGTTCTGATCTGGCTGGTTAAGATTCCCCCTCCCTCTGGTGTCGAGCGACGACCGGGAAGCACGAAGCGTTTATCGTCGGTCTTCGAGGGGCTCTCGTATGTGATGTCCGATCGGTTGTTGCTGGGGACCGTGGTCGTCACAGTCGTGGTAAACCTGTTCATTTTTCCGTACTTGCAGGTAATTCTGATCGTCGCCCGGGACGTAATTGAGGTTGAGTCGGGCCTAGGCTTGTTGCTGTCGGCCGAGGGCCTGGGGTCGCTCGTTGCGGCCATAACTATCGCCAGCCTTGCGGGCCGGGCGGGGCGACTGGGCGTGCTGTACATGGCCGGTTCTACCGTCGCAGGCGCCGGGTTGCTGTTGCTTTCGTTCCAAACCGGGTATGTGGGCGCCCTGCTGTCACTTCTGCTAATGGGTTTCGGGCTCGCAGGCTTTTCGACGATGCAGGCGGCCATAGTGGTGGTTAACTCGGCTGACCAGATGCGGGGCAAGGCGCTCGGGGTAGTCACCCTGGCGATAGGTGCGGGGCCGCTCGGGGCGCTGATCGTCGGAGCGGTGGCGAGTAGCTTTGGCCCCCAATTGGCCCTGCGCATCGACGCGCTGGCCGCGCTGGCCGCGCTGGCCGCCCTGTGGATTTTCATCCCGGAGTTCAGGGTACGTATGGGGGGCCGACGGTTGGACGATTCCCCGGCCACCCTCGTTGACCCTCCCTCTCAGGCGACCTTATAATTCGCGTAGGGTAAGTCCCACCCCATGGACAGTCATTTTCTATGACAATGAGCCCGTCGCTTAACGCCCATCACGTCGGCGCACTACCGGCGTTCACCCCTCTCAGATGACCAACGGCGGCCTGCCAACTATGTTCGACGGGACCACGGAATTGGACAGAGACATTCACGAAGAGTGCGGAGTCATGGGCGTGTACGCTCCTGGCGAAGAGGTCGCCCGAATCGCGTTTTTCGGCATTTACGCCCTCCAGCACAGGGGCCAGGAAAGCGCAGGCTTCGCCTCTACCGACGGCAGCCGGATTCGCATAAAGACGGCCATGGGCCTGGTTTCGCAGGGGATGGACGAGGATGACATTGCCCTGCTGCCAGGACACGCGTCAATTGGCCATACCCGTTACTCCACCACCGGCTCCAGCAGGGCCCAGAACGCCCAACCCATAAGGTCCGAGGGGCCAAATGGGGAGATCGCGCTCGCCCACAACGGAAACGTGGTCAACGCGGCGACGCTGCGAAAGGAACTCGAGGAGTGGGGCTGTCGTTTCGAGACATCGAGCGACTCGGAGATCATCGCCCACATGCTCACGAACGTCCCCGGTGCGGACTGGGGCGAGCGGATAGCCACCATGATGAGGCGCCTGAGCGGCGCTTACTCGCTGACCGTCCTGACGAAGGACGCGATCATGGGTATCCGCGACCCGCTGGGCGTGCGCCCACTGTGCATCGGCAAGCTGGACTCCGGGTGGGTTATCGCATCTGAGACCTGTGCGCTCGACCACATTGGTGCCACGTTTTTTAGAGAAGTGGCCCCCGGCGAGGCGGTCATCATCGACTCGATGGGCCTGCGCACCATCTACAAGCGAGAGCAAAAAGGCTGCGCTTCCTGCATTTTCGAGCACATCTATTTCGCCCGACCAGATAGCGTCATCGACGACAAGCTCATATACAACCAGCGCGTGGCGATGGGCGCCGAACTGGCCCGCGAGTTTCCGGTCGATGCCGACATGGTTATCGGCGTGCCCGACAGCGCCATCGCCGCAGCGGTCGGCTACTCCCGTGAGTCTCAGATTGAGTACGGCGAGGGCCTGGTGAAGAACAGGTACGTGGGCAGAACGTTCATTTTGCCGGACCAGCGACTGCGCGAACTGGGGGTGAGGCGCAAGCTGAACCCGCTGCCCCAGGTAATTAAAGACAAGCGCCTGGTCGTGGTCGATGACTCTATTGTCCGGGGTACTACCACGCCGCACGTGGTCAACCTGCTCAAACGGGGCGGGGCGAAAGAGGTGCACCTGCGCATTTGCGCGCCGCCGATTAAGCACCCGTGCCACCTCGGTGTCGACCTGGCGACTCGTAGAGAGTTGATCGCCGCCAACAAGTCGGTCGAGGAGATCCGCGAGTTCGTGGGCGCGGACTCCATCGGCTTCCTCAGCATTCCGGGCCTGCTTAAAGCGGTCGATCTGCCAAGAAACCGGGTCTGCCTGGGCTGTTTCACCGGGGACCATCCGATCCCCGTTCAGCTTGAGATGGACAAGCTTGCCCTCGAAGTTTAGTCAGGCCTCTTCTTCGGCCGACGCCAACCCTTATTCGGCTGACGCCTATCGGGCCGCCGGTGTTGACAGGGACACGGCCGAGAGCCTGAAAGAGGGCCTTGGTGCCATAGTTGCTAGGACGGCGAATGCGAGCGTTCTGGGCGGCATTGGCGGGTTCGGAGGCATGTTCCGCCTGGCCGACTACGAAAAGCCGGTGCTCGTTTCCAGTACAGATGGCGTGGGTACCAAGCTTTTGCTGGGCCGCTGGACCGGTCGTTACGAAGCCCTCGGCATAGACCTGGTAAATGCCTGCGTCAACGACGTGGTTGTGACCGGGGCTGACCCCCTGTTCTTCCTCGACTATCTTGCGGCAGGTGTCATCGAGCCAGGCGTTGTCGAAGCACTGGTGCGGGGCATGGCCGAGGCGTGCGCCGACGCCGACTGCGCCCTGGTGGGCGGCGAGACCGCCGAGATGCCGGGCGTTTACGAACAAGGCGATTTCGACATGGCTGGCTTCGTGGTCGGGGCGGTGGAACAAGACGCCATCCTCGACCCGGCCAACGTGAAGGTGGGCTATGCGCTGGTCGGGTTGCCTTCCAGCGGCATTCACACCAACGGCTTTTCCCTTGTGCGCAGTGTGTTCGGCCTGAGCTCTGACCAATCGGTGCTCGACGACCATACGGCCGAACTGGGTCGTACGCTCGGGGAAGAACTGAGCGAGCCGCACCGGTCCTACGTCGCCGACGTGCGGGCCATGCGGTCGCGGGTAAAGGCGCTGGCCCACATAACGGGCGGCGGACTGGTAGACAACGTGCCGCGCGCGCTTCCCGACGGCGTTGGAGCCCGTGTCAACGCTGGCTCATGGGACACGCCAGCTATCTTCCAACTTATCCAGGCCACGGGCGGCATAGCTACGGGCGAAATGCACCGGGTGTTCAATATGGGCATAGGCATGGTGGCCGTCTGCGAACCGTCCGAGGTCGATTCGGTTATCGCCTCAGTACCTGGCTCAAAGATAATTGGCGAAACCGTGAACGCCCCGCTCGGAGTAGAAGCGACGACTAGATTCTTCATTGAAACTGGAACCAAGACATGAGAGCGATACTCAGCGTTTACGACAAGTCCGGCGTGGTCGAGTTCGGCCAAGCCCTGTCGGCGGCAGGCATTGAGCTGGTCAGCACGGGCGGTACTTTCGCCGAACTCCAATCCGCCGGTATGCCTGTGACGTCCGTTTCTGACGTGACAGGCTTCCCGGAGATAATGGACGGCAGGGTGAAGACGCTGCATCCGGGAATCCACGGGGGCATCCTTGCCCGCAAGGACATGCCCGGCGACCTGGACCAGCTTTGCGAGCACGGTATCGGCACGGTGGACCTGGTCGCGGTGAACCTGTACCCGTTCACCGAAACCATCGCCCGGCCTGGAGTTCAGCTTGCCGAGGCCCTGGAGAACATAGACATCGGCGGCCCCACCATGGTGCGTGCGGCGGCCAAGAATCACCCTCACGTCGTAGTAGTAGTCGATCCCCCCGACTACGGCTGGCTGGCCGAGCGCATCGGCGAGGGCGGCGTCAGCGCGGTAACTGCGCAAGAGCGACGGGCACTGGCCACCAAGGCGTTCGCTCACGTCTCTACCTATGACGCGGCGATTGCCGGGTACCTTGGTGATTCCCAAATCGAGGCCGAGGGCCCGCTGCCCGAGACAGTGACGCTGTCGGCCCAACGCATCGCAGAACTGCGCTACGGGGAGAACCCCCATCAAGCCGCTGGCCTATACGCCGACACGGCCGCGGGCGGCGTTGCTAACGCCGAGCAGTTGCACGGAAAGGCGCTGTCGTTCAACAACCTGCTGGACGCCGACGCCGCCTGGAGGGTCGTCTCGGACTTTGAGGGCGGGGCGGTCGCGGTGATTAAGCACAACAACCCCTGCGGCCTGGCGGCGGGCGACGACCAGACGACCACCTACGGACGCGCGTTTGAGGGCGACCCGGTGTCGGCGTACGGGGGAATTGTCGGGTTCAACCGGACCGTCACCGGGGCCACGGCCAAGGCCATGAAGGGCGTTTTCTACGAGGTGGTGGTGGCGCCGGGTTACGACCCCGACGCACTGGATATTCTCACTTCGCGCAAGAACCTGCGCATACTCGCCGTTAGTTCCGGCGCTGCCGGGGCGTCCCCACTGGAGGTCCGCCGTATTAGCGGCGGTGTGCTGGTGCAGGGCCCCGACGAACTTATTGAGAACACCGATGACTGGAAGGTCGTCACCAGCCTGGCGCCTACGGACGCCCAAATGGCGGACCTGGCGTTCGCCTGGAAGGCCGTCAAACACGTCAAGTCCAACGCCATCGTCCTTGCCGCTGACCAGGCCTTGCGGGGCATGGGGGCCGGTCAACCAAATCGGCTAAATAGCATTCACCTGGCGGTACGGGCGGCCGGTGATCGCGCCGCAGGGAGCGTCCTGGCTTCCGATGCATTCTTCCCATTCGCCGACAACATTGACATGGCCGCCGAAGCGGGCGTAGTCGCGCTCGTACAGCCGGGCGGCTCGATACGTGACGAGGACGTCATCGAAGCCGCGGACAGGCTAGGGTTGGCGATGGTCTTCACCGGCGTCCGCCACTTCCGGCACTAAGACCCAGTCCCACTTTTTTTGCGTTGACCAAGTCACTAGAAATCGTCATCCCTGTCCTGAACGAGGAGAAGGTCCTCTCGGCCTCGGTGGGCGCCCTGCACCACTTCCTGCAGGGGCACCTGTCGGAGTACGACTGGCGCATCACCATTGCCGACAACGGCTCCTCGGACGACACCCGCAACGTAGCGGCGAGGCTGATCGACTTCTACGACGGTGTGGGCCTGACCACGTTGGACCAGCGTGGCAGGGGTAGGGCGCTGAAGAAGGCGTGGCTGGAGTCGACCGCCGACGTGGTCGCCTACATGGACGTAGACCTGTCCACCCAACTGAACGACCTCATCCCGCTGGTGAATGCCATTGGAAACGACGGTTACGACGTCGCCATAGGTTCCCGCCTAATGAAGGGTTCGCTGGTGGAGGGCAGGACGGGCAGCCGCGAGTTCACGTCCCGCACATATAACCTGATAATTCGGGCCTCGTTCTTCGTTAGCTTCAAGGACGCGCAGTGCGGCTTCAAGGCGCTCAGCCGCCGGGGCGCGGACCTGCTTTTGCCCCTGATCAAAGACACAGGGTGGTTCTTCGACACCGAACTGCTCATCCTGGCCGAGAAAAACGGGTTCCCACTCAAAGAGATCCCCGTACGCTGGCACGACGACCCCGACACCCGGGTGAAAGTGGTCAGCACGGCCATGCACGATCTGATGGGCCTGGCGAGGCTTAAATTCGGCGGTCTGAAGAGGGCAGCACGCGCGTTAGAGGCCGCAGGTTCAAACGAGGCTCCGAACCGACCCTAGACAGACCGCCTGCCTGCCCTTTGCAGGAGTCTACAGACTGATTGCAGGGCCTAACGCGACTCGCTTGATGTTTGCTTGACCCGGAGTTACCATGCGACTTCAGTCGCCTTTCCCATAGGCTTGCCTGAAGCTGGCCGGGCCGGCAAAGCTAACTGGATCGGAAAGGCTATAAGTAGCGGGCTAGTTGGGGTGCCCAACAGTGCACACGGGTGGAGCGCCGCTTAAGGGGGACATTGAGTTGGCCAACGCCGTGCTTGTCGTTGACATGCTCGTCGGCTTCCTAGAGGAAGGCCACAACCTGTACTGTGGTGACGAGGCGCGGGAGATTATCCCCAGAGTACGCCGCCTAGTAGAGGCCGAGCTGGAGAAAGGCTCGGAGGTTTTTTTCCCGTCTGACCACCACGACCCCAATGACCTGGAGTTTAACCAGTTCCCGGTTCACTGCGTTAAAGGAACAGATGAAGCCAGGGTAATTAAGGAACTGGCGGACTTTGCGGACCATGCGGGTACGGTGATTCCCAAGAGGCGATACAGCGCCTTTTTCGATACCGACCTAGCGCAACGACTGGAGACCCTGAAGCCCGACAAACTTATAATTGTCGGAGTGTGCACCGACATCTGTGTAATGCACACTACGGCGGACGCCCGCAATCGCGACTACGACGTAGAGATACCGGTCGACTGCGTGGCCACCTTTGACCAGGGGGCGCACCGCACGGCCCTAAGACACATGGAGGGAATACTCGGAGCCACCCTGGTCCATTCTTCAGCCACAGTAGCGGGTTAAGCCTCGGGCTGAGTTACGCACCGGACACGGATTGTCGAGTCCCAAATAACTGATGGTTAATCCAGAATTCGATATAAGACGACCGATACTCGTTGGCGACACGGCCGACGTATATCTCCAGCGCACCCTGCACATACTGCGCAGCGAGGGGATCAACCCCGTGGTGACGATGGAGTTCGCCCCTGCCCGGGATGGCCTGTTTTGCGGCATCGCCGAGGTCAGGGCTCTGCTGACGAGGATTCTCCCCGAAACGGGTAGCGAAGTTTGGGCGCTGGAAGAGGGCGCCAGCGTGGAGGCCAAGGAGGTGGCGCTGAGAGTGAAGGCCCCGTACGGCGCTCTTGGCCTGTACGAAACCGCGATAGCGGGCACTCTATCGTCGTCCACCGGCTGGGCCACCGCCGCCAAGGAGTGCGTCGATGCCGCCGCCGGTACGCCGGTGTTCGCCGTGGGCGCGCGCAGAATGCACCCTAACGTGGCGGCCCACATGGACTACGCCTCGGTTATTGGCGGCTGCGTGTCGTGCTCAACAACGCTTGGTGCCAGGCTGGCCGGTGTGACGCCAACAGGCAGCATGCCCCACGCCCTTGCGCTAATTCTGGGAGACACGGTGAGGGCGCTGCAGGCGTTCGACCGGCACACCCCGCAGGACGTACCCAGGGTTGCCCTCGTCGATACGCACAGGGACGAGGCCGAAGAGGCGATCGCCGTTTCCAAGACCCTGCGCGACAGGCTCCGTGGTATCCGCATCGACACGGCCGCAGAACGTGGAGGCGTTACGCTCGGACTGGTCAAGGAGGTGCGGGCCCGCCTTGACCTGGCCGGTTTCAAGCACGTAGAAATCACCGTTACAGGTGGCTTAAACCCGGAACGGATCAGACAGTTTGTAGAGGCGGAAGCGCCCATTCAGAGCTTCGGGGTCGGTACCTACATCGCCTCGGCGACTACCAACGGGTACACCGCGGATATTCACGAGGTGGACGCCAGGCCCATCGCCAAACGGGGCAGGACGCCGGGTATCACCCCCAACCCGCGACTCGACCGCATTATGTAGCTGGGCGCTAGCCCCTGCGCTCGGCCCGCACTCGCAGGGCCAACTTCGCATTCTCCGGGACTCTCGCCCACTCGGCGATTCGGTGACCTACCACCCACACGACCCCGCGCTCACTTACGAGCAGGGGAATGGATGTCCGTTCTTCCCGCGGGACCTTCTCGTCCACGAACAGGTCCTGGACTTTTTTCGTCCCGGCCATGCCCGTTGGTTGTATCCGGTCACCGGGCAGCCAGCCCCGTACCCACAGAGGTGACTGGGCCAGAGATGGGTCCAGTGAGGCCGTCAAACCGTCCGGCCCCGCCAGTGACGCCATGCTGGGCCCGTCGGTTTCGACCAGTTCGGCTGAGATGTTCCAACCGGGCAAGTGCAGTTCGCCCGGTACGTCTACCCGGTACTCGCCGCTGAGGGTCGCTATTGTGACACCGTCAAAGCGCCGAATGACCACCCCTTCAGGGCGTGAAGTCGCCCGCAAGCCGCCCAGCAGATCGACCCGCACGCCCGCGTTGCCAGTTAGCAGCGCCATGACCTCGTCGACGTGGCCCTGACGAACGTTCGTCAGATCGCCGCGCAACATCGCCACCGTCCGTCGCACCATTGCCGCGAGTACGGGAGCGGGGAGCGATGCAGCGCCAGCTTGCAAAGTCACCGTGTCGCCGTCTTCGGTGACGTTGCCAGCCCAGGCCGCGTCGGTCTCGGCCTCGATGTGGTCGAGGGCTTGCGCGGCGTTGGTGGCGAGTCTGACGAGCGAGTCTTCGACGCGCGGGTTGAAGGTGCGCATTAACGGCACCAGCGATGACCGGACCCGGTTACGGGTGAAGCGTTCTGAGTCGTTGGAAACGTCCACCCTGGGCACAAGATCGACAGCCTCGCAGTACGCCAGGGTGTCGGCGCGAGACACAGACAGCAGCGGACGGATCAACCGCAGGCTCGCGCCATCGATCACCCTGCGGGACTCTGGACGCATGGCAGCAAGGCCAGTGAGGCCGGTGCCGCGCATCAAGTTTAAGAGAACCGTCTCGGCCTGGTCCGATGCGGTGTGCCCAAGCGCAACGGCATCGGTGCCAGCGCGGCCCGCGACGCCCGCGAGGAAGGCGTACCGAGCGTCGCGCGCCTTCTCCTCGGTCGCCAGCGGGACTTCCGGGTCGGCAGCACCGAGCACGCACTCGACTCCGTAAGAATCGCAAAGACTCTTGACGAACTCGGCGTCGGCTCTTGAAGCGACGCCCCGCAACCGGTGGTCGAAGTGAGCGCAAACCAGTTCCCGTACCAGGTCGCCACGCAGGGCATGGAGCGCGTCGAGGAGGGCCAGGGAGTCCTGCCCCCCGGACACGGCCACTACAAACTTGGTGTCGTCCAGTCGTGACCGCCGGAGAATGCCACTTACGGCACGGCGCAACTCGACAACGACCTGCTTCGGCTTCCCGGCACTTTCGGTCCTATCGCGGCGCGTCATCACCGTTCGCAGATTCGCTGGCTGGAGGCTGTCCGTGGGGTTTGATAAGTCTGATGGTTTCAATTTTGAGGTACTTCATCTCCACGACTTCAAACCTCAGGCCGTCGAAGTCGAACTGCTCGCCCTCGGACGGGATATGACCCAGGACGTCGAGCACAAACCCGGCGACGGTTTCAAAATCGTCGTCGTCGGGCAGCTGTATCCCGAGTTCCTCGTTGGCTTCGTCCAGCCCCATCGCCCCGTCTACCTCGAAGGTGAACTCATCTATCGTCTCGTACTCTTCCTCCGGAGCTTCGCCCTCTTCCCCAACTGGACCTGCCAGCTCTTCTAACAAGCGTTTCAGGGTGATGAGCCCGGCAAGGCCGCCGAACTCGTCAACGACGATGGCCATCTGGTTGCCGGACGCGCGCAGTTCTTCGAACAGATCGGCTGCCCGTTTCGTCTCCGGGACAAAGTGGGTTCGGCGGGTCACAGCGGTCACGGACTCGTCGGGACGTACGGTACGGGCTGCGAGTGTTTTGAGTACGTCTTTGGCGGAAATTATGCCCAACACGTTCTCGAACTCGCCCTCGAACACTGGGAACCGGGTGTGCGTGTTCTGGCTATAGATACGCAAGAACTCAGTTAGGGTTGCGCCGTGTTCGACGAACACCATTTCGGTCCTCGGAGTCATCACCTCCCGGACTTGCCGGTCTCCAAACCGGAACACGTTTTCTAGAAGCTCTGCTTCCTCCGGTTCGAAGGCACCTTCGGCTTCACCAATGTCGATCAGTGTCCGCAGTTCACCTTCGGTGATTGAATGGGACTCGGCGTCCTGCTGCCTTCGGCCTGGAACCACACTCTTGCTGATGAACCGGAGTATTAGGACGACCGGCCACAGGAGCAGCTCAAAGGCCTGCAACGGCCGCGTGTAGAGGATGGCGACGCGTTCGGCGTACCTGACCGCGAGGGCTTTGGGGATGATTTCGCCAAATAACAGCAGGACGGTTGTGCCCAGCACGGTCGCGACAATAACCCCGACGGTTTCATCGTCTATCACCGACAGAGTGACGATGGTCATTAGGGTGGCGAACAGTATGTTCACCAGGTTGTTGCCGAGCAAAATAGTCGACAACAGCCGTTCGGGTTGGTCCAGCATGGCGGACACGCGACGCGCTCCGGGGTTCCCGGTGCTGACGAGGTGCTGGAGTCGGGGTGACCCCTGCAATGAAAGGAACGCCGCCTCGGAACTCGAAAAGAAGGCCGACAGGCCGACCGAGATGGCGATCACGATTATGTTTACGGTTTGGCCTTCCACCCTACACCGGAATACCGAGCCGACCGCGAGGAGCGGAGAGCCGGGGGATGCAAACCATTCTACAGGCCAGAAACGCCCCGGCCGTGGGCATCCGGCCCATCCATGGTCCCGGACCAGGCCTCCTGGACTACCGATCGGCACACATTGCTCGAATATCCACGCCTGGCCAAACGGCCCAAAAGACGCCGAGCGAAACGATCATA
>Ga0114996_10003879_pt1 | contig 18278 bp, 13 predicted proteins | sample ArcticOcean_MG_C_4_FD_87039 | JGI IMG/M metagenome (GOLD analysis project Ga0114996, IMG submission 87039) | Marine microbial communities from western Arctic Ocean - ArcticOcean_MG_CB4_134 | ecosystem: Environmental > Aquatic > Marine > Oceanic | place: Arctic Ocean: Canada Basin | collected...
CAATAAGGGTCATATATCCAGAATCAGGCAATAGGCCCTACGCATTCCTGGAGCGACTTGTAGAAGCCGGACTCATCCACATCAGTCAAATCCGGGACGAGTTCGGGGGTAATTTTTCCTTGAGCAAGCTTCTCCATAAAAACTAGTTCAATACCCACTCTTTCGAACCGATTTAATGCAAGTTCCTAATAATCGCGGCTCGATCAGCAAACTAGAACCTGTAATGTACACAAGAAAAAACAGGGAGCACACTATCAAGTGTGCTCCCTGTTTTTTCTTGTCCTAAGTATTTGTTAGTTTACTTATTTGCTACGATCAACGGCGCAGAAGTCTTAGTGTTAGATACAGTGCCTAGTACATCTACAGAGTAGACTCCAGCCTTGACCTTTCCACCAGCAGACCAGGTTGAATTAAAAGCACCTGCTAAGTCAACGAAATTATCCAGCGCTTTGCTCTTACTAGTAACTGGTACATATGACCCGGTATTCGAGAAGAGCTGTACTTCAATAACGTCACCAGGCTGGAAACCAGACCCGTATACGTCGAACGTCAATATGACGTCAGGGCTAATAACTACCGGTTGCACACTCGCTGAATTCCCTTCGCCCACCAAAATCACATTCAAGGGTAGAGTGTCACCAGTCGGACCTTGGTCACCTTGAGACCCTTGAGATCCCTGAGGACCTTGAGGCCCACTAGATCCCAAAGAACCTTTAGCTCCCTTCGAGCCTACTGCCCCAGGAGGCCCTTGAAAACCTTGAGAGCCTGCTACTCCATCTGCGCCATCCGATCCTGCGAAACCCGCAGTACCCGGCGTCGCACAACCTGCAGCGACAATCAAAATCAGACTAGATATAACTATCAGAGTTAGAAAGGTGGCTTTGTTAACAAGACGCACTTGCGACCTCCTCATACGGCTTGCCTATTAGCGGCATACACATGAGTGATTAAATTTCGGCTACTGTTACCGCACAGAGAGGCAATAATCAGCTTTGGCAGCCTGCTCAATCATAGGCATACGCACTGAGTATGTCAAGACCTAGAATACCAACTTGTACTCGGAGCTTTCCATTGTTATATTGAAGTCCTTGCCCCTGTAGCTCAGCGGATAGAGCACTGGCCTCCGAAGCCAGTTGCGGCGGTTCGAGTCCGCCCAGGGGTACCACCCATTAAATGGTGCCTTGTTTCCTTAGGGTTACAACCTCATCAGAAGAGTATCCCAATTCTCCATAAACCTCGTGATTGTGCTGACCATGTGTAGGCGCAGCGCCACGCACAGACCAAGGGGCTTTGGGAAGTCTAAATACTTCACCGGGAATTTTCGTTGAACCTATAACAGGGTGTTCTACCTCAGTGAAATATGCTCTCTCATCCAGCTGTGGACAATTCACTAGATCTTCTGAGGTTTGCACTATGGCGGCGACCCATCCGTCACCCATAGCCTTATTGAAATATTCGAATTTAGGCATTTCTTCCAATATGGGCATCAAAATGGTGTCGAGTTCCTCTAGGTGTTGCTGCCGATCGGCTTCTGAAGCAAACCTCGGATCATCAATTTCCGGCCGATCGAGTAAAGTGACATAATCTTTATAGTTACCCCGTTGGCGACCCCATTGAAACGTTGGACCCATGTAGCCATCTTTCGCCGGAACTATACCCTCAAACTTCACCCCTTTGGTAGATCCGCTTTCGTTCTTAGGCGCTCTACGCTCAATAAAGCCATTGTAAATATATCTGACAGGAGAGGTGTAATGGTGTGCGGCAGCTGATTCAGCGGTGGACAGATCAATATACTGACCCTGGCCACTTCGCTGAGCAGTGAATAACCCTGCCGAAGCCGCATAAGCTGCAATTATTCCCGCCATCCATAGGGTTTGTGGATGTCCATGTTTTAGTGGTTCTCTATGATATGCACCACTTGAGTACATAATGCCACTCATGGCCTGGTACAACAGATCGTTTCCTTGAAAATCTCTATATGGGCCATTCTCACCAAACGGCGATATCTTGGTCACAACAATTTTAGGATTAATCTGCTCAATTTCGCCATAGCTCAAACCTAGGCTGTCTAAATAACCGGGACCGAAACTCTCTATTAGACCATCGGAGGACTTTATCAAATCTTTGAATATTTGCCGGCCTTCGGCAGTTTCCAAGTTCAACGTGATGCCTTTCTTGTTACTATTGAGATAGAAATAGGTCAGACTCTTTTCGGGATGAGGATCGTCATGATGAAAAGGCCCAAGCCTCCGTGCAGGGTCTCCAAGTTGAGGGGATTCTATTTTTATGACTTCCGATCCATAGTCACCGAACATTCTTGCCGCAAACGGGCCAGATATGCCAGTACTGATATCCAAAATTTTGAATTGCCCTAATCCGGTCTTAGTCATATCCCCAACTTCTGTCGATAATCAGGGTCAATGGTAGACCCAACGCCCTGTTCGATCTGCCTAGTAAGATTCGTGGGCTTAGCGCTTCCTGGATTTATCGGGTCCTTGCCAATGACATTCGTTTCGTACATCTTAGCGATTTCCCCTTGATCAATCCCAAGAAGGTCTCCAAAAACGTATTCGTTATGTTCTCCCAACATAGGAGCGGGGCGTCGTATATACGCCGGGGTTTTTGACATCTTCCAAGGTCGACCAAAGTATAGCCGAGTGCCTATATCTGTCTCGGGCTGATGAGTAACCCTTTCAAAGAACTCACGCTCCTTAATATGAGGGTCGAGAGCGAAATCTCTTCCGTCCATCACTGCCATTGCTGGAACCCCGGTCTTTTGTAGCTGGTAAGCCAAATCTGCTTGGTCTTTATCCTTTGTCCAATCACCAATTAATTGATCGAGTTCATCCTGGTTATGCCAGCGAAGAATAGGGTCGGCAAATTTCTCCTCCTGAGCCCAGCCTGGGGATCCCATTTGATCCACCAGAGCCTCCCACTGATCATCATTTTCAGTAGTGATAGCTATCCACCTGTCATCGCCCTTGCACTGGTAAACACCATGGGGTGACAAATATTTATGCCTGTTTCCCATCGAACTTCCGCTACGTCCATTGGAGATGTAGTCCATTACTGCATCGCCCAAAGTGGAAACACCTATCTGATACATAGCAAAATCGACCCATTGGCCTTCACCAGTCGTGTCCCTGTGATGAAGAGCGGCCAAAACAGCAAATACCGCCATCCAACCAACATGTTGATCAAAAAACGAAATGCCAACTCTACGTGGACCCTCACCCTCATACCCTGCAAATTGACTTAGCCCACAGGTTAATTCAAACATCCTTCCTATGCCCGCATATGACCGCCAAGGACCTGTGTAACCGAATCCGGTATTGGAAAGATATATGAGGTCCGGCTTTACTGCACGAAGAGCGTCATATCCGAGGCCTAAACGATCCATGGTCCCTGATCTATTATTTTCTATAATAACGTCTGAAACCCTGACTATATCCTTGAATGCATTTACTGCATCGTCTTCTTTAAGATTTAGAGTTACGCCTACTTTTCCCCTTTGCAGGGTATTAAAACTACCATCCCGATCCCAATGCCTCTCGCCTGGGTCATTCTCCGGGAAAACCCCACCCTCGCCCCTGAACAGTGTGTGGCTATCAACTTTAATTACTTCTGCCCCCATATCAGCCATAATATGAAGGGCTGTTGGCATAGCTACCATCGTGGTCGAATCTATTACCCTTATTCCCTCGAGTGCACCACTCATGTCTCACCCCTTTTTAAGGACACTGAAAGCCTTATTTACTTATTGCGGCACAATAGCTAACAAAACTCGTTCTTAAACGACGCTAAGCGCCTTCTAATACCAGTCTCTGTAGAAAGTCTCGTATGGTACGAAATTCGTTTTTGAAGGATGTGGAATCGGAAGCTCGACAGGCCCAGCTTCCTTTGAAGGTAGATAAACAGTCCCGGTACCTATGACCTGTGCTTCGCCAACTTGGTTAACGCCCTGATATTTTATACCTACAGCATAGTACTCTCTGTCACCTGGGCTACCACCATTGCTAGAGTCACCTTTTTGAATCTCTTTAAACTTCTTCGTAACCTCACCGGTATAGATAGTGACGTCGCCATAATAAACCGGCTTGCGAAGAGCTATCTGGAGCCTTCTTATAAATCCGTTATCACCCATCCAATTAGTGAACAACTGCTCACACATCTGGGTTCTCTGAACACCAAAATCAAACGGCCCAGGCTGGCCGCGGTAAATTGCGAGTAGGGCATCTTCATGTTCCGCTCCCGCGCCTTTCCATCTTGTTATCGGATTTTCCCACGCGCTGTTATTTAACCTTTGCCGTCTATAAGCAGGCTCAAATGCTAATTCGTCGCCTGGTGCCAATTGATCAGATACGGTAGCGTAAGAGACTGAGTGATAGGAAACCTGATCCAACAGTGTCCAAGGGGGTAGAACCACAGGCCCAAGCTTTTCGCCTACTTCAACGTCTTCCCAATACCGGGCATCGGCCCCACGCCTCTCAAGTCCCTGAATCTGATCGAGTATGTCTCCGATTTGCTCAGAATTGTAGCTTGATGTCTTTCTCTCATAAAGCATATTCTGACCCAGCTTTGATGAGTCCATAGCCCTGGAGTTGCCCATTTCTCTCATAGGGACGTATATCTGGGTCCCATAACACTTGCCCACAAGATCTCCGTGATAGTCCCAATACTGGTTCTCGGATATCATAAAAGCCAGATTGCCTCGAGACCCAGGTTTTTCAAATATCTCTTTAGTGACTTTGGAAGCACGGAATTTCGAGCCCACCTTAACTCCGTCATAAAATTCCCAGGCCGCTCCTGATATAAAGTTAGCCAAAGGATACCCGCCAGGTCTTACGGCACCATGAGGAGAAGGATACTTTACCAACGCCAATATTGGCCCAGGTGCCACTTGGCTCCTGTAGATAGTGCCCTTGCCATGATCAGGATCGGTGAATAAAGGATTGTCGTCGCCGATGGTCAAAGCATACTTCGCCACCAGATCAGGTGTGAATCTCTGCGAATATTCGTAAGGAGGACCAGCCTGATCAAACGGGGAGGGCGACCATGGTGGCCGATTCTCTCCCGACTCCTTCTCAAGCTCTTCCCTCGACTTTTCGAGAAATTCAGCTACAGCGTCTTCAAAGCTCTGTTCTTGCGTTGTCATACCCAAGCCCCCCAACCTTCGAAGTTATGTTATAAGGCTAATCGCATACGTAAACGACTAGTGTGGGATTGGCAAGGCGACAGTGTGACCAGGGTTCGGCAAATAGGCGGTCGCTGTACCCTCAGCTATCGTCGTTCCTAGCTGATTAATACCCGTAATGGCAATATCCACTGCAAAGTACGACTCTGAGTCAACCTCTTCGATACGCTTGCCAGTCACCTTGCCATTAAGCCACATCGTGTCACCATATACCCAATGCTCAGGTACGCATATGTCTAAAGACCGCAAGAACGCGTCATCACCCATCCAATGCGTGACGACCTGCCCGGCTAAACAAACCCTCTGGATACCCCGGCTTGGTGGAGACTTGAATCCCATCTCTTCACAAGCAAGTATGTCCTCAAAGCTCTGGTCAGCATCCCAGTAAGGCCAGTTAGTAGTCGGGTTAGTAACCACTCTACCCGGGTATTTATCTTTTAGGTCATTGTAAACCAATGCTCCTAGGGAAAGTGATTTGGCTTCGGCTACTACCCACGCCATCATGTCTGATAGCGTCAGAGGACCCTTAACTAATTGCGGGAGGTCTTCTCCGACTTCCACATCGTCATAATATCGTAGCAACTTGCCTCGGGGTTCTGGTTCAGCCTCTATGTCATTTTCAATCTTATGAATCTCTTCGTCTGAGTAGCGATAGATATCTCTGGACTCGATCATATCCTTGCCGCGCTCGTAGGCGAGCATTGAGTTTACGCCCTTGCCAGTTCCGATGAGTCCGCCATAAGAGTTTCGATATTCAACAGAAGATTCCACATCTGCAGATTCGTAACCCCATCTTTTGCCCGCTTCTTTAACGTCGGTTACCTTGATTGTGCTTTCGAGCCTGTCACCAACTCGAATTATGTCCGTCCATTCAAAAGAACCACGTGTCAGAAAGGGAGACACGCCGTACTGTTTATTGACGTACGGACCTCCTGAATTCGGCGTCCTGACAGCAGCAACAAACGTGGGAGGAGCAATCATGCTGTTGTATTTTGTCGCAACTCCTCCGCCTGGATCTTTGTACAGAGTATTAGGATCACCTAGAGCAGCACAGAACCTTCGAATTGTAAGCCAATCAGCAAGATCCGTACCTGCAGGAACGTCATCCACTTCTTTGCCAACAAGTGCCTTGGCGTCTTTAACAAAACCATTCAAATCACTAGCCATACTGCCTCCTTAAAGCTGAGCTATTACTCAGTTCCAATAGACTATCGAGTAATTAACCTAAAGCGTAGACTAGGGTATATCTCAGAAACGGTATTTCGTCAATACTATTTCGACTTTACTTAAGCAAATCGCCAAAATGAAAGTACGGACCGAATCATTACCCTAGTCGCTCAGGATAAACTGTATTGGATACCCAATTCCCCAGAGATATTTCTCAACCAATCTATGACTTCCTGGTGGAGAGGTATACCTTTCACTTTTCGGACCTCTTCTACTTCAAACTCAGGCAAACCTGGATATAGAACCCTTTCGTGGCCTGGAGCAGGAGGGGTGTTCCTGAGTGTTCGCAAAAATTCGTCCATCATGTCTTTAAATTGTTCGACCGGTGCAAACGCATCCACTTTGTATGCCGCTACCATATGCGAGTAGTTACGCACTCCACCTGCAGCGGCTATCATTCCTGAGTTATTCCCAGACAGTAAACCACAAAGTATATCTACCATGGCTCCAAGGCCATATCCCTTATGGGAGCCCAGTTCTCTGGTCCCACCCAATGGAAGGCCATGATAAGTTTCAGGAAGCGGGGCAGGGGACATTATTGGAGTACCGTCTTTATCGGCAATCCATCCTGCTTCAACATCTATTCCCAGTCTCTTAGCCAGATCAAACTTGTTTGAGGCAACAGCACTAGTAGCCATGTCCAAAACGAACGGTGGCTCATGTCTCGCCGGAGCAGCAAAAGCTATTGGATTGGTCCCTAATCTAGGTTCACTGCCAAACGTTGGCAGCACAGTAGCTCTGGTACTAGACATGCAGACCCCAATCATATCGTGATCTAAGGCCATCATTGAATGATAAGAAGCCATTCCTAAGTGTTTTCCATTGTGGATAGTAACCATTCCTAACCCAGTTTTGTTTGCCTTATCAATGGCAATTTCCATAGCCTTTGGCGTTGTAATCAATCCCAAGCCTGCATCAGAATCAACGTTAGCAGTGGCTGGAGTTTCACGTATAATTCTAAAGTTGGGCTTTGGATTAATACCTCCTTGGTTATACTCATCGACATAAACTCGCAACTGATTAGACACCCCATGGCTATCTATTCCTCGCAAATCAGCTGACACTAGTACATCGGCTCCTATCTTCGCTTGATCAAAGGGAACCTGTAATTTCTGGAATATCTCAGTTACTAGCTCCCTCAAATCTTCATGTTGGACAACAACCATGTCCTCTTCCGGAATGGTAAAACTTTTAAGCATCACGCCCTCCTACATATAACTCCTTAATAATAATCCTATTCAGCGTATCTTCAAAGTGTTGCAGGAGAATGGCTTAGGAAATAGACTATGAAAGCTCAGACAATTAGGAGGCAGAAATGGCCAATGAACGAGACCTCGCCTTTACATCCGCATGGAAGTTACGCGAGCTGATTCAGAAGAAAGAAGTCTCTTCTGTCGAACTTACCAAGCTATACCTAAAAAGAATCGAAAATTTGGACTCTCAATTGAATGCTTACCTGACGGTCACAGCCGACCAGGCACTAAAGGATGCTGAAGCCGCGGACGCAGCCATACATGGCGGAACAGCAACAGGAACGCTAACAGGCATACCTATCTCAATAAAAGATTTGAACCTCACTAAGGGAGTTCGCACTACAAGAGGGTCACTGCTGTACAAGGATTTCATACCTCATGCAGATGAGCCAGTAGTTAGGAAGATAAAAGAGTCCGGAGCAATAATATTAGGAAAAACCAACACTCCGGAGTTCGGCGCTTACGCAACTACCGAAAATCGACTTGGCGATCCCTGTGTTAATCCTTGGAACACAACTTGTACGGCCGGGGGGTCTAGCGGTGGCGCAGCGGCTGGGCTTGCAGCAGGGCTACATCCATTAGCTCAAGGCAGTGACGGGGGCGGCTCCATTCGCATTCCAGCAAGTATATGTGGGGTATTTGGCATTAAACCAACTCAAGGAAGAGTATCCCGGCCGTATAAGGGGCCTGGAGGATGGGGGCAATTCTCACAAAATGGCCCGATGTCTCGAACTGTCAGAGACACAGCAATATTGCTACAGGTTATGGCGGGGCCAGACCCGGAAGACGCAATAGCTCTTCAGGAGCAACCACCAGACTTCTCAGCCCAACTTGGGGAAGGAGTTAAAGGGATGCGCATTGGTTGGAGCCCAAACATGGGTTCGACACCAGTAGATCCCGAAGTCCGGGACATCACAGAGAAAGCCGTCCGTGTGTTCGAAGAACTTGGGGCCACGGTTGAAGAAGCTCCTGTTTCAATTAATCACGAAGTTATTACAAATATTTTTATGACAATTTGGCTATCTGACTACTGCACGACACATGGCGAAACTATGAAAACGAAGGGCGATCAGTTCACTGACACTGTCAGAGGGATGCTTGAAGAAGCACTAACCTGGCCGGCGTCGAAACTCGCCTCCGCCTTACATGGGTTGGAATGGCACAGATATGACATGGACCAAATCATAAAACAATACGACCTATTGATTACACCAACTTTAGCAACTTCGGCATTTAAAACGGGGGAGAGGCCAACTCTGATAGATGGTCAAAAAGTTGATCCGTTCTGGGGATTCACTCCTTTTACGTATCCTATTAACATGAGCGGGCACACCGCATCCAGTGTGCCTTGTGGATTTAACAGCGAAGGCTTGCCGGTTGGGCTACACTTGATAGGCAATAAAGGGAAAGAGGCAACTGTGTTGCAAGCGTCATATGCGTTTGAAGAAGCACGGCCTTGGGCCCATCTTTTACCTCCTGTATCATGAGGTGTTAATTGGAAGATATGATCTCCATGTCCGACATGGGCTTAATCTTTGACATCACTGATGTGCACGGCATAGATCGAGAACATATCCGTGTTGATTTATCAAAAGAGGACCCTGGTTTGATAACTAGAAATGAATCTGGTCTATTCGAAATTGTTGTTCCTTTGACAACTTCCTTGGAGGATTGGCTACCCACCCTGGACAGTGCCCTAGCAAAAATAATCGGGGAATGACCCAATATCGGCACAGCCATGTGTCGCGAACTGCCCAAGGTTATCACTCAGTTATTCGAATAGTTTGTCCAGAACTTGAAGAATCTCGCACTGCATCAAGAATCTGTTGACACTTATAACCGTCATAGAAATTCGGCGCTGGTGAAGTGCCATCCGAAATACCCTGCAGAAATTGCCGAACTAAGAGTCTGAACGGCATAAGCCTGTCGTCTCTATCGTCAACAAAAGGGCTAAGACGTTCTGGCACGTCAATTGTATTTAAGGTTTCATCCCCGGGTTTTGCCCCTAGGAGACCACCTTGAGGAGGAGGATTAAATCCAATCCCTGCGTGAGGTGTTACCAATGTGCCATCTCTGCCGTAGATTTCCACCTTTGCACCTTGACCAAATGGAGCAGCATTTGTGCCTAGCATGGTGGCCCAACCGCCATTCATAAATTGAAGATTAAATTGAAACGTATCCTCCGCAGTGGCATGAATTATATTGTCCTGATCCTCTTTTATCCTTTCAGGAAAATGTGTAAATGTTTGCCCAGAAACAGTTGTCACCTCCCCGAACCAATGCCGAAGACAGTCAATGTAATGAGATCCTAAGGCGCCCAGGAAACCACTGCCTTGCTCTAATTCATCACGATAAGAACTGGTCCTTGCCTGAAATCCACCTCGTGGCCCATTAGCTAAATTCATAACTACCGTATGTAACTGGCCTATGTAACCCTCATCTATTAACTCTTTGACCTGCATGCGCGATGCTGCGAAACGAAATTCATGACAGATCATTGTTGTGAGTCCTGAGGCATCACTCGCCTGCCACATTTCACGAGCCTGCAATCTGTTTAAGGCGAAAGGTTTCTCGCATAAGACATGTTTGCCAGCATTTAAAGCGGCTAACGTCATCTCATAATGTAGAGCAGGTGGAGTAACGATACTAACAGCATCCAAATCAGACATTTCAAGCATACGTCTATAATCTGAAAAAATATGCGGGATCTTAAATGTTTTTGCAGCAGCCTGGGCTCGGTCTTCATTACGAGCACAAACAGCGACAACCTCCAAACCCTCAGATTGAAACGCTGGTATGTGAACAACGCTTCCGAAGCCGACTCCTATGACACCTATCCGAACACTCATTCTCTTCCCTCCCATCCTTCCTCTTCTTACGCTGTCTCCTGATAGCTTAATATCCTGATAATAATTACGGATATCAGCCTTGAGCTCGGGCTTCTTTAAGGGTATTTAAAGCCGTAGACGCTCCATTAGTCACCATCACAATATCACTGCCTATTTGACTTAATTTAAAGCCTTGTTTAAATAGCTTCGCCGCCTCCAATGGACCCACGCCATGATGACACGGCACTAATCCAGTCGCATTGGCAACATCTAGTACGCGCTGACAGGCGGCAATATGTTTAGAGTCATTAAACGCATCGGGTCCAGGAACTAAATCCAAGGAGAGCGCAAGATCGGACGGCCCAATATAAAACCCATCAATACCTGGCGCCTTTGCTATTTCTTCAAGATTTTCAATAGCTTGAGTGGTTTCAATCATAACCAAAACGACAATCTCTTCGTTGGCGTGTTGCAAATAATCAGCGCCAGCGTAAAATTTGGCCCTGTTCGCACCAAAACTCCTATCTCCCAAAGGATGATAACGTGCTGCTCGCCCTGCTGCTACCGCATCTTCATACGTATTTACCATAGGGACTATAACTCCATAAGCACCTGCATCCAAAACGAACTGAATTACTTGGGGATCATTCCATGGCAACCGAACTATGGGTACCGTATCTGTGGTAGAAATGGCTTGCAGACATGCAACTGCTTTATCCGTAGTTACACTCATACCATGCTGCATATCTATAATGACTGCATCGTATCCAGCATGAGCCATAGCTTCTGCTAAATAGGTGTTTCCAGTTGAAATCCACCCTGCTGCTGCGGGTTTACCTTCTCGCCACATCGCTTTGATTTTATTCGGCCTCATTGGTGAAACTCCTTACGAATTATTTTCAGGAAGCAACTCCTGGCGAGATTCAGCCTGCCCTTCAATCTCTGGCCAATTGTACACCATGGGTATGTAATCTACGTTGCTCCAAATTTCAGATTGATCTGCATAGTGTACGCTTCCAGGATGACCAGAAGAACCCAAAGGAACTATCCATCTAGAATTAGCCCACTCGCTTAGATCAAATATGTACCTGGCAACTGACATGCCCATAACGGTAAATGGCTCCGCCATAGCGTAAGAAGCAGCATGTGGAGTGTCTGCGTCGCCACCCATAGGCACAGAAGGGGGGTTCAATTGTTCTGAAATATCCGGAAATACAGCGGACAATGGATGGACAGGGCGGGTCCGGTGGACATTAGACCACTCCCAATTAGCAGTATCAGGGCCTAGTCTTTTTCTCAGACTCCCTACGGTATCTGAAAAGGCGATGTTCATTTGAGAAGTCCAATCGGAACCTTCCGGCAAAAGCCTGCGGTCATCCGCTTCAATCATAGTGTGAAATCTACTCTTTAGTCTTCCAATATGGGCTGGACCGCCCCTACCCAGAGACCCAAAGGCCTCATCAGACAAGCTTCCCAGGTAAGGGGTCAAAACGAGTTTTACTAAATTATCTCTAAAAGAATTGTAAATCGTTGCAGCAACACTTTCTTTAGAAACAAGTCCGTCCCAATTCATCAAAATACTCTTTGCCTTCTCGGCTAATTTATCTGAGGTGGTTATGTTAGATGCCAGCTGCGCGAAGCTTGATCCAGGAATTGAAACTCTTTCGTTATGAATAGCAGCCATATCTGAAACAGTCGCCTTTTCAATCGCCATCAACCTTTCTTGTATGCGATTTGCCCTAAAGCCAGGTGCAAATTCCAAAGCTACGTAATGAGGGTATGAATCATCAATGACTTTATTATTGGCAGTTACTATATAACCTTGCTTCGGCTCATGTAGGTTTGGCATTTCTTCAAATGGAACCACTCCTAACCACTCATGTTCACCTGTCCAACCCGGTACTGGCAGCCAAGCGTTGGATTTCGATCTCACAGGCAACTTACCCCTAGTGCGATATCCGAATGCACCTTTAACATCTGCAAAAAGGAAATTGTTACAAGGGTCCACCCACTCGCGTATAGCCTCCTCCATTTCCTTGGTGTTACGTGAGCGTAACATCTCCAATAAAACACCTGCAGCCTTGTTCGGTTCCGAAGTCGCACTATACATAAGGGTAATCCCTTCACCTTTTCTAGGATTCCCACTAACGACTGGTCCATGCCTGGTAGAAATCACATCAATATGTAGCGACTTGGCTCCTTTGACGGCGATCTGTTCATGTTCGACAAGGGCTTCTAGCCATTCTCCTTTAAATTCATATAGGAGTTCTTTGTCTCCACAAAATTTCTCAACAAAGAGATCTTGATAGTCGGCGCCAGTATGAGTAACACACCAAGCTACATGCTCATTGTGACCAAAATGTGGAAATCCGGGCACTCCAGGGAATGAAAGACCTATAGCGTCAAAATTCCCAGAAGAGACATGATTTTGATAGTACACATTCGGGGTATCCAGGCCTCTGTGAGGATCTCCTGCCAATAGTGGCTTACCAGACGCCGTCCTATCTCCACCCAGTACCCAGCTGTTGCTCCCAGAATCACTTTCTTTCAACCAATATGCATTATCCGCAGCCTTAGAAAGCTCTTCCAGAGCTCCGTTTCCATTGCCTGAATAAATCCCGCCAGGTGGAATCATCAGAAGTTGGCCGTCTTCATACCCAGGTAGAAGTGCAGAAGCTTTTTCCGGGCCCAATAATTGTAGAAGCTTAGCCCGCCACACCTTAGATTCAAACGTTCCCATAAAAATATGGCGTACTTTCAGGATCGCCAAAGAATCCCACGGCTCCCATCTTTCTGGATAGGCTTCTACTATGGAGTACTCGATAGGCAGGGTTTGGGTAGTTTCTATAAAAGCATTCACTCCGGCAGAGTAGGCATTTAGCATGTCCAACGTAGGCTGATTCAAAATCTCATAATCTGAATAGGCACTTTGCCTAAGTCTGAACCGTCGCATCATCACGTCTTGCTCTATGCCTGACTCACCAACAAACTCTGCCCACCTGCCGTATGCTCTACGCCGGTCCAAATCCATGTGCCACATGCGATCCTGAGCAGCAGCGAAGCCTTGGCCGAAAAACGAGTCCCAATTACTTAATGCCTTTATATGTGGAATACCGAATTTATCCCGGATTATCTCGATTTTAGAGTTTAACCCTTTCAAAATCAGTCGAGTTGAAGTATCGGGAAGCGCTTGGATTAAGTCCGATCTCTTGAGCGATTTCATCTTGTCACTGTTCCTCCTCAAGTCCGATTATTTTATCAGGCACTTAATGTGCCCACTCATTGACCAAATGACGAGGAAACCCTAGGATATTCACTAGCGGGGTGTAGCTCAGCTTGGCAGAGCGCTGCGTTTGGGACGCAGAGGCCCCCGGTTCGAGTCCGGGCACCCCGACCACAAATCGCATTGCAAACTTACCTGTCTACCTTAGCCTCAGCCCGTCGCTTGCGGTGCCCTCTAAAACCATGAGCGAACACTAATAAAGCTAGCACGACTACTCCCAAAGGGAGGATGCTCGAAAATCCCATGAACGGAGCTCTTACCAAAATAAATCCGTAAGCGGCTATACCGCCCCAAATGGAGGCATGACGACCTGCCTTACTGGCTATAGCCGCCACAGTGAAACCAGTAAACGTTGCTATAAGTCCATAAATTGGCAGAATCACTATAGTCATGCCGACTAACGGGGAAAGACCATCACCACCTCGAAACTTGGTAAATATCGATCTCCAATGCCCTAGCACAGTAGCAAATGCAGGAATAAGTATGAATCCGTCACTGACTCCAATGCGATAGGCGACAGTTATAGATAGACCGCCTTTCAACACATCCCCCCAAAAAACTATGCCACCCTCCATATAGCCAACGTTACGCAAAACGTTGGCAGCACCAGGGAGACCCGTACCACTCGCGAATATATCGACTCCTCGCAGCCTGCTAACTACGGCTGCAAGAGGTAGAGCTCCTATCAGGTACGAGACACTAAACGCAATCAGTATAGAAATTATTGTAGCCTCAGGGAACATAATAGATTAAGAAATATAAACTTCCCTGACCCTAAGTATATTATACTTTGCCACAGAAATTCTCGAAATCTAAGCCAATTTAACTACTTTTTAGCATCTGCCTGAGAACGTACTGCAATACGCCCCCGTGCTCCAAGTATTCAACCTCGATCGGTGTGTCAATCCTGACTTTGGTCTGAAAGTGAGTTTCTCCACCGTCTTGATTAGTAGCGATTACGTCAACAATCTTCCCCGGAGCTAGGCCATCAGCTATACCGGAAATCTGGTACGTTTCAAATCCGTCCAGACTTATTGATTCGCGGTTTTCGCCCTCAAGGAATTGAAGAGGAAGTACGCCCATACCTATCAAGTTGCTACGATGTATCCGTTCATAACTTTCAGCGATTACCGCCTTCACACCCATCAAGAATGGTCCTTTTGCAGCCCAATCCCTCGAGCTACCCGATCCATACTCCTTGCCAGCGAAGATGACTAGTGGAACCCCTTCGTCAATATATCTGGCCGAAGCATCAAAGATACTCATCTGCTCCATATCAGGCAAATGAACTGTCAAACCACCTTCGGTGTCCGGCACCATCAAATTGCGTAGCCTCACGTTTGCGAAGGTACCTCTCATCAATACTTCATGATTTCCTCTACGAGCTCCATAAGTATTAAAGTCTCTCTGAGTTACGTTCTTATCAGTCAGAAATCGCCCCGCGGGGCTCTGTAGTGCAATTGACCCTGCTGGAGATATGTGATCTGTGGTGATCGAATCCCCCAAAACCGCGAGTACCTTGGCGTTCGTTATATCCTTCAACGGTTCCGGATCAGCAGGCAATTCATGGAATATTGGAAGTTCCTTAATATAACTAGACTCCTTATCCCACTGATACAATTCCCCCTCGGGTACTGGCAGATTGACCCACTGCTCTTCTCCCTTCATTGCCTTACTGTATTGTTCCCTGTACATTTCAGGATTTAAACAATCGTTAATTGTTCTCCTGATCTCATCTTGTGAAGGCCATATATCTTTAAGATAAACATTCTCTCCGCTAGGAGCCTGCCCGATGGGCTCTGTACTGAGATCTATATCAACCGTACCTGCAATTGCGTAGGCCACTACCAACAAGGGTGATGCCAAAAAACTGGCTTTAACCTGCGGGTGGACCCTAGCCTCAAAGTTTCTATTGCCACTGAGAACGGCTGCTGAAACTATATCGTGCTCTTCGATAGCATCAGCCACCGGTTCAGGTAATGGTCCGCTATTACCAATGCACGTAGTACATCCGTATCCAACCGTATAGAATCCTAGCTTTTCCAAATGCTCGGTCAATCCCGCACTATCAAGATATTCGGTAACCACCTTTGAGCCAGGAGCCATACTTGTTTTGACCCAAGGTTGACTATTTAATCCCAGTTCAGTCGCCTTTTTAGCCAATAACCCAGCTCCAACCATGACCGAAGGATTAGAGGTGTTCGTACAGCTAGTTATTGCAGAAATTACAACAACTCCATGCCCAAGGTTTACTTGTTCACCATTGTCTAACTCAACTCCGTATCCTGTAATACCATTATTGCCATTAGCCACAGTTTCAGTTTTCGGATTGGCCTTATCGTAAATGTCCTCTAGATTTACTCGGAATGACTTCTTCATATCCCTTAAAGCCACTCTGTCTTGAGGTCTTCTTGGGCCCGCCAAACTAGACTCCACTTCCGCTAAATCAAGACCGATAAAGTCTGTGAATTCGGGGGAAGGCGTATCATCAGTCCTAAACATTCCCTGTGCTTCATAATAACTTTTAACCAGTTCCACTTTATCGGGATCACGCCCCGTTCCAACAAGATACGCAATTGTCTCACTGTCCACTGGAAATATAGCAGCCGTTGCGCCGTATTCAGGCGCCATATTGGAAATAGTCGCCCTATCTGGAAGGGCAAGGCTTGACAATCCCTTCCCGTAAAATTCCACAATCTTAGCCACCACACCTTTCTTTCTGAGCATCTCAGTGACGGTAAGTACTAGATCCGTGGCGGTAACACCCTCGCTTAGCTCACCAGTCAATTCAAACCCGACAACCTCAGGAAGAAGCATATAGTATGGTTGGCCAACCATAACAGCCTCTGCCTCGATTCCGCCTACTCCCCAACCGAGTACTCCTAAAGCATTTACCATAGTGGTATGTGAATCAGTCCCAACCAGCGTGTCCGGAAACGCAACAACGCCATCAGGTAGCTCCTTAGTAGAAACAACGTCTGCCAAGTACTCCAAGTTTACCTGGTGAACAATTCCCATTCCAGGAGGCAAAACTCGAGTGTTTTCAAATGCCTGTTGTGCCCACCTTAGTAGAGCATATCTTTCCTGGTTTCTCTCAAATTCCCGTTGAAGATTCAAGGCCATCGCCTGGGCGTTACCGAAGAAATCAACTTGAACCGAATGATCTATAACCAGGTCCACAGGCACCAAAGGATTTATCCGGCTGGGGTCGCCCCCCATCCGCTTGACAGCCGATCGCATGCTTGCCAAGTCTACAAATACTGGTACTCCTGTGAAGTCTTGCAAAAGCACACGGGCCGGCATAAAAGGGATCTCTTTGTCGGGAATGTAGTCAGGTCTCCATTTTGAGACCGTTTCGACGTCCTCTTGGGTTATAATTTTGCCATCCACATTTCGCAATATATTTTCAAGAATAATTCGAATGGATATAGGCATCTTTTCCAGAGCAAGGTCATATTTTTCCCGCAAAGGCTCCAAGCTATAATATGACAAATCACCCAACTGGGTACTTAACATAGTGAGATAATTGTTCACCATAATACTCCCTCCAGAAGAAACCTGGCCTTATCGTAAAGCTTGTGTAACCCACCTGCAACCCGTACTGTAATACGGTGGCGCAAAACAGTATCTTAGATACAACCGATTCAAACCGAACCGAAAAGAACAACGAGTCTAAGTATGGATGGGCTATTGTTGCCGTAATATTCGCATCGATGGGTGTCGCGATCGGAACCGGCCAATATGCATTTGGCGTTTTCGTAGAGCCCTTAGAGGCACACTACGGTTGGTCTCGGATTCAAATTAACACATCCCTGTCATTTTTCGCTATAGGCAGCCTTAGTGCACCATTGGTAGGCAGACTAATGGATAAAATAGGCACCAAGCCTGTAATGGGCGCATCCCTCATACTTTTCTCCATTAGTTATCTATTGAGACCATTTATGACGAATATCTTTCACTGGTATTTGGTAAGTATTGTCCAATTTGTAGGCATGCCCGGCTCCGCGATGCTCCCTGCAGGCAAGTTAATCGGTGCCTGGTTTCCCAAGCGGACCGGGAGAATGCTTGGAATTTCTATGATGGGAGCAAATTTTGGTGGCGTGATTATGCCAATTTTCGCAAGCTTGTTAGTATCTAGCTATGGATGGCAATATACGTATACAACGTTCGGATTCCTATGCCTCGCTACAGCTTTGGGAGCGTTATTCTTTATAAAAGATGACCCACTTTCAACTACTTCTGGTATAAAGAAGTCCAATAAAACGGTCCAAAATGGGGCAACCGTTCGGCAAGCTTTACATAGCCGTTCCTTTTATGCAGTCGTCTTAGGCGTCATGGCAGCCAGCTTTACTTATCAGTCTGTCTTAACTCAAATCATTCCACATCTCCAAAATGAAGGCATGACGATAAAAAGTGCAAGCGTTTTTCTTGGGGTAGTGGCTGCCTTTGGCATGTTGGGGAAAATTGCCTTCGGGATTCTAACGGAACGCTTA
>Ga0114996_10003880_pt1 | contig 18277 bp, 18 predicted proteins | sample ArcticOcean_MG_C_4_FD_87039 | JGI IMG/M metagenome (GOLD analysis project Ga0114996, IMG submission 87039) | Marine microbial communities from western Arctic Ocean - ArcticOcean_MG_CB4_134 | ecosystem: Environmental > Aquatic > Marine > Oceanic | place: Arctic Ocean: Canada Basin | collected...
GTCGGCGAGTCGGCGCACGCCGTCCATTTGTGCCACCTCCTTGCCGGCCTGTTCTCCTTCTTGGGCGTGGATGGTGTCAAAGGCCTGGCGCAATTGGGCCAGCCATGGCGGGTCAATGATGTTTTCTAGTAGAGTAAAACCTTGCTCGTCGAGTTCGTCCCGTTGTATCTGGGGCAGTGGGACCGGTTTGCAGCCGAGTTGCAAGAGCTTCTCGTCAAATTCCATAAGCCTTCTTCACCTCTGTGCCTATTATTTGCATGCCGCGGTTCACTTCGTCCTCATCCTGCGCATAAGTTACGCGAATGCATTCGTGGCGATGCGCCCATTCCTCCTCGATGCCGGGAAAAAAATAATGGCCCGATACCACTATCACCCCTCTTTGTTTTAAGCGCTCGTAGAGTTCCAGGTTGGTGATGGGCAGATCTTTGAACCAGAGCCACAAAAACATGGCACCTTCGGCTTTGTGTACGTAATAATCGCAGCCTTCCAAGTATTCGTGGGCCCAGGCGGTTGCGCGCTCGGCGCGCCGCCGATAGAACGGTGCGATTACTTCGCGGCTCAGGCGTAAAATTTCGCCACTGCGCACCAGCTCTAACGCCAGGGCGCTGCCAAAACTGCCGGTGGTCAAATTGACGATGGCGTTGATGCCGGCCAGGGCTTTGATGATTTCTGGGCGGGCGATGACAATGCCGGTGCGCGCCGCTGGCAGGCCCAGTTTTGATAAACTCATGCAGACGATGGTGTTTTCGTCGTACAATGGCGTTGCTTCAGTGAAAACCATGCCGGGGAAAGGCATGCCGTAGGCATTGTCGAGGATGAGCGGGATATCGTGTTGGCGCGCCAGGGCCGCCAATTGGTTGACCTCGTCGTCGGTGAGTACATTGCCGGTGGGATTGGTTGGCCGCGAGACGCAGAGGGCGCCGGTCTGTTCGGTGATGTGGACTGCGTCGAAGTTGACCCGGTACTTAAAGGTGTGGGCGTCGATGAATTCGATGTCGGGGCGGGCCGCTGTAAAGAAATTGTCGCTCAGCCCCGCGTCGGTGTAGCCGATGTACTCGGATGCCAATGGTAGTTGGATCTGGCGCTGGCTGCCGTCGGTGCAGGGGCCGGCAAACATATTGAAGAGCAGAAAAAACGCCGCCTGGCTGCCGTTGGTCAGGCCGATATTTTCGGGGCCGATGTCCCAGCCGCACTGGCGCTGCAATAGCTGCGCCAACGCGGCGATAAAGTCCCAGTCGCCTTGTGGGGGACCGTAGACGCCGACTAGGTGGTGCAATTTATCGGGGTCGGCGAGGAGATCCTGCAAGCGTTGGCGTATGATGTTTTGGACCTCGGGAATGTGGCCGGGATTGCCACCACCCATCATGATGAGGTCTTCGCTGCCGCTGGCTAGGGCGTGGCCGAGGTCGTCCATTAATGAGAGGATGCCGGCTTGGCGGGTAAATTTTTCTCCGAATTTAGATAGTTTCATCGGGAGTCAGGAGGCTACTGTCCATAAGCGGGTTAATACGTCTGCTGCGCCTGCTCTGATCTGGTAGTCAACTAGGTGTGAAATTTCTGTTTCTCCTGGATTTATTTCTACTGTTGGTGCGCCCCAATTACGCGCTAGGCGTACGGGCTCGGCGATGTAGGGGAAAACGCTGGTGGTGCCGACGCTAAAGACTAGATCGAAGCCGCGGTTTAGTTCGTTGTACAGTTTCTCGACGGGGGCTTGGGGTAACATCTCGCCGAAGAGGACTACGTCGGGGCGAAGCAATTTCCCGCATTGGGGGCAGGCGGGTGGGATGTGTAGATTGCTGAAGTCGTCAATGTTTTGCGCATAGGGACAGGCTGTGCAGTAGAGGTCGGTGATGCGGCCGTGGATCTCGATGAGGTTGCGGCTGCCAGCGCGCCGGTGGAAACCGTCGACGTTTTGGGTTAGGATCCAGGTGCCGGGTTTTTGTGCCTCTATTTCGGCCATGACTTGGTGGCCGGCGTTGAAGTCGGCACCGCGGCAGGCGCGCTCTACCTCGGCTATGTACTTCCAGGTTAGTTCTGGGCGTTGCAATAGCATATGGCCGGATAGCGCTTCCTCGATGGGCACATCCTCCGCGGTAAGTTTCTCGTTGTATAGGCCGCCGATGCCGCGGTAGGTTGGCAGGCCCGAATCGGCGGAAAGGCCGGCGCCGGTGATGAAGAGAATGCGCTCGGCGCGGCGCAGGTGGTGGGCGACTTGCGTTATGAGTTCATCCATTGGACCGCTTTGGGGAACGAGCTATAAATTGTCGTGTATAGCCGAGGCTATTTCTTTTCTGGTTCTCCAAAGCGCGTGTCCTCGTAGCGCGCAAAGGGGGTTTCTATTTTGACTTCGGCGGCGATTTCTTCCAGCCTCTCCTGATGTGAGGGTGAAATGGGAATGCCACTGCGTTCGTACTCCTGCTCCCAATAGTGCTCCATGCCGCCGGCCAATTCGGCGCGCTCGTGGCCGGGAAAAGGTTTCATCTGGCGCGCTGCACCGATGAAGTGGTCCATCTCTGCCTTGAATTTGTCTAGTGGCATAAAACGGGCTACGTCAAATACGGCCACAAAGGATCCCTGGTTGGATATAAACTGCGACTCGACGCATTCGCTGTTGCCGACACCGGCCATAATGCCGCCTATAGCGCTCATGGTCGTGGCCAGCCCCACTTCCTTGAAGTAGACACCGGCCGAGTGGGCGAAAATTTCCTCGTCCCAGCCCACGAAGGAGGAGGCCATATCGGGCACCATCGGCGGTTGCTGGCCGGCGGGCACGGCAAAGCTGAAAGGTGAGACTACCCCGGCGCTCAGGATCATACTGTCGGGCTGGGGTGTGTAGAGGTTTGAGGAGGTCACAAAAGCTATGCAGTCGTGCTCCAGGGCTAGGCGCGAATATTTGCCCGCCGCGCCAAAGTGGAAGTGGTTGCGCGTGGTCGCCGCCGCCGTGCCGCATTCTTTGGCTTTCTCTATAGCCCATAGGGTGGCCTGGTAGCAGGGAAAATGGCCCATGCCGCCGTCGCCGTCGTAGACGCGCGTGGTGCCCTGCTCGTCGACTACACTGACCTGGGGTCGCGGATTGACCTTTCCCTGCAGCATCAGCTGTGCGTATCCGGACGTTTGCTGGGTGCCGTGGCTGAAGACACCGCGCAGATCGGTTTGCGTCAATATAGTGGCCATAAAGGTGGCATCTTCGGCGCTGGTGCCCGCTTTTTCAAAGATAGCGCTGACCAGCGTGCGTATCTCTGCGGCCGGCACGCGGATCCCACTTTGGGGAGGGAAATTGGACATGAGTTTACCTTTCGAGGTTTAGTTTTTCCAGCACTTCCTTATTTACTACGTTGTCGGGCCCTTTCCCCTGTAGGGCCTGGATGACGTTTTGGGCTGCGGCCACCGACATGGCCCCGCGGGCGGCGTAGGTTTTGGAGGCGGAGTGGGGCATGGCCACTACATTTTCTAGGCGCACCAATTCTAGGGAGGTGCCCTCGGGGGGTTCGGTCTCTTGGCAGTCGAGACCGGCGCCAGTTAAATGACCGCTTTTGAGTGCTGCGATCAACGCTTCTTCGTCGACCAGCCCACCGCGCGCCGTGTTGATTAGGTAACTGCCCGCTTGCATGCGCCCGAGAAAGTCGGCGTTGACCATGCGGACGTTGTCGTCGGTCAACGGGGTGTGCAGGCTGATGGCGTCGGCTTGGGCTAGGAGTTCGTCTAAAGTGGCAGGGGTGGCGTCCATTGCTGCAATGGTTTCTGCCTCGACCCAGGGATCGTGGACCAGGACGCGCATTTTGAAACCGCGGGCACGGCGCACTACTTCGGCGCCGATGCGGCCACAGCCCACCAACCCCAGGGTCATGGCCGCCAGGTCCTGGCCGATGGGCACGTCGTAGCCGCCTTCCTTGACTGAGCGGTCGCCGGGCACGATGGAGCGCACGGTGGCCAAGAGCAGGGCCAGGGCGTGGTCGGCCACGGCGTCGGACATGGCGCCGGGTGTGTTGGTGACCAGAATGCCGCGCGCGGTGCACGCTTCCAGGTCGACGCGATCGAAACCGACGCCGTTGCGCGCCACAATTTTGAGGTCATCGGCTTTGGCCAGGGTCTCGGCGTTGATGAATTCGCCGCCGGCGATGAAAGCGGCGATATCAGCTAATTTATCGGTGGTTTCTACCACGTCGCTCCAGGAACGGTCGATGGGCGGTCTTACTTCTACTGCAAAGCCGGCTTCTTCGAGTAACTCGGTTGCCGGATTTTCTCCTCTGAACTCGAGTGGTACGCTGGATAGAACGCGGTACTTGGACATAAACTTCCTTTCTTTATTTTAGCCGGGTAAATAACAGGATCTGGCAAAATTGTGTCAAGCCGTTGGATAGATGGACCGCGTTGCAGGGATGTCGTATTTTTGGTGGTGCTGATGAAAATGAGTGTTTAAAGGACGAGAGCTTATATGGCCTACGATCTATTATTAAAAAATGCGACCGTTATCGATCCGGCGCAGAACCTGGATGGGCGGTTTGATGTAGCGGTTGATGGGGACCGCATTACAGCTGTTGCGCCCAGCATTGTTGGGGAAGCGCGCCAGGTTGTCGATCTGGAAGGCAAGATTCTTACTCCGGGGTGGATTGATATTCACGCGCACATTTTTGCTGGATTTACTACCTGGGGGTTTAAGGCAGACGCGCTGTGTTTGTCTACGGGGGTGACCACTATTGTCGATGCCGGTAGTCCGGGGTGGGCCAATTTTCTCGCCTTTAAGGAGTTTATTGTCGAGCCGGCGCGCACCCAGATGCTCACCTTTGTGCATATCTCCGGTATTGGGCTGACCTATGGGCCGGCCGGCGAGATGACCGATATGCGCTACGCCGCTCCTGAGCAGACCGCCTTTGTCATTCAGGAATGGCCCGATATCTGCGTTGGCGTCAAAGTGCGCCAGGCCGCTTTTCAGGTGGGCGATAATGGGGTGGAGCCGTTGCGCCTGGCCGTCGAAGCCGGTCGTTTGTCCGGCACACCTGTCATGGTGCACATTGGCGCTGGGGTGGCCCTGCCCGATGTGCTGGCGGGCATGCGCCCCGGCGACATCGCCACCCATTGTTATCAGGGCCACGGCGACCATATTCTCGGGGACGGCACCGAAGTTATTGCGGAGGTCTGGCAGGCGCGCGAGCGCGGCATTCTCTTTGACCTGGGGCACGGCGGTGGCAGTTTTAACTTTGAAGTTGCCAAGCGCGCCCTGGCCAATGGGTTTGTTTCCGACATCATTAGTACCGACATCCACAGCAGCAGCTTTGAGAGCACGGTACAGAGCCTGCCCGATGCCGCTTCCAAATTGCTCAATCTGGGCATTGACCTGCGCGATATCGTGCGGCAGACGACGGCCTCTGCTGCTGCGTCGATACATCGCGACGATGAGCTCGGCACCCTGCGGCCGGGTACGATTGCCGACCTGGCGGCTTTTGAAATTCTCGAAGGCGAGTACGAATTCTTCGATACGCACAGGCAGCCCCACCCAGGCTCTGCGCTTATATCGCCGGTGCTTACGGTGCGCGCCGGCCAGGTCTACCGACCGGACGATCTGCGCGCTGAAGTAGAGCAAGAAGCGCGGCGCAGCGCGCAAACGATTCGCGCCATCGCCGGCAGCAACGCGGCGGCCTTGCAACAACTCAAACAGTGAAGTGAGCTAGAGATATGTCCCACGACCTATTGTTAAAAAATGCCACCGTTATCGATCCAGCGCAGAATATTCACGGCGCTTTTGACGTGGCCGTCGACGGCGACCGCATCGCCGCCGTGGCACCCAGTATCGCGGCAGAGGCGCGCCAGACCATCGATCTCAAAGGCAAAATTCTCACCCCTGGTTGGATCGATATCCACGCCCATGTATATGCGGGAGCCACCACCTGGGGGTTTAAAGCAGATGCTTTTTGCCTGGCTACCGGTGTCACTACTATTGTCGATGCCGGCAGTCCGGGGTGGGCCAATTTTCTCGGTTTTGAGGAATTTATCGCCGCGCCGGCGCGCACCCAGATTCTTACCTTCATCCACATTTCCGGCATCGGCCTGACTTACGGGCCGGTGGGCGAGATGACCGATATACGCTACGCCGCCCCCGAGCAGACGGCCTGCGTCGTGCAGAACTGGCCCGATACCTGTGTTGGAGTCAAAGTGCGCATGGGCGCCATGCAGGTTGGCGACAACGATCTGGAGCCGTTGCGTCTGGCCGTCCAGGCCGCCAATATGGCTGCCAGCCCCCTCATGGTGCACATTGGACCAGGCCTATCTTTGCCGGCCATGCTCGACTTGATGCGCCCCGGCGACATCGTCACCCACTGCTATAAATCGGCGCTTTCGGGTCCTTTGCCCGACGGCGACGGCAGCGAGGGGCTCATTGTTGGCGACGACTTGCAGATCATGCCCCAGGTGAGGGCGGCACGGGCGCGCGGCATTTTATTTGATTTGGGGCACGGCGGCGGCAGTTTTAATTTTCGCGTCGCGCGCCTGGCCCTGGCGCAAGATTTCCGCTCCGACGTCATCAGCACCGATCTCCACGTCCACAGCCTCGAAGATCCGGTCTACAGCATGCCGGAAACGGCCTCTAAGCTGCTCCACCTCGGCGTCGAACTGCCCGAGGTTGTGCGCCAGGCTACGGCCGCGCCGGCTGCGGCTATTGGTCGCGCCGATCAATTGGGCACGCTGCGACCGGGAACTAGCGCCGATCTGGCGGCTTTTAATATGGCGGCAGGTGAGTTCACCTTTGAAGATGTGCACGCGCAGCGCGAGACGGGTGGGCAGATGATTGAACCTGTGCTCACGGTGCGGGCGGGCAAACCTTATTGGCCGGCTGATCTGCACGAAGAGGTAGAAGAGACGCGGCGGCGGGCGCGGCAGATGAGGGCTCTCCACAGGAAGGATTTTGCCGCTTTGGGGTGGACACCTGGGGCTTAGCGCCTTTTTATTTATTGACGTTTTCTTTGGTGGAGTACGATTCTCGGGGGGTGGGCCGGGGCCTCTCGCTCATTCTCGCCGGGCTTCCTGCCCGGCTCCGAGGCATCACCCCCTGCGCCGCTTCCTGCGGCTCCGGGGGTGATGAATCCGCTCTGAGGCCCCGGCCCACCCCCCGAGAATCTCCGCTGGCTTGATGACGGGAAAAGACGTTGGTATAGTGGGATCGGGTTTGGAAACTTGTGAAGGATTGTAATGAAATCACTTCTTGTTTTTCTCCTCTTGTGCTGTTTTGTTGCGGCTGACCTGGCTTGTTCGTCGAGTCCGTTTCGCAAGAGAATGGTTTTTACGCGCGATGACTTGCAGAAGAAGATTGCGCCCAAATTTCCGCTCAAGCAAAAAGGTACCTTGTTTTCGGTTACGTTCTCTGAGCCGGTGGTGATGCTCAAAAAAGGAGCTGATCGCCTCGGTCTTCAACTCAATCTCAAAGTGGCGCCGCCGTTGGGCAAGAAATACAAGGGCCGGGCGGAAATTGACGGGCAGATCGAATACCGCCCCGACAAAGGCGAGTTTTTTGTGGTGAATCCGCAGGTGCGCCGGCTCCACATTGACAATGTGCCGCAGAAGTACCAGGAGCCCATCCGCGATTTGGCTAACCAGGCCGCGGTTCGTTTTTTAGCCGATGTGCCGGTGTACAAACTCGACCAGAAAAACTTTAAACAATCCCTGGCCAAGCTCGTGCTCAAATCCGTCCTTGTCGAGGACGGCGAGCTAGTCGTCGAAGTTGGCCTTTAAGGAAAGGGCACCATGTTCCAGACGACCGATGACCTGCGCATTGCCAATCTACGACCCCTGATTCCGCCGGCTATTCTCATGGAGGAATTGCCCATTAGCGAAGAGGCCTCCAATGTGGTTTCTGCCGGGCGCCGCCGGGCTACCGAGATCATCTGCGGTGATGACGACCGTCTGCTGGTAGTGGTCGGTCCCTGTTCTATTCACGACCCGCAGGCCGCGCTCGAGTACGCTGGACGTCTGGCGCAAAAGGCGGAACAACTCGGCGATGATTTATGCCTGGTCATGCGTGTCTATTTTGAAAAACCGCGCACTACTGTAGGCTGGAAGGGCTTGATCAATGATCCGCACCTAGACGACAGTTTTAATATCAATACAGGACTGCGCACGGCCCGCCGTCTCTTGCTTGACCTGGGCAATATGGGGCTACCTGTTGGTAGCGAGTTTCTCGACACTATTACGCCGCAGTTCATCGCCGACCTGGTTTCCTGGGGCGCTATCGGGGCACGCACTACCGAGAGCCAGGTGCACCGCGAATTGGCTTCGGGTCTGTCGACGCCGGTCGGTTTTAAGAATGGCACCGACGGCAATGTGCAAATTGCCATTGATGCCGTAGGGGCTGCCCGCCACCCGCACCACTTCCTCTCGGTGACCAAGCAGGGCATATCCGCCATCGTCGAGACGGCGGGCAACGATTGTTGCCATCTCATTCTGCGCGGCCACACCAAGGGTACTAATTACGACCGCGCCAGTGTCGACGCGGTGGCCGAGCAGATGCGCGCAGCCGATTTGCCCTACCGCCTGATGGTCGACTGCAGCCACGGCAACAGCAATAAAGATCACCTGCGCCAGTTACTGGTGGCCCAAGATGTCTGCGAGCAGTTGGCTGCGGGTTCACACAATATCTGTGGCGTCATGCTCGAAAGCCATTTGATAGAGGGCAAGCAGGCGGCGGTGGCGGGCGGCGATCTGGTGTACGGGCAGAGTATTACCGATGCCTGTATTTCTTGGGAACAGACGGTTCCTGTACTCGAGGATTTGGCACAGGCGGTACAGCAGCGGCGCAAAAAATAGTTGTGCATTAACATGGAGGGATCTATGGCTCTGGCGCGAGAAATCTACGAGCATTATTGGGAAAAGGGATGGGCCGTGGTTGAAAATGTATACAGCATAGAAGAGACGGAGCATATTGCGGCATTGGCCACCCGGCTCTGTGAAGAGCTGATGCAGGAAGATGACTATATCGTCGACAGCTCGGACGACGGCGCGCGGGCGCCGCGCAAATTGGACCTGCCTTTTGAGCGCCATCCGGATCTGCGCAACTTTGCGCTCGACCGCCGCCTCTCCAGTTTAGTGGGCGAATTTATCAATGACCAACCCCTGTTGCTGGCCGATCAGATCTTTATGAAACCACCACACTTTGGCTCCAAGAAACCCTACCACCAGGACAACGGTTATTTTCACTGTCACCCCGGCGACAAGGTATTGACCGCCTGGATTGCGCTCGACGATGTCGACGAGGAGAACGGCTGCCTGCGCTATATCGAGGAGTCGAATAAAGGTCCCATCCTACCACACTTGCCCCAACCCGGTGAACCCTACAATTTTGTGCCGCCCGCCGATCTCATCGACCTGAGCAAGGAGGCGTTGGCAGAGGTGCGTCAGGGCGGGGTGGTCTTCCACCATTCCCACAGCCTGCATACCTCGCACCGCAATGAGTCCGACCGCTGGCGCCGCGCCTATGCCACCCACTGGGTCACGGCCGCGGTAACAAGCGAAAATTCCACTTTAGACACCGCTTATTTCAAACAAGACACTTATCCATCTTGACGCCTCTTGCTAAGGAGCGCGCGATATGAGTTTTGGCATTACTAAGACTATCCCCGCCGAGCGCGGTGCGGCCGCGGTCGACGCCCTGTACGACGGCAGTCTCAAAGAGTTCGAGTTTCATATGGCCGGCACGCCCAGCAAGCTAAAGGTGGGCGATTATGTCTATACTATTTTTAATCACGAGATTCACGGTCGTCTCAAGATTAAAGAGTTTGTTGGCGGGGCGACTAATCCTAAGTCGGGTAAGCCGCGGACTTTGATTTTGGTTGAAGCTCCGGGGGAGCGTTTGGAGAAGCCTATTGGGCGTAAGGGGCATCAGGGGACGCGGTATTATGATGGGGCGGATTGGGGGTAGTTGAGGAGGGATTTTTTGTTTTGTTTGCTAGGGTGGGACGGTCAGGTAGGGGACGGTCCCGACGCTCATTCTCGCCGGGCTCCTGCCCGGCTCCGAGGCATTACCCCCTGCGCCGCTCCTGCGGCTACGGGGGTAATGAATCCGCTCTGGGACCATCCCCTACCTGACCTCCGTGGAGCGTGAATTGTCTGCGCTAGGTGTGGATGTACCTGAGTGTGGTTAAGGTGAGTTTTAAGAGTAGCGTAGATAATTATCCATATGTCCATAGGCTGGCCTCCACCCGGGCCAGGCACTAGTACCCGTTAACAACACTGAGTCCAGTAGAAAGGGATAGCCGTGGCAGAGATTATGACGGATAGGGAGCTGTTGGAGGCGCTAGATCTGGAATATCCAGGTCTGCAGGAAGTGGGAGTGGCGCTGGGGGCTGGGGATATTGAGAGGGCGAAGGAAGAGCTTGTTCTCTATTTGCGGACTCGGAAGGAGGTTGAACCGGCGCCGGGGGGGGTAGGTTCTGAGGATTGTCCACAGGTTGTTTCGGAGGCGGGGGAGGAACTCTTGCGGCAATATGCGGAGGGGGACGAGGATTGGTTTTCGGTGGCACATCCGGAGGAAGTGCCGGAACGGCTTTACAGTACGCAGATTATGGGGAAGAATGACCACGGCGATTTTGTGCGGTTGGCGCAGGAGTACTGCGATACGGGGAATCGCAAATATGCGCGCGGGTGCATGGTGGCTATGCGCAAGTGGATCGAGGCGGCGGCGCCGTTGCCGCAGGAGGTGCCGACGGGTGAGAAGGCGGCGCCGTGGCGCACGATTTTTTATAGCACGCCGCGCGTTGGCAATTGGACGCGTGCCTTTTTTCTGCTGCGCGACTGTGCGGATCTGCCCGTCGATGATTGGATCGAGGTATTTAAGGCGATCTTGCACCATTTGCGTTATGCGGCGGCTAATGATGTTCCGGGTATGCCTAATATGGTCATTCACCTATTTGAGACGCGTATTAAATTTGGGCAGCAGTGGCCGGAGTTTGCCGAGTCTAAAAGCTGGATCGACAAGGGGGTGCAGGGGATGGACGCGCTCTTGGACGATTATTTTTATCCAGATGGGGCTTATATCGAGCTGAGCTATTTTGCTCACGAGGTTTTTGTGCGCGTGGCGCAGGAGGGCGAGAAGGGGCTGGCTTTGCCGCCGGGTTTTCGCCAGAAGGTGGAGCGCATCTTTGACTTTCCTGCCTATATGATCAAACCCAACGGTGTCTATCCTTCGGTCAACGACAATTATTCGGCTCAGGATCCCGACGAGATACCCGAGCTGCGCGCGGCGTTGGTGGACCTGGGGTTAGAGTTTACCGGCCGCGACGATTTTCGTTATATCCACACCTTCGGGCGAGAGGGGACGCCGGCACAGACTTCCTATGCTTTTCCCTACGCCGGCTTTTACGTTATGCGCACCGACTGGTCTGCTACGGCGCGCTACCTCGTTTTTGACGGCGGTAAGAGCGCCGGCGGGCACAACCACGTTGATAAATTAAATTTTGAACTCTACGCCTACGGCAATACTCTGGTGACCGATAGCGGTTGTGGTGGGCCTTGGGCTTCGGCCTGGCGCAGCGATTATTTTGTCGGCCCGGCGGGGCACAATACGATTATGGTGGACGGTCGCGGCCAGGTCGCTGGCGTGCCGCTCTTTGCCATCCCCTCTCTGCTGGGGCGCACGCCCTGGCACGAGATTGCGCCCGATCCTTTGCCCAATACCTGGATGAGCGGCACCCACTTCGACTATGCTGCTAGTCGTTATGCCGACGGCTATGCTACCTACGGTTCGGAACAGAGTCGTTTGCGCGGTTTCCACTACGAGCGCAACCGCGTTGGCGATGTGGCCGATATGCAACCTTGGACGCAGACGCAAGGCGGCGATTTAAAAGTACAGCCGCACGAGCGCGTTTTTGTCGATCACGAGCGCAAAGTGTTCTTTGTTAAACCAGATTATTGGATCCTTTGCGATCGCCTGCTCGGCCGCGGTCACCACCAGGCGGAATCGCTGTTTCATTTTCAGGCGTCGGCTTCTACTGATATTGATGAGGAAGATTGTTCGGTGCGCACGGTCAATGGGCAAGCCGGTTTGACTATTCTACCCAGTTCGGAGGCCGAACTGCAAGTGCGGGTTGTGTCTGGCCAGCGCGAGCCGCTGCAGGGGTGGGTCCCTGCCGGCTGGGGCAAACACCGCCCGTCGCCCGTGGCTATCTATACTATTGAAGAAGAGCTGCCGGCGACGATTGATACGGTACTCTATCCCTATCCCAAAGGGGAAGCGCCTCAACTCAGCGTCCAGCGCTTGGCGGTAGAAGAAAACGGCGAACCTCTAGCATCCTGGGAGGCTTCTGGTCTGCGCATCCAAATTGACCAGCGCTGGGATTATTTTCTTGTCGCGCACGAGCGCCGGGCTTTGCGTCGTTTTGGCCCCGTTTCCTGTGACGGCGAGATCGCTTTATTGTGTTGCGATAGCGCCGGTGTCGTCGAGCGACTGGTCCTGGTCAACGGCAGCTATGTGGAATTGGAGGGCCAAACATTGGTGAGCGCGGAGCATACTTTTGATTCGCTGGAGTTGGTTTGGCAGGGAGAAACGCTAGAAGTCCACTGCCATCCGCGGGTCGGTGCTATGGTATGGGCCGGCGCGGCGCGGCGCCTAGTCATTGACGCGGAGGAGCCGCAGGCCGTTGCACCGATCGATGGTCGTATTCGCCTTTTTGAAAATTGGCTGGACTAAAGGAATTTCTTGGAACTGAAAAGGAGATTGTATAGATTGTAGGTAGACTCAACGAAAATGCGTTCTATAAGACTGTGGAGATTTTGTCAGTCGTCGACTTAGAAGCAGATCCGCAGTCGTTGAAAAGGAGACCGCCATGGCCGCCAAGACCTACGAAGAACTCTTCTGGGACAAGGTCAACGTCCTCCACACCAAACGCGCCGATTTCCAGGTATGGCAGTGCGAAATGGAAATCAAAAGGCAGTACCCCGGCCTTTTCCAGACCGTTTTTGGCCACGACGCCCACGAGCGCTGCATGGGCGCCCTCGACTTCCATCTGACCGAAGGCTGCTCCGTGGAAGAGGCGCAAGTCATCATCGCCCGCCTGGCCCCCGATCTCCAGTCCGAACTCGAACTCTACGACAACGAATAAATCTCATGCCTTTCTTGCTTTCTACTCCGGCGCCTTGGTTTGCGGTACTAGCCTGGCCCAATCCATCCTTCTTTAGATGTTCACCGAAGTAGCATCCGGCGTCTTTAGCGTCGCCCAGGATTACGTCGACAATAAGAACGGCATCGTTTACGGCAGCCGCTGCGCCCTGGCTATAGATGGGGGCAATGCTCCGCAAGACGGCCAGGCCATGGCCGACCATATCGACCGCCTCGGCTTTGCGCCCGATCGCCTCGTCCTCACCCATGGGCACGGCGATCACATCCTCGGCGCCGGCGCTTTGGCCGGGGGCGAAGTCTTTGCCCACGCGCTTACTGCCGCTGTGATCCGCCGCCAGATTCCCGGCTGGGCGGCGCGCTGGGATATCTCTGCTGCTCAGGTCGAGGCGCAACTGGTCTGGCCCACGGTCACTTTCAGCTACGAATTGCGTCTCGATTTGGGCGGCAAAACTGTACATCTCTTTCCGACGCCAGGGCACAGCGAAGACGGCATCAGTGCTTTTGTCGAAGAAGATCGCGTGCTCTTTGGCGGCGACTCGGTGGTCACCGGTATTGTTGCGGCCATCGGCGATGGCGACAGCCGGGTTTTGGAGCGTTCGCTATACCGCCTGGCGCAAATGGACATCGCCGTGCTGGTGCCTGGCCACGGCCCCGTGCTGTACGGTGCTGCACAGAGCCGCGACTGGATCCTTTGGGAAGCTGATTATCTGGCCGCTGTGCGCCGGCGCGTGCGGCAAGGGCTCGACCAGGGTGTCGATCCGGCCGCCGTGGCTGCCGCTGTTGACTTTGCGGAGTTCATCGGCGATCGCCTACCTGCCGAGCGCCACAATATGCCCGGCCGCCACCACAATACCGTGGAAAAAATCATCGCCGAAGAAACGCAAGAAAAATGAGCCAGAGCGAAGACCGCGTTCCTGCCGCGCCATTGCTTGCCCTAGTGGCCGACATTTTCCGGCGCTGCACCATGCGCCATGCCGATGCCGACCTGCTGGCCGATTCCCTGGTAGAGGCCGATTTAAGTGGCGTCCACTCGCACGGCGTGCTGCGCGTGCCCGAATACGTCGATAAGCTTACCGATAAGGGCGTCGATCCGCAGGGACAGCCCACAATTGTGCGGGAATTTGGCGCTTGTTTAGTGGTGGATGGTGGCAATAGCATGGGGCAGATTGGCGCTCGCTACGCCATGCAAGAAGCCGTCGAGCGCGCCCGCTTCCACGGCGTGGGCCTGGCCGCCGTGCGCGGTAGCAATCACTGCGGTGCCATGGCTTACTTTGCGCGCCAGGCCCTGGCGCACGATATGATTGGTTTGGCTACCACCAATGCATTGCCTACTATGGCTCCCTGGGGTGGTGCCGAACGCCTTCTTGGCATCAATCCCCTAGCTGTGGCTATTCCCGCTGGCACCGAACATGCCATCGTCTACGACGCTGCCTTCAGCGGTTCTTCGCACGGCAAGATCCGCATCCACCAACAGAAAAACCTACCTTTGCCTGAGGGTTGGGCTCTCGACCACGACGGTCGCCCCACTACCGATGCGGCCGCCGCCATCGACGGTTTGCTGGCGCCCATCGGCGGTTTTAAGGGCACGGGCCTGGCCTTGATCATGGGCATCCTTTCCTCCATGCTCTCCGGCGCCAGCTATGGCACTGAGTTGGGCAATATGGAGGACGGGCCCCAAGCCGGTGAGGACGGTCATTTCTTTGGCGCTATCAATGTGCTTGCCTTCGAGCAAGTCGAGCGCTTTAAAGAACGTGTCGACCAAGCCATTGCCCAGATTCGCGCTTGTCGTCCGGCTGCTGGACACGACCGCATCTATGCCCCCGGTGAGTTGGAACAGCTCAAGCGCGAGCACTACAGCCGTGACGGCATTCCCCTAAACGCCGTCACCCTGGCCGATCTGGGCGCCACGGCCCGGCGCCTGGATGTAAACACGGCACAATTCGATTGGTTGCAGTAAAGATGCTGCGCATTGCCGTCATCGGTGCTGGCTGGGCTGGCACTCGCCATGTTGAAGCGATGCGCGAGTTGGAAGCCTATTGCGCCCGCGGGCAGGAATTGTCAGCGGCTTGCACGGTCGCCGCTCTGGTCGACGACGATGCGGACTTTCTCAAAGCTAAGGCTGCCGAACTCGGCGTTGCTCGGACCTATGTCGATTACCGCGAGGCGCTTTCCGCTCCCGACATCGACGCGGTCGCCGTGTGTCTGCCCCACGCTTTGCACTGCCCCGTCACCGTGGAGGCGGCCCGGGCTGGAAAACACATCCTGGTCGAAAAACCTATAGCGCTCAACGTTGCCGAAGCTACACACATGATGCAGACCGCCGCTGAGCACGGCGTTAAACTCTACGTCGCCGAAAATGAGTGTTATGCCCCCATGTCCATTGCGCTGCGCGACCTGGTCCAGAGCGGTCAGTACATTGGCGAACTCACTGCTGCCACCATGATCAATGGCTTTCGCGCTCCCAACTACGGCTACGCGGACCGCCGCGCCTGGCTCTCCACTCCCGAACAAGGTGGTACCGGCACTTGGATGTTGCACGGCATTCACAGCATGGCCCAACTCCGCTTTGTCCTGGGAGAAGTCGAAGTAGTGTACGTGCAAGAACACAAGGCCGCTTCCTTCGCACGCACCGATGTAGAGGCCACCCTGAGCGGCCTGTTGACGCTGGCCGGCGGTCTACACGTCTCCGTGCTGCAGACCTGCGAGACCAAACTCTATGGCAACCTGGGCGGTTACATGCTGCACGGCGATAGAGGTAGCGTGCGCGCTTCGGGGACAGGCTACGAAATCTATGATGAGGTGCACGACGGCATCTTTGTCCCCTATCCCGCCGATGAGGTCTCATCCTATGCTCGCGAGTACGAGGCCTTTGCCGCTTATGTGGCGGGCCTAGCTACGGGGCCAACTACGGCTGTTAGTGAACGCCGCAGCTTGGCCGTGGTCGAAGCAGGTTACGCTTCTGTACACAGCGGTCGGCCCGTTTATTTACAGGAATACTTTGGCGAGTTGTAGAGAGATTTAACGCCTACCGGCGTCAGTCGGAAAATCTGTAGAGGGATTCAATTGCAATTCGAACATGGCCGCCAAGTTGCGGCAGTACTTGCGCATCACCCATATGGTGCCGGCTAGCAACACGGTAAAGACAAAGAGCACCTCGGTTATGATCCAGTAAAAGTGGAACGGTTTGATAGTCGACATATGATGTATGATAAAAGAGAAGTCCTTGTACACCAGGAGCAGCAGCACCGAGAAGATGAGCCCGACGGACAAAGCCATGAATACCATGAATTTGGTTGTTATGGAAAGGAATTTATTCTCGTCGAATCCCGTTATTTGCATGTCTTCTGCGGCGATGCAGCGGATGAGGGCCGCTTCCACATCGAGGGCAAAACCCGTGGCGGCAAAGACGCCTAGGTGACACAGCCTAGGACGACTTTCAGGCCACTTTCTATAGGGGGAAAACCGTAGAAAACGAGATTCCAGCCGGCGATGAGTAAACCGACGCAGAGCCACACACCTAGGTCAACAAAGATACGCCATTTTATTCCGCTTAAAAAAGCAGGTATTGCCGCAGGGCCTGCAGGTGCAAAAGTGGCCATTTGCGCGGATCGTTGCCGACGGGACCGCGCTCGGTCTGGCGCAGCCAGCTGGCGATCCAGTCGACCCCCACACGCATGTCTTCCAGAGCGACCAGCGCCCGGCACAGTTGCACCTCGGCGCGAAAATCCGTCCACGACAGATCCTGCTGTGCACCCTGCTTGTATTTCTCTAGGAAGCGGCGTTCGAATTGCTCTACTTCGATTTCATAAGGCTCGCCGTGGTCGATGATGGCGCTGACCAGATCCAAAAAGCGTGGACCAATGGATCCGGTGGTCAAATCGAAGAACAGCACTGCGCCTTGGGGATCGCGCCGACCAGTGTGCGGCGAATGTGCATCGCCGTGGCAAAACGCCAGCGGCAAGGCGTCGGCCCGTGCCAGGACTTGGGGCAAGAGCTGGCGACAGAGATCCGGCAAGTCGAGCAAATCACTTTGCCGATAAGCTTCTTGCAGCGGCGCTTCGTCGATACTGAGGGCGTATTCTACGTCGGCGACAAATTCTTGCAGCCGCGGTGCCCACTTCTTTTTGTGCAAGACGCCTGTTGCGGCAACTGGCAAACCCGCTAGTTCCGCCGCTGCTTCCACCCAGGCCAGGTGATAATCGGGCGGAATGGGCCATTCCACAGTGACGGGTAAATACTCCACGGCCATGGTGCGCCGGTCGTTCGCCAGATCGCAGTGGCCATAGAATGTTGCTATAGGAGCCTTCAGCGCTTGTAATGTCTGGTAGACTTCGGCTTCGTGCGCGTATTTGCGTTCTACTCTTTTCAGGAGGATGCGCAAGATGCCGAGTTCGGCGGTTTCGACCTGGACCAAGTTTTTTTCGCCGGCGAGCCCGCCAAAAGCCGTGTCGTCCTGCTCCAGTGACCAAGAGCGGATAGCGACGGACGTATTGAAATGGCGACTCAACATTTCTTCGAGATCTTCTTGTTCAATTCCCAGTGCGACCATTCTCTGCCTCCTTCCTCTCTTGCCAAACGGCCGTATTGTAGGCCAGGCGCAGACCGGCGCGCTCGAGATTGCGCTGACTGCCCGAGGCTCGGTTGTGGTACCAGGAATCTGGCCAGGCGCCCATTGTATAAGCCGTGGCATGGCCAAATCGCTTGTTCTCGATAGCGAAAGGGTTGCCTTCTTCCTCGCGTAAAATTTTTACACTGATTTCCGTATGAAAGGCGAATACCTGATCCATTCTCCTCGCCAATTCCAGCGTCATTAAAGGGAATGACATTTGTTTTCTCCGTAGTTGAATTTTTGGATAATAAAAAAGGCCACGACACTTTTGCGCCGCGGCCTGCAAATTAAAAAAGCCATCCGGAGATGGTTTTATTTTTTGACTGAACCGACGATCTTTTCCGACGCGAACATAGAGCAGAGAGCGTAGAGATAATCCGAAGACAGGCGGCGTTATGCTACCTGTATAAATTAATGTGGAAAAGTGATGGTCTCGGGATTATCTAGCTTAGGCGGCGTAAATATATAAAGGTGGCATGTGGTGGAGCAAATCAGTATGATATAGTTCATGAAGACCTCAGATGCTCTCTCTCAAAAGCTTGCTATGGTTTTACCGTTCTTGGATGAAC
>Ga0114996_10003881_pt1 | contig 18275 bp, 17 predicted proteins | sample ArcticOcean_MG_C_4_FD_87039 | JGI IMG/M metagenome (GOLD analysis project Ga0114996, IMG submission 87039) | Marine microbial communities from western Arctic Ocean - ArcticOcean_MG_CB4_134 | ecosystem: Environmental > Aquatic > Marine > Oceanic | place: Arctic Ocean: Canada Basin | collected...
ACGCCGTATTTGGATTCGAGTTCAGTCATGAGTGGTTATTATGGGCGGTGTGATCAAGGTTGGTACAACTCTCGAACGAAAGCTCATCGTAAAGGAAGCAGACTGTATCTCGTTTCTCGGTGGTGAGGGGAAGCCGTCTTTGGCATCCCCGCGCATGATCGGCCACATGGAGGACGCCGCACGCGACGCCGTGCTTCCGCTGCTGGAAGAAGGGCAGGACACGGTCGGCACACAGGTGAACGTCGCTCATCTCGGCGCGACGCCGCTGGGTGACGAAGTAACCTACAAGGCCACGGTCGCGGCAGTTGATGGCCGCAAGGTCACATTTTATGTGGAAGCGATCGATTCAAACGAGACCGTTGGGCGCGGCACGCACGAACGCTATGTGATCGACGTGGCGCGATTCGCGCGCGGATTGAAGAAGAAGTTCGGGCAAACGTAGGATTTATCAGTCGCCCTGGGCCGGCTTGTGACGCCTGGATAGAATCGTCACGAGCTCGTTGCCGCCGAAGGCCGTCTTGGCGACGGTAAGGCCTTTCACCTCGAAGCCACTGTCGGCGAGTTCATTCAACTCCTTTTGCATGGTGGAAGTGCGCTTGGTGGCGAGAAGCTGATAGTCGTACTGCGCGGCGCTATCGGTTGTGTCTCGTTCCATGATGACGAGGACCTGTTGGCCGCCGAACGTCGTATCCGCGACGGACTGGCCTCGATAGACGAAGCCGAGAGAGCCCATCGCCGCTAGCTCCTTCTTCATCGTGGATGTCTTGTTCGTTGCGAGTAGGGCATAGCGCATCCGATTGGCCTTGGAGTCAGAGAACTTCGACATCACAACGACGACTTCGTCGCCGGCGAGCGTTTGTCCTCCCATCACGGCTTCAAAGACATAGCCTTCGGCAGCGGCCTCGTTGAGTTCTTTGTCGAGCGTGGACGTCTTGTTGGTGGCAAGAACGCGGAATGACTTCTCGGCATCACTGGGGGTGATGGGCGTTTGATCGGGAATCTCATCGGCCATCGCGAACATCACGAAAGCCAGCGTCAACACAATAGACCTGATCGTGGTCTTGGTCATGGTGGTCACCTAATCGACGGACGGGGCGGCACGGCGTCGCGTTACATCGATTACGGCGCTGAGAACGGCGAGGGGTGCGGTTCGAGACAGTCAGTCCAGCCCGAGGAATTGGGCTGGATTCGATTTCGTCATGCGGTCGATCTGTTGCTGCGTGAAGCCTTGCTCTCGAAGTTGAGCGAGGAAAGCGACGAGGCCATCGGTGTGGATGGGATTGAGAACCTGACCGAGGTCGCTGGTGAGAATGACGTGGTCCGGCCCGACGGCCCGAACGGCCTCGGCGAACTCTCCGATAGGGATCTTCGCCGGGGCGAGCATCATGGCAACTGGGTACTCAAGGTAGGCGCCGAGCTGCGCGGCTTGATTCTGAAGCGCCAGCCCCATGCTCACCTCGGGCAGCAGGGGATGCGTCACGATGATGCGATCGATGCCCGCCTGCTTGGCGGCCCGAATCAGAAGGAGCGACTCTTCCGGACTGGAATGACCGGTCGCCAAGGCGAGTCCACGGTCCGCCATCAACGACAAGACTTCTTTCACTTCAGGGAGGAGATCGCCATCACGCGAGACAGGTACGTAGTTGGGATTGGGCTCAATCGTTCGGTGATAGTGCTCGGAATCGAACGTAGGCATCCAGACGACACGGCCCAGCCCGCCCGTTGTCTTGGTCATGTGATCCACCGCCGCCGGGTTGATACCGCCGACCGAACGATTGAGCGCGATCCCGCCATAGACCTCGATCCCGGGAACGGCCTGCGAAACGAGATAGGCCAGCGGCGCGGTGGATGTGTAGTGATTCTTGAACAGCAAGGCACGCATGTCATGCCGCTTGGCGATGCGCGCGATTTCCAAAGCATCGATCGAGCGCGGCATACTGTCGGGCGCGGAGTGGACGTGCAGGTCGATGACACCGGCGAGTTGTCCGAACGCGCCCGCTACGGCCCACAAGAAGATGACTGCCATTCGAATCGTCATGTCTGCTCCCGCGATCAGGATACGACGTTAATGGGGTTGCCGTTCAGAAACGCTTCGACGTTGGCGATGCTCAGGTCGAGTAAACGCTCGACGGCGTCTTCGGTGCCCCAGGCGACATGGGGGCTGACGAAGACCTTGGGGTGATGCAGCAGTGGGTCGTCGGCGGGCGGCGGCTCGGGAGCAAAGACGTCCGTAGCAGCGGCGGCGATCTGTCCGGCGTCCAAGGCGGCAAGAAGTTCGCTGATGTTCACTAAGGCCGCGCGGCTGATATTGATGAGGACGGCTTCGGGTCTCATCCGAGCGAACGCGGCGGCGTTGAAGGTGCCGGTTGTATGCTCGGTCGCGGGGGCGGCGAGCACGATGAAATCGCTTTGCGTGAGGAGCGTATCGAAGTCGACCGTGGCCACGTCCCGTGCTTTCGATGGATCGCGCACGGTCGCCTGCACGTTCATCCCAAAAGCGCGTGCAATCTCGGCGATGCGGCTACCGATCTTCCCGCAGCCGAAGAGCCCTAGCGTCTTCCCGCTCAGCCCTGTTGTCGTATACGCGAGTGCTGTGTCCCATGCGCCCGCGTGAAGCAGCGGCGGACCGGCGGGAAGTCTCTTGGTGACGGCGAGCAGCAACGCGAAGGCATGCTCGGCCACGGCATTGGTGCAGAACTCCGGGACGTTCGAGATGACGATTCCCTTCTCGCGAGCGGCCGGGATGTTGAGCACGTCGGTACCGGCCGCTTGCACTGAGATCAATCGGCAGCCGTCGAGAAACGGCACGATGTCAACGGCGAGACGCGGCGTGGTGACAAGGAGTTCAGCACCGCGGCAAAGTTCACCGATTCCCGAGTCGCCAAGTACGGCTTCGTGATATTCGAGGTCGCCGAGGGCACGAAGGCGGTCCTTCTGCTGGTCGGACATGGGGCTGAGTGAAATTGTAGTAATGCGCATGCCGGGCTGATTCGTCGGACAGGGAGAATTATACTAGCGGTTCGCGATGGCTCTCCTCTCCAAAACTCGGACGGTGCTCGAGATGATCAAGTTCGAGCACTCTGTTTTTGCGCTGCCCTTCGCGTTGACCGGGGCGTTGTTGGCTGTCCGTGGTAGCGGCCTGGGCTGGAGTGAACTGGCCGGGAAGTTCGCGTGGATCGTGGTGGCGATGGTCGCGGCGCGGTCGGCGGCGATGGCCTTCAACCGTGTAGCCGATGCGGATATCGACGCGATCAATCTGCGGACGCGCATACGGGCGATCCCGGCGGGCACGGTCTCAAAGGGATTCACGTGGGGTTTCATTCTGTTGTGGTCCGGTGTATTCGTACTGGCGGCGTATATGCTGAACCCGCTGTGTTTGAAGCTGTCTCTGGTGGCGTTGGCGATTGTACTTGGCTACTCGTACACGAAGCGATTTACGGCTCTCTCGCATCTTGTACTTGGGTTCGCACTGGGTATTGCCCCGACCGCGGCATGGATTGCGATTCGCGCTTCGCTCGATTGGCCGATCTTGCTGCTGACGGGTGCAGTGACTTTGTGGACGGCGGGCTTCGACATTATTTACTCGTGCCAGGATCAGGAGTTCGATCGCAAGACCGGCCTACATAGTATTCCCGTGATGCTTGGGGTTAAGAATGCGTTGCTTGTGTCACGCGTTTTGCATGTGGCGATGATCGGTTTGTTGGTGTGGCTTTCGCGGGCGATGGGTTTGGGTGTCGTGAGTTTGGTCGGGGTGGCTGCTGTCGCGGCGTTGCTTGTCTATGAACATAGCTTGGTTAAGGCCGACGATCTTTCGCGTGTGAACGCGGCGTTCTTTACGGTTAACGGGTTTGTCAGCGTGTTGTTTTTTGTGTTCTGGGCGGCTGACATTGCTTGGGTGTGAGCCGATGAGTCTTTGTCGAAGCAAAACATAATGTGTATACTATAAGTAAATCATACACATGATAGGAGAGGCTCAATGAGAACAAATATCGTGATCGACGACAAACTGATGAAGGCGGTTCTCCGGGCGACTGGTGCGAAAACGAAACGCGAGGCCGTCGATCTTAGTCTCAAGACGGTGCTTCAGATCAAGCGACAGGAGCGCATCCGCCGCTATCGCGGGAAACTGAAGTGGGACGGTGATCTTGACGGCTCGCGGGCAAGCCGACTATGACCGTAGTCGACTCCAGCGTTTGGGTTGACTACCTCTCGGCCACCGAGGCAACGCCGCAAGTCGAACGTCTTGACGAGCTACTATCCGAAGACATTATTATTGTCGGGGATCTCATTCTGGCCGAAGTACTCCAGGGGTTTCGCTTCGATAGGGATTACCGTACAGCAAAGTCATTGCTAACATCCCTCGAGTATCGAAACATGAGTAGTCACGCTATCGCGATTCAAAGTGCCGCCAACTACCGGCACCTAAGAAAGCTCGGAATCACAGTACGCAAGACGATCGATTCTCTCATCGCTACATTCTGCATCAGCGAGAACCTCCCTCTGTTGCACGACGACTCGGATTTTCGGCCCTTTGAGCGGCACTTCGGACTGAGGTCCGTGTTGTAGTCTTAGCCCCATGCAACCGGGCATTCCTGCTGTTGATCTCGCGATCATCGTCGTCTACCTGATCGGCGTCCTTGCGGCGGGCATTCTCTCGACGTGGCGGCAGAAACTCACCAGCACCGCCTACTTTCTGGCCGGACGTTCGCTCGGTTGGCCGATGGTTGGGGCGGCGCTGTTCGCCTCGAATATCTCGACGATTCATTTCGTGGGACTGGCGGCGTCGGGTTACAACGAAGGACTCGTCGGGGGCAATTTTGAGTGGGGCGCTTCGTTCACTCTGATCGTGCTCGGCTTGGTCTTCGCACCTTTCTACTTCCGGAGTCAGATCGCAACGCTGCCCGAGTTCCTCGAACGCCGCTACAGTCCGGCCTCGCGAACGTTCCTGGCGTTCATGGCGATCCTCGCCGCGCTGTTTATCCACATCGGCATGAGCCTGTATGCGGGCGCGGCGGTCTTCGAGCAGTTCTTCGGGATAGACGTCATCACGTCGATCGTGATCATCACCGTCATCACGGGCATCTACACGATCTCCGGCGGACTCAAAGCAGTGGTCGTCACGGAGACGATTCAAAGTGTCGTCCTCATCGTGGGCGCGACCGCGATTACCCTCTATGCTCTAGCGGCCTTGCCTGAGCACGGTATCTCAACCCTGAGTGAGCTCAAAGCCGCGCTCAAACCGGATCAACTGAGCGTGCTGCACTCCGACAACCGAGCGGGGCTTGCCTGGTACGCGGTATTGCTGGGCTTCCCGATTAACGGTATCTGGTATTGGTGCACCGACCAGACGATTGTCCAGCGGGTGCTCGGTGCGCGGTCGGAGTGGGACGCGCAGCAGGGCGCGATCTTCGCGGGCTTTCTGAAGATCTTGCCGGTCTTCATCATAGTGCTACCGGGCGTGATTGGGTACGTCCTCTTCCAAGACATCATCGGGGACAACGCCAACCAGGCATTGCCGGTGTTGATTACCGAACTGATTCCCACGGGGATGAAGGGACTGATCTCGGCCGCTTTGCTGGCGGCGCTCATGAGTACGATTGCCTCGGCGTTGAATAGTTGCGGCACGCTTTTTGCGGTCGACATCTACGCGCGGCTGCGGCCGAAGACCTCCGATCTTGAGCAAGTGCAAGTCGGCCGCATCAGCGCCGTGGTGATTATGGTTCTGGCGATGGTTTGGTCAACGCAGGAGGGCCGATATACCAGCATCTTTGAAGCGATTAATGCGATTGCGGCCCATCTATCTCCACCGATTACGACGGTGTTCTTATGGGGCATCTTCTGGCGCCGGGGTACGCAACAGGCTTCGCTTGCGACGTTGATCTTCGGCTTCACGCTTGGGGCCGTAGCGTTCGTTGTGGACTTGCCCGTAGTTGGAACGGAGAAGCTCATCACCGACGGTTGGGGAATACCGTTCCTGCTACAGGGCTGGTGGGCGTTCGTGCTTTGCAGTATTGTCTACGTGTTCGTGAGTCGCGCGACGCCACCACCGGCACCTGAGCAGATTGACGGGCTGACGTGGGAGAATCCCCTCGCCGCGCTGGCAAGCCACGGACAGCGGGCCTTGCTGGAACCTCGCACCGGAGCAGCAGTACTCGCCGTGTTGTTGATCGTGCTCTACTACGTGTTCCGATAAGTAGACGTCGAACAAGGAGAGATGAGATGTTTCGCTGTGAATTGCTAGGACGCTTGGGCGCGTGGCTTGTCGCTAGCTGCCTCTTGTTCGCGGGTAGTGTGACGGCTCAGCAGTACGACATCCTCATTCGGAACGGACGCATCGTCGACGGCGCGGGCAACCCTTGGTTTCGCGGTGACGTTGCGATTCGCGGCGGGAACATCGCCGCCGTGGGACATCTCCCAAACGCCCAGGGCAAGCGCACGATCGATGCCGACGGACATATCGTCGCTCCCGGTTTCATCGATATGCACAACCACGGCCGGCGCGGTCTGTTCAAAGTACCCACGGCGGAAAACTACGTTCGCCAAGGTGTTACGACGATCATCGAAGGTAACGACGGTGGATCGCCCATTCCATTGCAAGAGTTTCTCGACAAGTTGGACAAGGCCCAGGTCGCCATCAACCTTGGATCGTTTGTCGGACACGGTTCGATACGCAGGGAAATCATCGGCAGAGATGATCGCAAAGCCACACCTGATGAGATGGAACAGATGCGCACGATGACGCGCCGCGCTATGGAGCAAGGCGCTCTCGGCCTGAGCACGGGGCTCTTCTATATCCCCGGCGCGTTTGCTCCAACGGAGGAAGTGATCGAACTCGCCAAGGTGGCGTCGGAGCATGGCGGCATGCACATCTCGCATATGCGCGACGAGGCGGACATGCTGCTCGATAGCGTCCGCGAGACGATCGAGATCGGCGAGAAGGGCGGTCTGCCGACACAGCTCACGCATCACAAGGCGATCGGCCCTCCAAACTGGGGTAGCAGCCGGCAGTCGCTGGAGTTGGTCGAACAAGCTCGCCAGCGCGGCGTTGATGTCTCGATCGATCAATACCCCTATACGGCTTCGAGCACAGGCAGCGCGGCTCTCTATCCCGCCTGGGCCCAAGAAGGCGGGCGTGACGAACTGGTCAAACGTCTTCAAGATCCAGAGACGAAAGAGCGGATCAAGAAGGAAGCGATGCACTTGATCGAAACGAATCGCGGCGGCGGCGATCCGAAGAATGTGCAATACGCTTTCTGTGGCTGGGATACGAGCCTCAACGGGAAGACGCTCGCTGATGTGACACGCGATCGCGGCCGGGAAGTCACTTTCGCGAACGCCGCTGAGACGGCGATCCAGATCGAGATTGCCGGGGGTTGTAAGACCGTTTATCACGCCATGCGCGAGGAGGATGTCGAGCGCATCATGCAGTACCCGGGGACAATGATTTCCTCGGACGGCGAAATCCCGGTATTCGGTGAAGGCATTCTCCACCCGCGTAGCTATGGGACCTATGCTCGGGTCCTGGGGCGCTATGTCCGCGAGCGCAAGCTCTTGCGCCTCGAAGATGCCGTGCGCAAGATGACGTCACTGCCGGCGCAACGCATCCAGCAGTTCGACCGCGGGTTGCTGCGCCCCGGCATGAAGGCCGACGTCACGGTTTTCGACGAGGACAAGATTATCGACCGCGCGGAGTTCGGCGACCCGCATCAATACGCGGAAGGCGTGCTGTACGTGATTGTGAATGGCGAAACGGTTCTCGATAAAGGTGAGATGACAACGGCCCGGCCAGGACAGGTTCTTTACGGACTTGGCCGAAAGCAGTGAATCTGTTTCTTGCCGGCGAGTGGTGTCGGTGAGTATCGTGCCGCGGCCTGGTAGCTAGTTTTCGGTGACTTCGCGGATGACGCGGAGAAGGTTCAGGCCGAGGATCTTGCGGATGCGCTCGTCACTGTAGCCGAGGCGTTGGAAGGCCTTGGTCATTTCCGGGTAGTCGCTGATGTCTTTGATTTCGCGCGGCAGCGGGGGGCCGCCATCGAAGTCGGAGCCGAGACCGATGTGGTCTTCGCCGACGAGTTGTACGCCGTAGTCGACAACCTTGGCAAGCTGATCGGCGCCCATCCAATACTCGTCGGGCATGGTTCCCTTGAAGACGAAGGGCATACCCGCGCGTTCCCCGGCGTCGACCTCCTCGATCGTCTTATCGGCATGCTTGCTGAGCTTCGATGAAATATCGGCGACGATGGGAACGCCCTTGTGTTTCCACTCGAAGTACTCCGGGTTATTGAACGTGCTGCCCCACTGGATCGAGATGACACCGCCCTTCGCCGCGACGGCCTTCGCGGCCTCGTCGCTGATGCAGCGAGGGATATTTACAAAATGACGGAAGCCGCCGTGCGTGTAGATGACAGGGTCCTCGCTGAGCGCGACCGTCTGCTGGATTGTTTCTTCGGAGGAGTGGGCGACGTTGATGATCATGCCGAGACGATTGGCTTCCTTCACTACGGCGCGACCCTGATCGTTGAGACCTACCCACTTGCTGACGTCACAGCATGAGTCGACGATGTTGCTCGTGAAGTTGTGGGCGGTGAGCTGGAACGAACGAAGCCCCATGCGATAGAGACCGGCGAGAACGAGAAGGTCGCCGTCGAGGTCGAAGGGCCCTTCGAGGTCCAGGAACGCGGCTACCTTGCCTTCCGCGTTGATGCGCTCAATGTCGGAGGCAGTGAGCGCAAGGTCGATCTTGTCGTTGTTCTTCTCGATCTGCTGCCGGGCCAGTTCGACAAGTCGCAATGTGTTCTTCACCTCGTGCCGATTCGGATAGTACGCCTCAGGGGTGTAGACGGAGAAGAACATCGCATCCACGCCGCCCTCAATGGTGCGCGGGAGGTCCACATGCCCGTCTTCGTAGCGGTCGCCGAAATCCAAGCCTTGCAGAAGCTGGCGGCTCATTACGTGGACGTGGGAGTCCATTACGAAGGAGTCGGTGTGGAGATCACCGGTAGGTTCGGGCTCGCCGCCGTCGTCGGTAACGGGCGAACAAGAGAGGAGGAGAAGCAGGGACAGGCCGATTGCAGCGGCGAATACGTTGCGCATGAGGACGATGGTATCAGACGCGTCCGGACATGTCGGCCCGCCGGGAGGCTCGCGCCACCGCCTAGCACGGCCGAATAAGGCGCACCTAGAATGTAGGGTCCACCATGCCTCAATCACGCTCATCGGATAGCTGGGACGCCGCGCTCTACGCGGAGACGGCTCGCTATGTGACGGACCATGGGAACGTCATCTTCGGCTGGTTGTCTCCTCAGCCCGGCGAGCGGATTCTGGATCTCGGTTGCGGCGATGGCGTACTGACTGAAAAGATCGGTGAGGCCGGGGCGGCGGTCGTGGGCGTGGACAGTAACAGGGAGATGGTGGGAGCGGCTCGTGAAAGAGGGCTTGATGCGCGAGTGGTCCGGGCCGAGGAATTGGAGTTCGATGAAGAGTTCGACGGGGTGTTCTCGAATGCGGCGTTGCACTGGGTCTTGCGCGCTGATGAAGCGGTGACCGGCGTGCGGCGAGCACTGCGTCCCGGCGGACGGTTTGTCGCGGAGTTTGGCGGATCGGGCAACGTTGCGGCGATCGTGAACGCCCTGACCCAGGTACTGAAACGGAAGGGCGTTGCGTTCGCGGATGTGTCGCCGTGGTATTTTCCGACGCCCGAAGAATACTCGGCGCTTCTGGAGACGAACGGGTTCCATGTGACGCGAGCGGAATTGGTTCCACGGCCCACACCGCTACCGGGTGATGTTTCGGACTGGTTGTGCAACTTCGTCGTGAGCGTACTCGGGCACTTGGCGGAAGAGGATCGGAAAGTTGCCCTCGCGGACACCCGGGGACTGCTTAAGCCGCACTTGCGGGACGACAAGGGCGCTTGGTCCGTTGACTATGTTCGGCTGCGCGTGGAGGCGACGCGGCAAGACTGAAGGCTTGCCGCATCGGCCTTCGGCCGAGCTCGGAGGCCGCGCACAACGCGGCCCGGCACGGCACGGCCGTGCGCCACTCAGCTACGCGATGCGGTATTTGTCGATCGCGTCTTCGTCGAGACTCACGCCCAAGCCAGGCTTTGTCGGTACCGTATAGAAGCCACCTTCCATCTTGAACGGCTCCTTCATCAGATCGTCAACCAGTACATGGGTGATGCTGATCGTGTACTCGATCCCCGGGAATGCAGCCGCTTGGTGAGCCTGGAAGACCTGATTGATACCGTCTTCGATGCTGTGTTCTACCCAGAGGGGCATCTTCGTGACTTCAGCCATGAGGGCCCGCTGGATGAGCGTCTTGCCCATCGGCCCGCCGATGACGAAGGTGTCGAGCAAACCCTCGCGAACATACGGCATCGGATCCGCCGTCATGTGTTCGCTCATCTGCAGAGGCACTTTGCCTTTCAGGGCGCGGTAACCGGCGATGCCGGGGCGCTTGATCGGTGACTCGATCGCGAAGTAGTTATTGAACTTAGCGAGTTGATTGCAGAAGTCGATGGTGCGGCCGACCGAGCCCCACCACGCATTGGCATCTGCCCAGACGCGCATGTCGGAGCCGATGACATCGCAAATCGCCGCGGCCTGCTCGACAGGGTCCTGCCAAGGGCGGGCTTTGACTTTGTGAACTTTGTATCCGAGATCGTAGCCGCGCTTCGCCTCTTCGGCCATCAAGGCAGACGGGTAGCATTGACTCCACCAAGTCTGCACGATCTTCGGTTTCGGGTTCGTCGCAAAGAGGCGCGAAACCGGAAGCCCCGCCGCTTGACCTACGAGATCGTAGACGGCCACAAGAAGATTGCCGATCGAATCGTCATGCAGGTATTCCCAGGGCGAATGGCCAACCATGCGTTTGAGCGTCGCCTCGGCACGTTGGCGGCTGGGGCCGGCGTTACAGATGCCGGTCAGCCCGTCGTCGGTGTGGATCTTGACCATGGTGGGGTCGAACGACGTCTGATCGCGGCCTTGAAGGGCAAAACTATTCGTCAACGCTTCGCGGACCGGCTCGTAGTACTTCAGCCGGGTGGGCATGATCTCAAATCGACTGATTCGAGATGTAAGCGAAGACTTCGGTGCGGCCGCCGAGGCGGCAAAAAGCGGCTGCGTAGCTGATGCGGCCACACCAAGAGTAGCGAGTGACTTTAGGATTTGACGACGATCTGGGTTTGGCATGCTGGCGTCTCGTTAGGCTGGAGTGCGATTGGGCGGGGAACGTCCGTCGCTCAACCAGCCATCGACTATAACATCAAGATTGTGCCAGCGCCGCCCTGAAGAACACACGGTCGCCGGATCGCGGTTACGAGACCTGTGATAGATCGAGCGCTTCGTCGACGGTAGCGTCTTCGTGGACCATCGCGCAGACCGCTCGGAGAGCCTCGGCGGGATCGGAGTGTTGCCAAATACGGCGTCCGAAGACAACACCGGAGGCACCTGCTTCGAGAGCCTCGTCAACCAAGCTCAATGTCTCAGGCAGAGCGAGTTGCCGATTGGGACCGCCGGCTACAAGTACCGGACAGCCCGTGGCGTGTACGACTTCCCGGAACCGTTCCGTGCTGCCCGAATAGCGAGTCCTGACCGCATCCGCGCCCATCTCGACGCCGATTCGGCAAGCCAACCCCACCTCTTCGTCCATATCGGGGGGGAAGATCCGTACTCGCGGAGCCGGAGAAGTCGAGGTGATTGTCGAGCATCTTCCAGCTCGGCATCTCGGCAATCACGGGTACGCCGAAATGTCGGGCGGCCGTGGCGACCTCACCCAGTTTTTGCAACTCCTCGTTCTCGTACGGTGAGCCGACGACGGCGTTCACGATCACGCCATCGACGCCGAGACCGGTACGCGCTCTACCGAGCAGAACACCCGCATGGGCCCGGCTCCCTGGGTAGAGACGCAGCCGTCAATGCGCAACAGAATTGCCAGAGAGCCCACCGAGTCCAACACCTGCTCGAGAACCCCAGGTGTAACGAGGATGCCGTCAGCGCCGGCCTGGTCCGCCAACTTCCCGATCTCAGCAGGGCGTTCGAGCCCGGGCACGATGCCCGCCGTCGCCCCGTGATCGATCGCAACAATGACGGAACGACCCGAAGGATTAAACCGCCGCAAACGTAACTGCTTTCCCATCGTCATGGCAAGTCGCGAAGAATAACATTCTATTATGACAAAAGAAGATGCATATTTGTTTTGAATCAGCTACAAATCGTCAGCCTATTGAGCAACTTACAGCCTATGGGCGACAGGATCGTTTTCGGCAAGGAGCGGCCACATCGGCTCTTCGCGCAATTCGCCCGCGTCTGACGGGGAACACCGCTAAGGCCGACTCCGATTTCCACCGATGAGAGAAGAGTTGGGTATGACTGTGGCGACTGAAGGGCCAAGCTAGATGTCGGAGAACGACGAACTCCCCCGGATACTGTTGGTGGACGACGAGCCAAACGTGCTCGAGGGGTTGGAGCGCACTCTCTTCGCGGACTTCGAGGTATCCACCGCGACCGGTGGCGCCGCTGGCCTGGAGATCATTGACCGAGAGGGACCGTTCGCCGTGGTCGTTTCCGATATGCGCATGCCGGAGATGAACGGCGCAACATTCCTGGCTCGCGCGCAACAGGCGGCACCCGATACGGTTCGCGTGCTACTGACAGGGCAGGCAGACATGGACTCCGCGATTGCCGCTGTCAATGAAGGAAACATCTTTCGATTCTTGTGCAAGCCGTGCCCACAGGATTTGTTGTTTCGATCGTTGGAAGCCGCCGTTAAGCAGTATCAATTGACGACGGCAGAACACGACCTTCTCGAGAACACACTCAAAGGCGCGGTGAACGTACTAACCGAGGTTCTCAGCCTGGCGTCTCCGGTGGCGTTTAGCAGGTCTGACCAGATCAAGGCGCTGGTCGCTCACGTGGCCGAGCAACTCGAGTTGGAGGATCGTTGGAGCTATGAAGTCGCGGGGATGTTGTCGCATATCGGATGCATCACGTTGCCGCCGGATACGCTTGAGAGGGTCTACGCCGGGCAACCGGTTACGCCTGACGAGGAAAGCATGCTCGACGACCACCCGGAAGTGGGGCATCGGCTCTTGGCGAATATCCCCAGGCTTGGCGGCGTAGCGATGATGATCCGGGGTCAGAATGATCCCGCGACGACCACCAACGAGTCAGAGCGGATGGGGGCTGAGATGCTGCGCGTCGCCCTGGCCGTGGATCGGCTTGTGGCAGCGGGGTCGGGGGTACGGAACGCGGTCAACGAACTCCGAAGGAAAGGCGGCTCCGAAGAACGGCTGCTTGCCGCGGTCTGGGATTTTCGGGGAGAGAAACCTTCGGAAGTCGTCAGAGCGTTGGGTGTTCGGGAACTGCAGAGCTTCATGGTCTTGGACGAAGACGTGTTCGCGAAGAACGGAAACGTCATAGCGCCGAAGGGCCGCGAGTTAACCAATGTGCTTGTCGAGCGACTCAAGAACTGGGAGCGGGGCATCGGCATCGTAGAGCCGATCCGAGTCCGGGCGCCTCAGGCAGGGGCATAGCCCTGTCTCGCGGCTACCCTCCAAGGCCGTGTTCGAGCGGCAGCGTCACGGGCTGATCGACGAGAAAGCCGAGGCCTTCCATCTTCCGCACGGCTTGGCGTAGTTTGCCTTCTTCGATCGGCTCAATGGTGATCACGAAGGGCAGATCCTCTTTGTTGTGACTTGGCTCTTGAAGGACCGCATCCAAGCTGATACCGGCGTCTGCCAGAATTGAGGCCAAGCTGGCGATGATACCCGGCTGATCCTTGACGCGGAACCGCAGATAGTGGGCGCGGACTTGGCTCTCAATGGGCGCCGGCGCATAGGCCTTAAGGTCAGGATGTGCGAAGGGCGAGACCCGGTCAGGGCTGCCGTTGACAATCTCACGAGCGACACGCATCAGGTCGCTGACGACGGCGACTCCGGTGGGCGTCGGGCCCGCGCCGCGGCCGTAGTAAAACGTATCCTCCCCGTGGACGCCGCGGACCCAAATCGCGTTGTACGAGCCCTGCACATGTGCCAGGATCGTGTCACGGGGGATAAGCGCGGGTCGGACCGAAAGCAACAGCCCGCGTTCCGTCTGTTCGGCGGCGGCCACGAGCCGGACTGTCTGTCCAAGTCGCGCCGCATAGGCGAAATCGATATCACGAATACGCCGGATCCCCTCAAGGTGAATGTCGGACGGCGTGATCTTGACGCCAAAGGCGAGCGCGGCAAGAATAGCTAGCTTCGATTGGGCGTCGTAGCCGTCGACGTCAGCCGTGGGATCGGCCTCGGCGTAGCCCAAGTCCTGTGCTTCCTTGAGCACGGTTTCGAGCGAGTCGCCGCGCTTCTCCATTTCAGTCAGGATGTAGTTTGACGTCCCGTTGAGGATGCCCATGAGCGAGGCGACGCGGTCACCCGAGATGCCCTCGCGCAAAACCGAATGGATCGGGATGCCGCCCGCGACGCTGGCTTCCATCGCTAGGCAGATGCGCGCCTCGATCGCCTTCTCCCAGATTTCCGCGCCCTGGTGGGCCATCAGCTCTTTGTTCGCGGTGACGAACGATTTCCCGGCGGCGATGGCGGACTCAATGATCTGGGCAGCCGCATCCGTACCGCCTACGAGTTCGACGACGATGTGCACGTCGGGATGAGTGGCGACTTCCTTCCAGTCCGCTGTTCTTAAGGCGTCGGGAAAGAGTTGCGCTTCTTCGGGGGGGCTGGTCAGGACGGACCGCGAGCAAACGGCCTTCACGACCAAAGGAAAGCCAAGCTTGCGCTCGATCAGCACGGCGTTGTCATGGAGGATGCGGAGCGTTCCCCGACCGACGTTACCGAGACCGACGATACCTAGATGAATAGGGGGCATAAAGACGACTCATTATAGGAAGCTACAGGCCACTGCCTGTTGTGACTCGGCCGGTAGCCGGAGACACCTCGACACGGCGCGAACGACCACCGGGCCCCGCGGGGTTGCGCTCATCGAGATCGACATCAGGCTTGACGGCTTCGTACGGCCGGTTGTCGGACTTGGCCAAGAAGGAGCGGAAGAGCGGCGTGGCGGTCGCGTCGAACTGCGTCATGGGCTGAAGTCCAAGGATCAGTTCGATGGTGCGTAGCACGGACGTTGAAGAATAGAAGGTGCTATCGACGGCTCCGCGGCGGGCGTGGGGGCTCACGACGAGAGCCGGGGCGCGATGCGCGTTTACGTGGTCAGCGCCATCCTGCGCGTCGTCCTCGACGATGAAGATCGCGGTCGAGTTCCAGGCCTCGCTCTTGCTCACCCCTTCAACCAATCGGCCGAGGTTGTAGTCATGCTCGGCGAACATCGCTCGGGCTGTGCGCTTGCCGGGCTCGCGGCCGGCGGTATGATCGCCGGGAAGACGAACCGCCAGCAGCCTCGGCAAGGTCCCGGCCGCGGCCAACCGATCGAAATCACTGAGAAACACGTCCACTCGTTCGCTATCGGCAACATCCAGATCGAAGGGTGGATAACGAGCGGCACTGTGCTCGGCGAGCCTTGGATCGATAAAATTAGCGCCGCTGTCCTCTTCGCGACTCGCCCACATGCCGTAGTTGCGGACAGACAGGCCCGCGCCGAGAGCGTTGGTCCAAAGATAGCCCGCCGGTGGTACGGCGGCAGGTTCAACCCCCTCGAAATCGTAAACGTTGCGCCGCCGCGAATAATAGCTCGGCCAGAGCTTCTCGACGTAGTCGTTGGCAAGAGCGCCGGTTGACCAATTTTGGCCGTCGGCGCTGACAGATCCGTTGGTGTAGAAGTTGTCAAGCAGGACGAATTCGCGCGCCAGCTTGCGATGGTTGGGCGCGACCTGCTTGTCGAATACAACCAACTTGGGATCACCGTTTGCGCCGTCGAAGTCGCCGAAGATCTGGTCGAACGAACGGTTCTCTTTGACGACGTAGACCACGTGCCGGATCGGCGAGGGCTCGCCAGGGCGATTGGGGATGGGGCTTCCTTTCGGAACGCCGGCGTCGACGAGCAGATTGTCGGAGTAGGGCGTGTTGGCGATCACGCGTGACGTTGTGAGCTGAAAGAGCTCAGTGTTCAAGGGGACCACCACGCCAAGTGACCCGGTTTCGTGTGCCGCGATATAGTCGCTTCTCTCGCCGCGCCGGGTTGGATCGGGGCCCCGCGGATTGGGCCGGGAGCCGTTGCCTTTGCCGTTGAGGTAGGCGATATTTCCATTGGGCAACTCGGTGACTGCCGTCGGAAACCAGCCCGTCGGAATGCCGCCGAGGATCTCAGCACGGCCGGCGGAGATGTCCGCGGCGACGATCGCATTGTTTCCCGAGGCCACCATATAGATGCGTGTCCCGTCATTGCTCAGCGCGAGTGCAGTCGGTAGCGAGCCGAGTGGTGCGTTCGGCGTGGGCGAGATCGTGATCTGTTCCAGAGGGCTAAAACGGTTTCCAGCGGTGACACCGAATACGCTCACTGCGTTGGTGTGGGCGGAGGCGACGAAGAGCCGCGCCGTAAGGGGTGGCTCGTCATCGGGCTGTTCGATCTTGGCCTTACTGAGCACCAAGTCGGTTGGGTGCGGTCCCACGCTAATGTTGTCGATCCGCTGACGGTCAGAGAGGCGATAGAGCCCGACAGTGGCTTCCGCCCAGTGGCTGACGAAGAATGTCTCGCCATCATCGTTGGGCAGAATCCGGTAGGGTCGCCGACCCGTTGCGATCTCACCGACCATAAACCCGGTTTGCGAGTTCATGATCGTCACCGTGTCGCGGAAGAGGTTTGCCGCGAAAAGGAGCCGGCCGTCTCGTGAAAGCGCTACATCGCCGACGAGATCAGTATCACGAAGGTTTTCCGGTGATACGACGGGGAATGCCCTTGCGAGCTTGAGAGCCCCATCCGCGAAATCAAACTCGTAGACAACAGCCTTCGTACCGCCCCCGACGTACAGCTTCTTGCCGTTGGGGTGAAACGCCAGACCAAGCCAGGCATCATCGACCGGAACGCGCGATGTTTCCTGGAGCGTCTCGACATTGACAACGCTGATGGAGGGGGGCAGGAAGCCCGCGTTGAGAACGAGCAGGTGACCGCCATCGGGCGAGACCGTCATCGACATCGGCAGAGTACTGAGAGGGATCTGCTTGCCGGCGGGGGTGATCGTCCAGCCGTTGGGTAGCAAGATGGACTGGTCCGGTTGTAGGCCGGGGACGATGCGTGGTTGAGGCGCTTCGTCCTGTGCGGGTAGGGCACACGCCACTAGTAGTAATCCGAAAAGGGTCGAAATCAGACGATGCATGGGCTTTGGTGACAGTCAGCCCTTTTTCGCACGGGCCTCGTCGTTGGTATGTTCGCCTCGCGGTGATGCGAAAAAAGGTGACAGTCACCGAGGAGAGGCATTGTAAGTCGATCCATCGTACCTAGGGCGAGTAGCGCTGGGCAATCGGGAATCGACGTCCCATGCCGAACGCCTTTGACGTAACGCGCAGGCCGGGCGCGGCCTGCTGGCGTTTGTACTCATTGCGTTCGACCTTGCGTGTGACGTCGCGAACAACATCTTCGGAGAGCCCGAGTTGCTTTGCGATCGCGCATGGCTCTTCGTACTGCTCGACGTAGAGGCGAAGGATCGGGTCCAGTACATCGTACTCGGGCAGCGAATCGGAGTCCTTCTGGTCGGGTCGCAACTCGGCGGACGGCGGCTTGGTGAAAACCGATTCGGGAATTGCGCCCGCATGCCTTTGATTCGCGACACGAGCAAGCTTATAGACCAGCGTTTTGGGGACATCGCTGATGACGGCCAATCCGCCGGCCATATCGCCATAGAGCGTGCAGTAGCCGACGGCGAGTTCACTCTTGTTGCCTGTTGTGAGGACCATCGAGCCAAACTTATTCGAGAGCGCCATCAAGGTATCGCCTCTCAAGCGAGCTTGCAGATTCTCTTCAGCGGTATCCGGTTCGCGGTCGCCGAACGCGGGCGCCAGCGCTTGGATCATCGTTAGGTAAGCGTTGTTGATACTGATGATCGCGAAGCGGATTCCTAGCGCATCAGCCATCGCCTTCGCATCGTTGACGCTGCCCTCCGACGAATACGGGCCGGGCATCCCGACGCCCATGACGTTGTCGACACCCAACGCGTCGACGGCAATGGCGGCGGTGAGTGAGGAGTCCATTCCACCGCTCAAGCCGATGATGACGCTTTGAAAGTCACACTTGCGGACGTAATCCCGCGCGCCGAGGACAAGAGCGTCGTATACGGCGTCGCACTCGGACTGTGATTGTTCGTGGATGTCGCCGGTGGCCGCGTCGGTG
>Ga0114996_10003885_pt1 | contig 18254 bp, 16 predicted proteins | sample ArcticOcean_MG_C_4_FD_87039 | JGI IMG/M metagenome (GOLD analysis project Ga0114996, IMG submission 87039) | Marine microbial communities from western Arctic Ocean - ArcticOcean_MG_CB4_134 | ecosystem: Environmental > Aquatic > Marine > Oceanic | place: Arctic Ocean: Canada Basin | collected...
CCCGCCCGCGCCAGCCAATCGCCCCAGGCAGGGGCTGAATCGGTCCTGTCGGCATGCTTGAAAGCGAGAATAAGCCGGCGGCTGGTGCCGTTATAGGCCACCACCGATCGGGCGCTGGTAAAAACCGGCGTGTCGCCGGCACATCCGCCGCACAGCGCGTCCGGACCGGTTTCGTAGGCAAACGGCAATCCGCAACAGTGGCAATACGGCGCGGTAATGAAATCGATCCCGCGCCAGCATTTGGGACAGACCGTGCCGGGCGCGGCGGCAGAATCGTATCGACCGCGCGCCGGGCGGCGCGGCCGGCAGCGCGACTGGCAGCGCGGCCGGCGGCCAGATGGAAGGCAGCTGGTATTTCCATGCCACAAAATAGCATGTGGGGTGACACCCCGAAACAAAGCGGCTTATGTTCCCGCCATGGCCGACGATATTACCCTTTTCGACCGCGCCGTGGTGCGGCGCCACCGCGACCGCGCCGCATCGACGATCGGCGCGCACGATTTCCTGCACCGAGAAATCGCCGACCAATTGGCCGACCGGTTGCGCGACATAAAACGAGATTTCGTCACCGCCCTGGACCTCGGCGGCGGCCATGGCGTCACATCATTGGATCCACGCCCGGCGCTGCTGGTAACCGCCGATTTATCGGAAGCGCTGCTGCGCCGCGCCGGCGCACCGTCGACGGTCGCGGCGGTCGTGGCGGATGAAGAATTTCTGCCCTTTGCCGATGGCGCGTTCGATCTGATCGCTTCGACATTGTCGTTGCACTGGGTCAACGATCTGCCGGGCGCCTTGATCCAGATCCGGCGGGCGCTGAAGCCGGACGGGCTGTTCCTCGCGCCGATCCTGGGCGGCGATACGCTGGTCGAACTGCGCCGTGCGTTTCTCGAAGCCGAAGCCGAAACCACCGGTGGCAGCAGCCCGCATACCTCGCCCGTCGCCGATGTGGCCGACGCCGGAGCGTTGCTGCAACGGGCCGGTTTCGCGCTGCCGGTCGTCGACACCGACACAATCACCGTCACCTATGACGACATGTTCGCCCTGATGCGCGATCTGCGCGGCATGGGCGAGGCAAACGCGGTGGCCGCGCGCAGCCGGAAGCCGCTACGCCGCGATACGCTGTTCGCCGCCGCTGCGCGCTACTCCACGCTATACGCCGGCGATGACGGACGCATTCCGGCAACTTTCCAGGTCATCTGGCTGACCGGCTGGGCGCCGCATGAGGCCCAGCAGCAGGCGTTGCGACCGGGCAGCGGCGCGGCGCGGCTAGCCGACGCGCTGGACACCGACGAGCGCTCGGCCGGTGAAAAAACGGCGCCCCGCCGATAATCGGCGATATCAGGCCAGCGCCGGAATCAGGTCGGCGCCGGAACGGCTTTTCCGGGTGGCGTCCGAGTTTCCCTGACCAGGATCGCGAAGACGCCCGCCAGCGCGGCGAGAGCAACCGACAGCCACCACACCCATTCGTATTTCGCCGTCACGTCGAACATCCAGCCGCCAAGCACAACGCCGATCGCCGCCCCCAGCGAATGGCCGCCGAACATTAGCCCAAGGGTCAGGCCGATAATGCGAACGCCAATATGGGTCGCGACGATATTGGCGATCACCGGGAAGGTCGCGAAATTGAGGATCCCAAATATCGCCGCGAAGACGAACATCACGCTGATATCGGTGGCGATAAACAACAGCAGGACGAACGCGAATGCGCGCAGAAAGAACAGGCTGGCGAGCAGGCGCGGCCGGTTGACGTGATCGGCCATCCACGCAAACAGGATGACGCCGGCGAGATTTCCGAGGCCGTGAACGCCATAAGCCGCCGAACCTTCGATCAGCGTGAACCCGCAGGAGATCGCGTAGGGAATAAAATAGACATCGATCACCCCCGCGGTGGTGAACCCGCACAGCGTGAACGCGCCGAACAGCAGCAGGAATGTCCGGTTGGCGAACAAAAACCGCAACCGGTCGGCCAGCGTGTCGTTCTCGGGCGCCTCGGTTCTGGATGTCACCGCCGCGTCATCGTGCAGCGGCGGCTTGAGCCGCAGCAGGATGAATACGGCCAGCACCGCCAGCACGACGCCGAGTATCTGATAGGATTGGCGCCACCCCAGCGCTGCGATCATGACCCCCAGCATCGACAGAACCGGCAACTGCCCGCCCGACGCGCCAGCGATGCCAATACCGATCGCCAATCCCCGGGATCGCACGAAATAGCTTGAAACCGCGGCGGTCACGAGCGGGATCGACACCGACGCATAGCCTGCCCCGCCGATGATTCCGAACAGCAGATAATAGTGTAGCGGCTCGGTCGCATAGGCAGTGCCGCCAACCCCGATCGCCAACGCCGTCAGCCCGCAACCGATCACGCGCCGCGCGCCGAACCGGTCCATAAGGTACCCGGCTACCGGCGAGCCAAGCGCCATCATAATCAGCACCAACGACGCCCCGGTGGACGATTGGGTGCTGGACCAACCAAGTTCGTCGCGCCACAGCGGCAGCACCATGCTGATCGACGACCGCGCACCGAACGTAAAGGCCATTGCAACGAAGCAGGTCGCGACGACGATCCAGCCGCGTCTTCTGTTGATGTCGGCGATGGTTGTCATGGGATGCCGGGACTCAGGCCGCCGCCGGGGCCGCGGCACCCTGCGTATCGCGTGTCTCGCGGATCATCCAGGAGAACACCGCGGCGAGCATGGCCAGGACAATCGACGCGATCCACACCCAGGCATAGCTGTTGAAGGTGTCGAAGAAATAGCCGCCCATCATGGCGCCAGCGGCGCCCCCCGCGGAATGGCCGGCGAACAACAGCCGAAGGGTCAGCCCCATCATGCGAACGCCGATATGGGTGCTGACGATACTGGCAAGCACCGGCATGGTGGAATAATCGAAAATGCCGAAAATGACGGCGAACAGAAACAGCAATTCGGGATTGCCGGCGATCTGCATCAGGATCAGGAATGACAGGCCGCGGACCGACGCGGTCCAGCAGATTTCCGGCGAGCGGCGATATCAAGGTCATGACCACAAGGATCACCGAGCCGCCCATCGACACAAAGGTGCGTCCCCAACCAAGCTCCTGCTCCCAGGTCGGCATGATCAACCCGAGCGTCGAGCGCGCCGAAAACACGACGCTCAGCGACGCAAATATAAACGCCACGATCAGCCAGCCGCGCGGATTGGCGCGGACAATCGAGTTGAAGGAAGGGGAGCGTTCTGACATTGGCTACCGCCTAGCACGTGCCGACAACAAATTCACGTCACAAATAATCCCGCAGCATGGAGATCAGCGGCTTATCCGCCGCCGGCATCGGGTAGTCGCCAAGCCGCATCGGCATGACCCATTTGATCGCCTGGCCTTCCATCGGCGTCACCGTGCCGGTCCACTTGCGGCAGACGTAAAGCGGCATCAGCAGATGAAATTCCTCATAGGCATGGGACGCGAAGGTGAAGGGCGCCAGACAGCTTTCGACCGTATCGATGCCGAGCTCTTCGCGCAGTTCGCGGATCAGCGCCCGTTCAGGCGTCTCGCCGGGCTCGACCTTGCCGCCGGGAAATTCCCACAACCCGGCCATCGATTTGCCTGCGGGACGCTGCGCGATCAACACACGTCCGTCGACATCGAACAATGCGACGGCGGCGACAAGAACAGTCGGCAGATCGGTCATTTCCGCCGCGCCCGCCGCCACCCCGGTTCAGGACCGGTAATCGGCATTGATGTCGATGTAGCCGTGCGTCAAATCGCAGGTCCAGACGGTGGCTGACCCCTTACCGATATTCAGATCGACGTCGATATCGATTTCCTGGCCCTTCATATGCTTCGCCACCGGTGCCTCGTCGTACCCCGGAACCACCATGCCTTTAGCGGCGACCGCGACGCCGCCAATGCTGATCTTCAGACGGTCGCGGTCGGCTTCTTCGCCGGATTTCCCGACCGCCATCACGATACGCCCCCAGTTCGGGTCTTCGCCGGCGATCGCGGTTTTCACCAGCGGCGAATTGGCGATGCTGAGACCGATCCGCTTGGCCGCCTTCGCGGATTTTGCCCCCGTCACGTTTACGGTGACGAACTTGGTCGCACCTTCGCCGTCGCGCACGATCTGGTGGGCGAGATCGATCATCACTTCTTCGAGCGCCGTCCGAAACGCGCGCAGCCTGGCGTCGCGCGCATCGGCGATCTTTTTATGCTTCGCCGCCCCGGTGGCGAACAACAGAACGGTATCGCTGGTCGATGTGTCGCCATCGACGGTGATCGCATTGAACGACCTGTCAGCGCCGCGGCGCAGTAGCGTCTGCAGGGCGGGCGCGGCGATATTCGCATCGGTGAAGATGAAGGACAGCATCGTCGCCATATCCGGCGCAATCATCCCGGACCCCTTGGCGATGCCGCCGATGGTGACCTCAGTGTCGCCGATCCGGACGCGCCGCCACGCACCCTTGGGGAAGGTGTCGGTGGTCATGATCGCCGCCGCCGCCCCGGTCCAGTCATCGGGCCGCAGCATTTTTTTCAGCCCGGCAAGCGATTTCCGGATACGGTCATCGGGCAGGGTTTCGCCGATCACGCCGGTCGACGCGACGAAGACCTGAGATTTCGGACAGCCGAGAACCGACGCCACTTTGTCGACCGTGCGGCGAACCGATTTTTCGCCTTCCAATCCGGTAAAGGCGTTGGCGTTGCCGGCATTGACGATCAGCGCCCGGGCCCGGCCTGCCTGCGCCGAGCGGCTGCACCAATGGACCGGCGCGGCGGCAGTTTTCGATGTCGTGAAGACACCGGCGACCTGCGTGCCCTTGTCCAGCGCGGCGAGGAACAGATCCTTCCGCCCCGTATAACGAAGTCCACATGAAGCGGCGGCCAGAAGAACGCCGGGAATCGGCGGGATTTCGGGAAAGCCCTGGGGTGCCAACGGCGATCGTTTTGCCATCTCGTTCTTGGTTTCCGTTCTTGAGAACATGGGGGACGAGTTTATCGCGAATCTGACGGGCGCGGAATGCGATCAGGTCATTCCGGCGACGGCCGGTATCGCTCGCGGTTTATCCTATTTTCCCGGGGCGGGCTGTATGCGCCGCATGCGCGGGGCCGATCCGTCCGCCTCGAAGCGCTCGATCTTCGCGTTTTCCATCAGGTTTTTCACCAGTTCGGCGGCAACCTCCTGCGACACTTCCTGGCCCAGCTTGGTGCGGCTTTCCTCAAAGCTCGGCGGCTTGGACTGACGTTTGTCCTCCACCTTGATCACATGCCAGCCGAACGGCGACCGCACCGGTTTCTGGGTAAATTCCCCTTTGGCGAGCGCGAACGCCGCTTCTTCGAACTGCGGCACCATCTGGCCGCGGCCGAAATAGTCGAGATCGCCGCCGCGGGTTTTGGACGGGCCGGTCGAATTCTCCGTCGCCAGATTGGCGAAATCCGCACCGGCCACAAGCCGTTTGATAAGGTCGTTCGCCTCGTCCTCGGTCTTCACCAGAATATGCCGGGCGCGGATTTCTTCCTTCGTCGGATACTGTGCCGAATTTTTCTCATAGCGCGCGCGCAATACGTCGTCAGTGACCTTCTCCCCGATCAGCTTTGCGAGCAGCGCTTCTCCAAGCAGCCGTTCCTGAATCAGCACCATACGTTTTTTGTAGTTGTCGGTCTGGTCGAGCTTATCCGCCCGCGCCTTGACGGACAGGATCTTGGTCCGGATAAGCTGGTTGACGATCGGCTGGAACACCTGGTCGATCGGCAGTTTGCGGTATTGTTCAGGCAGTTGCCCATGGGCGGCGCTGACGTCGGACCGGTATATTTTCACACCGTTTACGGACGCAACGACGGGGTCGGCTGGCGCTGCTGTGTTCTGGGCGGTGGCGGGAAGGCCGAACAGTACCGACGCGGCGACGATGGCCGCGAGGTTCGAATATCTCATGATAGCTTCCTTACTCCTTGTGCAAGATGCACGGGTCTGGGCGCAGATTGCACCTGCTGGTTTATCCCATATTAGCGGGTATCGGCTGAAATTCGCAGTCACGATATGGAAATAACGTATTTTTCGCCGCAATCCAGCCATTCTTCTGCCGTTGACGTTGACTTAAACGGAGATGCTGCATATTTGTGCGGCAATTCCCATATATGATATTGTCCCGCCCGCTCCACCCGGCTAACCAGACGGGTTTTCTAGACTGAGGATTCCGGATGCTACAGTCCATTGCGCAGCGTATTTTTGGCAGCTCCAATGATCGCGAAGTTAAGCGGCTTCAAGGCATGATCGGCGAGATCAATGCGATCGAGGCGGATACCGAAAAGCTGACAGACGACGAGCTGCGCGGGCGCACCGACGAATTCCGCAAGCGCTACGCCGACGGCGAGACCCTCGACGATATGCTGATAGAGGCCTTCGCCACTGTCCGCGAGGCGGCGAAACGCACCCTCGGCCAGCGGCATTACGATGTGCAGCTGCTTGGCGGCATGGTGCTGCATCAGGGCCGGATTTCGGAAATGCGTACCGGTGAAGGCAAGACGCTCGTCTCCACGCTTCCGGTCTATCTGAACGCGATCACCGGCAAGGGGGTCCATCTTGTCACGGTCAACGACTATCTCGCGACGCGCGATGCAAACTGGATGGGCGAAATATACAAATTTCTCGGCATGACAGTCGGCATCATCGCGCACGGCCTCGAAGATATGGAACGCCAGCAGGCCTATGCCTGCGACGTGACCTACGGCACGAACAACGAATTCGGCTTCGATTACCTGCGCGACAATATGAAGTTCCGCATCGAGGAGATGGTCCAGCGCGAGTTTCACTATGCGATCGTCGACGAGGTCGACAATATTTTTATCGATGAGGCACGGACGCCCCTGATCATCTCGGGCCAAGCCGAGGACGCGGCCGAAACCTACGACGCGGTCAACAAGGTGATTCCGATGCTGGTCGCAGAGGATTTCGAGAAGGACGAGAAACAGCGCACCGTCACTCTTACAGAAGTGGGCACCGAACGGGTCGAGCAGATTCTCGGCGAAATGGGCCTGCTGAACGACGAGACGCTCTACGACATCACCAATGTGTCTTTGGTCCATCACGTCCAGCAGGCGCTGCGCGCGCATACGCTGTTCCAGCGCGATACCGATTATATCGTCAAGGACGACGCGATCGTCATCATCGATGAATTCACTGGTCGCATGATGGAAGGAAGGCGCTTTTCCGAAGGGCTGCATCAAGCGCTCGAATCCAAGGAAGGCGTCACCGTCCAGAACGAAAACCAGACGCTCGCCTCGATCACTTTCCAGAACTATTTCCGCCTCTATCCGAAGCTTGCCGGCATGACGGGCACGGCGATGACGGAAGCCGGCGAATTCGCCGAAATCTACGGGCTTGAAGTCGTCGATATCCCGACCAATGTGGACCAGGTGCGGATCGACGAGGACGACGAGGTCTACCGGACCGCGGACGAGAAATACAATGCCATCCTGTCCGAGATACGCGAATGCCAGATCAAGAACCAGCCGATCCTGGTCGGCACGGTGTCGATCGAAAAATCGGAACTTCTGTCCGAGCTACTCAAGAAGAACGATATCGATCATCACGTTCTGAATGCCCGCTTCCACGAACAGGAAGCGTTCATTATCGCCCAGGCAGGTCGGCCTGCTGCAGTGACGATCGCCACCAATATGGCGGGCCGCGGCACCGACATTCAGCTCGGCGGCAATGTGGATATGCAGATCGAGCAGCAGATCGCCGATCTGCCGGCGGCCCAGCGCGACGAAAAACGCGCCGAACTGACCGCCAGGATTCAGGCCGAAGCCGCTGCCGCGAAGAAAACTGTGATGGCGGCCGGCGGGCTGTATGTCATCGGCACCGAACGCCACGAAGCGCGGCGTATCGACAACCAGCTCCGTGGCCGGTCAGGCCGTCAGGGCGATCCGGGGCGCTCGAAATTCTACTTGTCGCTGGAAGACGACCTGATGCGCATTTTCGGATCGGAACGCATCGACAGCATGCTGCGCAAGCTCGGCCTCGAAGAAGGCGAAGCGATTATCCATCCGTGGATCAACAAGGCGCTTGAGAAAGCCCAGAAGAAGGTCGAGGAGCGCAATTACGAAATCCGTAAAAACCTGCTGAAATTCGACGACGTGATGAACGACCAGCGCAAGGTGATCTACGAGCAGCGCAAGGAACTGATGGTTGTCGAGGACGTGTCGGAAACAGTGGTGGAAATGCGCGAACAGGCGATCGAGGACGCGGTTGCGCGGTGCATCCCGGAAAAGGCCTATGCCGAGCAGTGGGACACCGACACCCTGCACGAAGAGGCGTTGCGCCTTCTGGACCTCGACCTGCCGATAAAGGATTGGGCGTCGGAAGAAGGCATTGCGGACGAGGAAATTCGCGACCGTCTGATGAAGCAATCAGCAAATAAAATGGCCGCCAAGACGGCTAATTACGGCGTCGAACTGATGCGGATGGCGGAAAAAAGCCTGCTGCTGCAACTGCTCGACCAAACCTGGAAGGAACATCTGCTGGCGCTCGATCACCTACGCCAGGGCATCGGACTGCGCGCCTATGGGCAGAAAGACCCGCTGAACGAATACAAGCGCGAAGCATTCGATATGTTCGAGGAAATGTTGAACAGCCTGCGCGAAACCGTCACGTCCGTGATGTGTCATCTGGAATTGTCGATCGACGCCGACGAGCTCGCCGCGATGGATCAGGCTGAGCTGGAGATGCACGAAACCCGGACGGACCCGGCCTTCGCCAATGCCGAAACGCAAGCCACCGGCATGCATCCGGCCGCCCAGATGCAGGTCCAGAACCCCGCCGCTCCCATGGTACTGGCCGGAACCGATCCGGCGGACGCCCCGCCCGGCTGGGAGCTCAATAACGGTCTCGGCCGCTGGGTCGATCCCAACGACGCCGAAACCTGGGGCAAGGTGCCGCGCAACGCGACATGCCCGTGCGGCACCGGCAAGAAATTCAAACACTGCCACGGAAAGGCGAACTAGGGCGATATCGTCGCTGGGGTTCCTGCACCACAGTTAAGCTCTGATGGACAGGAAATTAAAGACGCGCGCACAAGCGCAAATCAGAAACGTGGCAACTCTGCGATTTGCGCAACCGCCCCAACCGCCTCGCCCTTAAATCCCCGCCGTGTCGCCCATTTTCAGGAACTTGTCGCGCCGCTGCTGGCGCAGCACGGCGCCGTCGAGGCCACGCAGATCGTTCAGGCATTTCTCGATCGCCCTGCCGGCCGCCGCGATCGCGGCGGCGCCATCGCGGTGGGCGGCGCCGATCGGCTCGGAGATGATTTCGTCGATCACGCCGAGCGCCAGCAGGTCCTGCGCCGTCAGTTTCAGCGCATTGGCGGCATCGGTGGAGTGCTTGCCGTCGCGCCACAGGATCGAGGCGCAGCCTTCGGGCGAAATCACCGAATACACCGAATGTTCGAGCATCAGGATACTGTTCGCCACGGCGACGGCAATCGCGCCGCCGGACCCGCCTTCGCCGATCACCAGGCTGACGATCGGCACCCGGATGTCGAGGCAGACCTCTATCGACCGCGCGATGGCTTCCGCCTGGCCGCGCTCCTCGGCGCCGATGCCGGGATAGGCGCCGGCGGTATCGACGAAGGTGATCACCGGCAGGCCGAAGCGGTCGGCAAGTTTCATCAGGCGCTGCGCCTTGCGGTAGCCCTCGGGCCGCGCCATGCCAAAATTGTGCTTCACCCGGGATTCGGTGTCGTGTCCCTTTTCCTGGCCGACCACAACGACCGACCGGCCTTCGAAGCGGCCAAGTCCGCCGATAATAGCGTTGTCTTCGGCATAGGTTCGGTCGCCGGCAAGCGGCGTGAAATCGGTTATCAGCGCCTTTATATAGTCCAGACAATGGGGCCGCGCCGGGTGGCGCGCCACCTGTACCTTCTGCCACGGCGTCAGTTTCGCATAGGTCTGGGTCAGTTGGCGGTCGACCCGCGATTGAAGGCGTTCGACCTCGTCGACGATACTGATCTCGCCGTCATCGCTGAGATGGCGAAGCTCTTCGATCTTGCCTTCGAGCTCGGCAATCGGTTTTTCGAATTCAAGAAACGCGTGAACGCGGGTTTCAGCCATTTTCAGATCCGCATGTCAGAGAGGGGATGCACGTCCTGCACCAGCGCCTTCAGGCGCTCATCGAGGACGTGGGTATAGATTTGCGTGGTCGATATATCGGAATGCCCAAGCATCTGCTGAACGCTTCTGAGATCGGCACCGTTCGCAAGCAAATGCGTTGCAAAGGCGTGGCGCAATACATGCGGCGAGACGCGCGCCGGGTCAATACCGGCGGCGGCGGCGAGATCGCGAAGCTGTTTGGCGAAGCCGTCGCGCGTGACATGTCCGGCAGTGGCGCGGGACGGGAAAAGCCATGGCACCGCTTTCCCCTGTTCCTTGAGCATCTTGTCGCGCAGCGGCAACCACACGCCGATCGCCTGCCGGGCAGCGTCGCCGAACGGAACGAGCCGTTCCTTGCCGCCCTTGCCGCGGACCGTGACAATCCGCCCGTCGCGCGACAGCGACGACAGACGAAGACCGACAAGTTCGGACACCCGCAGCCCGGTCGCATAGAGAATCTCCAATAGCGCCACCAGACGCACGCCCCGCCAGCCACCGGTTTCGCGCGCCGCCGCCAGCAGCGCGGCGACCTCGTCGAATTTCAGCACCTTGGGCAGGGGCCGTCCGAGACGCGGCGCATCGACCGTCGAGGTCGGGTCGTCCGCGCGCAGGCCTTCGAGCATCAGGAACAGGTGAAACTGCCGGACCGCGGACAGTTTTCGCGCCTGGCTCCGGGCGGCAAGGCCTTCGCCGGCAAGACCGGCGAGAAACCCGCGCACCTGGTCCGGCGTCACGGTTTCGCCGTCCGCGCCCTTTGCCCCGTCTTGCGCCCCGGCCCGCGCCAGGTAGTCGAGATACTGTGTCAGGTCCCGCCGGTACGCATCGTAGGTATTAGGCGACGCGCCGCGCTCGGCGACCATCATTTCGAGAAAAGCGTCAAGATGTCGAAGTTCCGGGCGTGCGGTCAAAGCCCTGCCGCCATCGCCGCCTCAACCGCCAGGCGCCGCGCCTCGGTCTCCAGCCGCAGGCGCCGCAACGCCGCAATCACTCGGCCGGCATCAGCGACAGACAGGCCGCCATCGCCGGCATCGCCGGCGCCTACCGTCGCCAACAGGATCGTCTCGCCGATGCGCCCATCCGACGATGCGGATGCGAGGCTTTGCGCCCAGGCCATATTGAGCGTGCCGCCTGTGCGACCAGACCCGGCGGCAAACGGTCCGTCCAGAAGGTCGCGCCAGATTTGGGGCGGGAGAATCCTGCCGGTGACCTCCAGCAGGGCGTAGAACGCCAGCGCATGCGCGGGCGCGGATTGCGGGTCGGCCTGGCGGCGCGCGGCGTACCATTGCTGCAGGCGCGCCGGGTCGAACGGGACGGCGTCCTGGGTATCGGCCAGGACCGCCAGCGGCCAGAGCGCCGCTTCCGCGGTCCGCGCTTCGTCGATCCGCTCCCGATCGGCCAGGGCGGTCGCGTACCAGGCGAGCGCGCGATCGGTGCCGCCGCCCGCGAACAGGACCCGCGCCGCATCGCGCGCAAACCAAATGAGTTCTGCCGCCGGGTCAATCGACATGACAATCGGCATACTGGCGCCTGCGATCTCGGCGTAGCCTTCGCGTTCGCGGCCAAGTTCCCAGGCACGGCGAAGAACCTCCGCCTTGGCCAGTGCGACGGTCTGCTCGGCCGCGGCCCGGATCAGCAGCGCCCGTGTGCGCGGTGCCCAGCTTTCCTCGGCCGTCGATATCGGGCTGTTCAGTTCGTCTTTGGAAAACGGGAAACCGCGATACAACCGAATGATTTCGCCGCCGGTCAGCGCGCCCAAGCGATGCGCCCTCTCGGCGGCGATCAGCCGGATATCGAGGGCCGCGTTGGGCGCCAGCGCGACGGCCCGCAACACGGCGACGTTGCCGGTCTGCGCGATCTCGGCCGTGAATTGCAGACCGACCGACCGCATCATCGCAAGGTGCAGCGCGAGGGGCGCTTTCAGCGACGGGCTCTCGCCTCCCCTGGAGCCGGCCAGCGCATCGACGGCGCTGAAAAATACAGGCTCTATTTCATTTTCGCGTTCACGCAACAGATCGGCGATCAGCGATGCGCGCGCATGTTCGCCCGACAGGGCAAAACAGAATGCCTGCGCCTGTGACCAGTACATGCCGGAATAATCGCTGACGGCGGCACGAACCGCCTTGCAGGCATCGGAATTATTGTTATCGAAAAAAAGCGCCTCTATCCGCGTGCGCAACAGATTTTCATCGCGGCGCGCGTCGGGCGCGATCTTCAACAACGCGAGCGCATTGCCGATATCTCCCATCGCCAGCAACCGGTCGACCCGCAGCGCAACGAAACTGGCGTCCAGCGGCTTGCCGGCCGGCACGCTGGCACGCGACATCAGAAGCCGTTTGGCAAGATCCCTGATTGCCAGTGAGCTCGTCGCCGCCGGCATGCGCTGCATAAGCGCGCGGACAAGCGGCCATTCCGTACCCTGCCACAGGCCAAGCGGGAAACCGCCCTGGTCTTCGCCAATCAGTCCGATCGCATCCGGATCGACGGTTTCGAGCGTGTTGACGACAATCGACGAGCCATCGAACGGGCGCGGCGCAACCGTGATCCCGGACCGCGGGCGAACCGCAGGCGGGTCGGCCTGGTCGGCCTGCGGCTTTTCGACCGCAACGGGCGCTGTTTGATCGGGCGTGGGCGTCACCGCCGGCGTCGGGCGGCGCAGCTGCAGCTGCGCCATCGCAAAACCCGGGACCAGCATAGCCAACGCGCACACACCGGCGACCGCGCAACGGCGCGCGGTGCCTTTAGCGGGGGAAACGGTCATTGGGAATGATTCTTTCGATATCCGTCGCGGGCACCGGAATATCCCAGGCAGCGAGGAACAATCCGCCGCCGATCAGTAGGATCAGCGCACCGAAAATGACGACTGAGGCTAGCTTTTTCATGCAGGCGCGACCCTGTCCCGTTTTGTGATTCGCCGCCAGTGCAAAACGCCGTTTTGCGCAGCGTCAAGACTGGCGACACAGACGATATTTCGTCGTATATTCAGCAGGTAATGAATATTTGTGGCGATTTCGAGGCAGTTTATCGGTTGCCGGGAATGCTTTCAACGTTGTCCTCGGTCATTCCGGTGATAGCCGGGACCCCCATCGTGGCGACGGCGGCGGAAATTGCTGCGGCGTTTACAGCGACGATTCGGCTTTGATGTCATGACAGGTCAGGAAAATTCCGAAAGAGCGGATTCGGGTTCAGAATCGGGCATCGAATCATCCCCCGGTTCCTCCAATGTGGCGCCGGACCGGTCGATCGTGCTTGTCGGGCTGATGGGCGCGGGAAAGACCTGTATTGGCAAACGACTTGCCCACAAGCTCGGCATGCCCTTCGTGGACGCCGATGCCGAGATCGAGACCGCCGCCAACTGTTCGATAGAGGAAATCTTCGACCGGTTCGGCGAACAGGCGTTTCGCGATGGCGAGCGCAAGGTCATCGCGCGCCTGCTCGAGGACACGCCGCGTATTGTCGCCACCGGCGGCGGTGCATTTGTCAATCCGGAAACCCGGAAAAACGTCCAGGAAAACGGCATATCGGTGTGGTTAAAGGCCGATCTGGACGTGCTTTTGCAGCGGGTGTCGCGCCGCGGCAACCGTCCCCTGCTCAAGACCGGCAATAAACGCCAAATTCTCGAACGCTTGATTGCCGAAAGATATCCGTCCTATGCCGAGGCCGATCTCACCGTCGAAACCGGTGATGAATCGCCGGACCGGACGGTCCTGAAGGTTCTCAGCGCGCTGGCCGGCCATGCCGGTTCGCCGCCTGCCGGTTCGGACGCCGAATGACCGGTTCAAACGGCCGCTTAAGGGTCGATCTAGGCGACAGGTCCTACGACATTATTGTCGGCGACAGCCTGCTGGCATCGGCCGGGGAATCCATCCGCACGGCGGCGGGCAACGGACGCTGCTGGGTCGTGACAGACGAGACCGTCGCCGGGCTGTATCTCGATCAGGTCGCGGCATCTCTCAGCGATTCCGGCTTCGACGTACAATCGATAATCCTGCCGCCGGGCGAAAGCAGCAAAAGCTTCGCGACCGTCGAGCGGATCGTCAACACGGTTCTCGACAGCGGGCCCGAACGGAACTCGACACTGGTGGCGCTCGGCGGCGGCGTGGTGGGCGATGTCACCGGCTTCGCCGCCAGCATCATTCTGCGCGGCGTCAATTTCGTGCAGATCCCGACGACCCTGTTGGCGCAGGTCGACAGTTCGGTTGGTGGCAAGACCGGCATCAACACGCGTCACGGCAAAAATCTCGCCGGGGCGTTCTACCAGCCAAGACTGGTGATCGCGGATACCGGCGTGCTGGACACCCTGCCGCGGCGCGAGCTGCTTGCCGGCTACGCTGAAATCGTCAAATACGGGCTGATCCGGGATTCCGGGTTCTTCCACTGGCTGGAACGGAACGGCGGCGCCGTCATCGACGGCGACCGGGATGCGCGGCGCTACGCGGTGCAGGCTAGCTGCACCGCCAAAGCTGCGGTGGTGTCGGAGGACGAACGCGAAAACGGAGTCAGGGCGCTGCTCAATTTCGGTCACACGTTCGGCCATGCATTGGAGGCCGAGACCGGTTTCGGCGCGGAATTGCTGCATGGCGAAGCGGTTTCCATCGGTATGGTCATGGCGTTCGAGCTGTCGGAAATGATGGCGTTTTGCCCGCGCACCGACGTCGAGCGGGTGCGGCAGCATTTTGCCGTCACCGGATTGCCGATGACGCTTCCGACGGCACAGGGCCGGCGATGGGACCCCGCCACGCTGATCGAGCATATGGGCCATGACAAGAAGATCCGGGACGGACAGGTTACGTTCATTCTCGCCCGTGGCATCGGCGACGCCTTCATCGCCCGCGACATCAAACCGGAAACCGTCCGCCGGCTGCTTGATGGCGCGGTCGCGGCATGACCCTGTTCCCTGCCGACCCAGCGGCTCAACTGAACGGAGCGAACGCGTCCCACTAATGGAAATAGCAACACTTGCCACGATCGGTGGCATTACGGTTCTTCTGGTTCTCTCGGCGTTTTTTTCCAGCTCGGAAACGGCGCTGACCACGGCGTCGCGGCCGCGCATGCACCTGCTTGAAGCCAGGGGCGACAAACGCGCCAGGCTGGTGAACCGGTTGCGCCGCGAACAGGATCACATGATCGGCACGATCCTGCTGGGCAATAATCTGGTCAACATTCTCGCTTCGGCGCTGGCAACCAGCGTGCTGATCAGCCTGTTTGGCGAAACCGGCGTGATCTATGCGACGATCGCAATGACGTTGCTCGTGCTCGTCTTCGGCGAAATCCTTCCCAAGACCTATGCGTTCCGCAACGCCGACCGCCTGGCGCTGACGATCGCCCCGACGTTCCTGATCCTGGTCCGGCTGCTGAGCCCGATCATGTCGGCGATTCAGTTTGTCATTCGCGGCATGCAAGGGCATTTAAGCGCCAACCGCGCTGGCCAGCCTGAATGGAGCGCCACCATCGAAGAGCTGCGCGGAGCGATCGAATTGCATCGCGGACGCGGTGCGATGGCCCACCATGAACGCGCGATGCTGCACAGTATTCTCGATCTCGCGGATGTCGACGTCGAGATGGTGATGCAGCACCGGCGCGATATCTTCTTGATCGATGCCTCCCTGCCAACCAGCCAGATCGTCGAAGAGGCCCTGGTCAGCCCGTTTACCCGCATCCCGCTATGGCGCGATACGCCGGACAATATCATCGGGGTCATGCATGCCAAGGCGATGCTGCGCGAAGTTCACGCCCATACCGGCGATCTGGACGCGCTCGACCTCGATAAGATCGCAACGCCGCCCTGGTTCATTCCCGAATCGACAACGCTGCTGGACCAGCTTCACGCGTTCCGACGGCGCCGCGAACATTTCGCGCTGGTGGTCGACGAATACGGTGCGCTGATGGGCGTCGTGACACTGGAAGACATTCTCGAAGAAATCGTCGGCGACATATCGGATGAACACGATGTCGTGCCGATCGGCGTCCGGCCTCAACGCGACGGCTCGTACCTTGTGTCCGGCGGGGTCACCGTCCGCGATCTGAACCGGCGGTTCGGCTGGGTTCTACCGGACCAGGAAGCCGCCACCATCGCCGGATTGGTGATCCACGAATCGAAAGTCATTCCGCAGGTCGGACAGATTTTTCATTTCCACGGTTTCCGATTCGAGATTGTCCGCCGCCAGCGCAACCGCATCACCTCGATCCGGATGGCTAAAATGGGCGAAATTTCCGAGGAAACCGCCGCCGAATAGCGGCCAGAAATGCCAGAAACAAAGGAAGCCGAATGCCTCTGACAGAAGTGACAGTCGACCGGGACCCGATTCATACGCGCGCCATCGAATGCCGGAGCTATCGAAGGGCGGACGGGTTGTGGGACATCGAAGGCCACCTGACCGACATCAAAGCCTATTCGTTCAGCAACAGTTTTCGCGGCGAGATCGTGCCGGGGGAGCCGCTTCACGATATGTGGATCAGACTGACCGTCGACCGTAATTTCATCGTTCAATCCGTCGATGCCGTCACCGATGCAGGGCCCTACGCGCTGTGTCCCGCGATCCTGCCGTCGTTTCAGAAACTAAAAGGGCTTAAAATCGGACCGGGCTGGAACCGGCGGGTCCGGGAACATCTCGGCGGATCCAAAGGGTGCGCACATTTGGTCGATATGCTGAAACCGATTGCGACCGTGGCGTTTCATACTGTGCGGTGGTCCGATTCAGCGCCCGCAAACGAGGGCCGGCAACCAGAAAAGGTATCGCGCCCACCGGTCAACACCTGCCATGTATGGGCTGCCGATGGCGAGTTGATCCGCACGGAACATCCGGATTTCTATGCCGCAGATTGAATCTGACAGGACTGAACGGGGTTGAACCGAGCGGCGGCGGAACGGGCCGCGCCATTCACGACGGGTTAGCGGCCGACCGGAAGTAATTGACGATGTAGATTCGCATCGCCGATGTCAGGCCGGTATCGCCCTTCGTTTTGTCGATATCGGAACAGATTTCGTGCATCGACCGATCTTCGCGTTCCGCGATATCGCGCAATGCCGCCCAGAGATCCGGTTCGAGACGAACGCTCGTTCGTCTTCCGCTCACGTTGACGTTGCGCGTCACGAGGAGGGACGTAAGGACCACAATAACACCCAATTATTGTTAGCAGTGACCACATCCGGATTGTTACGGGCATCTATCCGGGGTTAAATTTGGTGAAATTAGAACCTGTCTAACAGTTTACCTGTACCGGTCAGCAAAACACAAGAAACGGCGCACAGCGCATAGCTTGATGGTGAGCGGTGCATAACGTCGAAAGCGCGCTGTCTTCGCTGAAATACTGAACAATACCTGTCGGGCCCTTTGCTAACAAACGCCTCCCACCGGAGGCAGCGGCCAGACACCTTATTCACCGGCGGGGCGTCAGGGCGGGGTTGCCGCAACCGACAGCGCATGTACCGGTCCGGCCAGTTCATCGCGCAATACGTCATAGACCAGGCGCTGACGATCGACGCGGCTGCAGCCGTCAAAGGCGGCGGAGACGATTTCGACCCGAAAATGAGTTTCTCCGCCGGGCCGGGCGCCGACATGGCCCGCATGCAGGTGGGATTCGTCAATAACGTTCAGCACGAGCGGGGCAAACGCCTCTTTCAGCTTGTTTTCGATGCTTTCTGCGACCGACATCAACCATTTTCCTCAAAAATCACTGTCTTTGAGATAGGGGATATACTCAATCATGGCAAAAGGCACGTCCTTGCATGGGCATTTATCCCAGATCATACTGCCGTTATGGCGACTGAAGTCTATAGCAACGGCACCGTTCTGGACGGCGCACCCGGCACGGAAACGGTCGAGGCGACGTGCGCCCACCCGGATTGCCGGGAATCGGGCGCCTATCGCGCGCCGCGGTCGCGGCACGAGCTGACAAGATTTTACTGGTTCTGCCTGGAGCATGTCCGCGAGTACAACGCAGCCTGGAATTACTTCGCCGACATGGACGATGCGGCGGTTGAGGCTGAAATCCGGAAAGATATCGTCTGGCAGCGCCCAACGTGGCCGCTGGGCACGCGTCTTGGCGTCGGGGCCGATCAGTTCCACGATCCGCTCAGTCTTCTCGGAGACGGCGAAATCGGCGGGAGGACCGCCCGCGAAGCGCAGGTTCAGGCGCAATC
>Ga0114996_10003886_pt1 | contig 18253 bp, 16 predicted proteins | sample ArcticOcean_MG_C_4_FD_87039 | JGI IMG/M metagenome (GOLD analysis project Ga0114996, IMG submission 87039) | Marine microbial communities from western Arctic Ocean - ArcticOcean_MG_CB4_134 | ecosystem: Environmental > Aquatic > Marine > Oceanic | place: Arctic Ocean: Canada Basin | collected...
ATGCGATAAAGCATGCCCCGCAATTAATGTGAGTACCCCGCAAACTGCTACTTGTTTCAAAAATACGCCCCATAAGTAAGCCATATATTTATTCATTTTTTCCCCTTTGAATCCAGTGAACCAAAATAACATTATCAACCATGGATTCATTACCCGGAATGCTCTTTCCAAGCAGCCTAGTAAAGTGGTCCTTGAAATCATCCATCCATTACCGCATATTCTATGCTCCAGTATAGTACATCGATAAAAAGGGAGCCCATGACACCAAGAGAACTAGTTTTAAGCGGTCACCAGGCATTTTCTGAGGGTGATCTCGGGAGCCTCGCTCAAGTCTTCCACAAAAATGCAATAATCCGGATAAATGGAGATCATAAATACTCAAGAGAGTATCGAGGCTTTGATAACTGGGAGACAATTCCCTGATACATCTTTCCAATAATTACCCAAATTTTGATCTAAAAATTTCATATATCATCGCAGAGGATGACCGAGTTCATGCTCATGTCAAATACACTGCAGATAATTTAGACGCCGAGGCTGTGCATATGTTCGTTATGAAAGACGGGCTGCAAAAGGAATTTCTTCTGTTTGAAGACTCCCCAAAAATTACTGTGGCGTTAGCGGATAAAATCGCATCTTAAAACAACCCGAGAAGATCTCTCCGAAAACAGAATAGGCATACAAAATTGGCCGTGAAAAATAGAAAGCATGTTGCCTTGTGATGGTGGTAAATATTGAAAACTTATTCTCTTACGGAACCTTGCAACAAGAGAAGGTTCAAATGGATAACTTTGAACGCCTTCTTCATGGCACTGAAGATGTACTCCAAAAGTATCGAGTAGAAGAAATAGAGATTACTAATAAAAAAGTTCTTGAATCTAGCAACAAACGATTCCACCCAATTCTATTTTTCACAGGAAATTCAGAGGATGAGGTGTCCGGTATAGTTTTCCAGATTACTTCCTCTGAACTGTTGCAAGCGGATAGCTATGAAGTTGACGACTATAAAAGAGTTCAGGTTTCCCTTAAATCTGGGATCAGAAGCTGGATATACACAAGAAAAAACGAGGAAACACAACCATGAGCACCGGCTGAACGGAGTTCCTTACAGGACTCACTCTCTGAACTTGCAATCTTCCTTCAGAATGGGATATCGTCATCGGTGATGCCAACATCCATGGGACCAGTTGCCTCACCTGAACCTTTGGCCCCTTCATCCGACTCTTCACCTCGCTGAAGCGGATCATTCTCTCTCGGTGGTCCTTCGTTTCGAGCCCCCAACATCTTCATCTCGGTAGCAACAATTTCAGTGGTGCGCCTCTTGTTACCATCACGATCTTCCCAATCCCTTGTTTGAAGTCGACCCTCTATATAAACCAGCTTTCCTTTAGTTAAATATTGGTTACATATTTCTGCGAGTTTGCTCCAGACCACAATGTTATGCCACTCGGTACGGTTCTGGGATTCTCCATCACGAGTATTCCATCTCTCGTCAGTCGCCACAGAGAAATTGGCTACAGCGGTACCCGCACCCGTATAGCGCATCTCCGGGTCACGCCCAAGCCTCCCAACAAGAACAACTTTATTAACCATGCTCTACCTCCATCCTGCCTGTCCGTCTCATTTATATATAACGTCTGGGCCTGAAATAAACTGCTCCAGAACAACCAAAATCCTTGAATCCCTCAATTCAGGCTGCAAAATATTCACTCAGAAGCGAAGCCCCCTATTAGATTCCCGAGATACCAGCGTCATCTCCTTTTCGATCCTGCGGCCGTTGCGTATAAAAACGATCAGGATCTTATTGCCTGGTTTTTCATTCTGTAAGGCATGGAGTATATCCGAACCAGTAGATATGCTGTATTGACCTATTTGAGAAATGACATCCCCTCCAATCAAGATACGTCTATTGCCATAAAAAGCCTGCTGATCCCCCCCACGAATACCTGTCTGGTCTGCACTGCTTCCCTTCTCGACAGCCTCCACAAGAAACCCGCTTTCCACTGGTACTTTCAAAGCCTGAGCCAGACGAGGATGAAGAGCTCTTCCTCTAAATCCACTCCAAGGACGTATAACGTGGCCATGCTCTAAAAGATCTGGGAGAATTCTCCGCAAAGTATTTACAGGCACCGCAAAACCAATACCTGCACTGTCTCCGGACCGAGAAAAAATAGCAGTATTAATCCCAATCACCTGGCCTCGCGTATTCAGGAGAGGTCCGCCGCTGTTTCCCGGGTTGATCGCGGCGTCCGTCTGAATAGCATCCTCTACGTAGTATCCTTGTGCCGTCCTCAGTGTCCTCCCTGAGGATGAGATGATCCCTGTCGTAAGAGTTAGCTGGAGACCAAAAGGATTTCCTATAGCCAAAACCTTTTGCCCGACCCGTAGGTCTCCACTATCTCCCAAGTCCACGTGAGAACAACCTGCCTCAGGGCAGTCTATCTTGAGAAGAGCGAGGTCGTTGACTGGATCAAAACCTACTACCTTAGCCTTCAATTCAGACTTGTCATAGAGTGTTACTTCGATCAATTTGGCATCTTTAACCACGTGGTGGTTCGTGACCACATAACCTTGGTCGTCAATGAGAGCCCCACTTCCAATCCCTTCTCGAGGAATAGGTTCAGAAAACCAGTTGTACTCAACGGTTGTACTTGTGATGTTAACCACGGCAGGAGAAACACGCTCGTAAATGTCTATATTAACCTGCTCATCCCGAGTCCGTCTGTTAAGCGTACTTCTCTGTTCGACAGTCAGCTTTTTTAATAAATTTTTGAACTTCCCCCCCTGCTCTACGAGGGCATCTCCCTCAGAGATTTCCGTTTCAGCCCTTGTGACGGAGGGGGGGGTCCCACGAAAGATGAGGACAAGAAGGAATCCCGCAATTAGACTGCAAATAACAGCTATTCGCCCCAAACCCAGCTTGAACATCAATCTATTATTCCTTCCTTTTAGGTCGAAAGGATTTCCAAAAAGCTACCCTGGATACTCACTCAAGACTCAATACACAGTGGCATAAAAAAGACTATTGAACAAGAATTTATAGGTACCTCGAGTCTGTGCCCTAAACTGGGTTCTGACACCAATCAAAACTAATCGTCCTTTTCCAAGAGATACCTCAACAACTGCATGTCTACCTTGCAAAAAACTCTGTCCTTCAGCCCAGCCACTCAAGAGAATATCCTCGTCTGATGGGTAGCTGGCAATTCCGATCGCATCCCCTACTTCATAAGCTGGGCTATTGATGAACATCGCAGCCGATTCAGGTGCCATCCCATAGCCTATCGGATGGCGCGAATTCACTTGAATCTTGAGAAGAGAACCCGGAATATTAAAAAGAGACCGCGGGCCTTCAGATTCTCTAAGTCCCTCTGGCTTCCACTGGTCTAAAAAAAGGCCTCCCGAAGCTCCGAGACACAAAAGAGTCCCGCCTGCCTCGACAAATTTTTTCAAACTATCTAGCCCATCCAATCCAAGACCTCCCCTAAGCCTCTCTGGGTATGGACTGGAAAGTCCCTCTAGAATTTCCACCGGCAACTGATCAGGGAAAACTACTACATCTAAACCTTTTATTGCACCTAATCTAAGATCTCGGTCTTGCAGGGTGCGATACTCAAATTCGTTCTGTTCCAAGATCCAACGGGTCCATCCCTCATCCATGGAAGACTGGAAACTTTGATAGAGCCCAATTTTCGGGCTGTTAATCTTCTGCCAAGCTAATTGGGGCCATTTTGAAACCCTTGTTACTTTACCTGGAATCCCATCAAGCACCTCTTTTATTTCCGATTCTTCGAGGTCGCCAACTCTTGCCATCAAAGTACCTACAGGGAAAGATACTCCATCTACTCTAAACCCATACGTAGCCCAATCTACTCGATAACCTTTTAGCAGCAACCGATTTGCCAACCGAGCAAAAGCAGTATTGTTGTGAGAAAAAAGCCAATACTTCCCGCTCCCTCTAACTATTCCATTTGGCTTCTCGATAGTATCGACTAATCTAGAAGAAACCTGGAATGGCTCTTCTATCTGATACACTTCAGCCCCCAATTGAATCCCTAACGTATGTGCGGTTACATCGTACGGATGTTTCAACGGTCCATCTGGATACTGCAACACCGCTGGATAGTCCTGAATCTCCAACATCGTCTTGGCAAAGGATCCATAAGGCTGACTTAAGTAGACCACAAACGCCCCGGCCTCAAACGAGCCCTCCTCCTCACGGCAATAAGGAGGAGAAACACAGACAGGGTTCTCTGGAGTGAAATCGCCTTGAGCGATATTGATCTCAACACCACCAAAATCTAATACCCCGAGAAGAGCATACAATGCTTCCAGATCTCGTTGCTTTTCAGGAATGACGAAGGCATAAGGTCCTTCATTTCTACTTAGGTTTCTTTGCCCGATCATATGGAAATTTTTCAGCCAGATTTTCCTATTTCGACTTGCGTGGAGGAGCGTCGCACGAAGGGCCACCATTTGATCATCTACAATATCTCTAACACGCCAATCACCTCCCTCCCAAGGTTCCGGGAAGTTCCAGCTAGGTTTACTTCCGTGATAGTTTCGCCCCTGCCCTAATTGATCAGCCTGTATAAAAGTAGGAGTGGCGAGTCGAGCTGAAGCGGATTCAGAAAGAATCCGGACTGCCCCATGATAATGGGGGTAGGCTCGAGCAGGGGTGTAGGCATCGAAGATTGCATTCGTCACCACTCCCTTCCGACCCGAAGTTACGAGGGCCGAAAATAAAAATCCTCCCAAATCAATAATCTGAGCCTGGATTATAGGATCGATGTTTGGCTCATAGGGGTCAATATATGGTGGAACAAAAATCCTGGCCCCGTTTGGGCCCATCTGGTGTATGTCATAAACTATCTGTGGATGCCACTGGTCATATATCTCTCCGACCACAAGGCGTGTTTCCTTCTGGGTAAACATGTACCAGTCTCGATTATTATCATGCCCGACATACTTCTGGTAGAGCTCTGGGGGTATACTCCCCTCTGCCTCTGTCCCCAAAGTCTTCCTGTACCAGTCTGCTACGATGTTTACACCATCGGGATTGAGGGACGGAACAAACAGGAAAATCACATTATCCAAAATGTCCTGCGTCTCCTGATCTTCAGCAGTAGCCATTTTCCAGGCGAATTCCATTGACATCTGAGAAGATGCGACTTCTGTCGAGTGGATACCGCAGGTGGTAAGTACGATTGTCCGACCTTTTTCGATTAAGGCTTCCAGATCGTTTCCAATTAGGCGAGGATCAGATAATCGGGCCTGAATTTCTCTATAGGTAGCCAGATTTCTCAAATTTTGAGGACTGCTAATAATAGCAAGTAGAAAAGGATTTCCCTCGGTCGACTTTCCAAGTTCTCGGAGTAGTAGCCGGTCACTCTCCTTTGCCAGTCCCATGAAATAAGACGAGATTTGACTCCAGTCAGCTAGCTTTCGATCGGCCCCTACCTGAAAGCCTAAAAATTCGGCCGGTGCTGAAACCTTATGCTCTGAAGCTAGAGCCTCAATATTGAAAATCAAAAGCATCAAAAGGATGACGCGGAGCATGATGGCCTCCTTCCCTTCCCATTCTACTTGTGGAATAGTTCAGAACCCTAATCCTGCATACGTGCCGGCTCTGGTACTGATAGCCAAAACACAAGTGAAGCTAAACTCGTTAACACTGCCGATAGAACGGTAATGCTAAAAATCCCGCCCCAATCAAAGAGATACCCGGCTGCAAACACAGATCCGGATATTCCCAACTGGGAGCATGTGTTTCTCAATGCAAGGTAAGCACCTCTATTCTGAGAATCTGTCAATTCTGTCTGAACTGTCTGGAGTGCCGTCTCACGTGCAGCACCAAGCAACATCAGAACAAAAAAGGTCGCATAGAGTACTCCCCCCCAATCCAGATAAGAAATACAGAGTAAAGGGATCGGAATAAAGCTATTGGAGATTAAAAACACCTGCCGTTTCGAGGCATGATCACTAAGCAATCCCGCCAGAGGAGCACCTAGAAGCGATGCAATTCCGCTGACCACAAATAAGGAGGATATCTGAGATGGGCTAAACCCCATCCCAGAAATGAAAGTGAAAAAAGCCAAGGTAGCACTCGCTGTCAGAACCGACGTGAGAACAGCACCACGTTTGATTCTCTCAGTCAAAAAACCTCTGTATACATTCATGCTGTGGGACAAGCCAGACGGTCCTCTACTGAAACCCTCCCCTATATTCCTCTCTTTCCGGAAAGTTTGGCAGTAGACCCAACCTAGAAGGCAAAGGCTTAAAATTGCAATCCCTAAAAAATTCGCTCGCCAGCCCCATTGGATTCCTATTTGAACACTTAACGGAACGCCTAAAATCAAAGCTGCAAAATAAGAACTCAGCACTATTCCCATCACCTTCCCTCGTGCTTTATATGAGAACCAATCCCCAACTAGAGCAACTGTGCAAAGCGAGAGAAGTCCTCCACCTATCCCAGCACAAATCCGAGAAATCATTAGAGACCAGTACCCTTCTCCGAAGACTATCAAAACTCCGCCGAACCCTAAGATAGCTAGGCCTACAGCTAGGAACCCTTCTCGGCGAAATTTATCCGTAAATGGCCCCAGAAGGAAATTAGTCAATCCAGCAAAAAGAGCGTACACACTAAAGACAATTCCCATAAAATGTAATGAGACGGATTGCTCTTTCGCTATTCTAGGCAAGATGGGGATCAGTACCTGACGATCTACTGTAGCGAGGAAAAGAATTCCGAAGAGCAGTGCAATGGACATTACTCCTCGACTAGGAGATTCAATCTTCATATTCCATAGTCACAGAACTACGCGCCGTGGAACCTACCTCGGCATCAGATGGTCGAATATAATTAGCAACGAGTTCAGTTGCCGTAGCTGCCTTGGAAGACTTCATATTTGCTAATTGAAGCAGCGAATCCAAAATACAATCATCGGAAGGCCCCACTTGAGCCTCAGAAGAATAACAGAAAATCTCCTCGCTATAGGGTGCTGTTCCTGTCCCAACAAAAAGAGGGGATGTTCTTTCTGGCAGGGACTCCAGCCAAACCTCAGGAACCACTAGAACCTCGGGGGATCTCAAGACTGATTCATCTCCAGCACACCGGTAGATGGCAGCATAGACTTGCCCTCTCTGAGCATCTATCATAGGGGCTATCAAGGGTGTGGTTTCCCTAAATCGATAAGCTAGTGCTTCAAGGGTCGAGATTCCAATAGAAGGTATTTTCAGAGACTGACTGATTGCCTTAGCCACAGCAAGGCCTACACGAACCCCCGTAAACCCCCCTGGCCCATTAGCCACAGCGATCAGTTCGATCTCCTGGAGTCTCAATCGATTCTGAGCTAATAGATTTTCAATCGCTGGGATAATTTGATCTGCATATTCTCTTGGGTTATCTAGAGACTTTATTCCTAAGTTTACACCCCCTGAACCAAGAACGACTCCTCCATTCTTGGTTGTTGTATCTATGCCCAGCGTTTTCATGATTCTGAGTCCCTACAGTAGCTTCCTCGGATTCCGAGTACTACCTACCAATCAATCATATGCTTACAGAAAGAACCTTAATAGGAGAATATCAATTGATATCAACTCTCGCAGAAAAGTAATTTCCAAGCATCTAATAAGTACCAATATCATTCAATATCAAGGGAACTTATCTTATATTTAGAATTATGTATTAGATCATAAACATATTTTAATAAATGATTTTTAAAGTAACTGATGACTCCATTAGACTCCGTCATATTACCTTGTTATCATGACCTCGTATGCAAGCTCAAACCCCAATGATGCAGCAGTACTTGCGGCTAAAAGGGGAGCACCCCGACATGTTTCTTTTCTTTCGTCTGGGTGACTTTTATGAACTTTTCTTCGATGACGCAATTCAAGCCTCACGACTCCTCGAAATCACCCTAACCTCTAGGAATAAGGATCAAGCCGGTAAAGCGATTCCGATGTGCGGAGTTCCTCATCACTCTGTTAAAAATTACTTAGCTCGACTTCTTCGTAAAGGTTACAAGGTTGCCCTTTGCGAACAAGTGGAAGATCCCAGCAAAGCCAAAGGGCTTGTCAAGCGTGAAGTTACAAGGGTCTTAACCCCAGGCACAGTAATAGAGGATGACCTCTTAAGCGCGGATGAAAACAACTATATAGCTAGCTTAATCGAGATTAAAGATATCCTCGGCCTGTCCTTCCTGGACGTCTCCACCGGAGAGTTCTGGTTGAGTGAATTGCGCGGTTCCGATGCCTGGGAAAAACTGATCGAACAACTTGAGCATTTCCGACCGTCTGAAGTCATACTACCAGAAGAGCAGGTCGATTCTTATTTAAGCCACCTGCCACCTGAACTAGTCAAATCTTTCCTTGTTACACCCCAACCTGATTGGACCTTTCATATCGACTACTGCCAGAAGGCCTTGCTGACTCATTTCCATCTTCATAGCCTTGCAGGTTTCGGCATTGATGGAGAAACTACTGGCATTTCAGCTGCAGGCGGATTGCTTGGCTATGTCCGCCAAACTCAAAAAGTTGAACTTTCACACATAGTAAAACTTAGAATCTTCAAGACGGGAGAATTTCTACGTTTGGATGAGGCTACTGTTTCTAATCTGGAATTAGTGAAAGGTCTCGATGGAAACAAGAAATGGACCCTCCTTTCAGCTATCAATCGAACTCGAACGGGAATGGGCGCCCGCAAATTACGAAGCTGGATCTTAAGACCAACACTAGATCTAAAGAAAATATACAACCGACTGGATGCAGTAGAGGAGCTCACGAAAAGTTTTACGAAACTGGAAAAACTGACCGGAATCCTTGCCCGAATATATGATGTTGAGAGACTTCTGAGCCGGGTCACCATGGAGACAGCCGGCCCTCGTGACCTTCTAGCCCTTGCTGCATCCTTTGCGACATTGCCTTCCCTATACTCGATGCTGACTAATTTCAATAGTCTCGAACTCAATCCCGCTCTAGATGAGCTCGAAGACCTGAGAGATTATCTCTACAGTGCAATCAGTGAAGAAGCTCCGATATCGGTAAGCGATGGAGGTGTCATTAAGTCGGGCTTCAGCACTGCGCTGGATGATCTTAGGGGCATCACGTCTTCCGGTAAATCCATCATCGCTCAATTAGAATCAACCGAACGCAAACAGACCGGTATCTCCAGTCTAAAGGTGAAATACAATCGGGTTTTTGGTTACTTTATAGAAATAACCAAGGCCAACCTCGACCTAATCCCGCAGAACTACACTCGAAAACAAACCCTTGTTAACTGTGAACGATTCATAACTCCCGAACTCAAAGAGCACGAAGAAAAAATTCTTAATGCCGAAGAAGGGATTCTTAAATGGGAAAGAGAGCTTTTTGTAGAAGTACGCCAAAAAATAGCCGCGAGTGCCAACAGGATTCAGCAAACAGCTGGCTTCCTTAGCAAACTGGATGTCCTAACCTCTTTTGCCGAACAGGCAATGAAATCGCATTATACTCGCCCTAAACTAAATGACTCTCGTTGCATTGAAATTCGAGGCGGCCGCCATCCTGTTCTGGAGCAAAAATCCGAAACACCTTTCGTCCCCAATAATCTAACTTGCGATACCGACGGAGACCAATTACTTATTCTTACTGGCCCAAACATGGGGGGGAAATCAACATTCCTACGCCAAAATGCCTTGATTGTATTACTGGCACAGATGGGATCTTTTGTCCCCGCGGAAAGCGCCTCTATCGGAGTCGTCGACCGTATATATACACGGGTAGGAGCCAGTGACAATCTAGCTCTCGGAAGATCCACTTTCATGGTAGAAATGATCGAAACAGCTAACATACTCAACACCGCTACCGACAGGAGTTTTGTTCTTCTCGACGAGGTAGGGCGTGGGACAGCTACTTTCGATGGCCTCTCTCTGGCCTGGTCGATCGTGGAGTTCCTAGTAACCCATTCTGAACAAAAAGCCAGGACAATATTTGCAACACATTATCAAGAACTCACCAAATTAGAATCAAAATACAAAGAGGTTCGGAACTACTGTGTGAACGTCCGAGAATCTAATGGAGAGATCCTTTTTTTCCACCGTATCTTGCCTGGGATTGCTAGTAAAAGCTATGGGATTGAGGTCGCCCGACTTGCAGGAATCCCAGCATCAGTACTCGATCGTGCCCGTGAGATTCTGACCAGGTTGGAGGGCAAACGGTTGGATATCTCCGGGGATCAGAGGGCGAGCAAAACCTACAGCCAGAACGACTCACAAAAGGAGTTGTTTGAAACCTACAAAGAACCCTTTGGCTAATGCTCAAAATTCGATAAGGAGTTGGTGTGCCTTATGGTTGAAAATTGGAACCAGCTACAAACTAAGTTTAAAACAGCGATGTCTTTTTCTATTGAAATATTGGTGGAGGCAATCGGGTTCGAACCGACGACCCCCGGCTTGCAAAGCCGGTGCTCTTCCAACTGAGCTATGCCCCCACTCACCAAACTGAATAAATTTTACCACGGATGGTAGAGTGTATTACCTGAACCTTATAGATGCCATGGATAGACTTAGTTCCTACCCCCTACACCCAGAAACCTCTCCTGGATAAGTCTTTTTGTAGTTTCTGAAAAAACTCTCCCACGCCCAACGTTACCAACGTACACGCGCCTCCAGGAAATATAGTCCACCCGAAACTTAATGGTTATACTGCTTACAAAATATGTGATACTTCAACTGTTCGGACCCTTGTTGTTAGGACTAAGTCATGCCCCGCTACATCATCCTCATGCTTCTCTTTATCTCGACAATGCACCTCAATGGATGCAAAGACGATCCTCTCCCATCTATTATCGAGCTCAAGATCGGTAAAGCAGCACCAAATTTCGAGCTTGAGAACATCTCTGGAGAAACCGTCTCCTTGGAAAACTTGAGCGGCAAGATAGTCTTACTAGATTTCTGGGCAACATGGTGCCCCCCCTGCGTTGTGGTAATGCCTATCTTGGAAAGTCTTCAAAAAGAATTTCCAGAGAATCTCGTAGTTCTTGGCATCAATTTCCAGGAATCAAAAGAAGCAATTGCAGCTTTCCTAGAAAGTAGAGACTTGAGCGTGGAATCTCTAATGGATCCCGAGGCATTAGTAGCAGAAACTTATCAAGTAGATGCTATTCCTACACAGATTCTCATAGACCAAAACGGTCAATTAGTGGCCAGGCATGTGGGGCTTCTCCCGCCAGTTGGCGAATTCTTTAGGCCAATGATTAAAACACTTCTGGATGAACCTAGAAGACTAAGCCCTCCTCTATCAGAAGTGTTCTAATTATTTTCAACCTTCCTTTGGGAGATACATATCAAAAAGATATCTGGTCACGGCTGTCCAGTGTTCATCTGTCTGGATACTATCTGGCAAACCTGATATGGATAATTCCCTTAAAGACTTCGAGTCGGAGGAGTAAACCTCAGGAGATTGACAGACGACCTCGACATTCAAATGAGTAACGCCGGGAAGAAATGACTGGTTTTTATTTTCAAACGATTTAGACATAAAACCCCCTAGAAAAACCCCTAGAATAGTCCGACAGTTTTCCTGTCCAAAATAAAGTCCGACGTTGATACGAGATGTCCTGAAAGGTGGTATAATTTGTGCCACCGATGTCTCAATAGAGTGACAGGCAACTGACTAGGGCAAGTCTAAGAACTGACAAGGAGTAAGCCGGTGGGAAGTCGAATACCACCTTACATTGCGTACCGTACCTTTAGAAATTTCCTCTACCAACTTGAACAGCGTGGCCTCCCTGCGAGAATAGACCGCAGCGTGATGTCTCAAAAATCGGGAACCGTCCAATCTCGCTTATTACTGGCTTTAAACTACCTTGGGTTAATCACTTCCCGAGGCCGCCCAACCGAGAGATTCCGAAAACTAGTAACTGCGAGTGAAAATGTCAGGCGAAATGTTCTCAAAGAGATAATTATCAGCTCCTATGAATTCTTGTTTAATAACAAGATTGATATTGCTGATGCTAGTTCCAGTCAAGTTGAGGAGATTTTTCACAGAACTGGCAGTTCGGGTGAAACACTACGCCGCAGCATTTCCTTTTTCCTTTCTTTGGCAAAGGAAGCAGGAATACCTGTCTCACCCTACATCAAGCCTCACCGAAACAAGCGACGCCATCATGCACTCCCCTCTATCGCCACTGGAGTAAACGTTGCTATCCCATCAGAATCAGGCAAAGGAATCCTTTCCCCGGATTCTTCTAGTAAAGAGATTCTCTTTACTAGCGGTGGAAACTTAAAAATGGAGATGAGGATAAATATCTTTGATCTGAATTCTAGAGACCGGAAATTTGTTTTCGAGATGGTGGACGCGGTCAAATCCTACGAATCTAAGAAGCAGTCTTCTTCCCAGTAAATCCATATAATTTCTTCTCCAATAACAGGCAACTAGGGCATTCCCCCTAAATCGGACTCTATCAGAGGAAACCTGCTCCTGCTTGAACTTCAGGAGCCAGCTTGCCTAGGAACTAATGATCTGAATATCAGGCACTTTTACTATCTACGAGATTGAGGGGGCCGTCGCCTCGGCCTAACCTCGTCATGCTGCCACTTCCCCAATTGTTCTTCGGTCAGAATGTCTTCAAAAGCAGTCTTCATAGACTCCGCTGCTGCTTTGATTTCCGGTCTAATCGTACGGCTGCTGATAATCAGGGATCCTACAGTGGCTGGGTCAGGGTTGTCAGACTTCAGATGAGCCCTCAGCTCTTTCCTATTCGAACGTCTTTTCTTCAACAAAGGTCTTATGGTTGCCCGACCCTTCTCTCTAATTTCCTCTACCTCGGACATCTGATTTTCATCCAATCCCAAGCCTACAATCAGAAACCTTGTAGAGGGAATAGGCTTTCTGGCCCAAGGTGCTTGCATGCCTTTCGGCTCGCACTGACCTCCGCTGGCTACTTCATGGTGATGCATATCTACATCCACTCGCCGTTCCCCTAACATTCTCATCCTCTGACCAAGCCTATTCATTCTCCAACCAGATCTCCATAGATGGCGCTGAGCTCTCCTAGCTGCAAATGTAGCCCTGCCGGCTCCTCTATTAGTTCTGAGTCTACGGGCCCTACTAGTTCTGGGACCTCTGGCCTCCTCATTTCTCCTCCATTCGGGGCCAGGGCACTCGAAATTTCCTCTAACTCCTCGAGCATATATAGTACAGGTCGTTCCCAGGATGAAAACCGTAGCTGTTACGGCAAAAAATTTTCTCATTTCTAATTCCTTAAACTTGATTAGTAATCCTAGTAAACTACTATACTGCTTAGACATATCAACGTCTCCATTGAGACTACGGTTACACAACAACCTGATGCGTCTATCACGGGACAACTATTGCCTATTGTGTGATCATGCCAATCTTTCATAGCTAGACTATAGCTAGTATGAGAAAGTTCATTCGACAAAACACCAACCAGCAAGACGCCCTACTAAGTGAGGAGAATACCTTGGGAAACAAGCTAGTCATTATCATCGATGCTCTCACCGAGAATCGAGACATCGAGGAATCTATTCTTGACGGTATTGCAGAAGTCGTCTCCATGAATGCCAAGAAGGAAACCGACTTAATAGGGCACGTCGAGAATGTCGATGCAATTATACTCTTTCATACCTTCCGACTCAGCCAATCCACCATCAAACTCATGAAAAATTGCAAGGTTATCGTAAGGGCGGGGGTTGGCTATGACAATGTGGAATATAAGGCTGCGAGACATCTCAATATTCCAGTTTGCAATGTCCCAGATTACGGTACTGAGGACGTCGCCGACAGCGCTATTGGACACATGCTGTCACTGACACGAGGACTACACGAAACCGAAGCCCGTTTGAGGAAAAGGCACCGAGATTGGACTCATCTATCCGCTCCAACCTTATACCGTCTGAGAGGACGAACCTTTGGTATCATCGGACTAGGTCGTATAGGAACCGCTACCGCCCTACGCGCCAAATCATTGGGTCTTGATGTCCTCTATTATGATCCATACAAAGCCCTTGGAGCTGATAAATCACTTGGCATTAGAAGGGTTGGCTCTCTTCAGAATCTACTTGAGAAATCATCTATCGTTAGCTTACATTGCCCTCTTTCTGAGGAGACTCGAGGGATGATAGGATGTGAAACTATTTCGATGATGCAATCGGGATCTTTTCTGATCAATACGGCTCGGGGACATCTCGTTGAGACTAAACAAGTCCTTCAAGCTATCGAATCTGGCAAACTAGCCGGATTGGCACTTGATGTTTTGCCTCAGGAGCCGCCCAGGAAAGACGACCCACTGATCAAAGCCTGGCGGGATCCTGAACATCCCGCCCATTATCGAGTTATTTTAACTCCCCACATAGCCTTCTACTCAGAGGAGGGATTACAAGATATGCGACGAAGCTCGGCTCAGATTTGCCAGCTCGCACTTCTAGGTCAACCTCTACCCAACATTATTAACTAGTCAACTAGCAATGCTGGGGAGGCAGGGAAAACAAAGATCATTCACTGGCTATCCGATAAAATCCCCTATTTCCTTCGCGCCTTGCTAGATTCGAACACCCTTAGACAAGTTGCACGATTGGCAAAGAAGCTGCAGGTTTTTAATCGAAGTAGCTCCGCCCCGAGATAAAGGTATGATGTGGTCGAACTGTAAATTATTTTTCGTACCGCAGTTCACACACACACCTCCATCCCGTCGCCATACAGCTGCACTGCAAGATTCAGGAATCTGGGAACGCGTCATCTGCTCAAAAGGAAGAGGAGCGTCCGGTCCTTCTACTAAGATCTCTGTAGTCTCGAGGATCTCTTTCGTTAACCTCTGGTATGATCTTCTCACAGCTTCCAGATCTTCCAACAACCCCAATATTTGATCTGCCTGAGAGGTGGCCGCAGGCGCCCATTGCTTTTTACCACAACAGCTGCACCGGCATTCCAGAGAACGAGCTCGAGCGCTAACCCTTAGGAATTCCCACTGGGCTTCGTAACACCTAAAACAAGGTTGGACGGTGAAATTAGCGCTTAGGAAATCTCCTATACGCAATGAAAGTTCTTCACGTGCCCTTAATAACCGAATGCGTCGTAAAACGCCCAATACTTTCCAGGAGCATAGCCCCAATACGAACAGAACACCAAGACCAAACAAAATTTCTGTTGCGAGTATCGTACCCGACATCCCGATCCCCCTGGAGATTAGAACCATGCACAAACCTTGCATGTCTAGTTTCTTCGATCGGTATGACCTCCGTAAGGGGGAACTTAGGGTAGCTCCGAGGATTCCCTTTCATAAAAAAGGAGTCCGGAGTCTATATCCAGAAGGAGTGAATAAACTCCCAGGATTTCTTAGAAAAGGTTAAACAGTGTACCCGTTTTCTCGAAGGACATCCTTGAGCTCTTGCACTGAGTTGGCCGACCTTTGTAGTGCCGACTGCTCCTCAGTAGTCAAGCTGATTTGGAAAACTTCTTCAATGCCGGATCTGCCAAGTTTTACGGGTGCCCCAACATATAGGTCGCTAATTCCATACTCCCCCTGCAGGTAAGTTGCACACGGAAGTATTTTTTTCTGATCCTTCAAAATTGCTTCTATCATTTCCGTTACTCCAGCACTCGGAGCATAGAAGGCACTGCCCGTCTTTAATAATTTCACAATTTCGGCTCCTCCGTCCCTCGTACGTTGAACGATGGCTTCCAGGCGATCAGGTGGGAGCAGCTCGGTTATCGGTACTCCAGAAACTGTCGAATAACGTGTTAGTGGCACCATTGTGTCACCGTGTCCACCCAGCACGAAGGCATGGGTATTTTCAACCGAGACATTTAGTTCCATCGCGATGAAGGTCCGAAAACGCGCTGAATCTAAGACGCCAGCCATTCCGAATACTTTTTCCGGAGAAAAACCACTCACCCATTTCGCAACGTGGCACATCGCGTCCAAGGGGTTACTCACAACGATTAGGATACAGTCGGGACTGTGCTTAGCAATATTTTCAGTGACTGACTTGAGAATCGAAGCATTCTTTAGCAGCAGATCATCCCGGCTCATTCCTGGCTTCCTAGGCAGACCCGCTGTAATGACCACAATATCTGATCCAGCTGTCTCCTCGTAAGTGTTCGAACCTGATATCGATGAGGTGTATCCTTCAACGGGACCCGCCTCAAGAAGATCAAGGGCCTTGCCCTGAGGCATACCCTCCAGAATGTCCACGAGAACGACGTCTGCTAGTTCCTTCTCAGCGACACGTTGGGCGGTCGTTGCACCAACATGGCCACCTCCAACAACAGTTACCTTATTGTCCATTGCCGTACTCCTTAATTACTTTGGTCATCGACATGCATCCGATTCAGACTGAGATCCCGTATTTTCACTCCAACTTAAAAATTACCCACTATCGCCGAGGCAAACTCGCTTGTGCTAAGCCTGGTAGCCCCACTCATTTGCCGTTCCAAATCATAGGTGACATGCTTCTTTTTAATACAGGCTGTCATCGCCTTGAGAATCAAGTTAGCCGCTTCTGACCAAGTCAGATGCTCAAGCATCATTACACCGGAAAGTATCAAGGAACTCGGGTTCACCTTGTCCTGGTTAGCATACTTTGGAGCCGTACCATGAGTTGCCTCAAAAAGAGCTGTCTCCGAAGAGAAATTCGCCCCAGGCGCCATCCCCAATCCCCCAACCTGGGCCGCACAGGCATCTGACAGATAATCCCCATTTAAATTGGGTAAAGCAATGACCTCATATTCGTCCGGCCTTAGGAGGACTTGTTGAAACATAGCATCAGCTATCCGATCGTTGATCAAAATCTTGCCGTCCGGAAGAACCCCTTCATGATTTCCCCAGAGAGCCTCTTCGTCTATACAAATATCTCCAAACTCTTCCCTCGCAAGCTTGTATCCCCAGTCTCTAAACGCACCTTCAGTAAATTTCTGAATGTTTCCCTTATGGACTAACGTAACCTTCTTTCGTCCATGATCAATGGCATATCTGATGGCCATACGAACAAGTCGCACTGTACCTGACTCCGACATTGGCTTGATCCCAATACCCGATTTCGGTTTAATCTTCTTACCGAATTCCGCCCAGATATAGCCAATCAATGCCTCAGCTTCTGGCGAACCGGCAGCCCATTCAATTCCAGCATACACATCTTCAGTGTTCTCTCGAAAAAGAACGACATCGAGCTTTTCAGGCTCTCTCACAGGAGAAGGAACACCCGGGATATAGCGACACGGTCGAACGCAAGCATACAAATCAAGCACCTGCCTAAGAGTGACATTAAGGCTTCGAATACCGCCTCCAACTGGAGTAGTCAAGGGACCCTTTATAGCTACTACATGCTCAGCGATCGATTCCACAGTCTCCTCGGGAAGCCATTTCCCTGTCTCTTCCTTGGCTTTCTCACCTGCCAGAATCTCAATCCAATCAATTTTCCTTCGCCCGGAAAACGCCTTCTCGACAGCAGCGTCTATTACTAGCTTGGTTGCCTTCCATATATCCACCCCTATCCCATCACCCTCAATGAAGGGTATCCTCGGATTGTCAGGCACCAGAATTCCCTCCGCACTATAAACTATTTTCTCACTTACCATAGCTGTCTTTCATATCTCGACTTATACCATTTAATAACACTGATTTACCTAAGAAGGGCCAGGTTACGCGGACCGCTTGAGCTAGTCAAATTGTAGATGGACATGGACTAGCTCCATCCCAATAAAAGGAACCCTCCGCAGTCAAACAGGCCATCCCCTCAAGGACTACCGGATCGCCTGGTTGCCAACTGACAAGTTGTTCTCCAGTGAACGTTTCCACAGTAACTGGGGAATTCACTAAGCCCAAACGAATAGCCGTTACGGCTGCCCCCGAAGACCCAGTACCCGAGGAAAGAGTTGGACCTACTCCTCGCTCCCATATCCTGATAGATAGACGCTGGCGATCTATAACATTTACAAAACTAACATTAGTCCGTTGAGGAAAAAATCCATGTCGCTCGAGACCGTTCCCCAGTCTCTCAAAGGTCTCCTCGTCAGGAAGTTTATCAACCATGATTGCACACTGGGGGTTACCTAATGATAGTGCATTTACCCTTATTATTTCATCTCCGACATCTAGTGGAAATTGTGAGACGGGCCCTTCCCCCTCCGCCAAGCAAGGCACAGCCTCAGGTTCAAAACGTGGCTCTCCGATTTCCGATCTGTAATGCCATGTTCGATTATCTGATTGAGATATCAACTGAAAAGTCTTCTTACCACCAGAGGCGTGGAGAAA
>Ga0114996_10003888_pt1 | contig 18245 bp, 14 predicted proteins | sample ArcticOcean_MG_C_4_FD_87039 | JGI IMG/M metagenome (GOLD analysis project Ga0114996, IMG submission 87039) | Marine microbial communities from western Arctic Ocean - ArcticOcean_MG_CB4_134 | ecosystem: Environmental > Aquatic > Marine > Oceanic | place: Arctic Ocean: Canada Basin | collected...
TCGCAAAGTGATTGAGTCCAACATGGTGATGGGCTGGTAGCGCGGGATAGGTGTCGGCGCTGATCTGCGGCGCGACCACCGCAAGACAAGGACTTGCCCCGTGCCGGAACTGCCCGAAGTGGAGACGATGCGCCGCGGAATTGCCGTGCTCACGGGCCGGCGCATTGTCGACGTCCGCCGTACGGTGTGTCGTCGCAAGCCGATCACAATCACTCCACGGATCGATCACTTTCGTCGCCGTTCGGTTGGCCAAGTGATCGACGAAATAGGTCGAGTCGGCAAACGGATTGTCTTGCAACTTGGCAATAACGATCGCATCGTGATCGAGCCCCGCATGACCGGCCTGGTGTTGCTGGCGGCGCCGCCGACTCAACAGCATTTGCGATTTTGCATTACGCTTGCTGGTCGGCAACCACGAGAACTGCTCTTTTGGGACCGTCGTGGGCTGGGAACCGTGCGGCTTTTTTCACCAGAGGAATTCACCGCCGCACTGGGGCCTGATCGTTTAGGGCCAGACGCGCTGCAGATCTCGTCCGACGCGCTTCGCGAGCGACTCGCATCAAGCCGTCGTGCGATCAAAGTGGCGCTGCTCGACCAACGGGCCGTGGCGGGGGTCGGTAATCTCTATGCTTCGGAGTTGCTCCACATGGCCGGCGTTCATCCGGCAACCCGCTGTGATCGTTTGCGCGCTAAGGACTGGCCGGCGATTCAAGCCGCGATGGTCGAGATCCTCCGCGAGGCGATCCGCCATGAGGGCTCGACGCTGTCCGATGGCACCTATCGCAACGCGCTCAATCAGGACGGTGGATATCAGAATTACCACCGGGTCTACGACCGCGAGGGAGAGCCCTGCACCACGTGTGACGACGCGCTGGTCACTCGGATCGTCCAGTCGCAACGGTCCACGTTTCTTTGCCGCAAGTGCCAGCGAAGGCACTGAGCCGGCCAGAAGGGACTATCGCCCGCCAGGAATCGCTGTCGTCGGTCTTTGCGTCGTGGGGCGTTGCCGAGACGGACCACCGGGGCGCTGTTGCGACGTGGATGGCCCAGGGTGTCGGCCTCGCGACGGGCCGGCTTGTCGGCCTCGCGACGGCCCCTTGTGTCCCGCACCTGGTCGGTGACCGGTCGGGTGGCGCTGGGGACCTGCGTTCCTTCCCGCCGCTCGACGTGTGAGCGGGTTATCAATCGCCGAACCTGTCGGCGATTGCCCCGGGCGACCCGCTGGCGAGTTGATCGACGGTTCTGTTGGTGATTGAGACGAACGCCGACTTTGCAGACCCGTGGAGCGAAGAGTGCTGCGGGGTGTTCTCGAGGAGGTGCCGCCCTGCGGACCACGCTGCAAGCCACCGCTATGAAGCCTGTCTTCCGGGCGCGTAAATGGCGTGTCGACCCGACCGTTTCTGTGCAACGAAAACGGCTGATCTGGGGAAGCGCCTTCGGTTGGCTTGAACCGATGCTCTCGCAGCGCCGTCACTCCGCGGCGTCGATTTTCCCGTGGCGCGGGTTGGAATTCAGGTGTTTCGAACGGCGGTAAGTTGCCGCGCGGGGAAGGACGAACGCCTCGTTCGGTGATCTCGGTTGGTTGAATCGTCTTCAGATATCTGTCGTACGCCGTTTCCCGTGTCGGGCCGCTTTTGGCCGTTGCCGCGGCGACAGGTACATCTTGATCGGACAGCACATCGTCACGCGACTCTGACGCAACAAGCGGGGCCGTCGATTCGTCGATTTCCGCGATGGGCAGTTCAACTGGAAAGGCGATGAGCGACGGCGCGTCACCTTGGCTCACGTCGTCAGAGGAACCCACGGGTCGATCTGCCAAGGGGCTCACGACATGCGATGTGTCGGACTTGTAGGCGAATTCCAATCGGCGGTCGAGATGTCGCGCCCTCTGTTCGTCACTCTTCGCCAGATCAGCCTTACCTTGGGCGCGATACGCGATCGCGCGATAATAATACGCCTCGCAGTCATCGGGCGCTAGTTCGATTGCCCGACGATAGTCCGCGACGGCCCCATCGGTGTTGCCGTCGGCGAAGAAGGTCCGACCCCGATAGATGTGAGCATCGGCGCTCGCGGGATCATCGTTGATCGCCTGATTCAACGAGTCAAGGGCCAGTTGCCATTGTCCCTGATGATAGAGTTGTTTGCCCTGTCCCAGCGGCGTGGCACGTTGCGACTGACAGCCGCTCAAGAGCACGGTGCCAATGAGAATTAAAATGACGATTCGCGACACGCTGACGACCTCTGGGCGATGAGTCTTGATGAGGAGTAGACGCTCGATAGAGAAGAGTCTCTGCGTGCGACTCTGTATACTTCCAGAATAACCTAAATCGCGGATTTCGCAACGATCTGGTCATGGCCCGGGCGAGGATCTCGTCGCAGGACAATCGATATAACCGAATATTCCAGCACGAGTTACGAAGAGTTTGCGACTGCCGACGAGCGTCGCAACTGTCCGCAGGCCGCATCGATTTGGTCGCCTTTTCGGCGGCGGAATTGAATGTTGACGCCCCGCTGCTGCAGGATCTCGCGAAAACGATGCGTCGATTCGGGCGAGGGTGTTCGATAGGGCAGCCCGGAGACGGGGTTGTAGGGGATCACATTCAACAGTGCCGTTCGATGACGCAATAGTTCGGCCAACTGCTCGGCGTGTTGCGGCGCGTCATTGACGTCGGCCAACAGGACGTACTCGAACGTCAACCGCCGGCCGCTACGGTCGAAGTAATCATCTGCCGCCTCCAGGATCGCCTCGATCCCCACGTTGCGATTCACTGGCACGAGTTGCGTGCGTAGCTCGTCGTCGGGCGCGTGCAACGAAACGGCCAAGTGATAGGGCGCTCCGGCCTCAGCCAAGCGCTTCATTGCGGGCGGCAGACCGACTGTCGAGATCGTTACTCGTCGGGCGCTGATTCCCAGGCCATCGACATCGGTTGCCACCTTTAGCGCCGGCAGAAGTCCGTCGAGATTGGCCAGCGGCTCGCCCATGCCCATCACCACGATGTGGCTCAGTCGCTCGTCCTCGGGCAGTCTCCGCTCGAGCATCAACATCTGCTCGACGATTTCGCCGGAGGTCAAGTTGCGTTCGACCCCATCGAGCCCACTGGCACAGAAAACGCACCCCATCGCACAGCCGACCTGAGTGCTAATGCAGATGGTGCGGCGCTGTCCCTCGCGAATCAAGACGCATTCGATGCGATTGCCGTCGCTCAGTTCGAGCAGCAGTTTTTCAGTGCCGTCGTCCGTCTGGCGATGAGCCGCCACGCGCGTGGTCCACAGATCAAACGTCTCGGCTAACTCAGTGCGGAGCGACTGTGGCAGATCGGTCATCTCGCGGGCGGACGTGGCCCGACGCTGAAAGAGCCAGCGGCGAATCTGCCCTGCCCGATAGGCCGGCAGTTTCCGATCGGCCAGCCAGTCGTCGAGCGTCGTATCGGTCGGATCAAGCAGGTGGGGGCGCTGGTCATTCATGCGTTTCATCATAGCATCGAGGCGCCGGACCCCACAGTACGCAACCCCGTTTCGCGGCTGCGTCCACGCAGCCCCTGGGCCAATGGACTTACCAATTCAACCAACCACCTCACTTCTCCGCCTCACCCCCATCGCGAATCTCCGCGATCCGCTCTGCCAACCGCCCACTGCTTAACTCGACCTCAAACGAATCAACGTCCGAGTACAACACATGGCTTAAAAACTTCACCGCCCAGTTGTGCGCCAGCGGGCTAATCGTGATCACCGCACGTCCCGCCTGATAGGCCTCCCACATCTCGATCGCCGTACCCATCGAGGCCTCGGGCACAAACGCCAACAGGACGTCGATCTCGCCGCAGAGCCGGTTGTGATAGAAAAAAACATCACGTCCCTTGGCGTCGCCATACTCCAGCGACTTAGGGTGATCGGCTAACGGGTCATAGACGTCGGCCTCGGGAAAGTGCTCTTCGAGCAGTGTCTTGAGCCGCCCGCGGTATTCCTGTTTGTGCAGAAGCGCCCCGCGATGCGACCCCTGCATGATTCCGGCCAGAAAAAATCGCATCGTGCAATATCTACCATTCGTTGAAGTCGTACAAAAACAGAACCAGAAGCGACGTCTGTTCGCCTAGCCGCGTTTTACGGCAACCGTACGGACCGTGTGATTTACATTCAACGGGGGAAACGTGTCAAGTAGTGAGAGCGGCATTTGCCAAAGTTGTTAGACTGGATCCCTGTCAAGCGTCATTTTTTTCGCGAGAAAATGAGGAATGCTATATCTTCAGTCTTTCCACGCCGTAACTCGCGATGTTTGACACGCATCGCCGGCTGGCCCATAATTGTGGCTGCGCGGAACCGGCTCAGGCCTTCTACGCGAGTTGAAGTTCCCGCCCGCAGTTATCAGTCAGTTGGCAGTCGATGTCACTCACGTTCCCGCCGAAGTCGATTGCCTTGGTCTCTATCCTACGGCGACTCGTTTTCTTGTTCTCGTGTGGCGTTTGTCTTGCGCTGCTGGGTATCGAGTCGTCGGTCCCGGCCTTTGGGGCTGACCCGGTTGAAGGCTCCAACGAGTGGTTCTGGCAGCAGGCCAATCTGGCCTATCGGACCCGGCAGTACGATTCCGGGCATCAGACCCTCAAGGAACTGCTGGAGGCAAACCCTGGCGATGTGGAACTGGCGTCGAAGTGCCTCGAGCGAATCCTACGCGAATCGGCACGTGGGAGCGTTTATTCCTACTACCGTCATTACAACCACACGCTCAAACGGTCGGTGGGGCGAGCGAAGGTCGACTCGAGGTACGCCGATCGTCCCTGGGTCCAGTTCGCTGCTCAGAGGATCTGTTCACTGCAGCGACTGGGACGTCTGCAAATGAACCCCAGGATCGTCGAGCAAGCGGTTGAGGTCTCGCTCAATTACGACGTGCGACACGGTCGAGCACTTCATGCGATCGAGTTAATTGACCGTTTCGCCCGCGATTATCCCCAAGACCCTTTCTGGCGGATCTCCCAGGCGAGTGTTTATCGTCGTATCGGTTCGTCGAAGGCCCAGGCGCTTTACGACCGACTGTTCGCCGAGATGGACCTGGATCATCCCAATTCCACGGTCCGCCGGCACTGGTTCGATTTGTCCGAAGACTTCGCCAAAGATCGCAGCGAGATGCCGCTTCCGATCGTGCCGCTGCCGGTCGGCAGCCCGTTGCCATTGATGGAAGTTGTCGATCCAGACGGCCCTTGGGGTCGCGTTGTCGCCACCGAAGCAAACAAAATCCCCCAGGTCATCGACCGGCTCGCCGCGGTCGCGATGGTCGATGACGACCTCATGATTTGGAATGATGAAAGTGGTGTCACTGATCGAGCCCGAGCGCTCGATCTGCATCTATTGAGCCAACCGAAGGCCGACTTAGCGCCGCTGCGAAAAGTCCAGGCAGCACGTTTTTCTCGCGAAGAAATTCCGCTCTTGATGACCGAGGCGGAGACGCTGTACTTCTCGAGGCGCTATGCCTGGGCATCACCGACACAGCAACGCCTGCTCACGCTGGCCAATCGCAGGTTGTGGACCGGCCGTGCCCAGTCGGCCCTGCGAAGTTTCCAGGAGGTGCTCAGCCACGCGACCGATGAGCGCCTTCGTGATGCCGCGCAAGTCGGCTATTGGATGGCACGATCACAGATCGGGGAGGTTCGAAACCTTGACGAACTGCTTGATGGCGTAAAGCCGGATCGCATCTACACTTGGTTGGGAAAACCAACCAAAGCCGGCACCATTTGCGAACGACTTATCGCGACTCAGACGCCACCACAGCGGCCGATCACCCCGGCGCTCAAGGACCTTGTCCAGCACGTGATTCACCTCCCTCCAATATCTCCCTGGTCGAGCAACATACCGGCCGCCGTGGATCTCGTCGCCGATGGCCAAAGGTTGCTGGTCAGTGGCCAGAACCTACTGGCTATGTACGACGCCGACAATCCGGCCGAGCCAATTTGGAGCAATTACCAGGGGCAACAACAGGGGCGGTCGTCGTACGTTCCGGGTTATTTTCGGCCCCGATTCGATACAGCGGTGCTCTATACCCGCTCCGGAGTCGATAAATTGCCCGACGGAATTGCGGCGATTGATCGATCTACCGGCGGACTGCATTGGTCTACCGAGAAGCAGCGAGTCGATTACCTTGGTCGCGCGATTTCGCAGGTTCCGCTGGGCGATCCCGTTCTGGCCGACGGGCTGCTCTATTATTTGCAGTGGAGCACTGGGCACTTTTCGGGACGTCACCAGGGACGACGGCTGAGCATTGTCTGCTTCGACCCTCGTCGCCTCCGGCGCGTTTGGGACGGCACCATCGCCATCAGCGGCTTGTCGACCGACCTGACCGCGAGTCTTGCCAGGGCGAATGTCGGATTGGCCATGTTTGGCAATCGCGTGACGATCCATCAAGGTGCCATCTACAGCAGTACCAATTGCGGGATGGTCGTCCGATCGGACGTGCGCGACGGCAGAACGGATTGGATACATCATTATCGTCGTGGCCGACAACGTGTGAGTAGTCTCAATCTCGGCGCGCCGCCAGTGATCGCGGGCGACTACGTGGTCTTCATGCCGCGGGACACGTCGCGTATTTTCGCTCTGGATCGGCGCACCGGACGACTTGCGTGGGAGAACAGCTTACTGCAAGGGGTCCAGTTGATTGGCACGTCCGGCGACCTTTTGATCATTCGGGGGACGGCCATCGTCGTCGCGTTGGATTTATCGACCGGCGAAACTCGTTGGCAACGGCCCTTAACGGAGTCGACGCTGGGCCGGGCGCAACTGATTGCTTCGACGATCTATGTCGCTCAGGCCAACGAACTGCTTTGCCTTGATGCGAAGACCGGATATGTCAGGGAGAGGCGCCAGTGGGGGCTCAACAGCGAGCGGCCGCTGAGTTCCACGATCCATGGACGCAATCTATACGTGGTGACCGACAAACCGACGGCTGGGCCAGGACGAGAAGTCGGGCGTCCGCTAACGGGTGCGCTGCCGGCAGAGGAGTCGCCGCTGGCACCTACCTGGACGCTGCGCCGCGCCGGTGCGAAGGTCGTGATGCCATCTAAGGGTTCTCAATTTCCGGGAACGGCGTACGTCCTGTCCGAAGGAATTCTCGAATGCCTTGACATGGCCGGCTCGGGAAAAATCCGTTGGCAGAGGTTTGTTGACACCTTCGACGCCAGGCTTTATTTCGCCGGCGAGAAATTGCTCGTGCTCGATCGTGTTGGCGGTCGTGTTGCGGGGGTCGGGACCCGTGTGGTCGCTTACGATCCAGCAGACGGTCGTTTTCTGTGGGAACATCGCGTTGTGGAAAACGTCCACGATGCGATCAACTGCGGATCTTGCCAGCTCCTTTATGGTGGGCACGGACTATTTCGGGCGATCGATCTATCGACGGGCAAGCGCCTATGGACGCGCAGTTTGGGCCCGGCGCACCGGATTAAATTCTTCTGGGACGAAAAACATCTGCACATTTTTTACATCACGCAGTTTCGGCGCGGATGTCAGGCCTCGCATTGGAAAGTCGATGTCAAGAATGGTCGTTCGATTCTCGGCGGGCCGATTAGGTATCAGGTCGCCAAGGGTAACCCGCTGAACGTCGGTAATGTGAAAATTGACGAGATCTACCTTGACGCCAAGACGGTCTATTTCAAGAGCCACTGGCGTTGGAATAAAGATGCTCACATGTTCCGTTATTCTCTGGATGGCAAGCCGGCGCCGTTGGCCCGAGTGCTGCCGGGAAATTTTCGGTTCACCTATGTCAAAGCGCCGTACTATCTGGCAAACATCAAACGCGACAAGCAGCAGGTCATGGTTGCTCACCGTTTTGACAACCCGGCGTATCAATTCGATTTGGGTCCGGCAAACCGATTCCAACCGCACGAGATCGACATCAGGGACGATCGACTGATCACGACTCAGCGGGCCGTTGTGGTCGCGGACCTGGCCAAGAAGCAATTCATTGTTGCTCTGAGCGACTCGAAGAAAACGCACAACCAGCACGGCCTTGTCTTGCGACAGGAGCCCGACATTCTTTGGAAGATCGCCCAACCGAGAGGCGGGCGTCAGTCGGTCTTTCGCTTTAACCTAAAAACCGGTCAACGGAACGAATCTGTGCTCGCCGGCCGAACTGAAAAGATTCAGATCCCCAATCACCGCAGCACGCTTCAGAGCCAATCGTACTTCGACGGAACGGTTCTGCTCAACAGCGGTTCGGCCGTGACCGCCTGGGTCGTCCGCGACTAGTGCTGCGTCAATCCCCGATCGATGCGCGGGGCAGGTTGCAAACGGGCCACAAACCTGCCCCGCGATTCACAGCTTGTCAGTGCTGCACGGTGTAATCGAGACAAAGATGGCGCGCCATCTAAGGTGGACGCGGACCGGCAGGGTCACTCCTCCGGCTCGCCGTTCTGACCCTCGGGACGCATCTTTCGCATCTCGCCGTGGAGTCGGGCAATCTCGGTGGCGGTTAGTTGCTGGTCGCGGCCGAAATGTTGTTTCGAGGCCACCGCATCGGCCAATGCGAGCAGCATGATCCACAGCACCAGCAACAACGTCCCGCCCCAAAACGCCAGCGCCACGCCGGGATCGGCATTTTCTGTCAGCCACATACCGATTGGAATGCTGACGGCGACCAGCGCAATCATTGCGCTGGTTTGCATACGTCGGCGAAACTGGCGCCACGCGAACTGTCGCTCGCGCTCTTCCAGGTCCTTGGACTTCGCCTGACGCCATGTGCGCAGATGGGTGGCAATCAGTACGACCGAGATGACGAGAAGCCCGATGGCGATCAAAAGTGGAATAAGCATCTGGGCGTTACCGATTGATCGCCTTGAGCCAGCTATGGACCACGTAGCCGACCTTGGCCAGCGACAGCGCGGAACACTTGTCGATCGTGTCGGCCTCGGTGTGCCAATAGATATTGCCCTTCGACGGGTTGGGATAGTCAAAGTCGATGATGTCGCAGGTCGGAATCTTTGCGGTGCGGATCAGCGGAAGGTGATCGTCCTTTATCTCGTGACGCGCCCGACGGATAAAACGACGCACTCCCAGTTGCGCGGCGACACCCCAAATGTCGATCATCAATTTCTTTGTGTTGGGGTCGCGCATGCCCGACTTCTCGTAGCTGATCTGTAGGTCCGCATCGGCCACCATGTCGAGCAAGATGCCGGCGGCATATCGGTGTTTCGGAGGGCGGTCTGCATATTGATCGGCAAAGTATTGCGATCCGACGAAGTACTTACCCTGTTGGCCGACCAGCGGATTGCGGCTCACGAAGATAAATTCCTCGGCGTCGAACAGCACAAAGTCGACACCATACTTGCCGGTGAGCTTTGGCATCTCGTGGGCCATCTCCATCAACAGCGCCGTGCCGCTGCCGCCGTCGTTGGCACCGATAAACGTGCCCCGTGGGTTACGCTTGTCGGAGTCGGGAAAGGGCCGCGTATCGTAATGGGCACAGAGCAAGATTCGCAACTTCCGCTCGGGATGCCACTGGACAATCATGTTGGCCATCGGCACCATCTTGGTACCACCCTGAGGATGGCGGATCTGGAACCGCTGCATCGTGACCCGACCGCCGAGCTTCTGAAAATGTTCCGTGAGTAATTTCTGCTGAGCCGCGATCCCAGCCGATCCGCTCGGTCGCGGGCCGATGTCGCAGATCTGTTTCAGATATTCGTACGATCGACCGCCGTTGAAGGGGATATTCTCGAGCGTCAACTGACCGCGTGGCGCAGCGACATGCTGGATCGCTTCGGCCTGAGGAAATTCGTCCTCGGTTTCTTGCGGTGGGGCGTTTCGCTCGTGATTGAGAAACAGATACCCCACCAGCGCAAACGACCCCGCTACCACAGCGCCTAAGATAAGCGTCTGGCCGGACGGTTTTCGCATATCGTCTTCTCGTGATGTCATAGGCTTGCCGAGACCTATTCTAGGCCAGCCGCGCGCTGACGGAAAGAGAAAACTCGGCTCGCGACACCGTCCGCCGCGTAATTGAACCCGGGGCGACGAGCGTGAGCCCGGCGAGATGTGGATTCCGGACACAGCAACTCCAGACACGGTGACTCCAGACACAGTGCCACGATCATTCTCCCTGCAACGTCAACACCAACCGCCGACCACTCGCCCGATTGCGATGCTCGCAAAGATAGATGCCTTGCCAAGTGCCGAGACAGAGCTGGCCCTGGCGAACCGGCACAGTGACGCTGCTGCCCAGCAGCGAGGCTTTTACATGAGCCGGCATGTCATCGGGGCCTTCACACGTGTGGCGGTAGGGGAAGTCCTCTGGAGCGATCGCATTGATCGACGATTCGAGATCCTCGGGCACATCGGGATCGGCATTCTCATTGATCGAGAGCGACGCCGACGTATGCTGAATAAAGACGTGCAGCAGGCCGATTTCGATCTGAGAGATCTCGGCGATCGCCGCGGTCACTTCATCGGTAATCAGGTGAAAACCACGCGGCATCGCCCGAAGTTGTAACTGAGTCTGATACCACGACATCGCAGTTGTCCTGTGGTTGAGGGCCAAAACCGCACAGGGTAGCAAATCGGTGCCGTGGGCAGTAGCATGGCGTGAACGCGGGACGCCCCGGGTGCCCAACATGCGAGGAGGTCGACATGACGTGTGTACATCTCAAAGAGCTATTTCGGGTCTGTGAAACGCACCAACTCCGCATCACTGGCAACGAGATGGTGCGGATCGTCTGTCCGCAATGCGGTCTTGAGGAGGTTTGCCCCTCGGTCTACACGGCGGAATATGACAAGCGGCACGATGATGATGGCCAGCCGCAGAGTCCCACCTCGAAAGCGGACAACGCCACCGACAGCGACGCGGGCGAAGACTCGACAGCACCTGCCTGAGTGGCAGGCACCTCTGCAGCAGGGTCCGCGCGGCAAAGTCTTTTCAAACTGCTCATCTTTGCCGGTTTATGCCCTAAATTGTCACGCAAACCAAGTGTCCAGCGGGCTTGTCGTAGATAATGTTGCACACTGCGTGATCGCCCTTGTTTACTGAAACCGCAGGATGCGTCGCCTGTCAGGAGCTACCCCCCCGGAAGCGAAAAAAATCTTGGATTAAAGGTTGACAATGAACCACAAACAGGAATAATGAACTGCTTACTTCAGGCGGCGTCATCCCGCCCATTCGGCGATTAGCCTTTATTGGCGAATATTTTGTTGGCCCACCTCGGTCCGAATGACAATGACGCCGAGTGGTCTGTTGTCCCGAGTGGGACGGCATCCGCACCAGGAAGTAATCATTCCTATTGATTGCCGCACCTTGAATGATCGCAAGTCGCCGGGCCTCCGGTACAATTGAGGCGGGCGTACGCATTGCACGTCAAGGTCGGAGTTGAATTTTCACACCTTATAAATACGGGAGTAGGTAATCCAATGTCACGTACACGTAATGTTTTCGAGTCAATCGTCAGGTATGGCCATGACGAAGATTTCACACCCTTTGCCGGCCGGGACTTCGAGGCAACGGACGCCCCCGCCGGGTCGGCCGCCAAGATCGATGTTCTGGCTGACCGCGTCCTTCGAGGTGAGCCCTTGTGGCACCCCGAAGATCGTCGCGACTATCGCAACCTGACCGGCGCCGTTCGCCCCCGCGACTGAGCCGAATTGGTTGTGCGATCACACAACGCACCGCGTGGAGACAGGTTCTCCGCACGGTGCGTTTTTTTGTTCCTCCGGTATCTCCGGGGAATGCTTGAACGGATTTTTCGATGAGGAAGAAGCGGTCGTTGGACGAAAACAAGGGAGTGACAAAACCGCTTCAACTCGTAGAATTAGGATGGCATTCTTATCCCATGGATCGTCCGCCTATTAGCTATCGGACAGGGGGCTTCTCATGACCGACCGGAATCCTCCCGAATCCGACCGCCGCGCGTCATCGCCGGCACATCTGGGACCGGATCAGGTCGAGGCACTGCTGACCGCGCAGGGACAGGTCCTTAAAGCCCTTTCCGCAGATCTGTCGCTGGCGGATATGCTCGACGCATTCGCCAGCACGATCGAACGCCAGTCAGGTGACATGCTATGTTCAATTCTCCTGTTGGATGGCGATAAGCTAAGGCACGGTGCCGCCCCAAGTCTTCCCGACGAGTACAACCAGGCCATCGATGGCGTGGTGATTGGACCCGAGGTGGGTTCATGCGGCACCGCTGCATTTACGGGACAGCAGGTGATCGTATCGGACATCGAGACCGACCTGCTGTGGGCCAACTACCGGGACTTGGCTCTAAAACATGGGCTGCATGCTTGTTGGTCAACGCCGATCATTACTCAGGGTCGGACGCTCGGGACCTTTGCCCTTTATTACCGGATGCCTCAGCAGCCCAATGAACAAGATTTGTATCTGATCGATACGTGGGCTCAGTTGGTTGCTTTAGGCATCAGTCGCAAGAAGGCGGAAGAGTCGCTGACGGCCGAACAGAAACATCTCGTCCATCTTCTCCAGGCCCAAGAGTACGAACGCAAGCTGGTGGCCCTTGAGATTCACGATGGACTCGTGCAGTACGCCACCGGTGCGACCCTGCACCTACAATCCTATCTGAATTCCATCCCGGATGATGCGATACCACCGCAGTTGGAACTTGTTAGCGGCCTGCTGCAGAAAACCATCGGCGAAGGACGCCGCCTCATGAACGGTCTTCGGCCACCGATCCTGGACGAGCAAGGAGTGGTGGCGGCGATTGAGCACCTGATCGAGGAACGGAGGCCGACGGGGCTGATGGTGACCTTCGAGCATGAAACTATGTTTTCGAGGTTGGCACCTGAGCTGGAAGTTGCAATTTTTCGTATCGTTCAGGAATCGCTAACCAATGCCGCGAAGCATAGCGGCAGTTCGGAGGTCGAAGTCGTCTTGAACCATAACAACAATCACATTCACCTCGATATTCAGGACTGGGGCAAAGGATTTGACCCGTCTCACGTACCGGATGATCGCCAAGGTTTGCGCGGAATCCGAAAACGCGCATCATTGCTGGGCGGCCGTGTCACCATTGACAGCAAACCGGGGACCGGATCGCGTATTTCTGTTGTACTGCCGCTTTTGGTACCGCCGACGAACGGGTAGCCGACAGGACAATCACCGTCCACTTCGAGGATCGTCAGTGGTTCGCTGCCTCGATTCTTACTCTCCTGATCGAGCGCTTGACGAAGTTCATCGTTCTCGGCAAGTGGCATCTGGATTATTTGATTGCCTCCGCAGAAGAGTCTGTGGGGGAAATCTGGTTTAGGCAAGGTGCCGAGGTTGTGATGAAGGGCCGTTTCGTAGGCTTCTTGCGTGCGGAATCCGTAGGATCTTCTGGTGATCAGTTTTAGCTTGTTGTTGAAACCTTCGACAACGCCCGACGATAACCGGCCGTCAGCACGAAACCAATTCAGCAAGAGTTCGCGCCGCTTGCGAGCCGTCTTGGCCATCTGTTTCATCGGATCGATCTTGCTGCGCATCGCTCGCCTGTACGACCGGACGACGTCACGCAGCCCTGTTTCCTAGCGAGGCGCCTGCACGGCTTTCTTCTGTGGCGTGATCACGATGCCGCCGTCAACGACTTTCCAGGTGAGGTCATACCGAACCGACCAGACGTCGAGCAATGCGTCGAGCGGCAAGGGGAACTGATCCTGCACGGTGGAAATGTTCGGCAAGGCCGCGCCATTCGCATCGGCGCTAAAGCTCACGCGGATCCCCGCCCACTTCGAGAGATATGTTGCCGCAGCCGCAGGTTTGGCGTCGAGCAACATCACATTGAGCGGTGCGGTAAGCCTCTTCGCTAGTGCGGATCCATAGGCTCGACGATGTCGCGAGCGCGACTCAGCCAGCTCCGCGTATTGCCTGACTTGCTTGGGCGTTCCCAACGCGATCAAAGCATCGTCGGCGAGCCAGTCGAGACCGTGACTGGTCGTCATCAACATGATCGCGGTGCTGAGGGAAGCTCCTCTCAGATTGAGTGTAACGGGAACATCTTGCGATTTGGTGCCAAGCACTGCCATCGGCAACTCGTGAAGATGCCTCAGGAAATCATGTGCCTCGACAAGTGGCGTTTCGATGAATTCGATTTCGGTCGCCTCCGACAATTCTTTGGCAACACGTCCGCCGGTGGTCACGAGAATTCTTTGCCGACGATGTTCCGCCTTCTTTAGTGCCGCGATTTTCTCCGGCGTCGAGATCGCCACAATTTCATCGGTGGCGTACCAGTCGAGCTTGGCCCGCTGGGCGATCACCGTCAGTGCCAAGTAGAAAGGAACGTCCCCGACCGACATAGTCAACGTTGGCGTGTCCCGCTGGCCGATGGTCGTCATCGGCTGTTCGTACAGATGACTAAGAAAGTCGACGGCCTCGCCGATCGGCGTTTCGATGAATTCAAGTGTCGTCGTTTTGAGAAGTATTGTGCGAGTTCGGGATTTTGCGGTCGGAAGTCGGGCAAGTCCCCGCTGTAACGTCTTTTCTGCCGCTTCGAGGCGATCTTCGGGGCCGACCCAGATCAGATTCGACCGCAAGAATCTCACGCGATGGCTCGATCCGGCAAGGACTTGGTCCAGCACCGACAACCATCGATCGTCGGCGCTGATGGTTATCGGCGTGGCGTCGCGTGTCACCGCGTCGTCGAACCAGATCGGCAGGAGCACTTCGCTGCGAAGTTGTGCGATCACCTCGGACCTCGGTCGCTGTTTCGCCTCGATCACAACACGCTTTCGCAAGAACCAACGCCAAAGCTGTTCGTCCGAAGCGGCGGTCACCTTGGCCAGTTGCACCGGCAGGAGCGTCGCCAGCATCCATCGTCGTAGCGACTCGTGCCGCTGGTGATCGTGCAGGTAGAGTTGTGCCATGCCCTCGACCATCACGCGAGAGACTGTCTTTTTCTTGGGAACCCCTTTGATCAGCATACGACTCAGATCGGCACGTTCGGCATGCTCCTGGGCGGTCTGTGTTGATGCGATTGCGGCAAGGATGTCGCAGACACGATAGATGCGCCGGTCAGGCGACGTGGTTTCCAGCAGCGGCCGCACAAGATCCATGTCGACTTGCTTCGCCCGGCGCTGTCGCACGACGCGGAGGTAGGCGAATCGATACCAGTCGCCACTCTTGGGATCGTCGGCGATCTGTTTGCGAAATACCGCAGCCGGATCGGCGGACGTTTTCGCCTTTTCGATCGTGGTGATTAGCTCCAACCAGAACCGCTGGTTTTTGCGCCAGGCGAACGGCCACGGTTGCTTGATTTCATAGGAGTGCTCGGCGGCCTGCTTGATGAGCAGGTCGTACTGCTTGCCAACGTGACGGGTGGTGTATACAAAACAGCCTGGATCGGCGCCGGACGGTTTCCTGTCGCGGAATTTCTCCAGCGTCTTGGTGATCGACTCGCCCGGAACAGGCTCCCAGATATGAAGTACGATTGCGTCGAGTAGATCGATCTGGTCGCGAGACACCTTCGCACCGAAACGGGAATACAACAGCGGAAGGTCCATCGTCGTTTTGTTCTTTTTGGCCGCCTGTTCAGTCCAGTTCCGCTGCAGCAGCGAGAGCGCGCCGTCCGCCGCCCCGTCGCCGGAACGATTGACTAGTGGGTCCCCCATGGCTCGCAACGCCAACGATTCACCGATCCGCGTCATCCCGCTTACTTCGCGACGGGCGATCCTCTGCGCTTGGGCCAGCCGGCGCGCCGCTTTGGCCTTTTCATCGAGCACAGGCTTCTTTTCGCCAAAAGGATTGTCATCGTCGGCGAACGCATCGAGCGCGTCGAACGGATTGTGAGTTTTTGTCCGCTCTTGACCGGGTTCTTCGCCAAACGATGTAACCGTAGTGCCGGTGAACCCAATCAGGATCATCGCCAAGACAACTTGGCCGCAACGACCCAATATCAATCTTCGCGAGAGTTTCATTTCAGGCTCCAAGATACGGACGGACTCGTCCCGGGGGAAACGTTCGGCTCTGGCAGATTAGCCGGAATCCAGCATACCGGAAGCGCTTCAGTATGCAAGCAACCGGCGCGTCGTCATCCAAAGACGAGGCACTACCGCGATCAGAACCAGACCCGTGCGCCGAACATCGGGCCGAAGAGCCGAGTGCCGCCGATCTTGCGGTAGTCATAGCCGGCGAAAATCTCCCAGCGGCGCAGCAGCAGTCCGGCCGAGAAGCTGCCGTGGAACTGTTCGAGCGAGCCGATGCCACCCCAGTCGAGTTCGCCCGAGAGAACGACCGGGTCGACCGGAAAGAAGTCGGCCTTGAGAGTGAAGTTCAACCCGTAGTGATCCGTCACGCCGTCGTCGAGCCAATTCATTCCGAGGCCGATGTGCCACTGGGCGCGCGGACTTTCGGCGATTCGATAGAGCAGATTGAAATCGCCGACATCGAGCCGGTCGTGACCACCGCCGGCGAGTCGCTCGCTATAGGCGTGCCACTCGGTATCGAATCCCCAACCGCGAGTCGTGTCGATCGAGAGTTCGCCACCCCAGCGGCTGAGGCCATCGAAGTCGTCGCCGTACTGGAACATCACCTGACCGGACCACGTTTTTGCGTTGCACGTGTTGCAATCATCCCGCACCAGATAGCCGTCGATGCCGTCGGCGTAAGGATACGGGGCGAAAATGACCTCCCAATTCGCGACGGATTCATAGGAGTCAGCGTAGGCTGCCTCGTGATGGCTGCTTTCAGCCGCGCCTTCGAACACTCCCGAAATCATCGCGCCGAGCAGGCTGCCCAAGAAACTGTCGTCATCGTCGTGGTCGTGATGGCCATGGCCACCGCCCGATCGCCGATCATCCGACGAGAGGTCCTCTCGGATCGAATCGAGTCGACCACCCATGACGGGTGCCGCTAAAAGCATCGCGACGACGGTCAACGCAGCGAGCGTCCGCCTTGAAACTCGCACGGTTTTTACGCAACTGGTTCCCATCTCGACCTTTCTTACCCCGTCGTGAGCCACGTCAACATGGTACCTGGCATCGATTCGCTGGGGCGGAAGAGTACGGGCCAAGAGTCTGGCCCGTCAATGTCACTTCGCGTGCCGCCTCGCGGCGCTCAAACGGTGCTTGTACGACCTCTGGGCAGGTCTTCCCGGCATCGTAAATGCGCTGTCATAGCAACGATTTAGGACGAGCCGGCGTCCGCACGACTGACAATCGTCACAAGCCGCACAGCCGGCACACAAACTCGCCTCTGCTGCTTGCTTTACCTAACCTACCTAACTAAGATGGAATGAACGGGACAATTGAGAAAGCCACTCACGACGTGCGGTCTGGCTCCAACACCGCCCTAATCTCAAATCATCAACACGTTCCCGACCGTGGCCGGTTTTTGCTGCGGCGGGAGCGTACCGGCCACTCGACGGTTTACAGATAGAAATAGGAGAGGCAATCATGGGTTTTCGCCCAAGTGGACTCGTTGCGATGGGTACCGTCGCGCTACTAATGAGCGTTGCCACCCAATCAAACGCCCAACTCGGCGGCGGATTTGGCGGAGTGGCCGTCGACGGTAACAAGACGTTGCGCACGTTTCGTGTCGACGACCCGCGGGGCGTATTGACCCGAAAAAAGTTTGCAGCGGCCAAAGCAGCGCTCGATCCTGACGTGGCCCGCCACAGTAAACTTCGCAAAGTCTCGCTGACGCGGCTTGAGAAAGAGCTGGCCAAATTGCTCGCCGCAGGGCGAGGGCCGACCGACGAGATGAAGTATCTGGCCGGCATGACGCGAATTCAATACGTCTTTTACTATCCCGAGACGAAGGACATCGTGATCGCCGGTCCGGCCGAAGGTTGGGCCACGGTCGCGCCGGGTCGCGTGGTCGGTATCGAAACCAAACGAGCGACGCTCGAACTGCAAGATCTGGTTGTCGCGCTGCGCACCTTTCCGCCGGGAAAAAAGGGCGGCCACCTAGTGGGTTGCTCGATCGATCCCAGCAGAGAAGGTTTGGCCAAGATGCAAAAGTTTCTGCGGGGCATCGGCTCGTCGGCTCGGCCGGGCGACGCCAAGCGGATCGTCGATGGTCTGCGAACGAGCCTGGGACTGCACGACGTTTCGGTAACTGGGATTCCGGCTGACACACATGCCGCACAGGTATTGGTCGAGGCGGACTATCGCATGAAACTGATCGGTCTGGGCATGGAGCGGCCGAAGGTGCGGATCAAAAGTTATGTCGATCTCGCGAACACGTCGACCATTCGCCGCAACGCAATGCAGCGGTGGTATTTTATTCCCAATTACGAATGTGTTCGCGTCGGTGACGGCGGCCGAGCAATGGAGTTGGTCGGCGACGCTGTGCA
>Ga0114996_10003894_pt1 | contig 18237 bp, 16 predicted proteins | sample ArcticOcean_MG_C_4_FD_87039 | JGI IMG/M metagenome (GOLD analysis project Ga0114996, IMG submission 87039) | Marine microbial communities from western Arctic Ocean - ArcticOcean_MG_CB4_134 | ecosystem: Environmental > Aquatic > Marine > Oceanic | place: Arctic Ocean: Canada Basin | collected...
ACCGCCTCGATCGCGATCCTCCTTGTTGTTGTCGATCAAACGGATGTGTCCGGCTGGGTCATCGGCTCGATCGGCATCATCGTGACGCTGTTGTTTCTACTGATCCTCGCGTTCGTGGCCGTCCGCTCGGGACTACTGCCGAAGACCCAGTTCGCAAAGTTGCTCGAAGCAACCTTGAAGAAGATTCCGGTGCTGTCCGCTCTTTTGCCGGGCTCGAAGAAGAACGATCCAGACTGACGAAAACGCGGGCGTGTGCCTGCCTCGCCGGGACCGAGTCGGCCCAAAAGGCGTCCCGGGCGAAATATCCACCAGCGATTTCCGGATCCCGTCGTACTGCAGCTCACGATCGTATTTCTGGCACAGACCGGAGTGAGGCATGAACAAGAGAAAACTGTTGCTGGCCGGAACCGGGCTGGCGCTGCTGCTGATCGTGGGCGGCGCGATGAGCATGGCCGGATCCGTGGGAGATGGCCAGAATGTCAGTGCGGTCATCCAACCGGTGATGCGGTACGGCGGGCCGCTCGAAAAGACGCTGCGAATCGTGCCACCGTTGCACAGGAAACTCTGGCCGGTGGCCGCATTCATCCGCTTATCCGGCTGACGATCGAAGTGACGATCCAGTCTGGATCGACGGCCGGTCAGTGAGGGCAGCGGGAATCGATTGTGCTGCAGCTCAACAGGTGATTCCTGTTGAAGACATGAGGTGTGAGATGAGCAAGCGACGACTGCTGCTGGCCGGAGCCACGCTGGCGCTCCTGCTGTGCGTCGGCAGTGCACTGAGCATGGCCCGATCTGCGGACGACAGCCAGGGCCAGAACTTCAATGCCCGTAACCTCCCGATGATGCGGTACGGCGGGCCGATCGAGAAGACGCTGCGTATCGTGCCGTCGTTGCACAGGAGATTCTGGCCGATGGCCGTCTTTATCTGACCATCGTAATGCGACGGTCCAGTCTGGATCGAATGGCCCACCTGGCAGCCCGTTGAAAAACCTGTTCACGGGCGGAACAGGCGAAGCACAATTCCGGCGATGCCGAATTCTCTGTGAAACCTGCTGCCGGAACTGCGTCGCTATTGCTCCTTGTTGCCGGCCTACCCAACAGGCTGCTTACCTAAGCCGTAGCCCGATTTCTCCGAAATCGGAACCAGACGACATCGCAACCTGTCGGCACATCGACCGCCGCTCAGTCTTGCCTGGTCCAGGGCAGCGGATTTCGGAGAAATCCGCCTACGGCTCAGCTCCGGACCAGTGCACAGCCTCGGCAGGCGCTAGCGCCTACGGCTCACAATTCCGGAAGTTATTTCGGGACAATTCCTTAATGATCAAACGATCCTTATCTACTTGAACGCCAGTTCGTCGGCCTGGGGCAATTCTTCGATGCTGCCGATTCCGAAGACGGACAGGAACCGCTTTGTCGTCGCGTAGGTCACCCGCTTGCGGTCTTCCGCGTCACGTTCCAGTGAGATCAGTTCGCGGCGGAGCAGTTGCCGCAGCATTGGGCCGGAGTTCGACTTGCCCAGCTCCTCGATTTCCTCGGGCGTGATCGGCTGGCGATAGGCGACCAGTGCCAGGACCTCCAGCACGTCCTGCGATAGCTTCACCTCACGCGGTCCGACGCCATACACACGGTTGCGAATGGGCTCAAAATCGTGTCGCAATACCAGTCGATAGCCGCCCTCGCCGAGTCGGATTCCATAGGGCCGGCCTTCGTCGAGGTACAGATGATTCAGTTCGTCGATCGCATCATCGATGGCGTCCAGGTCGTAATCACCGTGCAGCATGTAGCACAGTTTCTTTGAAGTCAGCGGGTCGCCGCCAACAAACAACGCTGCCTCGATGACCTGTCTGATTGTGATGCGTGACGGTTTCTCATCCGGCTCGGCGGGCTCCTCGGTTGACGCATCGGAAGTCGCGTCCACTGGTTCGTCGACAGCAGCAGCCAGCTCGGTATCGGGAGCCTGTTCTTCTTCAGATTCGGGGAGGTGCGCAATCTCCCACTCGGCCACCTCGTTCGCTTCGAGTGCTCGAAGATACGCCGCCTCCAGGTCATCACCCGGCCAGGCTTCCGGTTCTGGCTCATCTTCAGAAATTGGCTCGACGTCTGACACGCCTGATTCCTTGCTGGGCGAGGACTTCTGAATCACGCAGGACGCAGGAGCCGTTCATTCGGAGTCACTCGCGAAATCCCGTCTGCCGAATCTCTTCATCTTTCAGACCGGAACTCGGACGCAGGGCACCGCCGACTCCGAGGACCTCCGGGTGGCGCGCCACCTTGTCCGTGAAAATATGCAGATTGCGGATGACCGGTTCCAGGTTGCGCATCATCACGGACATCGATAACGCCGATCGTTCCAGGTTGTCGTAAAGCTGCGGGTCGGACAGGAGTCGTTTGAATGAGCCGTCATCCTTTCCGGCCAGTTCGGCGATCTCTCGGAGTTCACCCGTCATCGATTCGAGGTTCGCCAGACTCTGGTCGAGTCGCACAACGATCGAAGTCGTGTGCTTCGCGAGCGGTTCCGTAACCGATTCGATGTTCTCGAGATTGCCGTTGATGGTGCTAACCGTTTGCCTCATGGCCGCAATCGTCTGCTGTGTCTCGATGACAATCTGCGGAAGTCCATTCAGAGCCTTCTGCATGTTGGCGATCGTTTGCGGGTCGCCAATGACTCGGTTTGTATTCTCAAAGGCCTTACCCGCGGACTGCATGGTTCGCGTGAATTCGTCGAGAGTGACGGCCGTGCGTTCGACCACAGCTCGCAGGTTGCCCTGATTCGTGTCGACCAGGCTGTTGACATTACTCGCGAGTTTCTGCCATTCCCGGCTGGTGGCTTCGAACGAGGACATCGTCACGGTGATCTGCTGATCCATGCGGCGAACGATCGCCATCATGTCGAACGGAGGCTGGCCCTCCATGACTGTGTTGCGATCGAATTCACTAGGGCTCGAGCCAGGGCTGAATTCGATCGTCGCGTCGCCGAGCAGTGACTGCTGCAGCGTGGGAGTGGAATCGCTACGGAGACGAAAACGATCTTCAACGCTCAGCGTCAGCAGGATGCCACCTCGCTCGGCATCCAGTTGGATGTCTTTGACCGAGCCAATCGAAAGGCCGTTCAGCCGAACGGGCGCTCCTGGAAGAATCCCGGGAGCGGATTCGAAATGGACCAGTACGTCGTAGCGCTCTTCCAGCAGCGATCGGAATTTTCCGAACTGGAAGATGAGTGTGCTGGCGACAGAAACTGCCACCAGGGCAAACAGGCCAACGCGGAATTGAAGCTGCTGCTCGGTCATGGCTTCCTTGCCTTTTGTTGGCGGAGGGCTGAGAGCTGAGAGCTGGTGTCGTTCGTGCCCTCCGCTCTAAGCTCTCAGCCCTATGCTACTGCCAGTTCTTCCAGCCGTTCACCGGCTTCGCCGTAGACGAATTGCGCGACACGCGGGTCGTCCGACATAAACGCCTCGTCCGGGGTTCCCTCGAAGACAATCTGCGGTTCGCCCGGCTGCAGTCGGTTGAGTGGATAAAACATGATGACCCGGTCCGCGACTTTACGGACCGTTGTCATCTCGTGCGTCACGATGATGCTCGTCACCGGACGCCGTTTGCGGGTTTTGAGAATCAGCGAATTGATGACGTCGATCATGATCGGGTCGAGGCCGGTCGTTGGCTCGTCGTACAGGATGATGTCGGGCATCAACGCGAGTGTGCGGGCCAGGCCAACGCGTTTACGCATTCCGCCGGAAAGTTCGGACGGCATTTTGCTGGCGGATGATGACGGCATGCCGACGTCTTTAAGACGCTCGGCAACGATCTGCTCAAGAAATGCGTATGACATCCGCGTGTTCTGGCGGAGTCCGAATGCAATGTTCTCAAAGACGTTCAGGCTGTCGAACAGGGCCGCTCCCTGGAACAGGTAGCCGAACCGCAGCCGATCTTCGACGAGTTCCTTTTCGGATCGCTTCGAAACCGGGATACCACCCCACAGGACGTCGCCCGATGTTGGTTCCAGCAACGCGGCCATCAGTTTCATCGTGACGCTCTTGCCACACCCGCTCTCGCCGATCAGGCACAGTTTTTCACCAGCTCGTACATCGATCGAGATGTCTCGCAGAACCTCCTGCCGTCCGAAACTTTGACTGACATTGTGCAGCTCAATGATCGTGCGACCGGATTCGTCGCCGGTGAAGGGCTCGCTGAATTGGGTAGACGAGTGCGGAGTGGGCGCGGTGGCGGCGCGTGAGGACTCGCTGCCGTTTGGCTGAGTGTCTCGTTCTTTGACTGCTCTACGACTTGTCATCTCTCGACTCCTCACTCCGCACTCCCGACTCCGCACTCAGATGAGTGACGTCGCCGGCCAGATCGTCCAGTACAGCTCGTTCAGGAACATGCCCAGGAAGAAGTCGATCACCAGAATCGCCATGAACGACGCAACGAACGCGCCTGTGGCCGCCTGACCGACACCTTCTGCTCCGGCTCCGCAGTTGAAACCGCGGTGGCAGGCGACCAGAGCTATCGCGGCTCCGAAGAACGTACTCTTGAACAGGCCGGACGATACGTCCCAGACCGTCACGAACTCTTTCGAGTGGTGCCAGTAAAACGTGCTGTCGATGCCGAGCACCTGAGTGCCGATCAACCAGCCGCCGAAGACTCCAATGCCATCGGCGAGGGCGGTCAGCAGGGGAATTAACAGGAAACAACTCAGGAACCGCGGAACGACCAGGTACTGGATTGGATTCGCCCCGAGAACGCGAAGGGCATCAATCTGCTCGGTGACACGCATGGTCCCAAGCTGTGCGGCCATTGCGCTACCGACTCGGCCCGCGAGCATCGTGGCTGCCAGGACGGGACCCAGTTCTGCGACCAGGGCGATATTCAGGACAGCTCCCAGCCGGGTTTCCATCTTCATGAGATGGAACTGGTTGTACGACTGGACGGCCAGCACCATCCCGATGAACAGCCCGGTGATCATGACAACCGGGATACTGCGGACGCCAACTTCGTACATGCATTCCAGCACGACTCGGCGTCGTGGCAGGCCGCGGCACAGCCAGCTGAACATCGAAGCCGTGAATAGCGCGAACTCGCCGAGGGCCAGAACGCTGTCGATCAGCTTCTTACCCAGCGCGTGAATAACAGTGAAACGATCCTGCCCGGCAGTGATCGACGACATGACATCCCTGTCGGTTGTGGTCGCAGTAGTGTTCGCCCGACCGCGAGACGCACCACAACGGTAACGGCCGCATGCTGGCAAACTCAGGTAGGAAAAGATGATGTAGAGCCAACGGAAGTCCAGATCTACAGAAGCCCGTGCACCTGCAAATGTGGAATCGACCCACCATCACCTTCTCAATCTCGCGGGAGGCTAGCCGAAAACCCGGCGTTCCGGGGAGACCACTTCGACCTGAGCCGTCTAAGCCGCCGTCCTGATAAGGCGGAGACGAAGGTTTGACTCCTTCTCGGGCTGCCTGGATTCGAAACACTGGAGCAAAAACAGGCTGACGCTGCATCGATCGAAACGGATACCCACGCGCTTCGCGAGGTCGTGGTGTAATGGCAGCGCAACGGTCTTTTAAACCGCACAATCTACAGGCAATGTGAAGTCCGTCGCGGGCCGGCGATCCAACTGACCTGGATTCCGCCTGCTGTCACTGAGAGCGCCCCTGGAATGAGCCATCGGATCAGGGGCGTTTACTGATTGGCAGACCGTGGTCGCTATCGTCGCGAACCTTTGTAACTCAGAACCGGACGCAGCTCCCGTTCGATGCGAGTCAGTTCGGTTTGCGCTCGCATGACTGCGTCGATGTCACGGTACGCAGGGATTATCGTGTCTGGTAGAGGCAAGTCTATTGCTCATAGTCGTCCTTCCTCATTCAGGTCACTCGTGGTCGGGACCGACACGACGCCGAATTTCAGCCTCGGCGCACGTTTGCGAGTGATTGAGGTGGCGACCGCGGAACGAAGTCGACCGGCAACTCGATCCAGTCGTTCCATCACGACAGATGCATCAGGACCGTCTTCGTGACTACTCGTAATACTGACTGTTACAAGAAGCTGCGCGGCATTCGGGGCTGGAGTGACAGACTCGACGATGAGTGACTGACTCGCTGGTCGTGACTATTGATCGACGGACTTGGCTGCAATCAATAAATACGCACGAGCCTTCGTCTCCGGATCGCTGACGAAACCGGTCAGTTCCAGGGCTCGATCACGATCGGCCGTGCAGGCGATCAATTCCAGAAGAAAGTCGTCACCACAGGCAATCTCGTTGCGCTTCTGGCACTCGCTCACGATGCGTTCGCTGATGAGAACACTCAATCGCGGAAATCCAATCGCGGTTCCACCGAATGTGAATGAATAGCGGCCGTTGTCCTCCCGTTCCGGCTGCGTCTCGACCAGCTTCACAAGTCGCAGCGAGCCGGCGACTGCTTCGGCAAAGGCGGCATCCGCTGCGGAGCGATCTCCGAGCACCAGATGCAGGCCAGCCAGCGTGACGTGGTTCCGTGTCGTCTGATACTGCAGTTTCCAACGTTCTTCCCAGGACGCGTCGGCTGAAATGCTGGAAGGCTCGACGGACGTGGTCAGCCATTTGAGGTGAGGTGTCGCTGCTTCTGGATCGAGATGGAACCAGGCGACGCCGAACAAACCGACGGTCTGGAGCGAAAACTCTCCGCGCAGCCCTCGTTTGCCTGCCTCAGCGAAGACCAGCGGTGCGAAACGTGTCACGAGCATTTCGGCCGGTTTCGCAACATCCTGAATCCCAATGGCACGTGCGGCCGCGACTGCACGTGCGGCCATCGCCGCTCGTCGAAATTGCATCTGCATTCTCTGCACTGGCGGCAAATCGACCAGTAATCGCAGAGCAAGTTCCGGATCGACAGTCGTCGCGCCAAGCACGACGGCAAGTCGGAGATTCTCACGGCTTTGCTCGGGACAGGCTTTTTCGATCATCTGCATGGTCAGGCCGGGGTCGACCTGTCCCAGTCGTTCCACAATGAACTGAAATGCGACAAGCCCGTCTTTGCTGGACACAATCGTGGCAAGCTGACTGAAGTCTTCCGGGCTCGTGCCGGTCGTGATGGCTTGCCTGAACATCGGAAAGACGATCGGGACCAGTTCCTTTCCCTTGGAGTCGTACGCAGAGAGCATCTTCTCCGCCTCGTCGAGCCATTTTACGGCCGTGTCACGATCCCGCTCAACTTGCAGAGACGCAGCCCGGGTCATCAGGATCGACCGCTTCACAAGATCAAACGTGTTGTTCGGCCGCAGTGCGCTTTTTCCTGCTTCTGCTACGGCGAGCTTCAGCAGTTCGTCGTCGGCCCGAACGCGGTCAGAGGCGTGTATCAACATGGCAACGACAATTGCAAAGCTCTGAAAACGCGGCATGTGTGTCCCCGCCTGTGTGTGGTTTCTCAGTGGAAGTTTCCTGATCGTCGGCATTTCGCGTGAACGCGCCCGCGAGTTTTATCCGGACGCCTGGATACAGCCCCACGATATCAACCAGTTTCTCGGCAAACCGCGGGGGACATGCCGCCAGCCTGCGTTTTGTGTCCTGCCAGCCAAGCCCTTACATGTGCTTCTTTCGGCAGAACTGCTTGAGTTCGCACCAAGACGATTCCGCACATCGCACGCTGAACGGCAGAACCGAGCGCTGAAGAATCGTCCAATCGTCCTCGGAGAAGTCTCACTGAAGGAACCGTTCAAGGCGGCGCGTTCCTGCGAGTGTTGTTTACTTCTCGGCGTGACCGGTCGGACGGTTTGCTTCCGGTTCGAAGCAGTACAGCGTGTTGTTGACGTTGGGACTGAAGAACAGGCGGCCGTTGGCGGCGATGGGAGTTGTGCAGGCGCGAGGGGCGAAGCCGCGGCTTTGCCAGACAATTCGGCCGGTGTTCAGGTCGCGGGCATAGAGGCCGCTGGTGCTGACCGCGTAGGAAATGCGGGCCGTCGTCAGCAGGACGGGAGCACAGGAATGATCGGGACAGCCAGCGAGAACTTCGCGGTTGTTGCGGATGATCGGCTTGCCGCTGGCCAGATCCCGGAGGATGCCATGGCCACCATAGCCGCGAGTGACGAAAAAGTTATCGCCAAGCGCCGGGCTGTGTGAGTAGCTCACGCGGTCTGCTTTCCACTTCAGGCTGCCGTCTATCGCTGAGGTGCAGTACATCGGCGCACCGGACTGGCCTCCCAGATAAAGCAAACCGTCGCGAGCGGCCGGGCGACCGTAGCCATGCACGTGGTAATCGGCGGTCGTCCACAAGACTTTCCCAGTCTTCGGTTCGACGGCCATGGTGCCACCGGCGCCGTTGCCCCAGGTCTGGCCGCAGGAAAAGAACATCACTCCATCCAGCACGCATGCGCCGCCCGCCAGTGACTTTTCATTGCCGGGCAGTGTGATCTTCCACAGTGGTTCGCCACTCACGACGTCGAAGGCTTTGGCGACTGGCCTCACAGGTTCGGCGTCGGTCGTGATTCCGGCCACGACATCACCGACCACGATCGGCGCAGTGCGGCACGTGCCCTGCAATGAACCCCACGGCTGCTGCCAAAGCTGGTGACCAGTTGCCGCATCGAATGCGGTCAGCGTTGGGCCTCCTTCTTTGGGGCCACGGCGGCGTGATGTGCGGCCGTTACGAGTGACGAACAGGCGGGTCAATGCAGCCGAACGCTGGCGCTGCGGGCCACCGTCCCGTCGATCCAGCAGCAACTGCTTCCAGCCGTCCATTGGTCCGGTCAAACGCTGTCGCCAGCGAATTCGCCCCGTTGCCTGTTCAATCGCGGCCATCGTGCCAGCTTCAGAGATGAAATACAGACTGTCGTCGTCGGCGCTCATTTGCACTCGCAAATCGAACGGCCGCATCGCCCAGCGGACACGCAGCGGCGGCTTCAGATGCGGATCGTCGACACTGCCCGTATTGCCCTGGTCCATGCTGGCGACCGGAGCGCCGTAGAGTCGGCCGGTGGCAGATTCGGTCCGCGTGCGGACTTCATGGAGATTGGCCATCTTGTTCGGCAGCGAAACTTCGCTGATAGCTTTGCCTGGTGTGGACGAAGCCAGCCCGTAGAGATAGCCGTCGTCGCAACCAAAATACACAACGCCGTCGGCGATGGCCGGAGTCGATGCGATGGGGCGGCCGAAGGGCGTTTTGAACGTGAATGGTTTTGGTTTGAAGTCTGGCCATGCGCCGGATGAACTGAGCGCAACCACGTGCAAATCACCCAGCACAGTTCCGAACACACAGTGTCCACGTGACAGGACGGGTGACGCGATCGCCCCAGTGAAACGGCGCTGGTCTAACGTGTTGTCAGTGCGCGCGGCCCAGCGGACCCGCCGCGAGTCGCCATCCCATGCATGCACGCCCATGTAATGTGTCGGCACATACGCGGTCGTGCCACGTACGGCTGGTGTGGCCAGCACGGCCCATACCGAACCGGGGTAACCGCTGAAGCGAAAATCCTTCTTGGGGTCGAAGTCGCCAGAATCGAGCCGGCAGCGCATAAAGCCGCCGAACTGGTCGGTACCCGGATGGCCCAGATACACCCAGTTGCCGCTGATTGCCGGTCCCATGGGAATGCCAGGGTCCTTGCCCAGCGGAGCTCGATTACACCACAGCAGTCGCGGCCGATCGCCTGCGTCCTCCAGGCAATACAAATCCCAGCCCATGTTCACAACCAGCCGTTTGCCACTGACTGCGACTTCGCCACTCGCGTAGTGCGGATCGTGATAGCTGCCGGGAAAGCCAGTCGCCTTCTTATTCGTCTTCGGGTCCTGGTAGGTCTGATAGTGGTCCCAGCGCCACCGCTCCTTCCCGTCAGCATCCAGGCAGTGCAATACCGCATCGAGCGACTGAAAGTAGACCGAATTGTTGGCCCACGTCGCTGACCCCAGGATCGGCGAGCCGATGTTCCGTGTTTTGATGACCTGTCCATTGTCGATATCGAGCACGTGAAACTGCCCGGCCGTCGTGCCAAAGTAAACCCGTTCACCGGCGACGCACACGGACGAGGTATTCCCGCCCATCGCCGACTTTCCATCAGGAGCCGACATCCAGACAATCCGGTTTGCTGCTGAGTCGATGCAGTATGCCGTACCCATCTGATCGACGACGTAAACCCTGCCATTCACAACAGCCGGCGCAGTCGTCACCGCGTCACCCAGTTGAATACAAACGGACAACTTCAGTGGCGGTTGTAATTCTGCGTCTGCCGCATCACCGGAATGCGACGCCGAACGCATGAATTGCGGCCAGTCATCTGCAAGCGTGCGATCGACGGGAAAACGACATACAACGGCACCTGTCAGCAGGACGACGTATCGAAGAGTTCGCAACATGTTCCGCTCCCACCAGTAATCCGAGTTCCATCAGTTCGGCGCTCACCAGACGACCTCGACCGATTCTACAGTGAACTACACACCAACGCCTGCGCGATGGCACTGCGACGCGTTCATGTGCGCAAGTTGAGCAGAGTGACTCCATCAATTTTGTTCCCGCTCCCCTTGTATCTCTTTCATCGGTCTGGTGTGCCAGTACACCCACGCAATTAACACGCCCTGAAACGGCAATCGCAACAGGTGAAACAATGGTGGTCCGGGAAATACGTTCTGATTCTGGTAAACGTGAATGTTCGCAGGAAAGACGGCGATCAGCAGAGCGATCATGCTCCACGCTGCCAACGTCGAGTAGCGTGGAATCAGAATTAGGACGCCGAGCACGATTTCACAGACGCCGCTCAGATAGACCAGTTCCGTGTGTAGCGGCAGATACGGTGGCATGATCCTCATGTAGAAGCCGGGTGTGACGAAGTGCATCGTCCCTGCGCCGATCATCAAGACCGCCAGCACGCACCTGGAACCGGCCTTCGTTCGACTCATGCGGATTGTCCTTCGCAAAGGCGGTGGCAGGTATCGGATCACCGAACACGATGAGTCCCAGGACGACTCTTACGTCCGTCTGGCAGGCAAACAGAACGGCGAGAGGATCCGGCTACCGTTCAGCTCCCTGACTCTGCTACTTGAAATACCGAGCGTGGCTCTTCTCCAGTGCATTGAGCCGGGTGGCCTTTTGATGTGCGATCTGTTGCACCTTCTTCACCGGGTCGAACCGATCATCCTGCTGAGGTATCAAAGCGCCGGTTTCCTTGAGCCAGTTGTCGAGCCTTGCCTTTAGCTCCTGGGCAACTTGAGGATTCGCCGTGAGCCGATCGGTTTGCTCGCTGATGTCCGCCTGGATGTCATAGAGCTCGTTGCGACCATCCTCGAAATAGTGAATCAGCTTCCAATTCGATGAGCGGATGATCGCGCAAGGTTCGCCACCTTGATTGCCATAGTGCGGGTAGTGCCAGTAAAGGTCGCGTTCGGCCAGCGATTTGCCTTTGAGAAGTGGCAACAGACTCATGCCGTCAACGTGCTGTTCCGGTTTCAAGGGGATGCCGGCCAACTCAAGGATCGTCGGGTAAAAGTCCGTGCCAGTGACCGGAGTATCAGAAACGGACTTCTGCCTGGTGACGCCAGGTGCCTTGATGTAATAGGGCTCGCGGATGCCGCCCTCCCATTGACGCCCCTTGCCACCGCGTAAAGGCAGGTTGGACGTCGCATAGGCATCACCGGACGAAACACCGCCATTATCTCCGGTAAATATGATCGCGGTGTTTTCCGCGAGTCCGAGCGCATCGAGCTTCTGCATGACCATGCCAACGGCCTGATCCACTGTCTCCATCATTCCGGCGTAGACAGGATTGTCCTGGACCTGCCGAACAGGCATCGTTCGGTCAAACAGAAATCGCGATTTGGCGAGGCCGCGTTCTTTGGCCTTCAGGATGTACTTGTTGAGTAACGCGTCCGTAGTCTGGATCGGCGCATGCACGGCATAAAAGGACAGGTAGGCGAAGAACCGCTGGTCCTTGTTCGCTTCAATAAAGTCGACCGTCTCGGACGCCAGTCGCAGTGTCAGCGATTCGCCTGGCGGACCGTCATTCAGTTTCGGGTTCTTATAGGGCGAAAAGAATCCACCCGGTGGCGAACCGCGATGGTGCCCACCTTTGTTGATATCGAAGCCATGATCCTCGGGAAACGAGCCTTCACCTCCCAGATGCCATTTACCGGCGAAGAACGTCTTGTATCCAGCCTCCCTCATCGCCTCAGCAAGAGTGATGTCCTCATGCGGCAACGAACTTCTGTTGGCCGCGGGAAGAACGCGGTCATTTCGATTCCAGCGATTGCCGGTTGCCGCACCAATCCAGTCCGTGATCCCGATCCGTGGAGGATATTTACCCAGCATGATGCTCGCGCGGGACGGGCTACAGACTTCGCACGTTGCGTACCCGTTCGTGAATCGCATCCCGCCAGCGGCGAGCCTGTCGATATTCGGAGTTTCGTAAAACGTGCTGCCTTCAATGCCGATGTCCTTCTGTCCCAGATCGTCGACCAGGATGAAGACGACGTTCATCGGCTCAGCGCGGAGAGAACCGGCTGCGAACAGAAGAACCAGACTGACACATGAAATTCTCAACATTCAGTTCTCCCGCGCGGGTATCACAGAAAAGGGACAAGTCACGTGGGAACTTCAGTATCTCAATGGACCGCAATAATCCAGCTATGACGACTGAGAAGTCTCCAGCAAGTTCAGACGACACCCCACCGTCCTTCTGATGGCTGTTAAACTCGCCACTCGGTGGCATGCAGCAATTGCTACCTTAAAGTGGGGTTGCTCATTGCGGCCTGAGATGTTGACCACGTGCTCTACCCCGACGTCGTTTCCGCATGATCTCATAACGAATCGAGAAGATCGATGAAGTTCGCCCTTGTTACCTGCCTCGTCAGCGGGGTCTCCTCGCTGCACGCAGAGACAGTGTTCGCAGACATCAAAGTGACGGCCGATTTTCCGGGTGGCTCTGCGATCGTGAAGTCTATCGACGCAAACACGGGAGTCATCCACATCGTCCCACAAGTGCAATCGGAACGAGGCTGGCCATGCTGGTGGTACTTGAAAGTCGATGGCGTGAAAGTGGACCAGTCAATCACACTGAAACTGACGGCCAGCAGCGACGCGTTCCGACCGGGCCGCGTCCTGAGTGCCGACTGGTCTCAGCCTGATCGGGCTGCGATCAGTGTCGACAACGTGACCTGGACGCAGACCGCAAAGTGTCAGAAGCAGGGCGGCGGCGCGACCTACACAATCAAGGCTCCCGCTGAATCATTCTGGCTGGCGTGGGGGCCACCGTTTCTTCCATCGCATGCTGACGAAGCGTTGAAGTCCGCTGAGTCAAAACTGCCGCATGCGACAATTTTCGAGTTGGCGAAAACCCGCGGTGGCCGATCCGTTCGAGGGATTCGTATTGGGAGTTCTCGGGAAACGGATTCACGTCGCTTCGGTGTCTGGGTCCAGGCCAGACAGCATGCCTGGGAATCGGGCGGCAGTTGGGTCGGTCGAGGATTCATCGAATGGCTGGCCAGCGATGACCAGACCGCCGTCGATCTGCGTCGCGTCTCCACGGTCTATTACGTGCCGATCATGGATGTGGACAATGCTGCGTTGGGAGCGGGTGGAAAAGACGCAGTCCCGCGTGATCACAATCGAGACTGGGACGACAAGCCGCACTATCCTGAGGTCGCTGCCGCACAAGCGAGGATTCTGCAGTTAAACGCGGACCAGCGGTTTGACGTGTTTGTTGATCTTCACAACCCGGGAGGCAATGAGCGGCGTCCGTATTTCTTTGGGCCGATCAATCTCAATAAGCTCCCCGCTGTTCAACAGCAGAACCATGCACGCTGGCTGGCGATTTCCAAAGAGGCCATATCAGGACCGTTACCTCTGGAGCCACGATACAAGTTCGCGACTTACGTGCGGACTGAAGAAGAACGAAATCGAATGAGTGCCAACTGGGTGAGAAACCACACGGCCGATCACGTTCTGTCGACGACGCTTGAAACCGTCTGGAACACGCCGCACAGCACACAGCAAGGTTACATGACGGTCGGAGCCCAACTTGGACGAGCTGTCTCCAGATACCTCGAATCAAGTCCTCGCGAGCAAGGCAAATAGTCGTTCGCGTAGCGTTCACGTTTTCTGAAGGCCTTGGCCCGCGAACGACCAGTTTCTGTCGTGGCTCCCGCGCCGCCGTGCCATCGCGGAACCGGACAAACAGCGACATTGTCCTCGCAGGGAGCATGAGACCCGGCGCGGCTCTGACGACCGCGAGAAAAAGACCGCATTGAGCCGGGTTCTGCCATGACATTCCGGAGCGGCGAGGCAGAGAAGCGCAGAATCGCCGCAGGAACAACGACCATGGTGCCCGGCAGAAACACAACAGCCTGTAACCAGCGCAGAAACATGGATGCCTCTTTTTCGTCACTGGCTCAGCCTCCGGCTACTCCCTGAGTATTCACAAACAGTGAGTAGACCGAGGTGCTGCCGCACATGAAGAGGCGATTGCGATGGCGGCCTCCGAAGCACACGTTGCCGCAGCGTTCGGGCAGGTCGATGCGGCCGATGAGCTTGCCGTCCGGATTGAAGACGGAAACTCCGTCGAGGCCTTCCTGTCCCATGCCCCAGCCGACCCACAGGTTGCCATCGACGTCGACGCGAAAACCGTCCGGAGTTCCGCCGTTCTCGGCAGTTAAGAGTGTTCGGCCGTTTGTCAGTTGCGTTCCGTCCTTCGTGACGTCGTAGACTCGGATGAGGCGAGGGGTAACACCGGCTTCGACCACATACAGCTTCGATTCATCCGGTGAAAACGCGAGCCCGTTCGGACGCTTGATGCCACCGGCCACAACACTCAGTTTCTTTGTGGCCGGATCGCAGCGATAGACGTTGGTTGGCAGTTCCTGCTTTGCCTGATGGCCTTCGTAAAAGCCAAGGATGCCGAAGGGTGGATCAGTGAACCAGAGCGAACCATCGGACCGACACACGATGTCGTTCGGCGAGTTGAGTGGCTTGCTCTCAAACTGATCTGCAATGACGCTGATCGAACCGTCGTATTCCGTGCGAGTCACGCGCCGGGCGTCATGCTCACAGGTCACAAGGCGACCCTGGCGGTCGCGCGTGTTGCCGTTCGAGTTATTGGACGGTTTGCGGAAGACGCTGACCGCTCCAGTCTCTTCTTCCCATTTCATGATCCGGTTGTTGGGAATGTCACTCCACATCAGGAAACGACCATCGCCAAACCAGACAGGACCTTCACTCCAGCGCATTCCGGTGGCAATGCGTTCGACCTTGGCCAGACTCAGTCGATACTTCATGAAGCTCTGATCAATAGCCCGGACGCGTGGGTCCGGATAACGCTGACTTGGCTCCCATTCAGCTCGGACGCGGGATGCCAGACCAAACGCGGAAACGGTGCTGCCCACGAGAAACGCTCTTCGGTGTTTGTTCATACCGGTCTACCTCCTGACACGTAGATTCTGGTTCGGGGCCCTATAGCTGCCGGAAAGACCGACCATCGTAGTCATCGCCGAATGACGCTCGCGTCTGTTTGCTGTATCTCTTCAGGACCCGTGCTGCCGAGCCCTATGCGCGAGGGGACATCCTCGCCTCCCGGAGCCCGGAAAGCGATGGGGGCCGGACTACGCCGTGGATGATGTGACTAAGACACAATCCTGTTGCATTTTGTGTTGCGTTCTATATCTGTACACATTGGGGAGCCGGATTCGGCGACAGGATTCAAACACGAGCACGCTGAGGTGACACGATGCCAATCAAGCTTGAATGCGGAGAATGCGGCAAGAAATATCGAGTGCCGGACGAGCGTGCGGGCGAGTGGATCGAGTGTCTCGAATGCGGCGCAGACATCGAAGTCGTTGATGAATGGGACGAAACGCCGCGACGTTCACAGAGTTCGTCGAGCCGATCGCATTCGTCAGGAAAACGCCGACCATCAGGAGGGAAGAATGATGCAGGTCTGAGCCACGGTACCGTGGCAGCCATTGCCGGCGGATCGTTCGCTCTTGTCCTGATTGTCTCTCTCATCCTGGTCTTAGGCGGAGGTGACAACGAACCGCCGCAACCACCTGCCGGTCTGGACAGGCTTGCGAGTGACAGCCTACCCATTCCGCTTGGCGTTCCGCCGTCGACCCCGACAGGCGTTCCGCAGCCGGGTGGACCGCAACTCCCTCAACCGCCAGTTCGACCTGGGATTCCGGCGGCTCCCGTGGCGGTCACCGTTGACGCTGTTCCGCGGCCCAGTGCGGCGACGAACTGGCGTGTGACTGTCGATGGTCCGAAGCAACCTGAAGTTGATCCGGATGCTGAACCCGCCGAGGAAGTCGACACGTCGAAACCCCTGACCATCACATTGCCGCAGGGCAATTACTCCAGTAACGCCCTCGTAATGCCGCCATATCCCACCGGGCTTGTTGTGTTGGGAGCAAACGGAGGCGAACAGCAGATGCGCGAGTTCTGGAACGTGACGACGGGCAAACGCATCGGTGTGATGCAGGGGATGAACTTCAGTCCGCACAAGCAGGCTGTCTCGCCCGATGGTGGCTTTTACGCGGCGACGTCGTTCGCCAGACCTGGAGTACTTGTGTGGGATGTCCAGAAGAAGAAAGCGCTGGGAGAGCTGCTTTTGACTGAGGATGGCAAGCGCCCGTCAGACATCCCGCTGCTCGCCATTCCCAGCGCCGAGCGAATCGTTGCCGTTGCTCAGCAATTCACATCGGGGAAACACCTCGCCCGAGTCAGTATCTGGGCACTGCCATCGGGTGACCCACTCAAGGCGTTTGATATCGAAGGGGGGATGAACGATAGCCTCACGGCCTTCACACCGGGCGGGCGGTACCTGCTGTTCCGCGGCAAGAAGAACGACTCACCGCTCGTGGTCTTTGACCTGACAACCGGAACAAAAGCGGGCGACATCCCCAGCCCATCCCATTCCGCTTCGCTGGTAAATCACCGCTCGACTCCGAAGGCCGCCGCCTTTTCCGGTGACGGGACGAAGCTCGCAGTCGCATTCAAGGGAGGCGATTACCAGATAGCGGTTTACGACGTCGCTACCGGGAAACCGACTGACCACATCGACGTGCCTGGTGATCTGCTTTACGGCGGCCCGAGGGAGTCACAGGTCATTCAATGGTTTCCGGGTAACGAAAAACTGCTACTGCTTGGCCAGAGCATCATCAGTCTCCAGTCCGATTCGATCGTGCACACTTTCGAGAAACCAAAGCGCGACCACGGCGGGGGCATGTGGATCACGGGCCAGGACCAGGTCGGACGGCTGACTGGCACTCCGACACCGAAGGGATTCACTCTGGTCTAAGTGGACGACGCGGCCATTTCGGAACTACAGCAACGCATGGCACGTGGCGAGACTACAGAAGACGCAGGATTGCCGTCGCTCACGAACCCCGTTGCTGGTCAGGTGAAGGTTGCATCGGAAACGAATGTCGGGACGTGGAAACTCAATCCCGATCCAGCAGCTTCTTCGCCGCATGCGTCCCTCATGAAGAAGCCCGTTCAGATTAAATCGTCGGGTGAAGTTCGCGGAACCCGGGCTCGTCTTCTGATTGCCAGCGATGTGGCGCGGGCGGCACTTCACAGTGGTGCGGACCGGCAGTCACTCCCGACCGGAGCGACGGGAAGTCTGTCATCCATCGATGTGATTGACCTCGCTAATGGCCAGCGAATCTCCACTCTGGGGATCGACTTTCCATGCGCCGCGATCGCAATCAGTTCCGACGGAACGCGAGTCATCACACGCGCCGGACGAACAGATCACCGGCTGGATGTGTGGGACCTCGATGCGCAGAAGCACGTCGTTGGCTGGAAACCGGCGATCACCAAATGGCCGGAAACGGACGAACTGAAACAATTCATGCGTAACGGCGTCAAGCGGATTACCTCAGCCGTTTTTGTTGACAGTGACCACGTTCTGACCGCGTCCAGCGAGGCGGCGATCCTGTGGAAGCTGCCCGAATGCCAGGCCGTCTACCTGATTCCGCGGCCCAGGCAGTACACCCTGAGTCCGGGCCGAAAGTACGTATTATCGGGATCAACAAACAGGTCCGTCAAAGCATATGACAGCCTGACCGGAGAACAGTTGGGGAGCCTGTCACTCGAAAGCTCGATCGACAGCATTGCAGTTCATCCCGATGGCGATCGCCTGGCAATGTCCGACTACTTCAACAGCGGCAGGCACGAATGGCACTGCCGGGGAGTTTGCAGAGATCAGCGCAGCAGCGAACCTCGCAGGCATGGCTGCGTTTGTTTTTGTGATGCGCGCCGGTGAGAAGTCAAACAGGGGCTTGGCTGGCCTTCA
>Ga0114996_10003896_pt1 | contig 18222 bp, 18 predicted proteins | sample ArcticOcean_MG_C_4_FD_87039 | JGI IMG/M metagenome (GOLD analysis project Ga0114996, IMG submission 87039) | Marine microbial communities from western Arctic Ocean - ArcticOcean_MG_CB4_134 | ecosystem: Environmental > Aquatic > Marine > Oceanic | place: Arctic Ocean: Canada Basin | collected...
CACCCGGGGTGCACCTAAGGGCAAATTCCCGCTAGCGATCGCGTTTTCGCTCGCTGATGGCCGCGACACGGCCGACGCGGTCCCACCACAAGCGTCGCGCGGTTGGGTGCGGGGATATATCAAGTAGCGCCTGCCACACCTTTAGCGCGATCATCACGATCTGGCGATTTGAGATGCTGCATAAGGATCGCGTTCACTGCTTGCGTTGTCGGCGGATCGCTTCATTTAATTTGATATGGTACTCGCGATTACGCGGATCGAGTTCGAGCAATCTTGTGAAGACCTTCTCGACCTCCGCCCAACGCTCGAGGGCGCGGAGATTTAAGCCGCGGATCGTTAGATACAGCGTGTTGTCGGGCGCTGCGTCGCACACCTTGGCAAGTTCTTCTTCGGCCTGCTTGTACTCCTTCAACAGATACAGCAAACGTCCACGCTCGTACCGAGCCATCACGGCATCGGGCTGCCTCTTCAGTGCGCGAGCGATCAGTTCCACCTCTTGCCTCCTGAGCTTCTCGGCAGCTTCCTTTAGATTCATCGAATCATATATCTTCGCCAGCATATCGCGTCGGTTAATCATGTTCGGTTGAATCTGTAAACCCGTTTCCAGATGCTTTCGGGCCGCCTGGGTATCACCACGGTTCAGACACAAGCGGGCCTTCTCGGCATGTATGCGGCCTTCGTCGCCGAGCGCGTCGAATCCTTCGATATACTCATCCCGCGCGCGTTGCCACGCCTCGAACTGCTTATTGGTAAGCAACTCCCGTGGAACGGCCGAGAGCGCCCGAGCCGCTTCTGTTCGAACCAGCCGCGTCTTGTCTTTCAATAACGGCGCCAGGTCGTCGATCCACGCGACGATCCGAAAACGATTGTCGTTGAATTGCGGATGCCGCCAGGCGGGTAACACCGACTCGTGCCAATCCTCATAGCGAAACTGCCCCGCCGGATATTCCTCCATCGCCTGCACCGCCGCGGCGCGTACCATCACTTCCTCGTCCTTCAGCGCCGTGGCGACCGCCTGCCTCGCTTCTTCCGAGCGGTACCTCCCCAGCAGCCGCACGGCCGAAGCTCGCACCATCGGAGAAGTTTTTTTCCGCCGCGCCCAGACGATCAGATCGGCCTCGGCATCGGATTCGCCCCGTCGTGCCTTCGCAAAGATTGGGGCCCAATGCGGGTCGTCCTTTCGCTCGTCACCAAACCACTTCACCACCGCGTCGGCGGCCCACTGCGGCCCTTCGCCCTTTTCCTTTTTGTGACACGAGTCGCAGGCGTTGGGAGTTCCGATCGCCACCGATAAATCGGGCCGCGGCACGCGAATGCTGTGATCACGACGAAGATCGACCTGCATGTAGAGCGTCTCCGGCATGTGGCAATTGACGCACAACGTGCCGTCTTTGCCCTCGACCTCCTGCGACTTGTGATGATGATGTGAGAACGAATCGTACTTGCCCGGCACGTGACATCGCGTGCAGAGCGAATTGCCGAGTAGTGGCTTACCGGACACCTCGTCGCGTCGCCGGCCGGCCGTATGCGGATCATGACAATCGGTACAGCGAACGCCCTCGCGATACATGCGGCTCTGCACGAAGGAGCCAAAAACGTAGACTTCGTCCTGAATCTGGCCGTCGGCGTGATAGAGCGCACCCTCGATCAGCGCCAGACCGTGATGATCCCAGTAGGAATTGCCGGGATGATAATCAGGATGCAGATTGCGAGCTCGCCTGGAATGACAGCGGGCGCACATCTCCAACTGCGGCCGGGTATCTTCTCCCTTGAGCTTCGTCAGGCCGTACCCAAGCCGGCGGTCCCAAAAAAGCGATTTTGACTGGGCCATCTCAACATGCAAACTTCCCGGACCGTGACAGGCCTCGCAGCTAACGTCGATTTCAGAAAAAGTCGTGTGATACGACCGGGTCTCGGTGTGGAAGTTTCGCCGCAGATTCGTCGAGTGGCAATCAGCGCACGTCTGATTCCAATTGAACGAGGGCCCCGTCCAATGGGCCGGATCACCAGCCAGAATCGGATCGGAGTACAGATGAAACCATCGCTCTTTATTCGTGTCCCAGCAGAGTTGCAACACCTGCAACCGGCCGATTTCGCCCGGCTCGCGAGCCTGATCATCGGGAAACTCGACCATGTATTGCTGGAGCGGGTCGAAGCCGAAAACGTACTTCACTTCGAACTCCTGCATCTCGCCGAGTTCGTTGTCGGTCGTGACGAAATATCTGCCGTCGCGCGTCGTCATCCGCGAAGTGATACCGTGGAACGTGACCTCTTGATTGTCGAAGTTTCCCAGAACCATCTTCGGCGTGGCCAGATCCATCGCCCGATCGTGGTGCGAACCTTTCCAGAGCGCATGTTGTGGCTGATGACAATCGACACATGACTGGCGACCGACATAGGTCGCTTTGGCGTCCTCGGGCATGCCGCAGTACCAATCAGCCAGCAAGAACACGCCGGTCGACAGGATGATCGCCCCTACGGCAAGCGCGATCTTTGTCGATCGAGAGGAAACCTTCGCAGGAGAATATCGTGGATTGGCCATGGGCCGAAGAGGGAGGAGTTGCGACGAAGAGAAATCGGTCACGCGGCATAAAATCCCGCCACCGAATGCCACCTCACCCCATTATCCTAACGGCCGGTCGTTTCGACAATGGCCACCGCTTTAAGCAATTTCGTGTCGTCGTCGAATGGCCGCTGGGTATCTCTTTTGTCGACGTCCGCCAGAACCAAGACAGACAACGCCGGACTTTACCCCCCTGTCATAAGGGCATTCACCAATCCGCTCCACTGGTTAGCAAAAAACCGCGAGGACAATTTCACACGGCGTTTCAGGCATTTTCTCAGTAACTTGTCATTGCAGAGGCCACGCTGCACGGCCCAAATAAAAAAATTGTTAAAATATTCCGACTAGATGCTGGACATGGCTCCACCGTTCAGGTTATAATCGCTGATGCAGCGTGGCGAAAAGGCAACACCAGCCCAACACCCGCTGAGAAACAGCCGATAATTCATAGGGAACGCCACTGCACCTCGACGTGCAAAAGGAAACAAAGCAAACGAACCATCCCGGGAATCCCTGGGCAAACTGGTTCGCCTGCTCTGTTTCCTTTTTTTCGTCGAGGTGTTTTTGCATTGATGAGCTAGCCTGAGACGACTCGACGAAAGAAGCGAAGCACCAGTTACCTAATTTTTACGAGCGCCACTGTAACCCGCAGCACACAAGGAAATCGGTCCTCGCCGACCCAAACAACCTTTCTCAGGTTGGGGTGGTCGTCGTGGATTGGTTTCCTTTTTTCGTGTTCAAAACAGAGGACACAGCGGAGGACACAACACTGGCCGTCCTTTGGCTGCCAACTTGAACGACCGTCAACTTTGATCCACCTATTTAATGTCAGACCGCATCCCAAGCGGCTGCGCCGGCGACCTTGGTCGCTGTAACGAAAAAGATTTACGCATCACCACATCGAAGGAGCATAAGATGAAACGTATCTTCGCACTTGCCATACTGCTAGCATTTGCCGGGGCTCAATCCGCATCGGCTGGCGATGTTTGGCTTTCGGCCTTCGGCGCAGCGAATCTCGGCGATGGTTCCGTTTCCTTCTCAAACCCGGCTCTCAATCACGATGACGGCGATCCGACGCAATCGCTCTACGTCTACATGAATCCCGTCAACAGTACCGGTGCTTTTGTTGGCGCTAGCTTGAATGTGATTTCAACAAATTCGAACGTCATTGAATTTGTCGGTTCGGAGGTATTCAATCCTTCGGTCGGCTCGCCCTTTGGCACGTTTTTCCGCTGGGATGAGATAGGCGGGACTATCAATGGCACCGTTGCCGCAGATTCCGTTCGGAATATGACGGGTGCCGCCGTGTCTGCTCTTGGTATCGACACGAGTGCTGACCTCGGGATGCGCGACGGCGATGGCACTGGAGGTACAACAGGGGGCTTCCTGTTTGCCCGTATCGATTACAACATTCTCGGTACCGGCTCGACAGACCTGTTCTTTCAAGTCGGAGAAAACGACATCGCGTCTCCCGATGCAAATGTTCCGGTGGCGGTGCAATTTGGTAATAGTGAAGCGGGTGATCGGTTCGATGCCGGCGTCCCGGCGAATCGAGGCGAAAGCGGCCCCGGAGGTCTCCTGAACATCACTGCGGATGCATCAATCACGGTAGCCGCCGTGGGCGGACCTTCGCTCTCGATTAGTCTTGATACCGGCGCCGACCCGGGGAGCGCCTCGGACGGATCGACGACGGGGAATGACCCGCTCACGTTTGATCCAGCAATCTCGAATGGTTCATTTGGTTTTGAAGACGCAGACGGCGGCAATGGGACCGATCGGTTCGCCTTGTTTGAAGTGGAGCCGGACACCGGCCCTGGACCAATCACCGGCTTGATCGCGGGTCTTAATGCACTGAATGGAATATCGGCGGAAGAAGTCTCGTCACCCTTTGCTGCCCATCCGACCGCCAACCTGATGGTTACCTTCGACGGCTCTGGGCTCGACCCACAAGGCGTGATCAGCTTCGATTTTCCTGACTATCTGGTGATGACCGCCTCGGTCCCCGAACCGGCGTCTCTCGTCTTGCTTGCAATCGGTGCCTTGATGGGCATGCCCGTCCGTCGCCGCAGGAACCGTTAGAAACGTGTCACTGATGCCCCGGCAGACTTAAGATCGGGGACACGTGGGTTATTGTCACGTACGCCAGACGCCTGCGATACACTGAAACTGCCGACGCGGGCTTTGATTATCTGACACGGAACGTAGGATTCTGCGATTCCTGGGAACGAAGGAGCGGAACAATACCCTCCCGTCCCGATTGGTCGCCTTTGCCCGGTTTTTCCCGGATTTCGCATGCTTGCGACATGATTCTTTTCGCCCGGAACTGTAACTAACGATGGCCAGGGGGACACCCCTGTTGGGTGGGCCACGGTTTATCGTGCCAATCTTTTGACATGCCTGCACTGGATGACTACAATAAGCGGATGGTTGGACAGCTTAAACTCGCGGACGGAATGTACTCTTTTCTAGGACGGCTACTATGAAATTAAGGGTTGCCCTTTGTCTCTGCGCTGCGACTCTCTGTGCGGGGCACGTGTTCGGTGAGATTGAAACCACCCTCCGACATCACTCCGACCAGATGATCGACGGTACCAAGTACCGCATCTATGACGTGTGGGTCGATGTCGACGACGCAACGGAGGGTTGGACAGAATCGCAGCTTCACGTGGAGCTTGGCAATGGGACGTTTTATCACAACGCCACCAACACCGCGGCAAGTCCTTTGTCTCACGCCAACCTCGGTGGCGCGAGTGTGCCCCTCTCTGGCGTGAAATTTGAACCGACTGCGGCGACCATCAGCACCGATCCCGACGCCCGCTGGGATACCTACGTTACCGATCACAATGGATACAACGGACCGAGCCCTATCAATGTCTTGTCGCTAGATTCTTTCGGGGCGTTTACCTACGCATTCGATGACGATTCGTTTAACGTCATATGGTCTCCCTTTGACTATATTAGCAACCCGCCTAATCCGCCATTTGGTGAAATTGAGACCGGCGCATTCGAAGCACCGGTCGCACGGCTCACCATCTCGGCCGACGCCAGCGGTGTCGGGGCGGTCGTTGTGGGCCAATCGTTTGAGGGTGGTCCTACTTCTGGCTCAAATACCGAGACGTTCCTGGGAGCCGCTACTTACGGCATCAGCGGGGATATCGTCGGCGGGCGGTTTTTGCCGATTGATCCCATCGGTGATGCACCCATTGCGGATGCCAATGGGGGCTACGATATCATCGACGGTGGTGATTTAGATCTCGATGCTTCCGGGTCAGTCGACACCGACATCACGAAATATGAGTGGGATTTGAATGGCGATGGCGTATTCGGCGATGAGGCAGATAACACCAATCCAACCCCGACCGTCTCTGACGGTACGCTTTCGTCTCTCGGTATACCGCTGAATTTTCCAGTCGGCGTAGCGGTCCAAGTCACCGATGCCGATGGCACCTTCGACACGGCCTTCAGCGAACTAACGATCTTTCAGGTTGCCGAAGGTGATATGAATCTTGACGGTTCTGTCACCACGGTCGATATCGCGCTGTTTAAGCTTGCGCTTCTTGATCCTGCTGCGTACACCGCGTTTTTCGACGGCACCGAGGATGAAGGAATGCTAGGCCGGGCACATGGCGATATGAACGGCGATGGATCGGTCACGACGATTGACATCGCTCTGTTCAAAGAGGCACTTCTGGCCGTTGATCCCGCGTCCTCGGGTGCCTTGGCTAGCCTGAACTCTGTCCCGGAACCATCTTCGCTTCTGCTGCTAAGCCTGGGTCTCATCGGGCTGCTTACGTCTCGCCGCCGTCGCATGCGATAACGCGATGCCGATCACAGAATATTAACATGTCCGTCGAACTGTGTTTCGGCGGACTTTTTTTATGCGCTGACTAATCACGCCCGTCGTCGCCCGCTATCCCGACCGCAATCGTTTCTGGTATACAATTAGGCCGCGACAACGCTCCAGCGCGATCTAACTGTAAACCAGGATCACCATGTCTCTCGACCTGCGCACTCGGATCTTCGACCAGCTCGACTTGATCGAGATCATCGACCCGCATACCCACATCAACGCTCTGAGCCCCGCTTCGACCACACTGGCTGACATACTGGGCTATCACTATTACACCGAACTGGCCCATTCGGCTGGAATGCCCCGCGAGCAGATCGAAGAGCCGGGCCTCGACCCCAAAGAAAAGGTCCACCGGCTGGTGGCGAATCTCGCCCCACTGAGCAATACGATCCAGGTGAGCTGGCTGGTCGAGATGGCACAGCGGTTTTTTGGTTTCGACGATGACACCGTGACGCTTGAGAATTGGGAATCTCTCTACGACACCGCAGCCGCCAAGATGGCCCAGCCTGACTGGTCACAGCAGGTGCTCACACAGACCCGACTGCAGGGTGTCTTTCTAACCAACGATTTCGACGATCCGCTCGAAGGGTTTGACACAGCCGTCTATATCCCCTGCCTGCGAACCGACGATCTGGTATTTCACCTGGCCAAGCCAGAGATTCGCGATCGACTCAACAGTGCAACCGGCACCGACGTTCACGATGTGGCGTCGCTGAGATCGGCGATCGGTGCGTTGTTCACCCACTTCGTCGGGCACGGCGCGCGGGCATGCGCGATCTCCTTGCCGCCCGACTTTTCGCCACAGCAGGTTTCTGCGGCCGCGGCCGAAGAGGCGATCTCGACCGTCTTTTCTCAGGGCGAAGACGCCTGCGATGCGTCGCAACGGACCCTGGCGAATTTTGTCTTCTGGACGATCACCGAGATGGCGGCCGAGCACCGTCTGCCTTTCGACTTGATGATCGGCGTGATTCGTGGCGTCTATCCAACCGGTGTGTTCCAGGGCCAGGATCTGTACGACAGCCGCGTCTCGCTGGTGCAGTATCGCGAGCTATTCAATGCGTTCCCACAGGTCACCTTCCCGCTCTCGGTTCTGGCGAGCGTCACGAACCAGGAGTTGACCAGCTACGCCTGGATCTTTCCCAACGTGGTCACCAACGGCCACTGGTGGTATAGCAACACGCCAACGTTCATCGAACATGACCTGGCCGCACGCCTCGAAGCGGTGCCACGAACCAAACAGATCGGCTATTACAGCGACATGTACAAGCTAGAATTTGCGCTGCCCAAGTTCGCGATGTACAAGCGCATCCTGGCCAAGGTTCTTGCCGAGCGTTTCGTCATCGACCGCTGCTGGAGCGAGTCACAAGCGATCACACTAGGCACGCAAATCCTGAGAGACAACACCGAGGCGATCTTTCCGACCGTCCGTTAGACGTTCGGCGTTATTCATTCGGCACTATTTCTAAAAGTCGTACCACATCCCCAGCCCCAGCAGTTCTTCAAACTCGCGGAAGAACTCATACTGCTGACTCATGCCGTTGTAATACTGTGCCCCGATTCGCAACAACCGTGTGCCGTGTCGGGCCCGCCACTGCCAACCGACTTGGGCGACGAGATTTCCGCTGAAGTCCAATTCCTGACGAAGATGCGCGTTGGCGGCCAGGAAGGGCCCACCCCAGACGCTGCTCGGCGTCGCGGGGCTGTATTCAATGCCGAACTGTGTCTCCCACGGCTCACTGCCGCCGTCGATCTGAAACGCCCAGGCGACCTCGCCATAGAGCCGCACGTTGTCAGTCAGATAGAACGAGAGGCCGACGATCGCTGCGTCACGGCTGAAGTTGATACGCGACGAGCCAGTCCGCACGGCGTATTCATCGCCAAGGTGCGCGCTGATGTGATAATATCCGGCCTTGATCTGCCAACGTCCCCGGCCATACGTTAACGGCAACCCGACACGAAAGTCGGTGCCGACCATTTCCCAATCGTTTTCCATATGCATCCGCGGAAACGCCGCGGCTTCGAGGTCCATCTGCCAACCCTCTGGCCTGGCGTCATTGCCCGTGCCAAAACGCCAAAGCCCGAATCGGGCTCCTAGCGCCGCGTCGACGTACGTCTTGTCTCCCCGACGATCCGTGTTGAACACGGCACCCATCCGCGGTTCTTTCACGCCCGCAAGGTAGGAATGATAGATCAAACCGTCGGGCAGAAACTGCCACATCCAGGGCTCGGACACGAGCGCCAGCGTCGGAACTTGAACGGCCGCAATGCGAAGATCATCTTCCACAGCGCGAATGTCGTCTTCCAACTCGGTCAGCCGATCGCCAAGACCCTCGTCCGGCGCGGCATTGATTCCCAGCGCTCGGGGCGGAGAAGCAAGCTGGGCCCAGGCAACTCTGGGCGCACCCTGTACCACCACGGCAATGATACCGGCGCAAAGCAACGGCGACAGAGTCTTTCGACCAAGCATAGGGATGTCACATCAGCAGCGAGGTGTCCGCGCGAATGCGCGGCAGTGGAAAAGATGGCGGGAGTGTAGCAACCGACGACGATTCGATACAGCCCGAATTTTGCAAGCCAAAGCAACCGTGCTAGCAAGTGAAATGCTGCCGTCAATATTTGGCCGGCAAGCCTGCTTGTCGGCCAGCGTAATTGACGCGATATCTATTGCTACGCGGAAAACCGATCTGAATAGCCCAGCGTCTCATAAAACCGATTCGCCGCCGTCCACGCGATGTGGGTTTCCAGCGACACCTGACGAAGTCCCTGCTCCCAACATGCCATCTCAAGCGCTGTCATTAGCAACCGGCCCATGCCCCGTCTCCGCCATTCCGGAGCGACCATCAGCCAATGCACCACCGGCACGCCCTCGGACTCCGAGCCTCGCATTGCCAGAGTCACCGCCCCCACCAGACGCGAAGCGCCGGCGGCACGATCCTCGGCCAACCACAGATTCTCCGGCTTCCACCACGGCTTAGCGATCATTTCACGCTGAAAATCGCCCGCATCCCACGGCCGAATGGGGATCCGCTCGGCAGCAAATCCACGATGACGTAGGTCCAGCCAGGCCGCGATATCCGCGGTCCCAGCATAGTTTCGGACCGCTACCCCCGTGATCACGGGCACGACGGGCGGTTCGCTCAGATGACGCGAAAGATGGCGAATAGGCAACATGCGCCGATCATCGCAGGCCGCACGCTGTTTGGCCAGTCATGCAGACCGCGTAAAATTTCGTAACTCTTTATATACACACATGTTACAGACACAGGACACGCTAAAAAGACCGCGAGAATTCAAGTAAATGACAGATATCTTTCATTTAACGTCTAGTGGGTGCTTGTTTTTTTTCACTACTTGCGCGATAATCGTAGTAACTGAGTCGCTACGGACGGTAGGGTAATCCCATGGTTTCCATCAATATCGCTCAGCAACGTCGCGAGCAACTGCTCGAAATGATCCGGTTACGGGGATTTGCCTCACTGCCAGATCTGGCCGAAGAACTCGAAGTCTCTGAATCAACCATACGTCGTGATCTAGAGACGCTCGAGGCGGACGGCAAAGCCCGACGGACACACGGTGGGGCGTTTTACAGCGGACCAACCCCGAAGCTGCCACACTTCGATCGTCGTCAGGCGGCTCAGTGGGAGAAGAAAAAACAAATTGCCCGACGGGCCTCGGAATTGATTGATGATGGCGACACGGTACTGCTGGACGGCGGAAGCACGACCTACGAAGTTGCCCAGTGTCTAGTCGGCCGGCCGTTGCAAGTAGTGACCAACTCGTTGCCAGTAGCCAACCTGTTCAGCGGAGCGGGCGAAGGCGAACTGGTGATGATCGGCGGATATTTGCATGGTTCGACCGGTGTTTCGATCGGACCGTATGCAACGCAGATGCTCGCCGGACTCAACGTGCGACGAACTATTTTGAGTGTCGGCGGAGTCAGCGACCAAGGATATTACAACAGCAACTTGCTACTGGTCGAAGTCGAACAGGCCATGATGCAAGTCGCCGACGAAGTGATCATCGTTGCCGACAGCACAAAATTCGGGCACAAAAGCCTGGCAAAGATGTGCGGACTGGGCGACGTCCAACACCTAGTGGTCGATCACGAGATTAGCGAAGACTGGCGAAGCAAGATTATCGCAGCAGGCGTGAAATTGTCGATCGCTGGAACAACCGACAATGCGTAGCAACTGCATAGCAACCATCTACGACTGAACCGACAAAACACTATGAGCACCACAGCGACCCTCGATCGAGCCGCCGTTGAACAGATCGTTCGCCAGATCGTGACGGCCAGCGACTCGCCAGCCGCCACGGACGAGCCGAATCTGATCGTCAGCATCTCGGCCCGACATGTTCACCTAACCGACGAACATGTCGAGGCGCTATTTGGCGCCGGCCGCACGCTCACGCCGATGAAGGACCTCTATCAAGATGGCTTCTATGCGGCCGAAGAGACCGTGATGGTCGTTGGCCCGAGGAAACGAATGTTGCCCTCGGTCCGCGTGCTTGGCCCGACGCGACCGTATAGTCAGGTCGAATTAGCCTTTACCGACGCGATCTCGCTGGGCCTCGACCTTCCGGTTCGAGCCAGCGGCGATCTGGAGGGCACGCCCGGCTGTGTGCTGATTGGTCCCAACGGCGCCGTGCAGATCGATCAGGGCGTGATTCGCGCTGAACGACACGTCCACATGAACTTTGACGCCGCCGCACAGTATGGCGTAAAGAACCACGACCGCATGCACCTGCGAATCACCTCGGGCGCATGCACCACGGTGCTCGAAGACCTGCTGGTCCGGGCCGACGAGACGAGCAAGCTAGAAGTTCACATCGACACCGACGAAGGGAACGCCGCCAACTTGGACAAGGCGACCCGGGTGAAGTTAGTCAAGAAGTAATTATTGATGCCTGCATGGTTGATGATCGCTGTTATTCATCTCGGAACGAGTTTTCACCGGGCTTCCGTTGGTCGCCCTACGTTCATTCGCCGCGCAGCCGTCAGTAAAGCGTGAAATTTTACTCGTAAATTCAGAGTTTGTTTTTCCCTATACAGAGAGGACCCTAACTATGGCAAAGTCCGTAGAAGCGCTGGGCATGATCGAGACCAAGGGGTTCATCGCCCTGGTCGAAGCCAGCGATGCAATGATGAAGGCCGCCGACGTCCAGTTTCGCGGCTGGGACAAAATTGGCAGTGGCTTGGTCACCGCGTTTGTGACCGGTGATGTGGCTGCTGTGAAAGCCGCTACCGATGCTGGCGCCAACGCCGCCGGACGTATCGGCGAAGTGGTCAGCGTGCAGGTTATTCCGCGTCCGCACGACGATCTTGGCATTACCCTGCCCAAAGCCCCGGCCGCACGCAAGACCGCTGGCGCCAAATAGTTTCATTTCAAACACAACAGACATTCAAAGGATTTACCCTACCATGCAAAGTGCAATTGGACTTATCGAAACCAAGGGCCTTGTCGCCCTGGTCGAAGCGACCGACGCCATGGCCAAAGCCGCCAACGTCGAGATCGTCAAACGCATACAGATCGGTGGCGCCTATATGACCACGGTCGTTTCGGGCGACGTCGGCAGTGTCCGTGCAGCGGTCGAAGCCGGTGCCCAAGCCGCAACGCAGGTCGGCGAGCTCGTCTCGAGCCACGTCATCCCGCGTCCGGCCGACGGACTGATGGCCGCGTACCTGTCGTAGGTTATTAACACACTTCCCTCACGTTCCCACGCAGGCAAGGATTGGCGGATCATGAAGATCCTCGTGGCAAATCTCGGTTCGACCAGCTTCAAATATCGATTGCTGGACATGACCGACGAGCGGCAGTTGGCCCGCGGTGGCATCGAGCGAATCGGTGCGGACGAGAGTCCCTGCTTTGTCGATATCGGCGAAGTACGCCAAGAGCTAACCGCACCGATCCCCGATCATGCGGTGGCCGTGAGAAAGTGTTTGGAGCAATTGACCGATCCCGAAACCGGCTGTCTTACTGACGCCAGCGAAGTGTCGGCCATCGGCTTCAAAGCAGTTCATGGAGGTCGAGTGAGTGGTGTTCAGCGGGTCACCGCCGACGTGCTCGACGCCATGGAAGAGATGAGCCAAGTGGCGCCGGCGCACAATCCGCCCTATATCGCGGCGATGCGACAACTGGCCGAGAAGCTCCCCGAGATTCCTCTCGTGGCTGCCTTCGAGACCGGTTTCCATCAAACCGTACCAGAGCGGATCAAACATTACGCGGTGCCACTGGAGTGGGCAGAAAAGTATCACGTCAAGCGTTGGGGATTTCACGGAGCAAGCCATCGGTTCATTGCGACCCGTATGGCGGAACTGACCGGTCGCGAGGACCTGCGGGTCATTTCGTGTCACCTGGGTGGTTCCAGTTCGCTCTGTGCGATTCGCGGCAGGGAGAGTGTGGCGACGACGATGGGCATGAGCCCACAGTCGGGAGTGCCGCACAACAATCGCACCGGGGATTTCGATCCGTTTGCGATTCCCGTCGTGATGCGACAGACCGGCAAGTCGCTCGACGAAGTGCTCGACGACTTGGCATGCCGCAGCGGATTGCTCGGATTGAGCGGCCTCAGCGGTGACATGAGAGATTTGGAAGTAGCGGCGGCCGAAGGCAACGGGCGGGCTCAGCTTGCTCTGGACGTTTTCACCACCGCGGTGCGACATCACCTGGGATCGTTGCTCGTAGAACTCGGCGGGGCAGACGCGATCGTCTTCACCGGCGGGATCGGCGAAAACGGCACAGAAGTTCGCCGGGCGGTGTGTCGCCAATTAGAAGAACTAGGAATCGTGTTGGATGCGGACCTCAACACAGCGGCCCGCGGCGAGGCGAAAATCAACGCGGCAGAGAGCCGCTGCGAAATTTGGATCGTGCCAACCAACGAAGAAATTATCGTGGCACGTCAGGCCCAACAACTGCTCGAAGGGAAATAACCATGTTTGTCGCCAAAGTCACCGGATCCGTGGTCTCGACGCAAAAGGTTGACACAATGGTCGGTCACAAACTGTTGGTCGTCGAGCCGTATCGGCTGGAAGCTGAGAAGCGCGACTCGATCGTCACGACCGGTCGCACGTTTGTGGCGATCGATACCGTCGGAGCTGGCGAAGGCGAATTTGTGCTGATCACGCAAGGATCGAGCGCACGACTGACTCCCCAGACCAAAGACCTGCCGATCGACGCGGTGATCATCGGAATTGTCGACACGGTGAATATCGACCATCAAACCGTGTTTGATCGAGAAAAATCGCTCGCTTCATAGCACCGCACCCTCGGAACTCTTCTTCATTAACATCGCAACTAACGCGGAAAGACAGATTCGATGCAAGCCAACGAAACATTGATTCGCAACGTGGTTCAACAAGTGCTCGCCGAGCTTGGCCCAGGGGCGCACGCCGCGAGCACCAACGGATATCACGGCCGAAACGGCATCTTCAACTGCGCTGACGAAGCGGTCGCCGCGGCGACCGAGGCGTTCCACCAACTGAGCCAGCGAACCAAAGCCGATCGTGGCCGGATCATCGAACATATCCGCCGGATCTCGATCGACCAGTGTGTCGAGCTCGGCACGATGGAGATGGAAGAAACCAAGATCGGCCGGCTCGAACACAAACACGAGAAGCTCAAGCTCCTCGGCCAGCGCAGCCCCGGAATCGAGTTTCTGCGGAGCGAGATTTTCAGCGGTGACAACGGCCTAGCCGTGATCGAACACGCCCCGTTTGGTGTCATCGGCTGCATCACGCCGGTAACCCACTCGCTGCCGACGATCACGGGCAACGCCATCTCGATGATCGCCGGCGGAAATACGCTGGTTGTGAACCCTCACCCCAGCGGAAAACGCATCGCCGCCGAAGGCGTCCGTCGATTCAACAAGGCGATTGCCGATGATCTCGGGATCGACAACCTGATCTGCCTGATCGCCGAACCAACCCTGGAATCGGCCGATGCGATATTCAACCATCGCGACGTCAAACTGATCTGTGTTACCGGCGGACCGGCCGTTGCCAGAGCCGCACTGAAAAGCAGCAAACGGGCCATCGTCGCCGGGCCAGGCAACCCGCCCGTCGTGGTCGATGAGACCGCGGACCTTGATCGAGCCGCTCGTTCGATCATCCAAGGTGCGGCTTACGACAACAATCTGCTCTGCATCGCGGAGAAAGAAGTCTTCGTGGTGGCATCGGTGTTTGACGCCATGATGAACGCGATGGAGCGAGCCGGAGCCGCACGACTTAACGCCCCTCAGGTCGACGCTCTGACGAGTGTCGCGATCACCTCGGTCGGCGAAGGCGAGCATGCCCACGACGTGGCGTCGCCGGAGTACCTTGGCAAAGATGCCGCCGTTCTGGCCCGCGGGGCTGGCACGTCGGTCTCAGCCGACACGGAACTGCTCTTCGGAGAAACCGACGAGAGCAACCCATTCGTGCCGGTCGAACAGATGATGCCCTTCGTCCCGTTCGTCCGCGTGCCGAATGTTGACGAGGCGATCGCCAAGGCAAAGTATTACGAGCACGGCTTCCGCCACACCGCGATCATCCACTCGAACAATGTGCGAAACATGACCCGCATGGGCCGCGAACTCGACACGACGCTGTTCGTCAAGAACGGCCCCTGCATGGCGGCCTTGGGCTCCGGCGGCGAGGGCTATTTGTCCTTCTCGATCGCCACGCCCACCGGCGAAGGGGTCACGACGCCGTTGACGTTCACTCGCGAACGTCGCTGCTCGTTGGTCGACGACCTGTGTATCCTCGGCAAGAACAGATAGGAACCTTTTTCGATGCAACTCGCCTCAGTTGTTGGCACGGCCACGTCGACCATCAAGCACGCTTCCATGGAAGGCTGGAAGCTGCTGTTGGTGCAACCGCGGATGGTCGATGGTAAGTCGCCTGACGGTGATCCGGTTTTGGCGGTCGATGGCATCGGGGCTGGTAAAGGCGAAACCGTGATGATCACGAGCGACGGACGATTTACCCGCGAACTGCTCAACGCAAAAGCGACGCCGGTTCGCTGGAGCGTGGTCGGCATCGTAGATTAACCTTCATTTTTCAAAAGCAAACCAACACCATGCGAATCGGCCAAGTCATCGGAACTGTGACACTCAGCCGGCGAGACGACACGCTCGCCGGCGGACAATATCGGCTGGTCGTGCCGCTCACGCTCGATGAGCTTCAGCGCGACGTCGACGGCCAGGCCGAGCCGCTTGTCGTATATGACGAACTTGGTTCCGGCCACGGCAGTCGCATCGCGATCAGCGAAGGCGGGGAGGCGGCCCAACCTTTTTTTCCCGAATTGAAACCGGTCGACGCCTACAACGCAGCGATCCTGGACAAACTAGATCTTTCGTAAACCAACGCAGACTTTCAACCAACCGCGAGACCTCACATGACGACTCCCAACATCCACAAGATGAAGCAGCAGATCTGCGAGATCGGCAAGCGCATTTACAACAAAGGCTTCGCGGCCGCCAACGATGGCAACATCACCTGGCGAATCAGCGACCGCGAAGTCATCTGCACCCCGACCATGATCAGCAAGGGTTTTATGAAGCCCGAGGACCTGTGCATTCTCGACATGGAGGGCAACCAACTCTCGGGGCATCGCAAACGTTCGAGCGAAGCCCTGCTCCATCTGACGATCATGAAAGAGCGGCCCGACGTCAAGAGCGTCGTCCACTGCCACCCGCCGCATGCCACCGCGTTTGCCGTGGCCCGCGAGCCGATTCCGCAGTGTGTGCTGCCCGAGGTTGAGGTGTTCCTCGGTGATGTGCCGATTACCAAGTACGAGACGCCCGGCAGCCAGGAGTTCGCCGACACGATCTTACCATTTGTGAAGAAGACCAACGTCATTGTCCTGGCCAACCACGGCACCGTGAGCTTTGGCGAAAACGTCGAGCGGGCCTATTGGTGGACTGAGATTCTCGATGCTTATTGTCGAATCCTGATGCTGTCGCGTGACCTCGGCAAGGTCAACTTCTTCACCGAGGAGCAGACCCGTGAACTGCTGGCGCTCAAGACCCGCTTCGGGTTTCACGACACCCGGCAAGATCCGGGCATGGAAGATTGCGACATCTGTGGCAACGATATCTTCCGCGACAGCTGGGAAGGTGCCGGCGTCGAGCGCAATGCGTTTCCGGCTCCTGAACCGATGGGCCGCAACGCCAAGGCAGCGCCTGCCGCGGCACCGCTCGATCAGGAAGCGTTGATTCAAACAATTACTAGCCGCGTCATCGAAGCCATGCGGCAACAGGCATAACCTACAAACACGATTTGTCGGAGAAATCAACTGTGAAAGTTAGCATCATTGGCGCCGGCGGATTGGTCGGCTCGTGCGCGGCATTCGCCCTGCAGACTGGCAAAGTAGTTCGCGAGATTGCCCTGTTGGACCTCAACGCCGAAGCGGCCGAGGGCCAGGCGCTAGATCTTCTACACGGCGGACCGAGCGTGGCAGATCAAGTGATCACGGCCGGCGGTTACGAGCATGTGGCCGACAGCGACGTGATCTGTATCACGGCCGGGCTGCGACGCAAGCCCGACGAGAGTCGGCTGGACCTGATCAATCGCAACGTCGATCTGTTCTTGGGGATCCTCCAACAGATAGAAGCCGTCGGCATGAAGGAGGGCGCGATCGTGATGGTCGTCTCGAACCCGGTCGACGTGCTGACCTATTTGGCCTACGAGCGGCTACGGCTGCCGACCTGCAAGGTGATCGGTCTCGGTACACAGTTGGACACGATCCGTTTCCGCAGCTTCATTGCTCAAGAATTGGGTGTCCCGCCGACGCAGACCTCGGCCCTGATCCTTGGCGAACATGGCGAGAGCATGGTGCCGATCTGGTCAAGTGCGACGGTCGCCGGATTGCCCTTGGAACAGTATCCCGGTTGGACTCCAGCGATGGCCAGCCAACTCTTTAAGCGAACCAAAGGTTCCGGCGCGGAAGTCATCAAGAAGAAAGGCGGCGCCGGGTTCGCCGTGGGCATCGCGATTCAAGATGTGATCGAGTCGATTGCCCTCGACAGCCGGCGGATCTTGCCTGTATCGAGTGTCCAAACTGGCTGCTACGGCATTCGCGACGTGTCGCTGTCGGTGGCAACGGTGGTCGGTCGCTGTGGCGTGGTCGACACCCACGAGATTGATCTTTGGCCCAAGGAAGTTCAAGGCATTCGCAAGAGCGGTCAGGTGCTTCGCCAAACGATTGACACGGTGATGCAACGTGTCGGCGCAGCAACGTAACCATACTGTGTACTGAGTACCGAGTACGTTTCAGCAGCCATTCACAATACCTATCAAAGTCCAGCGTCATAGCCATGTCCTCTCCCCTGCCCACGCCTGATCGTACCGCCGTTCTGATCGAAATGTTGCGCATGATCGTGGCGGGCGACATCACGAGTGACGATGCGGGCCGGTGTTACGGCGGCGTGCTTCAGCAATTGTCGATCACGCCAATTCGCTCGCTCGACGAAGATCTGGCTGGCTGGTCGCCATCACAACAACCAGCATCCGGGAAAAAGCCCGGCGGAGACTGTCCCTGTGGCGGCCATGATCCGGCCGATTGTCAGTGCAAAGACGCTCCCTGGCCGACGCTTGACAGCGGCGAACCCGACTTCGCCCAGATGACCTCCACGCAAAAGGTCGCGTTCAATCGGGCCAAGTGGGATCGCATTCTTAGCTGATCACGCCGGTCACTTGGCCTCGATGCAGTAAAGATTTTTCTCGGTGGGCGCCGAGTCCTTGAAAAACACAACAGCAGGCGACGCCTGAAATCCGCCATCGAGGTTGTTGATAGCCACCAGTTTGAACTCACCAGCCTCATCGATAACA
>Ga0114996_10003897_pt1 | contig 18222 bp, 12 predicted proteins | sample ArcticOcean_MG_C_4_FD_87039 | JGI IMG/M metagenome (GOLD analysis project Ga0114996, IMG submission 87039) | Marine microbial communities from western Arctic Ocean - ArcticOcean_MG_CB4_134 | ecosystem: Environmental > Aquatic > Marine > Oceanic | place: Arctic Ocean: Canada Basin | collected...
CTGCCGCTTCCGCCCTTGCCCGAATCGTCCAAGCTCGATGCCCTGCGTGACGAGATGGCCGAGTGAGGCCTGCGGCCACAGGATTGAGAAGGTGGGCGCCTTCGCGCGACCATGGGCGCGGCGAATCCTCTGCGAATCGAGCAAGTCCCGGTTGCGGATGGCAGCCCAGCGGGTGGCGTCATCTCGGTTTGGACGATCGATCGTCCGGACAAGCTCAATGCACTCGATGCCGAGGTCAATGCCGCTCTCAAGCAGGCCTGTGAACAGGCCGAGGTCGATGATGCGGTGCGCGTGATCGTGATTACGGGCGCTCCGCCGAATGAACCTCCAGAAGGCAAGCGTCCCAAACCGCACGCTTTTGTTGCCGGCGCAGACATCTCGGAATTCGTCGGCAAGTCGAGCACCGATGTGCGCCCAATCTTCGATGCCAATCCCTGGGAGGCGATTTGGAACCTGTCCAAGCCGACGATCGCGATGATCGATGGCTTCGCTCTGGGCGGTGGCTCGGAGATCGCGCTCTCCTGTGACCTGCGCGTGGCCACACCCCGTTCGAAGTTCGGCACGCCCGAGATTAATCTCGGCCTGATTCCCGGCGGTGGCGGCACCCAGCGACTTTGCCGCCTGTTGGGCTATGGTCGCGCCATGGAGATGGTGATGGGTGGCGAGATGATCGATGGTGCTGAGGCGCATCGCATCGGACTGGTCAATCATCTGGCTGAGCCCGAGGGCCTGGTCGAGAAGACGATGGGTATCGCACAGAATCTCGCCAGCAAGTCCCCGCATACGATTCGCATCGCCAAGGCGGCGGTCCGTGCTGCACTTGAGCAACCCTTCAGTCAGGGTGTGCTCGCTGAACGCGACATGTTCTGTGCCCTGTTCGACACCGAGGACAAGGAGATCGGCGTCAAAGCCTTCCTGGCCAGAGAGAAGGCCGAATGGAGAGGAGCCTGAGAGTCCCATGACGGAGGAGGCATTGGTCGAGGCACGAGACCTCGGCAAGCGATTCGGCGACTTCGTCGCGCTCCACCCGCTCGATGTCACGGTACACGCCGGCGAGCTCTTCGGCGTGTTCGGACCAAACGGGGCGGGGAAGTCCACGTTCATCAAATTGCTCACCGGCCAACTCGCACCCTCACTGGGTGGTGCGCGGGTGCTTGGCACGGATGTAGCGAAGAATCCGCAGAAGGTCAAGGCGAACGTCGGCATCGTGCCCGAATCCGAGAGCCCTCCTTCCTACCTGACCGCAGCGGAGTATCTCGATTTCGTCTGCCGCATCCGCGATCTTGACGATATTGAAGCCAAGGTCGATCACTGGCTGGACTGGTTCGGCATCGAGGACAAGCGAGATGCCTTGTGCAAGGATTTGTCCAAGGGTCAGCGGCAGAAGGTGATGCTCGCCAGCGCGCTGATTCACAAACCGCGCCTGCTGTTCCTCGACGAACCCTTCGTCAACCTCGACCCGATCTATCAGCGCAAATGCCGTGGCCTGTTGATGGAGCATATCGCCAACGGAGGGACCATCTTCCTGTGTTCGCACATCCTTGAGGTGGCCGAGCGCATGTGCACCCGGGTCGCTGTCATCGATCAAGGCCACGTGCTCGCTGCGGGAACCTTGGATGAGTTGCGCGAGGATCCGGGCGAGGATCTCGAGGACATCTTCATCCGGCTGGTCGGCGCCTCGGTCAATCTGGTCGAAGAAACACAGGTCGAAGAGGAGGAGTGATTCCGATGGCTTTGGCCGGCGTGGTGGAGCCGCCGACCTTCAGTGTCTCCTTTCGGGCGCATTTCAGGATGATGTTCCGCGAGGAGTGGCGCCAGAACGTCGACTTCGCGCGTAAACGCCACATTATGATGTTCCCAATCATGCTCGCATTGGTTACGATGGTGATCACGATCGGGCTTCGCTTCCTGACTGGTGAAGCCGACATCGTGCCGGTTCAGGATTCCGCGGAGGCGGCGGCCGCCCAAGCGGACAAGGCCCTCAGCTGGGACGATCTGAAACTCGGTCTGCACATCTCGCTGTTCATGTTCAGCCTCGGCATGGGCTCATTCGCCTTCATCGGTCGCAACATGGTCAGCCAGCGCGCGGGAGGCAAGTCCTACCTGCTCGCCGGCCCCGCGCTGCTGCCGCTGGAATTGCCGCCTGTCTACCTCGCCTACTACTGCAAGGAGGTCGCGTTCTACCTCTGCCTCATCCTCGGACCGGCGGTTTTCGGAATGGGCCTCGGCATCCTCGTCAGCTCGTTCTTCGGCATCTCGACCCCGCTTCTGTGGGGCTCACTGCTGGTCGTTCTCGCCTGCATGCTGCTCACCATGATGCAAGGGCTCGCGATGTCCTTCTTCGCCAGTGCGATCTGGTCGCGCTCGCGCATCGGTGCCTGGCTCGTGCCCCTGTCAGCGGTGGCGGCTGGAGTGATCGTCGCGCTCGACATCGTGCCGTTCGAGTGGGCCATTCTCGGTCTTCAGGTGCAACTCTCGCACGACTTCACCCTGATTCCGATCGCCATGCTCGCCTCTCTCGGTTTGGCTGCGCTCGGCGCCCATCTCGTGCCCACGGACTTCGAGGTGCGTGTCACGGCGAGAGACGAGTTGTTCGAGCCGGTCCACCGGCGGCTCGGCTTCCTTGGCAATGGGCCGATGCGGACGCTGGTCGCCAAGGAGGTGGTCGATGTCTGGCGCTCGGGAACGATGTTCAAGATGCTGGGTTCCTATTGTGTGCCGTTGCTGTTCCTGCTCGCACTCGCATGGATGGCCGATTTCGCCCGCTTCCCGATTCCATTCAACCTGCTTTCCTACGCCCCCTTCCTCGGTTTCTTCGGCTTCAATTTCTATGCCTGGCTGAATGCGGTCGACAGCCCGGACTTCCTCAACGGTCTGCCGGTCCGCGTGCCGCAACTGCTGCGCGCGAAGATCATCGTCTACTTCCTGATGACGACCTGGATTTCGGTCATATTCCTCGTGCTGATGGCCTCGATGCTCGACCAATGGGCCGGGTTGGTGCCCGCCCTGATCGTGATGACGGCGAATTCGGTCTACATCGTCGCTTTGACCGCGCTGCTGATGGGGCTGCGGCCGAACAAGGCGATTTTCGACACCTCGACCATGGCGATCTTCTGGGCCGCGACCGTGGTACCGTTGGTCGCGCTTTTCCTGCTCTCCTTCACCCAGGGTGACATGTCACTGTATCAGAGCGGTTTCACTCAGGTCGCCTCCGAGGGTATCGATGCGAACGCGACGACGACGAATAGAATCGGCGATGCAGAGGCCTCCTTTAGTGGCATCATCGCGATATCGGTTGGATTGCTCGTGCTCGGTGCCGCCTTCCTCGCCATGCTCGAGCGGCGCTGGGGCCGGTCCGCCTTCGAGAACTGAGGGTGGACTCATCCCACAGGGGCAATCTTGAGGGGGGCCCGGCCACGGCCTTGGCTCGATGACTCGTATCGTCGCCGTGGTCGGCATGCCCGGTTCGGGCAAGGGCGTGCTCTCTCGCATCGCCATAGATGCGGGAATGCGCGTCTTCGCCATGGGGGACATTGTGCGCTCAGCACTGCTGCAGGCCGGACTGGAAGAGACACCCGAGAACGTTGGTGCCACCGCTCTGTCGATCCGAACCCGTCATGGGGAGGCGATCGTCGCCGAGAGGATGCTCGAACGGTTGTCGGACCAGGCCGCGCCTCTCATCATCATCGAGGGCGTGCGTCAGCCCGAGGAGATGGAGGTTTTTCGCAATGCATTCGGTACGGATTTCAGCATCCTCGCCATTCTCTCCAACGAAGCGACCCGAGTGGAACGCGTCATCGCGCGTGGCCGCGGCGAAGATGGAGATGCTGAAACCTTCAGAGTAAGGGAATCTAGAGAATCCGCTTGGGGCCTGCCTGACCTGATCGCTGACGCAGACCACTCACTTCACAATGACACGGACCTCGCGACCTTCGAATCACGCTGCGCAGCATGGCTCGGCGCCGCGTGAAAACCCCCCACCCCGGAGGGAACCTATGGTTCCCTGCGGAATCTTATAGTGGGCGAAGCGGCATCCGGCACTTGCGAGTCGGGGGTCTCAGGAATGGCACAGAAGGGTGGAAGTGGTCGGCAACGACGTAAACGTCGTCAGCAGGTCCAGTATGAAGAGCTCGATAAATACCCGGTCGCACCCCCCCACGCCTTCGCCAGAATCGTGCGCGATGCGCGGACTCTGAACATCATCTACCAGGTGATTGAGCCTCCGTTGACCAAGAAGGAAGAGGAGAACCGCCAAGAGCTCATGGACATCTTCATCCAAGCGCTGACCGCGGATATCGAGGAGATCGATGCCAACCCCGAACTCTATCTCCGCGCCGCGATGGACCAGATCATCAAGTCGTATCGCCTCAAGGTCAGCAAGAAGTCTCGCTCAAAGATCTTCTACTATCTGAAGCGCGACCTGATCGGCTATGGTCGCATGGACGTTCTGATGAATGACGCCAACGTGGAGGACGTGAGCCTCGACGGGACCGGGATTCCAATCTTCGCCTATCATCGAAAGTTTGAGTCGGTCGAGACCACCATCGCATGGCCCGATGACCACGAATTGGAATCCTATGTGATCAAGCTCGCCCAACGCTGTGGCAAGCACATCTCCGTGGCCGAACCGCTTCTGGACGCCACCCTGATGGACGGCTCTCGAATCGTCATGAAACTCGGTCATGAGATCTCGACCCGTGGTTCGACCTTCTGCATTCGTCGCTTCCGCGAGGATCCGTTCAGTCCCTGTGACATCGTCGCATTCCGCACCATGACCAGTCTGATGGTCGCCTACATGTGGATCGCCTTCCAGAACGAGATATCGATGCTATTCGTCGGCGGTACCGCCTCGGGCAAGACCACGACACTGAACGCGATGGCCCTGTTCATTCCGTGGCAGATGAAGATCGTCAGCATCGAGTCCACCCGCGAGGTGAACATCCCACAGCCAAACTGGATTCCGGGCCTCACCCGGCAAGGATTCGGTGGCGAGTCCAAAGAGGGCGAGATCGGTGAGTTCGAATTGCTCAAGGCCGCCCTTCGAGAACGACCCGAATACATCATCGTCGGTGAGATCCGTGGTGCAGAGGCCTATGTGTTGTTCCAAGCGATGGCGACCGGTCACTGTTCCTATTCCACTGTGCACGCCGATTCAGTGTCCAGCCTCGTCCATCGCCTTGAGAACAAGCCGATTGATATCCCGCGCGTGCTGTTGCCCGCGCTGGAAGCGGTATCGATTCAGATGCAGACTCGAATCAATGGCCGGCGTGTCCGACGCACCAAGCAGATCGTCGAGATCGTCGGTGTCGACCCTCACAGTCAGGAGGTCATCACGAATGAGGTGTTCAAGTGGGACCCTTCACGCGATGATTACGACTTCTCCGGCAAGTCCTACGTGTTGGAGAAGATCATGGTGAAGATCAATTACAGCCAGGAGAAGATGCGACAGGAATTGCGCACGCGCAAGCGGATTCTCGACTGGATGGTTCTCAACGACATCCGCAAGTCAGAACAGGTCGCTCAGATCATCACGGAATACTACGTCCGTCCGAACGATGTGCTTGCGCGGGTGGACGGTCTGCGCTGACCCCTCGTGAGAATAGATCGATGAATCGAGGCGTGTTCAGATGGTGAAGAAGGAGGATACCGGCCCTCTCTTCGAAGGGATGGTTCTCACCGGGTGGCAGAAGCTGTCCAACTCGATCTTCGGTGGCATGCTCAAAGAGAAGGCTCGCAAGGACAAGGATCTGATGAAGGTTCTCGCTCAGGCCGATATCCGGATCATGCCCGAGGTCTACAAGGCGACCGTGATCATGTCGACGGTCGTCGCCACCCTCGGTTCAATCGTGCTGCTCGGGCTGATCTTCGCACCGGGGGTCGGTGGAATCGCGATGTATGAGGGCCAGCAGACGGAAGAGTCGATTGACCCCTGTATCATCTGGGCATTCGAGAACACGGATCGGGCCACCGACGAATGGGAGAGCCCGGAGGGCATCAAATACGGCGGCTGCCCTTTCTATGAGTCCAAGAGTGTCGGCGGCGGCATGCGCACCCTCATCATTGGATTATTCACCATCGTCATCCCCTTTGGCACCTTCAAATACTTCAAGGGAACTGCTGAACGAGAGAAGACTCTGCGCGGCGCCCGTCTGGAGAAATTCCTGCCCTACGCCGCATCCTACACCGCAGCGATGGCCGCGGCGAACGCCACCCCGATGAGGATTTTCAAGTCGTTGGCAGCCAATGAGGACATCTACGGTGAGATCGCCTATGATTCCGCCATGATTTATCGTGACATCAGCCTGCTCGGGATGGACCTGATCACGGCCATCAAACTCGCTGTCAACCGCGCCGCATCGCAGTGGGCGACCGAGTTCTTCCAAGGCATGGTCGGCACGCTGTCGAGTGGTGGAAATCTCAAGCTCTACTTCCTCAATCGCGCCGAGCACTACATGCGCGAGAATCGCACACGCCTGCTGATCTTCCTTGAGACACTCGGTCTGATGGCTGAGTCCTATGTCGTCGTCGCCGTCGCCATGCCCCTGTTCCTGATCGTCATGCTCGTCATCATGTTCTGGGTGTCAGGCGCCGGTTCCCAGATCAGCGAGGGATTCGTCTACGGCATCGTCCTCGGCATGCTGCCGGCAATCCACATCGCCTATTCCTTCCTGGTCTGGTTGATGAGCGAAGAGATGAAGATGTGAATGGAGGGGTGGGAAGATGGCACGCAAGCAGAAGGATAAACTCCGCGTCGAACTTGACCTGCCGAAGGATGACACGACGCAGAGCACCTTCATCGCCATCCTGATGGTCAGCATGTTGCTCGGCCTCTCCTGCCTCGGCTTCTGGGCGACCAACGCGACACTGGTCTTCGGAACGCTGCTGCCCGCTCCAACAAATGGCAATCCGATGTTCCTCAATCTGGCCTGCCCGGATTCGTTCGATGCGAACGACCCAACCGGTCCGACCTACTTCGACAACCAGACCTGCTTCCTGACCAAGGAGAGCGCGCGCGAAGAGGTCTGGGCAGGCACTTGGGACCGCGTCATGTCACCGGGCCTTGCCAAGGCATTCTACATACCCGGCATGCGTGCAGATCAATTGATACATGACGGGATTCAGAAACCGCATCCAAAGCAACCGATGACAATCAGCGTCTCTGCTGCAGCGGACAATAATTACAATTTCTCCGTCACGATTTACCACATTGCTGAGGGTGAATATGTCATGAGGTCGATCTCGACCATCCAGTGCAGGGCCAATGACAAGAGTGACTGTACGGATGCCATCCCGCATGTGGAACCCGGTGGAGAGTACCAGTTGTGGGTGCGTTTCCCCCGGCCTGAGGGCGTGACCAATCCGATGCTCTCCAAGTTTGACTTCAGAATCGGTGTTGAATCCTGGGACGGCATTCCTGAGAACATGAACAACAAGTCGCTGTGGCTTGGACCCGAACTCAATCTGGGAGGACTGAGCCTGCGTCCGCTGATGTTCGTGAACTTCTTCGGAGTTGGCTTCCTGCTGATGATCTACCCGGCGGCGAGATACGCGGACAAGCAGATGGCGAAGATCGAGGCGATTGAGAAGAAATTCCCTGATTTCCTGCGCGACCTCGCCGAGTATTGGAAGGGTGGGCTTTCGATGACGTTAGCTGTGAGGACATTGGCCAATTCCGAGTATGGTGCTTTGAATCCTGACATCAAGAAGATGTCCGATCAATTGTCGTGGGGCATCAACTTTAGCGATGTGCTCGATATGTTCGCAGTGCGCGTCGGCACGCCGCTGGTGAAGCGGGCCGTGAGTCTGGTCTCCGAGGCCAACAAGGCCGGTGGAAAGATTTCTGACATCCTCGTGACCGCGGCGAATGACAGCCGCGAGATCCAGTTCCTCAAGAGCGAGCGGGAACGCACCATCGGTTCGTACATCGCCGTCATCTGGGTGTCCTACATGGTCTTCCTTGGTGTCATCGTCGTGTTGGCCAAGGTGTTCATTCCGGCGATTTCAAGCAGCAATAGCGGTGGCGAGAGCGAGACGATCGGCAATATGCAGATCAACGCGGTCGATCCACTTTTCTTCCTGGTGGTCTTCTTCTACGGCGTCAGCGCGCAAGCCTTGGGCAATGGTGCGATGGCGGGTCTGATGGCGACCGGTCGGCTGTCCACGGGCATGAAACACGCAGGCCACATGCTGATAATCTGCATCGTATTGTTCAACCTCGCCGCCTTCGCGCCCGAACTAATCGGCGTGCCTGCACATGTGGGTCTGCAGCCGGACCTCGGCTTCATCCCGATGGTCGGAGGATGAGTGGACGGCATGCGACAGCGCAGCGGTCGCCGCGATGAAGCGGCCCAGATTCACGTGCTCGAGATGATCACGCTGTTCTGGGTATTCTTCATGACGGCCATATTTCTGCTCCAACTCAAGGTTCCCGACCCGACCTCACCGGCCAGTGATGGCACGCTGGACCTCGCCGCTGAGGATGCCTACGAAAGTCTGGCAGGGGCACCCGCGGTGGATGCGGGAACTCACACCTCATTGCTCGCCGAGATGCTGGCCGCTGGCGATTCCGATGCCACCTGTGATGCGATGCTCGACACCTTACCAAGTTCAATCCGAGGCAATTGTCGGCTCGCGATTGACGCGGGGATTTCAGAACCCCATGGGCTGATCTCGAATCCGGAGGGGCGCACCCTCACGATTCACCACCTCATCCAGGTTGAGGGTGAGGTCTGGACGGTCAGCCTGCAAGTCTGGCACACGGGAGGTGGGGCCTGATGCGGCGCGACCTCGCGCAGGATGACACGGGGCAGATGCTCCTGATGACTGGGCTGATCCTGATGTTCGCCCTGCTCACCATGTCGTTGAACACGATCAAGACGGCGAGCCTTGGCGAGCCCTACGATGCGCATGAGGATGCCGTGCTCGATGCGGCGGCGGAAACCCTCGCCGTCTGGCAGCCTCTGGTGGAGAACCGATCCTCTGAATTATTCGCCGCCGGTGCGAACGAGACCGAGGCCGCACAGGCGGCCGCCGAATCGGCCGCGGCCGATTTGATGCATCACGGACTGGTTCGCGGCGTGGAGGTCGTGCTCTCGGACATCACGGTCAGCGGGACTGGGAGTTCGCGCACAATCACGGCGAACGCCGGCATCTCCGACAGTCATGCCCGGCTGTCCGTGACCTTGTCGGCCACAATCATCATCGCTTGATCAGCGGCGGTTGGCTTCATTCCAAGCCGTATCGAGGTAACGGCGAACCCGCTGCAATCCATCCAGATGCAGGCGGGTGTCGATTACCTTCCATTCCGCGCCTGCGCCACGTTGTTCGATAGCGCGCTGAATGGCGCGGATACGGTCGAAACCGATTCGATAGCGTTGCGGCCCGCGCCAGGTATTCGCCTCGCGTTCCTCGATGCGCTCGCGATGGGTGGTCTCATCCTCAATCTTGACCACGATGCCCAGCGCGGCTCCACCCGCATCCTCCCAGGCGTTGAGAAGCCGACGTGAGGGCAGCAGATGAACGCCTTCCAGAACGAGGTCGACGCCCTGCTGTCGAGCGCGGTCGACCACGGCCTCGATACCGGCCTGCACGGCTTGAGCTGAATCCTCCCAATCGGTCGCGGGATCACCGACCTGACCACGACCATAGGAAGAGCGCTGCAACGCGGGGTCGACCCGCTCCACGGTGGCGCGCATGACCTCGCGAATGGTATCGGTGGAAGCAATCCGGGCGAAGTTCAGCTCATGGGCCACCGACTTGGCCAAGGTGGTCTTGCCCGCACCGGTTGCGCCCGCGATCAGGACGAGTCGAGGGATGCTGTCATTCGCGGACATGATTCGGTCTCCCAATGTCTGGTTCTTCTCCTTGACGCCGGATTCACTCGACCGGGCGTTGAATGGACTTGATTTCGAGGAATTCCTCAAGCCCGTGTTCTCCGAGCTCGCGACCATTGCCTGACATCTTGTAGCCACCGAAGGGTGCAGAGATGTTGAACGGACCCCCGTTGATGCTGACCTGACCGGTTCGCATGCCCTTCGCAAAGGCGATGGCGCGGTCAGCATCCGCAGACCAGACCCCACCGGACAGACCGTAGATCGAATCGTTGGCCAACTCGAGCGCTTCAGCTTCGGTCTCGTAGGTCGTGATTGTCAGCACCGGGCCGAAGATCTCCTCCTTCCAGAGGGTCATCTCTGGGGTGACGTCCGCGAACGCGGTCGGTTTGACGAAGAATCCAGAGTCCAGTCCATCGGGCATGCCTCCGCCACCGGCGAGCAGGGTCGCACCCTCGGCGATGCCTTGAGTGATGAATCCGGCCACGCTCGCCTGTTGGCGCTCGCTGACCATCGGCCCGCAGCGGGTGCTCTCATCGAGAGGGTCGCCTGTCGAATAGGTCGAGACGCGCGAAGCGATGACCTCGCAGACCTCGTCTCGCATGGCGGCGGGAATGATCAGTCGGGTGAGTGCGGAACAGGTCTGGCCCGAGTTCTGGAAGCAGCCGCCGATCGCCAGCTTGGCGACCAGGGTGGGATTCGCATCCTCCAGCGCGACATTCGCACTCTTGCCGCCCAACTCGAGGGTCACGCGTTTGACCGTGGCAGCCGCCGCTAGGCTCACGCGCACGCCCGCGCCCGTGGAACCGGTGAAGGAGACCATGTCGACACCCGAATGGGCGGACATGTGTTCCCCGACGTCGACACCATGGCCGCTGACGAGATTGAACACACCCTTCGGAAGACCGAGTCCATCGATGATCTCAGCCAGCAGGAAGGCGTTCAACGGCGCCTCCTTCGAGGGTTTGAGCACCATGGTGCAGCCCGCGGCAAGTGCCGGCGCGACCTTGCCGATAATCTGGTGGAGCGGAAAATTCCACGGCGTGATGAATGCGCACACGCCCACGGGCTCCTTGACGATTAGCGAGTTGCGCACCTCGGCCTGCCACTCGAAGGATTCGAGCAACTTCGCGTATGAGCGCGCGACCACGCGCGGCGTGCCGACCATCGCCATGCGACTGTATCCGATCGGCGTGCCGACCTCGGCAGTGATGCATTGGGCGAGCTCTTCACCGCGTTCCTTCAGAGCCGCTGAGATGCCGTTGAGAATCTCGATTCTCTCCTCGATCGGAGATTGAGACCAGCCTGCGAATGCCGCTCGCGCAGCGGCGACAGCGGCATCGACATCGGCTGAGGAACCGACCGGCACCGAACCGATGATCTCCTCGTTGGTCGGATTGATGACCTCGATGACGCCTTCTCCTGTCGCCTCAACCCACTCGCCATTGATGTAGAGGTGCTCACGTCGCATCATGGAGCGTGCGAATCGCTCGCCTCTTATCACCTTCATGCAATTGAAAACAGAGGACGTCGACCGGCCACCATGGTGCTCACCGTCCAGAGACGAGACACGGTCGCGGTCGTCACGCTATCCGCAGAGGCCGCACGCAACGCCTTCAACTCGGATTCGATGCGTCAGATATCCGAAACTTTGAACGAATTGATGGATGATCCTTCGATTCGCGCGATCGTCTTGACGGGCACGGGCCGCTTCTTCTGCGCAGGCGCGGATATCGAGGAGTTCTCTGAACGGATCGAGGATGGAAGCATCACCGCATTGGTCGAGGACCTGACCAGTGTTCTCCATCCGCTTCAGGTTCGCATGCGCACCGATTCGACCGTGTTGATCGCTGCGATGAATGGTGCTGCGGCCGGTGGAGGCCTTGGCCTTGCACTGGCCTGCGATGCGCGAATCGCCGCGCCCGAAGCGAAGCTCGCAGCCGCCTTCTTCAGACTCGGTCTGTCGCCAGATGGTGGCACGACCTGGTTGCTGCCGCGACTGGTCGGCAATCAGGTGACGCGCCGCTTCTTCTTCAACGACGAGACTTGGAACGGAGAAGAGGCCCTCGAGAAGGGTGCGGTCGATGCGGTCGTCCCGATGGATGAGCTGATTGCGAAGTCGATCGAGATGGCGAAGGACTGGGGGCGCTGGTCTCATCTCTCCAAATCCGGAACCAAGCAACTGCTCGATGCCAGCACCTCGACTTTCTTCCAGACCCAACTTGAATTCGAACAAGCGCTGATCGTCGCCGCAAGCCGGACGACAGACTTCGCCGAGGGTGTCGCTGGATTTCTTGAGAAACGGGATCCTACCTTCGAATGACGTTGGTATACGAAGATTGAGAATCGTAACGGTGAACCAGTCGCTTCATAGGTGGTTCCGGCCCCTTAGGGGCCGATGTCATCCCCACGCAAGGCTGTTCTGCTCTGCGCGCTCATGCTTCTGATGAGTCTCTCACCACTGCTGATATCGACCTCGGCGGAAGAGGGTGAAGAAGCCGGAACGGTGGTCGATACCGGCTGGGTTCACATCGAGGTCCCAGAGAACGGTTCCGCGGATTTCCACCACCTCGTGCCCTATGGCGTGCAGATGACCGACCTGTCTTTCGAGATTCGAGTCGATGGCTCGAATGACCTCTTCCTCTCCAATCCGTTGATTTCATCGCCCGAAGCGGGTGTCTCATTGCTCGACTGGTCGAATGGACCGGGGCTTGGTCGCTTGTTCGACTTCACCGGCGGCGACCCACACAATGGACGGATGTGGCCGCGCTCCGACGCCACGGCGACCTGGACCCTTCCCGAGGGCTCGACCGTGCAATCGGTGATCATGGAGGCCCTGCGCCCGGTCGACCCGCTGGTCAGCCTCTCTCCCTATGTGCTCGACATCCAGGCCTCCGCGATCCATCCCGATGATGGCCGTCTCTACCTGGCGATTGACGGCAGTCTGCTGATGCTCGATGCAACAGCCAGTCCGCCGATTATCGACCGCATCGAGAATGTCGACCTTGTCTCACTTGTGGTCATGGCCGAGGATGACCAGATTCTCGGACTGGATCGAGAGGGTGGTATCGAGTGCTGGTCCTTGTCCACAGGGGATGGCTGCAGTGTATCGAATGTACCGGATGCGACGCATCTTGGACTGGACGCCGCAGGTGTGCTCTGGGCTGCAGGAGCCGGCCAACTCCACTCGTTGGCTTCGAGCGGTGTGTGGACCGAGGCCATTTCGATCGAGAGCAATGGGCTGTGGCCAGATGAGCCCGTGACCGCGCTCCATTTCCTTGGTAACGAGGTTCTCGTCGGCACCGAAGGCGGAGGCGTCGCGCGCTGGAATCATGCGGCGGATGTGCGCGAAGTGACCTGGTCAACGGCGAACAACCTGCCCAGCGATTCGATCTCAGACATCGTCGACAACGATGGCATCCTGTTCGTCGCCACCCCCGATGAAGGGCTTGCGCGCAAGGATCTCGCCAGTGGCAATTGGCTCGCTGTCTGGCATGAAGGCAATTGGCTTTCCTCGAATGATGTTCGCGACCTCTCCGTCCACGGTGCGGCGGTGTCGATCCTCACCGATTCGGCGCTGCAGGTCTACGACACCTCTCAGGGAGGGTTCACCGGCACCTCGACCCTCGATGACATGGGCTTGTCCCAGGCGGGCATGGATCTGGTCATCTGGCCTGCGGGTGCTTCGCGCTCTCCCTTGGTGACCGCCCTGTTGGTCAGCGATGGCAGTGGGCGGCTCGCTGTTCTCGATGCCGCAGCCGCACCCCAAGCACTCGGGGATCTGCTGCTCGCGACCACACCGACCAATACTGAGGTTCACGATGTGCTCGAACTGGATGGCATCCTCTACGCCGCGGGTGATCGTGGCATCGACCGCTTCGACATCCGCGCGCGCGCGTGGATGACCTCTCTGGATCCAGAATACGGCGTGATTGGCATGGCGACCGATGGCAGCCGATTGTTCAGTGTGGGCGATGAGCTCTCGATCGATGTGTGGGCTCGCAATGGCACGCTTCTGCAGTCGATGACGATGGGCATGTCAGCCGAGCCCACAGCGCTGGCCTGGGACCCTCTGACCGGATCCCTGCTGATCACGTTGGGCGAGGACGGACTCGCTAGACTTGAGATGTCGAGCGGCAGCATCGACATCTGGAATGACAATGACGACTTCCAGCAGGGTCATGCCTTCGACGTGGTGGCTCGAAATGGTATCGCTTTCGTCGCCATCGAAGGCGAGGGCATCGCCCGAGTCGACCTCGTGAATGAGGAGATTCTTGGTTCATGGCGCTCGAGTGGGGTGGACGATGCCGCCCAAGCACCAATCGCTGTCAGCGGTGATCGTGTCTACCTCGGACTGTACGATGCTGGCGTCTTCATCTTCGATCGCGATAGCGGAGAACTGGTCGAGACCTGGGCTCTGGAAGACGAGGAATGGTGGTGGATCGAGGATGACTGGGATGCCACACAATTCGCCACCCTGCCCAATGCCTGGATCACCGCATTGCATGTGGATATGGATGGTGATGTCTACGTCGGTCATGAGACCGGTTTCTCTCGGCGCAGCGATGATGGCTTTGACAGCCCGGGCAATGGCGAACAGTTCTTCGGCGGCAAGACGACCGGCTTCGCAAGCGAGGGAAACACCCTGTACGCCCTTCAGGAATGGCAGGGCGTGTGCCTCTACCGACGCAGCGATCTCCATCAACGTGAATGCTGGAATGACCGACCGAACAGCAATCCCCGCATCGATGCGACCGGCGGGCAGTCGCTGTCGATTCCGAGTCCGAACCGCCTCTACGTCTCCACCGATCATGGCGCCTACCTGATCGATACCCTGAACGAGACCCTGCTGCAGGAATGGTCGACCGGTGGATCCTCGTGGAATACCCCTGTGGTCGTCTATGATGATGTGGCCCACTTGGCTGTCGATGGTGTCGGCGTGGTTCGCTACGACCTCGATACCCAGCAATGGCTCAGCACCTGGAATGCGGCCTCAGGCATCTTGCCCGAGGATGGCGTGACTGCGCTGTCCGACGACGTGACGGCCTCTCACCTGTGGGTCGGCGGTGACTTCGGCCTGATCGAAATCGACATGAGCACCGGCACGCAGATTCGCCACTGGGACCATGAGCACAACCCCTCTGTGAGTCGATTCGCACCGCAGCAGCTGGTCCGCATCGACGAGGTCCTCCATTATCTGGAAACCCCGCCCGAGCGCCGCGAGTTCCCGATCGACATCGATGACATCAACGATGTCCCCGGTGACAATGGCAACAGCAATGGTCGCCAACGACCGGGGTCGAACCAACCTTCCACGCGCGTCTTCCGCTACGATGTCGACAGCGGTCAGAAACTGAGCACACTCAACCCGACCGCGCGCTTCGATCGCGAACTCTCGATCATCGGCATGGAGAATGTGCGCAGCGATGAGTTGTGGGTCGGCGTGGGCAAGCCCTACGGCTTTTTCTGGTCCGATGAACCGGGTGGCATCGCACGATGGGATTCCGGCTCGAGCAACTGGCTGGATGACATCGAGCCGGATACTGTGGGCAATAACGATGGCATTGCGGCATTGATTGGCGCTTGCGATGTGGCGAGCATCCAAGCCGATGCTGACGACTGTCACATCCTGTCCTCCTATGGAGATTCCAATCACCGCCTGTTGGCGATGGACTCCACCGTCGAATTCGAATTGGACGCGTCCGATCTGGACGAGACCGTACGCGCCGTCGTGACATGGGATGGGCACGGTCTGCTCGCGACCGCGGATGGCGTGGTTCGCATCGACGCATCTGATTGGACCATGGCCGACACTTGGACGGCTGGAAACGGTCTGCCGCCGTCCGCCTCGGACAACGTCCGCTCCCTCGAGATTGTCGACGACGACCTATGGATAATCACCAAATCCTCCTCTTCCTCCTCAAGAGCGCAGATCCATCGATTGGATGGCTCGACCGATTCCTGGATGACCTGGTCCGGCTCAAGCACTGAGGAGATTCCCGCAGGCACCGGAGTCTCGATCCAGAAGTGCTCAGATATCGTCTACTTCGCCTTCGAAGGCGAGGTCTGGGATGGCGAGGGTGGTATCGCTCGATACGACACGATCAACGATGAGTGGCTCGACCCGTTTGAAGCCGAATGGCGTGACTGGGGTCCCGACCCGGATGAAGAGGGCCTGATGTGGTCCTCGGTGACTTCACTGGCCTGTGATGATGAGAACATCCTCTATGCGGGTCTGGACGAGGGTGATTATGGCATCCAGCGCTACGATACCGAGGAGGATGAATGGCTGGAATCTCTGGACCCGTGGGATTATGATTTCTCCTCCTCCGGCATCACCAACGATGCCATGGCCTGGGCGGACGGCACCCTCGCGTTCGGGCATGAGCAGGGTGGCAACTGGGGTTTCGATGAAGGTGCATTCTCACTGGTTGCCGTACGTGGTGACTGGGTCGGAGGCGGTCGTTCTGTAGATGGAGGCATCACCACCTCCAGTGTGGTCGCCTATCCTCAATTGCCCGGCATGGGCGCGGATTGGCTGGTCGCTCAACCCGGCGCGAATGGTCCGGGCCGCGCCAAACTGTTCGACTCGATGGGCGGAGAGGTCGGGGTCCTCGATGCCTGGACCGGACTCGTCGATGGTCGCGCGCGTCACTTCGCGGGCAATACGACCCATGTCTATGCAGCGCTGCTCGCTTCGGATATGGACCGCACCGATGGCGCAGCGTCGATTCTGGAGGGTACACAAGCGGGTGAAGGCGATATCGAGTGGGAACGCTCGTGGGACCTTCCCCACGCCTCGATCGAGCGCCTCCTGCTCGAGGATGGCATCCTCTGGGTCACCACCCGATATGGGGGTCTGTACCGCATCGACCTCGCCAGCGGCGAGATGGCCGGCATGCCGCCGACCGCGCATGAGAGTCTGTCGATGATGACCCTGCACGACGGGAACATCGTCGTCGGCATGAGCGCGGTCGAGATGGCCGCGGGTGTTTCTGTCTTCGACCGCGGCAATGAGCAGTGGACCGACAGCGCCCTCCTACCCGGCCTACCCTCGCCACAGGTGAACGATATCGTCGAGGCCGATGGCTACATCTGGTTCGCCACAAACGGTGGTATCGGTTCGTGGGACATCGCCGGAGGCGATTGGGGACCGACGATCAGCGCAGCCGATGGCCTCGGCTCCGGTGATGCACGGAGTTTGGAACTCATCGGTGGCGAATTGTGGGTTGCAACCACGGGAGGACTGTGCGCGGTCGACACCTCGACCACCAGCACGACCGGACCACAGGTCCGCCATTGCATGACCCGCTCGAATGGGCTGGTCGGCACCTCTTCGGTCGAGATCGCCAGTGCGGGCGGCCTGCTCTATGTGAGCCACGACGGCTTCGGACCGACCCGACCCGGCGCGACCCAGGTCCGCAGCGTGAGTCGCACCGCCCTCACGCAATACCATGCGGATTCACTTCCGAGCAACGACGTCACAGCGATCGCAGCCGATGGCTGGGGCGTGCACATCGCGACCGAGGAACAGCCCCTCTCCCATTGGAATGCAGCGAGCAATCAGATGGAACATGGTGCAATCGCCGTCGATACCGGCGGTTGGCCGATCACCAGCTTCTCTTCCGACGGCACCACCCTGCTTGCAGCAACCTCCGGCGTGATGCATCGGATCGCCGTCAATGCAATCGGACATCCGGTCATCAACTCGACCGGTGCACCTGGCATCCAAGCCACCTTCCAAGGAAGCCTTGGCACTTGGGTTGCCGCCGGCGAAGACGGGGTCAGACCCTATGGGGCCGCACCCGGCTACGAGGTCCTGCCACAGGTCATCGACCGCCGCGCCAATCCCCTTCGCGCAACAATCGGCGGCGTCATGACCGACATCACGGCGGAAGCGAGACCCGGCAACGAATTCAGCATCACAGCAGGAGCCGTCATCGGCGAGTACGTCGATGCACTCACCCTGTCCGAGGTTCCGCTGATCCTCAGCAGCGATGTCGAGGGTGCAGCGGTATGGGCCAAGACCACCCAACTGGACTACAACGGCAGCTGGGACCTCGCAGCGACCGAGGACGGCATGCGAGCGTTACTGATGGCCGTGGCCTTCGGCACCACCAACGCCAGCGGCCACGACCTGCACCTCAACTTCGCTTCACCAGAAGCCGGTACGGTCGAGGTTCGCCTCTCTTACATCGCAGTGACCTCGAACAGCCCGGTCCAGATGCTCCTGCTCGAGGACCGGCCCAACGATGGCGGCGACGCGCTGGTCGCCACCTGGACGCCGACCATGGAGGCCGGATTCACCGCCTACGAGCTCAGTGTCGATGATGGAACCCAGGTGAACACGATCACCATTCCAGACCGCTTCAACGTCCAGACCGTGATTAGC
>Ga0114996_10003899_pt1 | contig 18216 bp, 14 predicted proteins | sample ArcticOcean_MG_C_4_FD_87039 | JGI IMG/M metagenome (GOLD analysis project Ga0114996, IMG submission 87039) | Marine microbial communities from western Arctic Ocean - ArcticOcean_MG_CB4_134 | ecosystem: Environmental > Aquatic > Marine > Oceanic | place: Arctic Ocean: Canada Basin | collected...
TACTGCAGCGGCTAGCGCGATGCCTTTGGAAGGCTCGCTTGCCGCCTACCCAACCACGAACGTGATAGATTAACCAACCGTACTAACCTTAACGCCGCGCCCACTAAAGTTGGGGAAGTTCAAGTTTTGGGGAAGTTCATATCGAACACAGGTGACAATATCCTCGCTGAAATCCACTCGCTTGCGCTTCGTGCTTGCATTAGTTTTGAAACCCCCTCTAATACTACAGCGCTAGGTTGATTCCCATTCACAATGAGGGAGTTGAGTCAGTTTGATGCCTTTTTGCCTTAATAGTTTGCGTCTTCGCTTGGTGTGGCACTTGCGCGCCAGAGCGTTACGTTGTTGCGTGTACGCGATCATGTTTGCGGTGTGCTCCAGCAGTGCCGCAGATGCGCGACCGCTGAGCCACCAGCTTTGCACCAGAGCGGACACGGCGGCGTGGACTTGGTATACGGTCAATTCGGAGTTTTTTTTCCCGCAGTTTGTCTCGAACGCGGGCCAAGAAAAGGTAACTCACACTCGACAAGATCAAGTGCCGCTTCAGTCCGATGTAGCGACGTCCTTCCCAAGCATCCAAACCAATGTCTTGCTTCTGGTCTTGGAAACACCGTTCGACACGCCAGCGAGAAAAGGCAATCAACAACATTTGACCAACCGTGGTATTCTCTGGCGCGTTACTGAAGAAGAACTTCACCTCGTCTTGAGCGAGCACGTTGCGAGCCACCAGCAGGTGCAATGTTTCGGCGGGCAAACCCTTGCTGTCGGGACGAATCAATCGGGCGTGCTTCACTTCCCAAACCATCGGACCTTTGTCGCCATCTTTGACCCGATAGGGTTGCCACGGCTGGTTGGCCAGGACAGGGTGCTCGTTCAGAAGAAGATCGATCCGTCGCGGCCGGGGACTGTTCTTGGTCAATCGCGGAACATTGCAGGGTCTTCCCGTTTTCTGAGTGCGCCTGGAAGTGACCTTGGGCATGTCGAGCCAGCCGGTCAAGTTGACGGGAACTTCGCCGACGTAACGCTGCTCTCGTGCGTCCAAAGCCCGCAAAAACGGGGTTTTCGCGCCATAGCCTTCATCAAACGTGAGCCACTCGAAATCGACTCCGTTCGCCTCGGCTCGGTCGTACTGTTCCAAGGCGATCTGCCATTTGGGGCGATAGACGATCTCCTCTGGGATGCCCGCCCCGCGGCATCGATCGCGATCTTCCGACCAGCTTTCCGGCAAGAACAACTCACGGTCGAGCAGGCAATGGAAGTCGTCTTTGGCGAAAGCCAAATGGACGGTCACGATGCAGTTCTCCGTCTTGCCGACACAGCCACACCATTGGCGTTGCACGCCCGGCGTCTTGTCGCCCTTTTTGACGTCGCTGGTTTCATCAATGATTCCGATCGTTCGCTGGCCGCCGTGCTCTTTGGCAACGATCTGCGCAACGCGCTGGCGCACGGCATCCTCATCCCAAACATGCTGGCTGAGGAACTCTTGCAACGTCCGCACTGGCACGCCCGCGGCCAAGGCGATCGGCTCGACGCTCTTGCGCGGCAAGTTGGACAACTGACCTTCGACGTACGTCGGCATGTGCGCTTGCGTGTCCTTTCGCCGAAAACAATCGGCGAACTGCTTCAGGTAACGATTCAACTCAGGCTTCAATCGACGAATCTCCTTGGCATCCATGACAGCACCTCCTTGTGCAAGATGAAAGATGCCACAGATTCGCAGATCACCGTAATTTCACCAACATCAACCTAGCGCTGTAGTACTAATTAGGTCTGTTCTTGCTTGTGGGATCATGGCGATCTCCTTGGATCGAGACCGCCCCGCGAACATCACGAACCCAATTTACCCAAATTCCGACAGCAATAGAGCCGTGGTGTGGGCCGCCGTATCAAGATACTCGATTTTCGGTTGTTTCTTCAGCCGATCAATCCCAACGGCGCGCGTATGTAGGGTATTGTCTCTGTTGCTGATTTCGCATTCCTTGGTCGTACCATGATAGTTCTACAACGTTGTTTCACGGAACGTCGAGCATCGCGACAGCGCGCAGCGCAGCAGTGCGAACGAGGGGATCGTCATGCTTGAGGTACTTGCGCACTGCCACGAGCGCTTTGCGGTCTTTGCGGTGGGCGAGAACGTCGAGAATGCCGGCAAGCTGCCTTCCACGTGCTGTGACAAGCTGGCCAACCCATTTGTCGGTGACGCCGGCACCGGGAAGTTCGGCGGCGAGCGTGACAGATTCATCGTGGAGCATTTCATTCGGGTGGGCCAGCGCGGCCAGCAGATCCGCGAAGGCTCCGGTGCCGAGAATCGCCACCATCTTTCTCAAACCAGCGGCCTGATAGAAATAGTCGTTCAGTTGCTTCTTCATCAACGCGCGGCAAAGCGCGATGCGTTGCTGATCGCTTTTGGCGCTGGCTAGGTCTTTGGCCAGTCGCTCATCGACCAGATCGTGGAGGCTGATCAGCGCCGGCGGATCGTTGTCTTCTTCAATCACCTTGATGGTCTGATCGAGCATCTCGCGATGGGGGCCGGATTTCCAGAGCGTTCGCATCTCTCGAAGCTGCGGCAGGAACGGTTTGGCGCTGCCTCGGTATGCCTGAAGCGTCTTGAATCGAGCGGGGAATCGAGCAAAGGCACCCCAGCGCTTGAGTCCAAACGTTTTGAAGCAAAGAGGAAGGCCCTCCTTGATGCGAAAACGTGCCATCAGAGCCAACCCGTAATTTCGCGGGGCGTCTTCAAACATCATGAAACTCTGCGATGGCAAGTCGATCGCGTCGTAGATCTGCTGCGCCATGGCGGCGGTATCTTCGCGGCTGAAGTATTGAAATGCAAAGGCGCCGCAGCCGCGAGTTCGGCCCGATGGATCGTGGAGTAGTTTGGTGATGGCGGGGTAAAGCAATTGTCGGTCGAGACCGCCCAGAGGATTTCCGCTTTGAGCAACCTGCGCGAGAATCCCGTTGAAGTAAAGCGGCGCGGTTCTTGCGCGGACGTGGCCAAAGCTGTACGCGAGCGCTTGCTGCTTAGGCCTCATTAGGTTGGTCTCTGTCGAAGCGATGAGGGCACGCAGCAAGTCAGGCAACGCTTTTTGGGCCGGTTTGCCGATACGGGCCAAGGCATAGCCCGCTGATACGCAAACGATGGGCTCTTTGTCGGTGAGCGCCTCGGACAGACTCGGCACGGCACGAGCAGCACGCTCGCCCAAATGCCCGAGCGCTGCACAAGCGCCGGCCCGAGCTTTGGGACTGTCCGCTTCAAGTTGTCGGGTCAACTTGCCAACAAAGTCACCTTTCTTTTTGGCCAGCGCTTTGGCGATCCATTCCCGAGCGATCGGCGACCAGTCATCGAGTTTGCCGATCAACTCATCGGCGCTCATGTTGTCGGTATTCGCCAAACGCCACCGGCCTGCAGCGATTGCCGCGTGGGTTTCGTCCGTGTTGAGCCATTCATTTTTCTTCTGGCCCTTGCCGGTGAGATAGATGGCTCTGTGGGGTAGCGTGGCGATCAGTATTTGAGCGGCGGTCGGATCGAGGAACTTGCCGCCGTAATATCCACCCAACGGTTGATTTACAAAGCTGCCATCGGCCTGGCGCGTGAGCGCGTAGTACCACCGCAGTTCCTTGAGAAATGCAGCCGCCAGCGCAGGCCCGCCACAGTTGGCTCCCAGCGGATCCCAGAAGTAGCTGTACGAATTGCCGCTGTGTCCGTACTCGCACGTGTTGTACAGGGAGGCCGTCAGTTTAGAGAAGAAATGCGTGGCTCGATGATTGCCTTCGACTCGGAAAGCGACGGCGGCGATGCCGTTTTTCCCGTTGCCCGACATGCCGTTTCTTCCGCTGGCGTATATTTCGAGGCTGGGCCGGTGATATCCATATCCGATCGATCCGTTCTCGACAAACTGCCGAAAGAAACGACTGGAGCGGGCGATGGCGTCATCGATTTCGCGATGCTCGATGCCACATTTTTTTGCCAGCAACAGCGACAGGTAGCAGGGCAATCCGGCTGCATTCAACGCGCCGTAGCCGGGTAATGATCCGTGAAGTTTGCCGCCGTTACGGCTCGTCCAGGCAAAGCCATGTCCCCAAGTGCCACCGTTGCTCTGCCCCATCGCGGTCTTGATGGCATATTCGCGAATCGCAGGCAAGACATACTTGTCGCCGGTCGCGAGGAAGTATTCTGTGAGCAGCAGGTTCTGATAGCCGCAGGTCCAGGAGAGCTTACCACCCGACTTCACGCTGAGCTTGATGTCGGGCCTGGCCCATCTTGCGTTATGAAGGTAGTCGCGAACGATCTCGATATATTTCTTTTCGCCGGTTGCCAGCAGCGCCAGTGCGGTCGCGCCAAAGCGGCCCATGTCATTGCGCTTGACAATCACCTTGAGTGCATCGTTGAAAATGCGCTGGGTCTTCGGGCAATTCCAAGGGGCCGTGTCGCTATAGGTGCCCATGACTTTGAGTTTCAACACGACCTTCGTCTCGCTACCCTCTCGAGGTGTTGCGTCCTTGAGGGGGCGCCAACGGATGAGCTTGAGAACGCCCCGATTCTCGTTTCGCTCCGCCTCGTCGATGGCCCGGCCGAACGCCATGCGGGCATCGCTGCTGAAGTGACGCTCGTTGACACCGAGAATGACGTCCCCGACTTCAAGCACGCCCTCGGCTACCGATCCGGGCGCGATCTGCGTGATGAGGATCTGCCGAGCGTCGGTGGTCATAAAGTTACTAGCGGTGTAGATCCACCCTTTGGCTCCGGTTGGGCCGAGGTAGAACTCGCCCCTCCTCTCAAAATCGATTGTCCGGGTTAAGTCTGGGGCAGTGCCGACTGAAGCCCGACGCTGCGCCATGGCCGTCGACTGGTACAACATGAACTGTAATGCGATCAGCATCGCGCGGCAGAGGTATTTCCGAATCATGATGAATGATGACTTTCTGTAAGAGTCGTTATTGCCAGTCAGGTTGGCCGAACTGGTAGTTTAGATTATTGATGTTTGCGCGGTCAAAGACCCCGGCGTGCTGCGATGAGCCCACGCTATACCGGGTTTCCGTTAGGCACCCTGGGTTCATTCGCGGCGCAAAGGACAATTTAGCCGTCTGAAGTCGATTCTGGTGCTGGTAGCAAAGGCAGTCTTCCGGTGGTGATCTGGGCCTGCACGGCTTCGATCACGGTTTCTTTCGGATCGTGACCACGCTGCTCTGCGGCCCCTTGTCGGTTGGCGCGAATTTGGGGTAGCCTGTGGGGCTTGGCGTCGTACCGCCTTTCCCCACCTCTCGATCTATAATTCCAGCGTTTCCAATGGCTCGTATTGTTCAAAAATTCGGCGGGACGAGTGTCGCCGATTGTGAGAAAATCCTCGCTGCTGCTCGTCGGGCGATTCGCGCCCAACAGGAGGGCAACCAAGTGGTCATGGTCGTCAGTGCCATGGGCAAGAATACCGATATGCTCGTCGATTTGGCCGGCCAGATTACCGACACGCCGTCAGCCCGAGAGACCGATATGCTGCTCTCGACTGGCGAACAGGTGAGCGTCGCACTGATGGCGATGGCGATCCATTCGTTAGGTCATCAGGCCGTTAGCCTCACCGGGGCGCAAATCGGTATCCGTACCGACAGTATTCATACGAAGGCTCGCATCATTTCGATCTCGACGGAGCGGCTTGAGCGGTTGCTGGAAGAAGGCAACATTGTGATCGCCGCGGGCTTTCAAGGGATTGACGAAGACCTGAACATCACCACGCTTGGCCGTGGCGGCAGCGACACCACCGCGGTCGCTCTGGCTGCGGTGCTCGGGGCCGATGCATGCGAAATTTACACCGACGTCGATGGTGTCTACACGACCGATCCTCGCAAATTACCCGAGGCCCGGCGCGTTGACCGCGTGAGCTACGACGAGATGCTCGAACTTGCCAGCCTGGGTGCCGGCGTGATGCACAGCCGGTCGATCGAATTTGCCAAGAAGTTCCACGTGCCGATTCACGTCCGTAGCAGCTTTTCCGATCCGCCCGGCACGATGATCGTCGCCCAACCCGAATCGTCTCAGCGACCGGTCAGCGGCGCCGCGGTCACGCGGGACGAAGCGCGGATCACCGTCTGGGGTGTGCCGGATAAGCCAGGCACTAGCCTCGATATTTTTGCCGACATCGCGGCCGACAACATCTCGGTCGACATGATCGTGCAGAACGTCGGCGAAGATGGGCTGGCGGATATCTCGTTCACCGTGCTCAAGGACGATCTGCGCGAGACGTTGGCCTTGGTCGAGCAAACGGCGGAGCGACTCAATGCAGAGAGTGTCTCGCACGACGATGGCCTGGCCAAGATCTCGGTCGTCGGACTCGGCATGGCCAAACAAACGGGCGTCGCACATCAGATGTTTCGGGCGCTGGCCGATGCGAGCATCAATCTGCTGATGATCACCACCAGCGAGATCAAGATTTCTGTTCTGTTGCAACGAGATCAGGCGCAAGAGGCACTGCAAATCGTGCACCATGTGTTTGGGCTGCACCAGCCGCCCGAGGCCAACGGCGACGACCCGTCGAACGACAATCCAGAGAAGCTCGACGCTACGGATGTGGTGGCAAGATTACAGGGAATGGAAGATCTCGCGATCGACGACATTGCCATGGACGACACCCAGGCCCGCGTTACGATTAGCGGCGTGCCCGACACTCCGGGCGTAGCGGCCCATGTGTTTGAAGAGGTAGCAGCTGCGGGAGTGATGGTCGACATGATCGTGCAGAGTTTTGGCCGAAACGAGCTGGCCGATCTCAGTTTCTCGGTGCCACAGTCGGACCTTGATGCGTGTCTCAAGACGGCCGAGTCGCTTTCGGTGCAGTTCAACTGCGGTGCCGTAACCAGCAGCCCCAGGATTGCCAAGCTGTCGGTCTCCGGCATCGGGATGCGGAGCCACGCCGACGTGGCCATTCGCATGTTCCGTGCGTTGGCTGAGGCGGGGATCAACGTCGAAATGATCAACACCAGCGAAATGCGAGTCAATGCCGTCGTTGACGGTGCCCACGGTGCTCGCGGGCTGGCTTGTTTAGAAGAAGCCCTGGCCGACGCGATTCGCTGAGAATTCCCCATCATGTCGCAAGCTGATTCTTCGATGCCCTGGGACGACAAGAGCCCTGCGGTACCCGACGCCAAGATTGATCTAGCGAAACGTTTGGCGTTTCTCGACATGTCAGCGGCCGATGCCGAGAAGCTGCGGCGATTGGTCCCCGCGTTTCGCGCTACGGCCGACGCATTCGTCGACGCGTTCTACAAGCATCTGACGTCATTTCCTGAAACCGCGCAGTTCTTGCAAGACCCGAAGCGGGTCGAACGACTGAAGCAACTCCAGAAAGCGCACTTCGAATCGATCCTCGAGGCTCAATGGGACGAGCAGTTTCTGGAGCAGCGTTTGCGTGTGGGCCACGCGCACGCGGAAGTCGGCATCGAGCCGCAACTGTTTCTGGGTGCGTTCAGCCAATATCTGCAGCACAGCTTTTGTCACTATGCCAAGGGTCGCAGCGAGGACGTCGAGAAGTTCGTCGATGAAACGCTGCCGCTGCTGAAGGCGATTTTGTTCGATATCGGCTTGACGCTTGATGCGTATTTTGCCCAACTGACACGCGAAATGCGCAGCGCGCTCGATATGTTTTGGAAGGCGAATAACGAATTGCGGCAATTTGCCCAACTCACCTCGCATGATCTCAAGACGCCGCTGGCCACCATGGCCAACCTGTGCGACGAGGTGCTTGACGAGTTCGCCGACGAGATGCCAGCCGAGGCCGTTCTGCTGATCGAGCGCGTTTCGAAACGCACCTATCGGATGAGCAAGACGATCGATGAGCTACTCAGTGCGGCGATCACCTCAACCTCGGGCGATCCGGACTCGCAAATCGACAGCAGCAAGGTCGTCGGCGAAGCGGTTGATCGAGTTCGCTCGGCGCTGGATGACAAACAGATCGAACTAGTGATCTCGGACGATCTGCCGATGGTGTGGGCGGATCAGGCGCGGCTTCGCGAGGCGTTCTATAATCTGCTATCGAACGCCGCCAAGTTCATTGACAAACCGCAAGGCCGCATCGAGATTGGTGTCGAGATGAGCGACCAATTCTGTACGTTCATCATCGCGGACAACGGGCCGGGAATCCCCGCCGACGAACTGAAGCGAATCTTTGTGCCGTTTCGCCGCCTGCATCGCCACCGTGACAAGCCCGGTTCAGGGCTGGGGCTCTATTTCACCAAGAACGTGATCGAACACCAGCACGGTCGCGTCTGGGCCGAATCAGAATTGGGTCAAGGAAGCCGATTCTTTATTCAACTTCCACGCCTCGGGGGTTCGCGAGAATAATCGGCCCATCTCCCCGGCGAGTGCAACGCCCCGCGACTACATCCGGTTGACCAACCACCAACACAACAGCACGCCCAATCCGCCTAGCATCACGCCACCGGCTGCGACCGCAGTGAGCAGCCCACAGACCGTCTTGCTGGCGAATAGATCTTCGCCAATATGCTCGGTACGAGTGGCGTCGTCGAACGTTTCCTTCCAGAACGGAAATGCGTCTTCGTCAATCAACTCCCGGACCGAATCTTCGTAGGTCTTGGGCTCGGATGTCATCTTGGCTTGCTCCCGGCCTTTGGGGGCCTTCGATTTGCGGGGGTGACTCGCCCGGTCGAGAACCGACCGCGAGGGCAGAATAGTATAGCATTCGGCCCACCCTGGCAACATGATCCGTCGGGAACGCCAACCCAGCGTGCGTCGAGCGTACCTGAAATCGTTCGACTGACGCAGCGCTACCCGAATTTTCTCGCCTCGCGGGCTGTGCTGATCTCGTATTTGTCGATCAGCCGATAGAGACTTCGGCGGTTGATACCCAACACGCGAGCCGTCCGGGCCTTGTTGCCGCCCTCGCGATTAAGCACTTCGACAATGTGGGCTCGCTCGATGTCGGCCAGATCGTCGCTGGCCGAGCGAATGCCGCTCAATTCGCCGGTCGACGGACCCGTCAGCTCGCTGGGCAGGTCATGGAGTTGCACCACGTGATCCTCGGCCATGATCTTGGCCCGCTCGATCGCATTGTTGAGTTGCCGGATATTTCCGGGCCAGTTATATCGTTCGACCGCTTGCAGTGCTTCGGCGTCGAGCGACCATCCTTCGCCAAGGAAACGCTCGACGAGCAGCGGAATATCGCCGCGTCGCTCGCGTAGTGGCGGCATCTCGAGCGACATCACATTGATCCGATAGAACAGATCTTCGCGAAACCGGCCCGCTGCAACCTCGTCGGCCAAATGCCGATTGGTCGCCGCCAACAGCCGCACATTGACACGTCGCTCTTTGACCGATCCGACGCGGCGCATCGACCCGTCTTCCAAGACCCGCAACAGCTTCGCCTGAAGCGAACCAGGCATTTCGCCAATCTCGTCGATGAATAGCGTACCGTTGTCAGCCACCTCGAAGAGCCCATCCTTGGAGGTCACCGCGCCGGTGAACGCTCCCTTCTCATGTCCGAACAATTCGCTTTCGAGCAGCGTCTCGGGCAATGCCGCACAGTTGACCACCACCATCGGCTTTTCGGCACGGCTACTGTGGCGATGCAGCGCACGGGCAGCAAGCTCTTTGCCGGTACCGCTTTCGCCCTGAATCAGAATCGCCTTGTCGCTTGGCGCGGCACGTTGGATCAGCCGCATGACGTCCTGCATTGCCTTGGACTTGCCGATCATCTCCTCTTGGCTATCGGTCCGTCGCAGTGCGGCCTTGAGTTGCTGGTTTTCCTTATGCAATTGACGTCGCTCGAAGGCCTTTTCGATGAGCACCTCTAGCTCTGCCAGCGGAAACGGTTTGCTGACGTAGTCAAACGCTCCGTTCTTCATCGCCTGGACGGCCGACTCGATCGTACCCTGGCCGGTGAGCATGATCACTTCGCACTCGGGATGCGTTGTCTTGAGCTTCTCCAGCACCTCGACCCCGGTCATGCCCGGCATGACCATGTCGAGAATCACGACGTCGAACTGCCGGCGCGCGGCGAGACCGAGGGCCTCTTCGCCGTGGGCGGCCTCCTGAACTTGATAGCCGCGGCGAGTAAAGCGGCGAACGACCGTACTGCGAAAGTCGGTATCGTCGTCAACGATCAGCAGGTCGATTTTTTCGGGATTGAGCACGGACGAGTCCTCGGTATTTCTATGCGCTGTAGCCAGGGGCGGAGCGTCTTGGAAGGCATACAGGTCGCAACGTCCATGCCGCACGGCAATTTTTCCACCAACGTAGCCTTTGCGGGAAGTTTCGGGCCGTAAACCCCTGTGACTTTTTTGCGATGCGCCACATGGCGGCCCAGCTGTGCGATATCGCACATTCTTTCCTGGCGATTGCGCCAAGTAAAGGGCCAATCGCGGAGAATTGACGTTGGATCACGAATGCCAGATGGGACGTTTGATCAGAAAACCGCCGGAGAACTCGGCGGCCCAGCCGAGAAATCGCCCTCGATCCTCTCGATTTGGCATCGGGGTTGCTCTGAATATGCTGTCGGGAACCAACTCTGGTCCCCGGCAGGGCTCTTACCCCAAGAGAAAAATTTGAAAGGAGGGTGAGACGATGAACGCTGAAACCATTCTGGTGCCGACCGACTTTTCATCCTGTGGCGACGCGGCGCTCAAGTACGCTACGGCGCTTGCCCACAGCATGGGCGCGAAGCTGCTGATCGTGCATGTGGAAGAGCCACCGCTGGCTTACGGAGGTGGCGAGATGTACTACGGTATCGCCGAACCTGACCAGAAGGAAATCGAGCGAATGCTCGCGGCGGTTCGCCCGACGCGCGACGATGTGCCGCACGAGTCTCGGATCATTACCGGAGCGCCGGCCGACGCGATTGTCGATCTGGCCGCCGAGGTCGATGCCGACATGATCGTGATGGGAACCCATGGTCGCACCGGGCTGGGCCGGTTGTTGATGGGTAGCGTCGCGGAACTGGTAGTTCGCCGCGCCGGCTGCCCGGTTCTCACGGTCAGACAATCGAGCGATGTCGCCGCCTCATGACGGTGTGTGACAGAGAAAGGAGCAAGCGATGAACAGCGCAATCGAACGACTTGCCGGCCTGCGGGTCAAAGACGTGATGGCTCGCAACGTTGTGGAGATCCCCTGTCACATCACGATGTCTGACGCGGCCGAGCGTTTGGCCAAGAACGAGATCTCCGGAGCGCCGGTCGTCGATGAAGAAGGACACTGCGTGGGAATTCTCACTGCAGCGGACTTCATGCGTCGCGAGCAGAACGTCGGTGTTGACGTCGAACATGCGCTTCGGCGCGAGTCGCCCGAAAAACCGTTTCATATCGACGCGGTGGCCGACGATCTGGTCAGCACCCACATGACGCCGGCGCTGCAAACGATTCCGCACGAGGCCACGCTGGCCGAGGCGGGTCGGGTGATGTGCGCCGAGCATATCCATCGATTGCCGGTGTTGGACGATCAGGGACACGTGGTGGGCGTCATTAGCTCGCTTGATCTGGTGTCAACGATGATCGGCATTCTGGACGAATAGGCTGCAACTCCCACGGTGGGGGATGAATCGTCTAGGGCGGCGTGATATCATGAGGGGACCGCACAATGCGCCCCTCCCCCGTCACCTCCCGCCTCGCTTATGCCAGCGCCCTACTCCACGTCGCGACGTATCGAATTTCGCGATACGGATGCCGCCGGGATCGCCCACTTCTCGACCTACTTCACAATGATGGAGCAGGCCGAGCACGAATTGCTGCGCTGGCTTGATTTAAGCGTGCTCACGGCCGACGAGCAAGGCGTAATCAGTTGGCCGCGAGTCTCTTGCCAGTGCGATTATCAAGGACCGTTGCGGTTCGAAGACGTCGTCGAGATCCACGTCTTCCTCGAACGACTTGGCAGCAAGAGCATTACGTACCGCTTCGAGTTTGTTTGCCGCGAGCAGACTGTGGCTGTCGGCCGAACGACCGCCGTGTGTTGCCGGATCGAAGAAAGTGCCCCGCCCCTAGCGATCGAGATTCCCACCGCCATGCGAGAGAAACTCGCTCCGCTGGTATCCGCATAGATGTTCTTATCCTCCGTAGATCGTCCCCCGATGAAGTCTACCTACCTCACCGACTTGACACTCCGCCTGGCTGCCGGCTTGGCGAGCCTGCCCGAGTCGGTTCGTGCGCGGCACGCGACGTATCTGCGTGATGCACAGCGGCCTGATGGCGGATTCGCCGGTCGTGAAGGGGAGAGTGATCTGTACTACACCAGCTTCGCGCTACGGGGACTTTCGCTGACCGGTGAACTGCATGGCGAGATCGCCGAGCAGGCCGGAAAGTTTCTGCGGGGACGACTTCGGGGGCACGCGCCGATCATCGATTTCCTTTCGCTGATCTATGGGGCGTCGCTGCTAGAGATTTCCGCTGGCGTCGATGTGTTCGCCGACGCCAAGAGCGACTGGCGCGACGCTGTGTCCGATGCGCTTGAGAGCTATCGGCGCGACGATGGTGGATACGCCAAAGGAACCGAGGGCGCCCGTAGCAGTACGTATCACACGTTTCTGGTCGTTCTGTGTCGACAATTGATCGATCGTCCGCCGGTCGATCCACAGCGGATGGTCGAGTTTATTCTTTCGCAACGACGCGACGACGGTGGGTTCGTCGAGATCCGCCCGATGCGCCGCAGCGGAACCAATCCCACGGCCGCAGCAGTCGGACTGCTGAAGATCTGTGATGCCCTCGACAGCGAGATTCGCGAAGACGTGCTCGATTTTCTCGTCGACATGCAAAACGACGAGGGCGGCTTGAGGGCCAATACACGAATTCCGATTGCTGATCTGCTGAGCACCTTTACCGGAGCGCTCACGCTGGCTGACCTGGATGCTCTGCACGAGATCGATGTTCCCGCCGCCCGACGTTATGCCGAGTCGATGGACCGCGAAGAAGGCGGTTTTCACGGCGCCGCGTGGGATCAGGCGGCGGACGTCGAGTATTCGTTTTACGGTTTGGCGGCATTAGGGTTACTTGGAAACGAGGCACCGAGCGGAGATACTTCCCCTCATGCCTGAGCTTGTCGTCGACAATGTGACGAAGGACTATCCCACACGCGGCGAACCGCTGCGCGTGTTGCGGGGAATTTCGCTCGAGCTGTCGGCCGGTGAAAACCTCGGCATCGTCGGCCCCAGCGGGTCGGGCAAAAGCACACTGTTGTATCTGATTGGGGCGCTCGAAGAGCCGACCTCTGGCAGCATAAAGATCGATGGCCAAGATCCGTTCTCGCTTGCCGAGCCGCAACTGGCCGACTTTCGCAATCGCCGGATCGGCTTCGTGTTTCAGGACCATCATCTGCTGCCGCAACTAAACGTTTTGGAAAACGTCCTGGTGCCCGCCATTGCCGAAGGCAAGGCAAGTAGCGAGGACGTCGAGCGGGCCAGGGTATTACTTGAACGCGTCGGGCTCATCGAGCGACTGGAACATCGACCCGCGGAACTCTCCGGTGGGGAACGCCAGCGAGTGGCGATTGCCCGAGCGCTGATCAATCGCCCGACGTTGCTGTTGGCCGACGAACCGACAGGCAACCTGGACCGCACCACGGCCGCGTCGGTGGGACAGTTGTTATTGGAACTTCAGCAGCAAGAGCAAGCGATGTTGGTGGTGGTAACGCATAGCGCCGCGCTGGCGGAGTCGCTCTCGCAGCGTTACGAGCTCGATGAGGGGGCACTGGCCCAATCCCCCATGTAAAGCCGCTCCGCCCCTATGTAAAGCCGCGACCACTGGTCGCGCAAAAAGAAAATACGCGCGGAGCGCTATGCTGCCGGCGCGACCACTGGTCGCGGCTTTACATGAGGGAAGCTTTACACAGCGGATTGTGCGAGCTACCATGGCGATCCTGCATCCCCAACCCCCGGACGACGAATCATGAATCGCGACGCCCGTATTGGTATGACGTTGTTTTCTGTTTACCTGGTCCTGTATGGCGGCTTTGTGCTGGTCAATGCCTTTGCCGCGGACTGGATGGAAACCAAACCAATCGCGGGAGTAAACCTTGCCGTGCTTAGTGGGTTTGGCCTGATCATCGCCGCCCTCGTCCTGGCACTTGTTTATGGCCTGCTTTGCAAGACAGGCTTCGAACAGCAGTCGGACGAGGAGGTGGACGGATGATTTACGAAGCCTCGATGCTGGCGGTCATCGTCTTTTTTCTGTTCGTCGGATTCACCCTCGGCCTGAGTTTCTTTCTGGGCCGAAAGGCGAAGTCTTCGCAAGGATACTTTGCGGCCCACGGACAGATCCCTTGGTTTGTCAACGGCGTGGCGTTTGCCGGTGACTATCTTTCCGCGGCGTCGTTTCTGGGCATCTGCGGAATGATCGCCTTCTATGGCTACGACGGTTTCCTTTACTCGATCGGCTTCTTGGCTGGTTGGATTGTGGCGCTGTTTGTGATTGCCGAGCCGATGAAGCGGCTAGGTAAGTTCACTTTTGCCGATGCGCTCGATGCCAAGTTTCAGTCGCGTGGTATCCGCATTTCGGCCGGTATTAGCACGCTGGCGGTGAGCATCTTTTATCTCATCCCACAGATGGTGGGCGCTGGCGTGTTGGTCACACCGCTGTTGGGATTCCCGCATGAAGTTGGCGTCATCTTAGTCGGGACCACTGTGATCCTGATCGTGGTGATGGCCGGCATGGTCTCGACCACCTGGGTGCAGTTCCTCAAAGGTTCGTTACTGATTGTTTTCAGCACGATCTTAACGGTGATGATTTTGGCCCGAGGGTTTGAGGCAAAACCCGACGCATTCGCATCGCGGGATGCGAATGTCGCTGACCAACTGCCGGCCGATGGCGTGTGGGCCGATAAGCCTTACGTCAGGATAAAACAGGAAGGCGGTAAGATCGCCGTATGGCGAGAGGAGAAAGACGCAGCGGGCAAGGCCGTCCTGTTAGAGGCCCAAACTCTGACCAAGATGGACAACGGCGATATTTTCATCAACGGTCTGCTTAAAAGCAAAGAAAACCAACTCAAGAACGTCGGAACGATCAAGTCGTTGCCCGAGGGAAAGAAGAAAACGGGTCCCGTGGGGCTCTTCGGTTTCTTTCGAGAAATACAAGAGAGTGAGATCATTCTCTGGGGAAAAGAGACACTCAAGCATGACGATGGTTCGGTCACGACGGTCTATTATCAGCAACCGACTGCGGGGAGCGATGTGCTGCTAACAGGAACCCATCCCCAATCGAAATTCAAAGGAGTCCACAGCGATGACCCGATCAATAAGCTGAATTTTATTTCGCTGATGCTGGCACTTTTTTGCGGCACCGCGTCGTTGCCGCATATCCTGATTCGTTATTACACGGTCAAGGATGAGGCAAGCGCCCGCAAAAGTACCATTGTGGCGATCGCCACGATCGGTTTTTTCTATGTACTTACGCTCTACATGGGTCTGGGGGCGATGACCAGCGGGTCGCTGGACGTGACCAACAGCAACATGTCGGCGCCGCTGCTGGCCAATAGCATGGGCGAGTGGCTTTTCGCGGTCATCTCCGCGATTGCCTTTACCACCGTCCTCGGTACGGTGAGCGGATTGATCATCGCCTCGGCCGGTGCGGTGGCACACGACTTGGTCGGCACGTTCAGCCGCAAAGAATTAAGCGATCATCAACAGGTTCGGATCGCCAAGATCGCCTCGGTGGTGGTGGGCGTCATCGCGATTGTTCTGGGCATTCTCTTCAAAGAGTTGAACGTCGGGTATCTGGTCGGCTGGGCATTTAGCGTGGCCGCTTCGGCCAACCTACCGGCGTTGATCATGATCCTGTTCTGGAAGAAGACCACAAGCCAGGGGGTGATCACGGCGATCATCGTCGGCATGGTTAGCTCGCTCGGTTGGATCCTGCTCAGCGGCGATACCTTTGCCAAGGTTTACGAACTCGACGCCTCGGAGGCACCGATGCCGTTCAGCCAGCCCGGTATCGTGACGATCCCGCTAGGGTTTGCCACGTTGGTGGTCGTGTCGCTGCTAACAGGCCGCAAGAACGGCACCGCTTAAGGTGTCATTCGGCATAGTAGACCTCACGCTCCGCGTGAGGAAATTGCATCACGCAGAGCGTGATGTCTACTTTAGTCCGTCTACCGTTCGTTGAAAAAGATCACCAGATTCTTCGTCTGCCGCGCCGCCGCGACGATGTCGACCTTGCCGTCGCCGTTGAGGTCGGCGACTTTGATGTCTTCGACCGCGACTTTGCCGGAAGAGATTTTCTCCTCGCGCCACTTCTTGCCGTCTTTATCGAGCGGAGTGAAGAGCTTGATGCCGGGAATTCCCTTGACGTTCATCGCTCTCCAGCCGACCACGATCTGATCCGACCCGACGCCCAGATAATCGGCGACTGCCAGCGCGTGACCATCCTTGAGCTGTCGGTCGAGGACATGCAGCGGTTGCCACAGGTCCTGGCCCTTGTCGGGCTGGACATAGACGGCCGACGTGTTGCCATGTTTCGGTTCGATGGTAACAATGAACCGCTTGCCGTTGGGCAATTTACCGTCGCGAATCTCGCCGGCGAAGTTCTTCGTTAGTTGTTTGGCAGTCCATTTGCCGACCTTCTGGCGATCAAAATGCCAAACGCCCTCTTTGCCCGCGATGATAATCTCTTCCTCCGGGTCACTATCCCAATTCACCGGATGAAAATTGTGCGAGAGGTGAATAAAATCACAGATCGTTTCATACTTCCACGGATCCTTGGGGTTGGCGGGCATCGCGTATTCCAGCACCCGGATGCCGTTGCCGTCGGCGTTACGGCTGCCTTTTCCCCGTAGCGGTTTGACGACCAGCCGATGTTCTTTTGCTCCCGTGCGGACCCAGTGCATGCGATGCGTGCTCGGCTCGTTATGCAACTTGACCGGGGTCCACGGATCGGTTCGATTGGCGGACGGGATGAGATAGAACACCGCACCGTCTTTGACCGACTCGCGATAATTCCACTGGCCACCGACGGCGATCTCGCACTTGCCATCGCCGTCGATATCGCGGGCCGTGATGCAGACATTGTCGCGCGGCGTGAGGTTCTTGGCGATGATGTGCTTGGTCCACTTGGGGTTCTCGTACCACTGGAACGTCTTCTTATCGGCCAGCACAATGTCGGTCTTGCCGTCGCCGTTGACGTCGGCCATCTGCAGGCCATAGCCGATCTCGATCCGATCGATCTCCTGCTCTCGCCACTTGGACTTAGGGATCGGCTCGGCGAAAAGCGTCGCGCCCCAACCGACAATCATAATCGTGCTTAGCAGTGTCTTGAACATACTGGAATACTCCTGTGGATCGAACGGTTCGTGGACTTATTGACGACATCGCAGCCAACCATCACCGGTTAGCTGACAGGTTTTTGAACAGATTCTAAAGCGATCCGATTTTAATTCTCTCCGGGGGGGTTGACCGATTTCGTGATTGCACGAGGTAACGCTCTCCCGCGTCGATCCGTTCACCCGTGGGGTGTAAGCGATTTTTCTTCGCACATCGATCAGACGTAACTGGCTGTGTGAATAACGAGTTGCGTCGCGCTCGGACGTTCGTCCAGTTTTTCGCCGCCGAAGAAACATGCCGCGGATTGCATGACTTTTCAAACACCCCTGTTCGACCCCCGAACACTAATCGAACGGCCCTAGATCGAACCCCAAAAACGTTCTGAATGGACACCTTTTTTCGATCACTTCTGTTTGAAAACGCACCGAGTGTGCCGACCCGCGTGTCAAGTGGTTTTTTGAAGATTGTCGTGGTTCGCTCTGCGAACCTGACGAATAACCGTGATCCTAACATTCTCACCAGTTCCTTATGAACAAGGAAGAGCCACACATCAACTAGCGTCCGTAAGGACCGCGGAGCGGTCCACGACTATCTCGAACCTAGCAGCAAAGTGGTCTTTTTTCAAATAAAAAAGTTTGGTTCAACCGACACAACTGTACGCTAACACGTCTCGGCTAACGGAAAAACGTCATTCGCCCTCTAGTGCTTATGCTTGTGCCCGCCCTTGTATAGCTTGTGCCTTTTGTCGCCCTTAGCATACAAGTAGGCCAGCAGGTCGAGAATCTCTTCCCGCGAGAACTTGTTCGCCAGACCCTTGGGCATCTGCGAGATCGGTTGCTTCTTTCGGGCTTCGATCGAACCGGCAGGGATTACCAACGGTTCCGGCTTGGCGATCGGATCAACGATCAGTTTGACCTCTTTGGCATTTTCGGAAAGAATCATGCCGGTCACCTGCTTGCCGCTGCTGAGCACCAGCGTATAGGTCTCA
>Ga0114996_10003906_pt1 | contig 18204 bp, 15 predicted proteins | sample ArcticOcean_MG_C_4_FD_87039 | JGI IMG/M metagenome (GOLD analysis project Ga0114996, IMG submission 87039) | Marine microbial communities from western Arctic Ocean - ArcticOcean_MG_CB4_134 | ecosystem: Environmental > Aquatic > Marine > Oceanic | place: Arctic Ocean: Canada Basin | collected...
AAAATAACGGTTCCTCCAGTCCTTTTTGGCAAATCGCGTCTCCGGAGTTATTTCCCCACAAAGAGCCCCTTCATCAAAAGGTACCCGTGCTATCACTCCCACATTATTTTCCAGGCAGACCGGAAATAGCTCTTTCAAAGGGCTTTGCTCGAAAATGTTGAAAATGACCTGGATACTGTCGACAAGTCCTGAACTAACTAGTTGTAAGGCCTCCTTAGGTTTGTGATCACCTATTGAGACCCCAAAAAATTTTACTTTTCCAGACTTCTTAAGATCAGTCAGAACCTCATACCACTCATCTTCGTCTATCCAATCTGGAGACCAAACATGCAATTGCAATAGGTCTAAAGAGTCGACTCTAAGATTACGTAGACTGGTTTCCGCTGACTCGATTATGTGTTCGCGGGGAAATGTTTCTCTCAGGGACCCTTGAGCGGGCCATCGTAAATTCAGAGGAGGTACTTTTGTGGCAACAACCATAGCCTGGGCCGGTAAATCCTTGAGAAACTGTCCTATCAACCTTTCACTGTGCCCTTCTCCATAGATAAGGGCTGTATCCAGAAAGTTAAGACCGAGGTCGGCAGCTCGATGGAGTGCTCGTAAAGATTGCTTATCATTCCCTCCTCGCCACATTTTTCTCCCTATACCCCAAGTGCCGTAACCGATCTCCGAAACCTGGTAACCAGTGCGGCCTAATGTACGATAATTCATCCCCGAACTGTAACATGCCCTTGAGCCTTAGGCCTGCTTGGGATAAATTGCAGACTTCAGGTTCCGGAGACTCTATCTCGAGAATTAGTTTGCTCGACCTTGGATAATCAACAAGTAGGAGGAAAACAATTGGCACAAAACAACTCCTTTGATATAGCTTCACGGACGGATCTCAGTGAGGTCCGCAACGCTGTTCAGAACGCCTTGAAAGAGATACGTCAGCGCTTCGACTTCAAAGGAAGTCAAAGCAACATCAAACTCGAGGACAACGAACTCATTCTGGTCTCAGAGGATGACTACAAGCTCGGGGCCGTGCGAGAAATTCTCGAGCGTATGCTAGTCCGCCGCAAGGTTTCGCTCAAAGCTATTGATTTCCAAGTAGCCCAGCAGGCAGGCGGGGGAATGATGCGCCGAAACGCTATCATCCAGCAGGGCATACCTATTGATAAAGCTAAGGAGATCGTAAAATTGATCAAACAGACCAAGCTTAAGGTCCAAATGGCTATCCAGGATGACCTCATTAGAGTTTCGGGCAAGAATCGGGATGCCCTCCAAGAGGTAATACACATGCTCAAAGCCGAAAACTTTGGCATAGACATGCAGTTCACAAATTATCGCAGCAAATGAACACCGAAAGCCCTACCAAAGCACGCCTCCTTTACCTTCTCCGCCAGAAGTCTCTCAAATTGGGTGAATTCACTCTGGCTTCGGGACAAAAAAGTCATTACTACTTTGACAGTAAGTTCACGACGTTGAATCCCGAGGGAGCCTATCTGACCGCTAAGTTAATTCTCGAGACTTTAGCTAATGCTTCTATCGAAGTGGATGCTATCGGAGGATTAACACTCGGAGCTGATCCGATTGTTTCTGCAGTTGCTGCAGTCAGCTACATGGAACAACAGGACTACCCAGCCCTGCCTGCTTTTATCGTGCGTAAACAGGCCAAAAAACATGGCACGCAACGTCGACTAGAAGGGTTCTGCCCTGGTGCAGGAAAGCGAGTTGTCATAATCGACGACGTATGTACGACGGGAGGATCTACTCTTGAGGCGGTCAAAAGCGCAGAGGAATTCGGCTGTGAGGTCGTTGCAGTGCTTGCGCTAGTCGACCGTGAGCAGGGTGGCACCCAAGCCCTAGAAGGCTATCGCTTTATACCCCTTATTACTGCCTCTGAACTTCTCGATGACCCCGGAATCCAAGACCGAATCCGCGAATTACAAACCTAGAATCGGGGCACCCCATTCTGAGTTCATCTCACAATTTTGAACAGATTCTTGGTACAATCAGGTTAATGTCACAGGGAACCCAGCGTCTAGATCTTACTTGCCCTTGCTGCAACACCTCATTAATTATTGATACTTCCACCGGGCTCGTGATCAGCAGCCAGAAAAAAAGCACTGGTACTCTATGGAAGACGCATTTAAGGCCGAGACAGCCCGAAAAGAGCAGGCTGACGCACTCTTCTCAAAAGCCTTCTCCGATGAAGAGAAACGCCGTAAATCCTTAGAGAAACGTTTCGAAAAGGCTCTTGAAGTACAGGACCAACTCGATGACCCACAGCATCCATAAATACCTGTGCAATGGAAATTCAGATAGTTGGCGACTCTTCAGTCACGGTCCCAGAAATAATATTTCGGATCAGCTTGGCCAACGCTCAACTACAATTTTCTTCTCAGTGTAGAACTCGATTGCGTCAAGGCCTTGAGCATGCAGATCACCAAAAAAGCTATCTTTCCATCCGGAAAAAGGGAAAAAGGCCATAGGAGCTGCAACGCCAACGTTTATCCCGATATTACCCGCCCGGACCCGGTACCGAAATTCCCGCGCAGAACGTCCGCTCGAAGTAAACAGACACGCCATATTCCCAAAGTCAGATTGATTGATGAGGTTGATCGCTTGGTCCAAATCGTCTACATGTATCGTGCTCAGCACCGGGCCAAAGATTTCGGTCCGCGCCAACTGGCTCGAAGGAGAGACGCCCGACAAAATAGTAGGACCCAGGAAATTCCCGGCCTTTGCGCCCCTAACCACCGCCTTCCGACCATCTACTACCGCTTCTGCCCCTTCTTCCAGACCCTGCTCTATTAAGCCCTCTATACGGTTCTTGCTCTCGGAGGTAATCACGGGCCCCATGGTCACATCTGTATTCAATCCAAACCCCAGCCGACATGACTCTGCAAGTTCCCGAATCTCGGCACCAAAACCATCTCGAGCGTTACCCACAGTAATGGCAGCGGAAGCTGCCAGACACCGTTGACCCGCACATCCAAAAGCCGATTCATTAACAATTCGAGATGTCGCTTTCATATCCGCATCAGGCAGAATGACAACCGCATTCTTAGCTCCTCCTTGAGCCTGCACTCGCTTACCATAGCTGGCAGCCTTCGCATAGATAGATCGGGCAACAGGAGTGGACCCCACAAAGGAAACTGCCCTAACATCCGGATGCTCTATCAATGCATCTACCACCCGTTTCCGCCCTTGAACCAGACTTGCTACTCCAGGAGGCAGGCCGAGACGATCGACCAATTCAAAGATTGACGCCATCGTCAAAGGCACTCGCTCCGACGGTTTTAGGATGAAAGTGTTACCACAAGCGATTGCATAAGGGAGGAACCAGAGGGGAATCATTGCCGGAAAGTTAAAAGGAGTGATCGCTGTCACCACACCAAGTGGCTGGCGAATCATGTGCTCATCTATTCCGGAGGAGATATCTTCCGCATTACTCCCCATCATTAACAATGGGATTCCACAAGCGACTTCCACGTTTTGAATTCCTCGCCGGAGTTCCCCTTTGGCTTCCTCCCATGTTTTTCCACATTCAAGAGTGGTCACTCGAGCAATATCGTCAAGGTTCTCCTCCAGTAGAGTTTTTAATTGAAACAAATATTGGATTCGATCAGTCGGGGGTGTCCGGCGCCAGTCTCCAAACGCACTTCGGGCAGCCTTCACTGCACAATCAACATCAGCTTGGTTGGAGAGAGTCACTGTCCCGAGCTTCTCTCCATTCGCGGGGTTGTCGATGCCGATGGACTCTCCACTGTCAGACCGTATCCAGCTCCCGTCAATGTAGTTGAGCACTTCTTGATGATGCATCGTTGTATTCCTCCTGGAAATTAATTACATCTCAAAACGGATCTAAAAATTATTCTGCTTATTATATAGGGGGGCAGATCCTCAACCCTAGAAAAAGGACGTGGCCGTCTTGCAATCGACCACCCTGCAACCGCTGGGGTTACGATCAGGTACTGGGCCAGCCGGGGACGACCGGCTGCCTGGAAAATCTGCGTGACGCACTGGCGGCATACGGCATCGAAGACGGCGCAGTTCCCGATCCCTTTAACATCTTCATGAATACGAACATCAACGACAAAAACGAAATGGCGATCGAGGCGCCTAAATCGAAAGCCGGAGACTACATCGATCTCATTGCCGAGATGGATTGCCTGGTCGGCGCAACCTCCTGTGCCGAAGATGTCGCCAGCTACAGGCCAAATCGGCGTAACCCATTGCAACCATGGCGGAGGAGGTAGGATTCGAACCCACGGTACCCTCTCGGGTACAACGGTTTTCAAGACCGCCGCCTTAAACCACTCGGCCACTCCTCCAGCGTAATAGACATTTTATTTTAAACTAGTCACACTGAACAATGTGTAGCTTTTACGGCCTCTAGACAATCCCGTAGGCTGGATCTCCAAAGAAACCTGTAAATCACAGTGCCCAGTTGCTCACTGTGAGAGCTAATCGGCCTCTGAGTTGCAGCTCTGATTTATCTGATGAATGGTGTCTTGGAAATCCTGCATCAGTGTCATCCGGTCCTGATACGGCAGAAAGGACGATCTGACTCCCTGCATTGAGATATAAGCTAAATCGCTCTTGGAAAGGTCGAAATATCGGCAGGCTATACGGTATTCCTCTTCTAGATCAGTACTAAAAAGCCCTGGGTCATCCGTACTCAGAGTCACCGGGACACCTCTTTTAAATAGAAGCCCAAAGGGATTTTGAGCGACCGGTGTCCAAGCTTTGGTTTTAGCATTACTTGTCAAACACACATCCAGGGCAATGGTGTGATTTTTCAGGTATTCTATTAGCTTCGGGTCCCGTGCTGCTTGAATACCGTGTCCAATCCGGTCGGCTCCTAGAACCTGAACCGCATCCCAAACACTAGAAGGACCTCCGATCTCCCCGGCATGTACGTGTATGTGAAGCTGGTGAGCACGTGCCCACGAAAAAATCTCTTCGAACTCTTGAGTCGGGGAAACCATCTCGTCACCCCCCAACCCCAAGGCCACGACACCCTCTTCCGCATTCTCTACCGCCAGTTGAGCAGTCTGTTGAGCAGACTCTATGCCGAATTGGCGGACGCAATCGAAAATCCAGCGTAGTTGCACCTCTCCCTGCTTCTCAACCTCCCTTCCCTGACTTAGAATAGCCGCGATAATGTCCCCAACGTCAAAGCCCAGCTTAGCTGGAACTGATGGAGCAAAAAACACTTCAGAATAACGAATATTCTGTCGAACTAAATATTTATGGAGATCATTGACCAAATCAATGTAGTCCTGGGGCTCTCTAAGGTGCTGACTGACAACCTTAAAAGTCCCCAGAAAATCCCAGAAATCATCATACTTGAATAGGGTCTCTTCTAGTTCCTTAGGGGAGAGGTTTTGATATTCTGTCTGGTATTTTCGACTCAGACTGAGAAACCTCTCGGGATGAATAGAGCCCTCCAAATGGAGATGGATTTCCGCCTTAGGTAAGGCGCGGATATACGCTCCCAGGGAGGCTTTGATTTTCTCCTCATTGGTGCTAGACATTATTCAAGACTCCAGGCTTGCTGTCGCCTAGAACCACCTCCTGACATTCCCGAGCAGCTACTTTGTCATCATCCGAGGATTTGTATCCGTCTCAAATCGTTAAGAGTTTCTTCAGAAATAAACTTTTCATAAGTCTTCAACGTTTTGTCGGAGGGGGTTAACTTTCTCATTTCGTCCCAGCACATTGGAGACACAAATATCAGATCAGCAAGCTTAATGATTTTTTCGATCAGGTCTCGTCTGTGAATAGGCGCGATCCAAAAAAGCTTATCGGTGGATGGATGATAGATATGCATAAATATTTCCCAAGAAGCATGCATTGTCTTTTCATCCCGAATGACAATACCGATATTGTAATCTTGCGCTGCGCTCAAAATCTCCGTATAAATTTCATGACTAGGCTTGATCTCGAGCAGATTTTTCTCTAAACCATCCGCCAGTTTGGATACTTCTTCCATATGCCAGCTTGTCGTCAGGAGAACATCGCTCTGACTCAGAATCTCTAAACCACGAGGCGTATTCACCTCAGGAAGAGCAACCGGAACAGCATGACTACCTAATCGCAATTCAAGCTCATTTGAAAAAATATGTGCTTCTTCGTCATCATCAACTACGGCTAATCGCAGTGGCCTAAGTTGAGATCCACCAGAATAGGCTTGGAGTAAGTCAATGAACCGCTCATCAGTCAACCCTAACTCACGGGATCTGCTGTAGACATCCCCCAGTAATTTATAGACGGCATCATCGCGCATCTTGGTGAAGCCACCATCTCTTTTACGAAGAAACGCGCCGCTGCCCGCAACTATCTCGATCAACCCGTCTTCCGCCAGTCTGGCATATACCTTGCGGATGGTTTTGTAGTTGACTTTTAAATCCCCAGCGAGATTTCTCAACGATGGGAGTCTGTCTCCCTCCTTGATTTTTCCGCAATAAATAGCAGAAAAAAGCTGACCTTTGAGCTGTTCAAAGTAGCTCAACCCAACTGACTTATCCAAGTTGAATTTCAGCATCTTCTCACTCTATAAGTATCCTTTAATCGATACCTAGAGATGGGATTTCTCGTGCCTCAATCCGTTCGAGATTCCCAAGATAAGGCCTGAGGGGTTCTGGAATGATAACGCTACCGTCTTCTTGTTGAAAATTCTCTACGATAGCGACCCAAGTCCTGCCCACTGCTAGTCCCGAACCATTCAACGTATGCAAAAAACGTGGTTTTTTCTGCTCTGAGGAACGACACCGGATGTTGGCACGACGAGACTGAAAGTCCATAAAATTACTGCAAGATGAGATCTCCCGGTACGTATTCTGAGTTGGGATCCAAACTTCCAGATCATAGGTTTTTGCTGAGCTGAACCCCATATCTCCGGAGGACAGAACGACGGTTCGAAAGGCTAAACCTAGAAGTTTCAAGATCTCTTCGGCGTGCCTAGTCAGGATCTCTAATTGATCGAAGGAATCCTCTGGGCTTGCAAAGCGCACCAGTTCTACCTTGTTGAATTGGTGTTGACGGATTAGCCCACGAGTATCTTTCCCGTGCGAGCCGGCCTCACTCCGAAAGCAAGGAGTGTAGGCAGCAAAACAGAGTGGCAGATGTTCTTCCTGCAATGTCTCCCCTGCACAAAGATTAGTTACCGGAACTTCGGCAGTTGGTATGAGAAGGTAGTCTGTACCCTCAATCTTAAAGAGATCGTCCTCAAACTTAGGAAGGTTACCTGTCCCAAAAAAACTGCTCCGGTTGGCCATAAATGGAGGCAAAATCTCTATGTAACCATGGACTGAAGTGTGCACATCCAACATAAAATTAATTAGTGCTCGCTCCAGACGAGCCCCGTCTCCATAATAATTCGTGAATCGAGCACCGGTTACCTTTGCAGCTCGTCCTGGATCAAGAATCCCCAGTCGACGCCCAAGTTCCACGTGATCCAGGGGGGTGAACCCGAATTCGGGAGGCTCTCCAAAAGACCTGATAATCTGGCTTACCTGTTCGTCTTTCCCAACGGGAACACTTTCGTGCGGAATATTAGGAATTCTTGCTAGGGTATCCCTCAACTCTAGATGGGACTCTTCCAATTCTCCCTCAAGCTGCTTAATGCGTTCTCCGGCCTCCCTCATTTCAGCAACCTGACGAGAGGAGTCGCCTTCCTCTTGCCTGATCTGGGAAATCTCCTGGCTAACTTCATTACGCTGACGGCGCAGATCTTCTGATTCCCTACGGAGATTGCGCTCCTGGCTGTCTAACCGAGTAAAGTGTTCAGTGTCCAGTGAAAAGCCCCGGGTGCTTAAACTCTCACGAACCCACTCGATGTTGTTACGGATAAAATGACGATCCAGCATGGTGTACGCAACCCACAAATACTTCTCTCAACTCTATTCCTTCAATGTAACCGTTAACTCCTTCAGGTATTCATAGAAGGCGGGCCCTATTTCCTGATGCCGCAGAGCAACTGCAATAGTTGCCTTGAGGTTCCCAAGTTTGTCTCCAGCATCGTAATAGGCACCTCTAAACCGATAGGCGAAAATTGGGAGATCGGCTTTCATCAGAGAAACAATACCATCTGTAAGCTGTATCTCACCCCCTACGCCAGGAGTAACCGAGCGTAGGCTGTCGAAAATCTCAGGTGTAAGTAGATAACGTCCGACGATAGCCAAATTCGAGGGAGCTTCCTCCGGCTCGGGCTTCTCCACCATCCGGTCAACGCGTAATAGCCGTCCTTCGGTCCCCTCAACTACCTCACCTGCAACAATCCCAAACCGCGAGACTGTCGCTTCAGGTACCTCCTGGACAGCGACGAAAATCCCGGGAAATCGGGAATTCATCTCTAGCATCTGCCGCATCGCCGGCACATCACTCTGGATAACATCATCCCCTAAAAAAACTGCGAAAGGATCTCTCCCAACAAATAGCTCTGCCATAAGAATCGCGTGCCCAAGACCAAGGGGCTCCTTCTGGCGGATGGATGAAATAGATACCATCTCCGCAATCCTGCTGATCAACTCCAGTTGATCCACTTTGCCTCTTGTACGGAGAGTGTGTTCGAGACCAGGATCGCGATCGAAATGATCTTCGATCGCACTTTTTCCTCGGCCGGTAATAAAAAGAACGTCCTCTAAGCCAGACGCCTCTGCCTCCTCGACTATGTACTGTATAGTGGGCTTATCAACGAGCGGAAGCATTTCTTTGGGAATCGCTTTAGTCGCCGGCAGGAAGCGAGTCCCAAGTCCCGCCGCTGGAATCACCGCTTTTCGAATCGTGTGCATCGATAGCCACCAAAATCCACTCTCGAGACAAGAAGCCTATTAGAAGCCCTCTCTCTAGCTGTCGAATCTATCCTCCGCGACCTGCCAATTGACCACATTCCACCAAGCTGAAATATAGTCTCCGCGGAGATTTTGATATTTCAGGTAATAGGCATGCTCCCAGACATCGAGTCCCAGTATGGGTGTTTTTCCCTGCATAATAGGACTGTCTTGATTAGCAGAGGAGGTCACTTCAAGTTCACCAGAAGATTTTTTTACAAGCCACGCCCAACCGGAACCAAAACGCGTCATACCTGCCTGAGCAAACTTAGCCTTAAACTCCTCTAGGCTCCCGAAGGCTTCGACTATAGCTCCCCCCAGATTGGCTAGGGGGTCGCCTCCCCCATTCGGAGCCATGAGCTGCCAAAAGAGAGCATGATTGGCATGACCTCCACCATTATTCCTCACAGCACCGCGGATAGACTCCGGCACTACAGCACAATGGTTCCCCAGGAGCTCCTCTAAGCTCTTATCCACTAATTCAGGGGTTGATTGGAGGGCATTATTCAAATTTGTAATGTAGGCATTGTGATGCTTCCCATGGTGGATTTCCATGGTCCGTTGATCGATGTGTGGCTCCAGGGCTCCGCTGCCGTATGCCAAAGCTGGAAGTGAAAATGACATGAGATCTCCTGCAATATAGTGCTGATGTAATTTTTCGTCGGCAAGGGCCCGTCGATACAAAGGCCCACGCTCCTCAGACCCGGAAAAGGCATCATCAGATCCACCTCTGACGCCCGGCCAGGAACATGTACGATACCAAGCAGCCCCTCGTCTGGCAAGGCAAGGGCCCTAGGAATACTCTTCACGGGAAGACCAATCGTTAGGTTGATCTAAGGGGCATCCAGAACATGAAATGATCCCACAAGTGTAATCCGCGACTATAATCGAATTTTAGGTTATCTCTCTACCCAAAATCTCCAATACACTATCGATATCATAGCCTATCACTACTTCCCCTTCTATCACGGTCGTTGGAGTCGACCGAGCCCCAAGAGAAACAAGCTCCTTAAACGCAGCGGGGTCCTCCTGAACATCTTTACTGGTAAACGCTAAGCCTCTTTTTGAAAGAACCTCTTTCAAATGTTCACATGGCGGTCAGTCAGGCCGAGAATAGACAACAATCGCTGGAGTCGGCATAAGCTCTCTTTTCGTTTCCAGTGTCCCTTTTTCACAGCGTGGCACTACTGACTGCTCGTCAGATTGGGTGTCGAGATACTCACCGGAGCCAATGCCGAAATTTCACCAGTATTGATCGGTAAGTTCGATGCCATCTTCAAGATACCAGAGGTTCTCACCGTAGTCCCGGGATACAAACAAATAGAGCTTCTTGGCCTGATCGGCCAGTTCGATTGGTATCTGCACAGACATCGTTATTTTTTGCCCCGGTCCGACGGATGTACCAAGTTGGTATCCTCTAACCTGAATAGAGTTGGTACCCCACCATCCTTGGGTATTGCCCTGTTCAAAACTAACTAGTGGGCTACTGCTCAATTGGCTGCCCAACGTTAACTCTATCTTCGCACTGGTCAAGTCAACGCCATTACTCCCTATCCCAAGTTGGTAACTGCTGCCAGGCTGGAAGTCGGAAAAACTAACTACGAGGAACAAGCTTTTCTCTTTGCTCCGAATAATAGGAGAAGACATGGCCACTCTTCCCTGCCCCAAAGCAACCGAGGCCAGGCTCCAGATCAGACACGCCGCCACAAGGTTTTTCATATGCTTCCCTCCAGTTCTTTTCCAACTATAGCTTTCTTGGCTACGGTGGGGCAATCAGGTTGCACACATATCTTATCTCAATCCAGTACTATAAGAGCTTGCAGTATCTTTAATTTTTTGATCTTTGGCCGTGTAGATCAGTGTATAAGTCCGGGCTTGCCTGGGAGAAAAAACAAATACTTAGAGAGACCCCGATGAGTACCCTTAAATACTTCGACTCTTCAGATACGCACCGAAAACTGCCCTATGCCTCTGTCATCAAAAGCCTGCATGAGGGATTAAAGGAACCGAACACCACACCTCCGAGAGACCATCACCCACTTTGGAACAGCAGCAATACCCTTCTCCTCATGCCCAGCTGGGACTCCCAGAGTTTGGGGGTAAAGTTGCTCTCGATTTATCCTGAGAATAGGTCCCTCAAACGACCTACAATCCAGGGCGTTTACGTTCTTTTCGATGGCACAGATGGCCGCCCCATCGCAGTTGCTGATGCCGCGGCACTAACTGTACGTCGAACATCTGCAGCATCGGCACTGGCGGCCACGTTCCTGGCAAGAAAGAATAGCCGAACTCTTCTCATGGTTGGAGCAGGAGCTCTAGCTCCACACTTGGTTAGGGCTCATGCGACTGTGATTCCTTTCAGCACTATACTGATATGGAATCGAACACCTTCCAAAGCCCATCAGATGGCCCAGGAACTCTCCGATGAGAGTTTCGCGGTTGAGGTGGTTTCCGATTTGCAAGTCGCCTGTCAGGAGGCAGACCTTATCAGCTGTGCCACTAGATCTACTACTCCCCTTATCCAGGGCCGCTGGATAAAGCCGGGAACCCACATCGACCTCGTGGGAGGTCATGCCCCTGAGATGAGAGAAGCCGATGAAAACCTCATATGTAAAGCCCGGGTATTCGTTGACAGCTTTGAAGCTGCTTCCCTGGAGGCTGGAGACCTGATCCAGCCCATACGCAATGGGGTCTTTACCTGGGATGAGGTTGAAGGAGATCTGTTCGATCTAGTACAACGCGAATCGCCAGCACGAAAGAGTTCGCATGAGATCACCCTTTTCAAATCCGTGGGGACAGCTATTGAGGATCTTATTGCTGGACGACTCTTGATCGGTGGCGATCCCCTGTAAAGTAGCACACACTTGGAAATTCACACCTGCCTCATTTCGACTCCGACCCTAGTAAAGACCGGGCCGGCCAACTGGACCAAGCCAACTGTTCTCGGCCAGAAGATCAGATGTTACAATTCTCCTCATCCATGCGTGCAGTAAGAGTTCCAAAATTCGGCGGGCCCGATGTACTTGAGATCGTAGACAACCTGCCTCGACCTGTTCCCGGGGCAGAGGATGTCCTGGTTCGAACACAAGTGGCCGGCGTTAACTACATCGATACCTACCATCGTACAGGTGCTTATCTCATGGACTGCCCATTCACTCTTGGGATCGAGGGGGGCGGTATAATTGAGCAAATAGGCCCTGACGTGACCGATATCTTGGTCGGCGATCGTGTCACTTATTGTGGCGTCCCCGGATCCTATGCTGAATGGATTGTTGTCCCGGCCCGGCAAGTCGTAGCTGTACCCCAAAATATGGACATACTTGTGGCTACTGCCGCTATGGTCCAGGGTCTTACCGCTCAGTATCTCTGCAGATCTTCCTATCAGTTGAATTGCAATAGTTCTGTTCTTATCCATGCCGGGGCTGGTGGCGTAGGAAGATTGGCTATTCAGATCGCGCACCTTCTTGGGGCTACCATATTTACCACGGCCTCCAATCCTACCAAAATGGAAATAGCCCGACAGGCTGGAGCACAGCACGTCATAAACTATACCGAACAAGACTTCGTCGACTACATCAATAGTCACACCAGCGGGAAAGGGGTAGATGTAGTCCTTGACTCAGTTGGCAAAACCACTTTCCACGATAGCTTGAAATGTCTGCGTCCCAGAGGATTGTTGTGCCTTTTCGGGCAATCGAGTGGAGCTGTTGGTCCAATCGACCCTCAAATCCTCAATGAGGCGGGTTCTGTTTTCCTTACTAGGCCTACACTAGCTGATTACGCTCTGACCCGAGAGGAACTTCTAGGAAGATGTGCAGAATTGCACGAATGGATAGACAGCGGTCAACTTTCAGTCCGAATCGATCGGACTCTATCCCTGTCACAAGCAGCGGAAGCACATCAAGCATTGGAGGCCCGCGAGACGATGGGTAAGGTTCTGCTGCTCACTGAATAGATAAAGCCTATGCGCCTTTCACAGCTGTCTTTAATGATGGCAGTCTTTCTCTCTGGAGTGGCGGTCTCACCCGCCCTGATTGGTCAGGAGAAAAACGGGAAACGCCTGGCTTTCACCTTCGAATACCTACCCTTCATGAAACCCATGGGCTATTGGAGACCCCGGGAAATCAGTAATCAAATACTGCGCACTCTTGAGAAAAACAAAATTAAAGCCGCAGGGTTTGTGATCCAACAAAAGGTAGAGGATGATCCATCCACCTACGTTATTCTTGACGACTGGGTATCTAGACATCACACTCTAGGAAACCAGACTTGGGGTAATGTCGACCTCAATTCTATTGAGGCTAAACACTTCATTGAACATATTGCGGATGGCCATAAGTATCTCCGAAATATAACTAGAGCCCACCCCCAAAACTATCGATTTCTGCGCTATCCAAATCTGCACCAAGGAGAAAAACTCAAGAAAAAGAAACGTGTTAAGCGGGCGATCGAACGCTCCCGCTATCAAGTAGCGCACGTCTCGGTGAAGACCGCCACAAACTTTTTCAACCGCCCGTTTGTCAATTCTCTCCAGGATCCCAGTAACAGCCTCGAGGCGCTCAAAAATCATTACTTGAAGCATGTACTGGATTCTCTGGATTATTCAGAATCTCAGAGCCAGATCATCTTTGGGGACAACATCCCTCATATCCTCCAGCTGCACGCAGGTGTCGCCATCTCAACAATGCTGGAGCCACTGATTGGAGTGCTGAAAGACCGAGGCTATACATTTATCAGCTTACAAGAAGCCCTTAATGACCCCGCTTACCAGGCCGAGGAAAACTATGTGGGGCCAATGGGTCTGACATTCGTTGACAGGGTGGCTGCTACCCGCGGAATTCCCTTCGAAGCTGAATCAGGAATCGATGCAAGGAAGATTGAGAAGGAACTTGAGGACCTGTTCCCATGAAAAACTCCGTTGATTGCCTTCTCAACCCTCTTAGGCGGGGGCTCTCTAATTCCTTCTCGTCGATACTAGATTAGCCAACTCCATACTAAGGTCAAAGCACCGGCAAGCAGACAATAGAAACTCATAGGCAGAATAGTCTTACGGATCAAACTACCCTCCCGTCCTACTAGGCCCACTGTTGCCGAAGCGGCAACTACGTTGTGAACAGTGATCATGTTGCCGGCTGCTCCACCCACTGCCTGTGCCGCCACTATCAGTAAGGGATAAACTTGGATCTTTTGTGCCGTCGAAAACTGAAATAGTGAGAACATTAGATTCGAAATGGTATTACTGCCCGCCACAAAAGCGCCCAGTGCCCCTATCCAGGGCGCTAGGAATGGCCATCCCAAGCCAACCATACTGGCGGCGGAATCAGCCAAATGTAGCGGCATACTCTCCATGCCCGAAGTGTTGTATTGGGCGCCTGAGAGAATAAACACTCGAGCCATAGGCACGGCAAACACCAGTGCGACTCCAGCACCCATGACCTGCCCCCCAGCCACCCTGCAAGAGGTGCCTATCTGGCGCCAGCCCATTCCATGTAATAAATATGTCAGCACACAGGTAACAATAAGAATAAACCCGGGGAGATAGAAGGGCTGGATGGTCTGGCCGATTCCAGTCTGCAGAATGTCAACAGGTCCGATAGTAATACCGGACAAAACTTTTTTGAGACCCAACATGGGCAATCTTGACATCATCAAAAGCAAAGCGATGATGGCATAAGGGAGCCATGCAACAGCCGTCGAAATGGGCCGCGAAAAAGAACTCTTCTGAGCAACTTCTGTCCCTTTCCAATCGGAATCCCAGCTAGACCGGGGAGGGAAATCCCAGACCTTTGATGGAATCAAGAATCCCCACCTTGCTGCAGGTACTACGATTGCTAAGCCGACGGCTGCACCGATTATTGACGGGAACTCGGGACCAAAAAATATAGCGCAAAGGAAATAGGGCAACGAAAAGCTGATTGCAGCGAAAAGAGCAAAAGGCCAAGCTTGAAGCCCTTCTCTGAAACTCTTATTAGTCCCAAAAAATCTAGTTAGCAAACCGCAAAGAAACAATGGCACTATCAATCCACATGTGGCATGCAACAAGGCCACCCGAAAAGTGACATCTTGAATCATTGCCTGTACCGTTAATTGATTCTGGGCGAGAAAATGTTCAACAATTTCTGAGTCGAGACCTCCTGCGACTCCGACAAGGATCGGAGTGCCCACAGCCCCAAATGAAACAGGGGTGCTCTGGATGACCAGACCAACCATCACTGCCGCTAGGGCTGGAAAGCCTAGAGCTACCATCAGTGGCGCTGCTACGGCAGCAGGGGTACCGAATCCAGAGGCCCCTTCGATAAAACTGCCAAAAAGCCAACCTACTATGATGGCTTGGACTCGGCGGTCTGGGCTAATAGTAGTAAGAGAGGTCCGGATTGCACTAATAGCACCACTTTGGGCTAGGGTTGCCAGAAGGAGTAGGGCCCCAAAAATAATATAGAGTAGAGAGCCCGCCAGTATCAGCCCTTGTAGAGATGCCGCGACCAACACTCGAGTTTCCACTCCCCAAACTAATGCTGCAATTCCCAGCGTAACAACATAGGCTACCGGCATAGCACGGCGTGCAGGCCAACGTAATACCACCAGCAAAAGCGCTACTACAAGAATAGGAGTAATGGCCAAAAAACTAGAAACCATCAAGATCAACTCCACTCGTAGTCATCCATGCTTCTTCAAGCACGGTCGCTTTCAAAGGGTCAACACTTATCCATCTCCACACATCCCCCGCTGCGGAGAGCCACAGGGACAGGGCCCAGGGTCAATCGTTGCCGACTCTAGGGACCGACTAGAAACAGCAAATGCTGAGATTAATCTTTGCGTTTGCGCACTGCCACAAGCAGCACACCGAACCGATTTCGCTTCCCTGTTCAGAATCCTCTCAAAGCGCAAATCGCATTCCGTGCATTTGTATTCAAATATTGGCATTAGACTATTCTAGCAACCTGCGTTCCCATACCCCACTATACAAGACCATCAAAGTTCTCAGCAGCCTGCTACTGGCGATCTATAGCTTCTACGGTTCAAAAGAGCACCTCTTCCAGGAACCAACATACATAGGAGCAGTCCCATCCGCTACTATTGACCGATGCTCCGGTCCTCGAGGTTCCTTAGTATTTTGCTCTTACTTCCGACTTTTTCTTGCCAAGGAGACTACCCAAAAGAAATCCGCGGGCTCTGGGTAGTTCGTCACACCCTGAAAAGTGAAAAGCGTATTAAGGAAATGGTCGACGATGCCAATCGATCTGGATTCAATACCCTTCTTGTACAGATACGGGGCCGAGGAGATGCGTTCTACGAATCACAACTGGTACCACAGGCAGAGGGTCTTAGCGAACAACCTGAATCCTTTGATCCTCTAAGTGTAGTAATCGCTGAGGCAAGGAAAAAGGGTATGCAGATACACGCCTGGTTTAACGTCTGCCTAGTAGGCAATCTTTCTAAAGTTCCGACATCCAGCCAACATGTAGCACTACGGCACCCAGAGTGGTTACTGCGACCCGAGAGTTTGTACCGTTCTTTTGAAAACCCCTCCATACCGGCTAAAAAACAGGTATCCATACTCCAGGCAGAACTCCGGAAAACTAAAGGTCAGGGTCTTTTCCTAGACCCCACTAATTCAGGTGCAAGAGCACACCTGGTCAACGTAGTAAAGGAACTGCTTAATAAATATCAGGTTGATGGACTACACCTCGATTACATCCGCTACCCCGATACAAAGGCAACCTTTACCCCTGAAGCTATTGCAATTTTCAAGAAATCTCTACCTGCGACGCTCCGCGAAAAGTTTCGGCAGGTATCTGACCCCCTCATTGTCACTAAACAGCATCCGGATCTATGGGCAGCCTTCCGTCGGGATAGTGTTACGGAGCTGACTCGCCAAATCTCATTTGCCGCCAAGCAAACACGGCCAAAAATTCTAGTCTCGGCAGCAGTTATCGCCAACCGGGAAGAAGCGATGACACTCCGTGGCCAAAATTGGTTCGATTGGCTAGAGCAAGGCATCGTGGATCTTGTATGCCCAATGGCTTACCGGACGGATAACAATCAGTTCCAAAAAGAGATCGAGGAGGCCCGAAGATCCAAATTTGGGCACCAAATCTGGGCCGGAATAGGCTCTTACAAGCTAGACCCGGAAGGAGTTCTTGCTCAAATTAGGCTCACCCGGGCACTAGGAGTGGGTGGTTTTGTCATCTTCTCGTACACATCCATAGCAGAGGAGGACTCCGCCAGAGAACAATTTTTAACCCCTATCGGGAATTTTCTCAATACTCCTTAACCTGAGAGGGGGACACAGTTCTGTTATGGGTAGTGGCGTAGATCGGACCCCAGATAAACTTGCCTCGGCCGAGCGATTCGGCTTTCCGGGTCGGTTATAAATTCCTCCCATTGGGACACCCAGCCGCTAGTCCGAGCTAGAGCGAACAGTGCCGTAAACATCCAGTTTGGGAATCCTATGGCACGATAGGTTATTCCTGAATAGAAATCGACATTGGGATAGAGCCCCCGTTTCAAAAAATAGTCATCCTTCAGAGCTATCACTTCGAGTTCCTGGGCAAGATCCAGTAACGGAGAAGGCTCGGCTACCTTGAAGACACTATCAGCCAACCTCTTAATAATCTTAGCCCGCGGATCATAGTTTTTATAAATTCGATGGCCAAAGCCCATAAGCCGGACTTCACCTTTCTTGACCCTTGCCATGTGTTCGCCAACTCGATCGACGGAACTTATGGACTCCAACATCTTCAGAACGGCTTCGTTCGCCCCTCCGTGCAGGGTTCCAGCTAGAGCGCCCATTGCTGATGCCGTCGCCATGTAGGGATCGGCTAAACTACTACCCACACTTCGCATTGCATTGGCACTACAATTCTGCTCATGGTCGGCATGCAGTGTAAACAAGACATCCAAAGCTTCGGAAAATACAGAGTCGGTCTCTCCAAAGACCAGACGGATAAAATCATCGACGAAGGGTTTGTCTGGATCAGGATCCAGGAACGAGAGGCCCATCTTGTGGCGGTAGACAAAAGCAATAAGGGTTGGGACAGAACCCATCAGACGCGTGAGGTGGGTGCGTCGATTTTCTGGATCAGTCACGTCCACCGCTTCAGAATAGACTCCAGAAAGGGCAGCCACTGCACTCATCAACATTCCCATTGCACTAGACTCAGGCGGGAAGGTTTGTATCAACTCCCTAATCTTTGGAGGGGGATCAGCATGGGATCGAATCGCCCGTGTCCACTCATCTAACTGGCCTTTATCGGGAAGTTCTCCATGAAAAATCAAATATGAAACTTCAAGGAAAGAAACTGATTCGGCCAACTCATCTATCGGATAACCTCGATAGCGGAGTATCCCTTTCTCTCCGTCTATGAAGGTGATCCGACTC
>Ga0114996_10003909_pt1 | contig 18191 bp, 17 predicted proteins | sample ArcticOcean_MG_C_4_FD_87039 | JGI IMG/M metagenome (GOLD analysis project Ga0114996, IMG submission 87039) | Marine microbial communities from western Arctic Ocean - ArcticOcean_MG_CB4_134 | ecosystem: Environmental > Aquatic > Marine > Oceanic | place: Arctic Ocean: Canada Basin | collected...
AGGCCTAGAGGAAGGTGATCCGCACGCAGCGCCCTGGGCCGAGTACGCGAACGCAAGACTTGCTGACATTGATGCACAGATCGACGACCTCCAGCGGGTGCAGGGCCGACTTCGTGAAGCCATCAGGTGTTCGTGTACTGATCCTGAGGCCTGTGTCCAAACCGGCGGCCGTTGACAGACATCACTCAGTCGGTTCGATGAACCAGGCGCCGCCGACATCACTCCTTTCGCGGCTGAAGATGGCTCCTGCTCCGAGCCCGCCCAGGAGCAGTGCCAGTGGTATCCGCAATATCGGAATCTGGATAAGCAGCATGAAAGCGATACTGGTTGCGGCGTATCCCGCGTAGTAGCTCAGCTTTCCTCGGGACAACCATTTACCCAAACCGGCCAGAACCGGTACAAACCCAACGAACGCTGCCGCTCCAATCACGGTGAGGGAGATGAACGTGATGACGACAGCCGCCAGCTGCACTACTGGCTTGCTGTCACCTCGAAGCCCGCTCGCCACCATGAAAAGAGTTCCAGCGAACAGCCAAGGTATCAGCCAAAGAACCCACCCTCTCATCAGGGTGCCAAGCGGCGCCGACGACACTTCCTTGGTCGCCTTCATCAGCCACTGAGGACTCACCCAGTTTACGAGCGGGCCTAACAGCAGCATGACCAGAGTCCAGATGACCCAAGCAAGAACAAGGGCCGCCTGCACCTGCAACGGCTTCCCCGTTGAACCGACCTGCCGACTACTCCCTTGGATGAAGACGCTGTCGACCACCGTCAACTCTCTAGTCACCACCACGTCACCGTCGATCTGGGCGTTACCTAGGAGGTCGACATCAGCACCATGGGTATGCACTGAGCCGTTCACCGTACCGCTTATTGCAAGCTCGGAACCCAAGACATCAAGGCTTCCGTTAACGGTGCCGCCGACAGTCGTGCGACGCGAAAAGACCTGCACATCACCAGAGACACTCCCGTCGACCACCACTGTGCCAGCAGCGATGAGCAGATCCCCGCCGATCTCACCCGATTTGACGACCTGAAGCCTGCCGGCAAGACCGCGAACATCACCAGTCACGCTGCCAGCAATGTTGACGCTGCCGCCGGCCACCAACACGTCGCCCTCCACCCTGCCGTTGATTACGACGTCGCCGAAGCTACCGACAATGAGGTCCCCTTTCACGACGCCGTCAATCCGGGCATCGTTGCTCAGGACGTGCAGGTTGTGCTCCATCGTCTGCCCATCCTGCAGGATGTAGGTGACGTCTCCAACGAGTTCTCCCGCGATAGCAGGCGCGCCGCTCAGTATCGTGAGAAGGAGGCCCAGTAGCGCCACGTCACGCCACTTCTGGAGCGCTCTCCTCGTCATTACAGTTTCAGGGCTTCGATGATGAAATCGATGGTGGGCCCCGGGTAGGTTCCTAAGAAGATCGTCATGACGACACCTGCGAGCACCACAACCTTCTGGTTGAGCGCCATGCTGACCGTTGCGTCACCCTCTTCAAAATACATCGCGACAATTAGGCGCAGGTAGAAGAAGAAAGCAGCCACCGACATCACCAATGAAATGACCACCACGAAGTGGAAACCTGCCACCCACGCAGTAGAAAATACTGCGAACTTGCCGACGAACCCCGATGTCAGCGGCATGCCCGACATCGAGAGCATGAAGATGGAGATACTTCCAGCCAGAACCGGTGAGGATCTCCCCAAACCACGGAACTGTTCGATTGAGGCGCGCCCGTCACCCGAAACTACAGCCAAGAGACCGAAAGTCAACACAAGCGTTACTGAGTAGGTTCCCAAGTAGAACATCGTTCCTGGGAAGCCCGAGTTGCCTGTTGTAACGTCGATGAACCCGACCGAGACTCCGATAAGCATGAAACCAGCGTGTGCTATCCCTGAGTAGGCGAGCATTCGCCTCACGTCGTCCTGTCGGATCGCGTACAACGTGCCCAAGATCACCGAAACGGTAGCGACCGCAACGAGCGGTGTTTGCACCTTCCCAAATACGGGGAAGAGCGGGAACTGGACCATGCGAAGGATCGCCGCGAAGCCCGCCACCTTGGCAGCTGCCGCGATGAATCCCACCATACGTCCAGGAGCTCCTTGGTACACATCTGGAGCCCAGAAGTGAAATGGCGCCGCTGTGACTTTGAATAACAAACCCACCAGGAGCAGCGCTATTCCGACTACCGCGACAAGGGGCACCCCTGTCGCATGGCCTGCAAAGGGTCCGCTTAGGATCAGCCCGGGTGCCTCAAGCGCTGTATTGAACGAGTTGAAGACCCCGCCATAGCTGAGGTCTCCAGTTCCGGTGTAGATGAGGGCAATCCCGTACAAAAGGATCGCCGACGCCATGGAACCCATCAAGAAGTACTTCATGGCGGCTTCGTCGGAGTCCTTTGAGGGACTGCCAAGTGCAGTCAGGATGTACAGGCTGATGGAGCCCACCTCGAGACCGAGGAAGAGCATCATGAAATGCCCAGCGGAGACCATGAACATGAAGCCTGCTGTCGCAAGCATCATGAGCGCCACAATTTCTGGAGCCTTCGTCTGGTGATCCTCCACAAACTCCCAGCTCATTACGAAGGCGAGAATCGCGACCACGTAAAGCAGACCGACCCATAGGATCGACGTCGAGTCCAAGGTAACCATGCCACCGTATCCAGCACTTGTTACCGCATCAGGCAGGACGAGCGCTTGTTTGGTCAGGGCAGCAGCCGTCATCGCCAAGGTGAAGGCAGTCAGCGCTTTGAGCGTCCAGGGGCGGACATCCTTCGACGTGCCGATTAGGAGGACCAGCACCGCTCCAAGCGTGAGGGCTGCTTCTGGTGCCACCGTTAGGAGGTTGAAGAGTTGGGTCGTCATTCGCTCACTCCAGAGGTGGAAGAGACCACGTACTCGACAATCGCATCCGTCGACGGCTCAATCTTGTCCAACAAGATCCGCGGGAACAACCCGAGCACCAACACCAGCACAATGAGAGGTACGAACAGAAGCTTCTCCCCCGCACTGAGGTCTCGAACGGCCCTATTCTCCTCGACGGTTGGCTCTCCGGTGAAGACCCGTTGGTAGGCCCACAGCAGATAGACCGCCGCCAGGATGACACCGGTTGCACCTATGACGGCGGCCCACGGCAGCGTGCCGAACGAGCCGATCAGAATGAGGAACTCACCTGGGAATCCCGCAAGTCCCGGGAGCCCAACCGACGCAAAGCTGAGGAAGAGGAAGACACCAGCCAAGATGGGAGCCGGTTTGGCAAGTCCCCCAAAATCAGCGATCTTCTTGGTATGACGTCGTTCGTACAGCAGGCCCACAAGCATGAAGAGTCCGCCCGTGATCAGCCCGTGATTAACTCCCTGCAGAACCGCACCGGCGGCACCAGACCTGGTCATCGAGAAGATACCCAGCACGATGAATCCGAGGTGGCTGACAGAGGAGTAAGCGACCAGTTTCTTGATGTCCGGCTGCACAATCGCCACTGCAGCGCCGTACACAATCCCTATCACAGCGAGCACAGCAACGATTCCCATGTAGTCGACGGAAGCCTGAGGGAAGAGCACCAGGTTGTACCGAATGAGTCCGTAGGTTCCCAACTTCAGCATTACCCCTGCGAGCAGTACCGACCCTGCTGTCGGTGCTTGTACGTGAGCATCCGGCAGCCACGTATGGAAGGGGAAGAGCGGGACCTTGATCGCGAAGGCCAAAGCAAACGCCCAGAAGAGCCACGCCTCGGCCCCAGCGCTCAACTCAACACTGTTGAAGATGTCGGAATATTCGAAGCTCCAAAACCCCGTCGTTGCTAGGTGTTGGGCGCCCAAGTACAGAATGCCCGAGAGCATGAAGGCTGACCCAAATGCGGTGAACAGGAAGAACTTTATCGCTGCGTAGATCCGATTCTCCGAACCCCAGATTCCGATGATGAAGTACATAGGAATCAACACCGCTTCAAAGAACACAAAGAACAAGATCAGGTTGAACGCCAAGAAGACGCCGAACATACCGGCCTCAAGGAAGAGAATCATCGCAACTAAAAGCTTGGGATTGTCAGACACTCGACTTGAGATACCGATGCTCAGCGGCACCAGAACCGCCGTCAATAGAACAAGTGGCAGCGAGACACCATCAACCGCAAGATGCCACCAAACACCAAGCTGTGGGATCAATACCTTGCCTTCACTGAACTGCGCCGGACCGATGTTCTCGAACGCGGTGAACAGCCAGGCAACGAGGCCTGCAGGCACGGCCGACAAGGCCATCCCAACAGGGACGACCAGGTTCGGTCGATTCTTAGGGAGGAAGCCCACTATCACGGCCGCCACGAGCGGGGCGGCTATCAGTACTGAGAGGATTGGAAAGTCCATCAGCTACCTCCCCCTACTCATAAGAATCCACACGACCAGACCGATCGTCCCCGAAAGGATCCCGACTCCGTAGCTTCGGACGAATCCTGTCTGAACCAATTGAAGCTTCGCTCCCGTCCAGCCAACAACGCTGGCCACTCCGTTGACAGCGCCGTCGATGACCTTGTTATCGAACCCAGCGGCGCCTTCAGCGAGCGTCCCGAGCGGCTTCACGACAAATCGCTCGTAACCAGAGTTGATGTTCCAACCGTTTTCGAAGAAGTTCATGCGCAATGCGTAGCGCTCGAGGAGATGTGCCCGTGCTTCAGCGCTGCCTCGGTAGAAGAGCCACCCCGCAGCCACACCGGCCACCGCGACCACGATAGAGATTGCGAGCAGGAGGTACTCAAGGGTTCCATCTGGGGCATGTTGTTCGTGGACTGCAGCAAACACTGGATGCAGGAAGTTGCTGAAGCCAGTGAAGAACGGAGTATTCATGAGGCCACCCACAGCAGCCAGCACAGCCAGTATCACAAGCGGCACGGACATGGACTGTGGTGACTCATGGGGTTCGATTCCTTCATCCCAGTTCGGTTCTCCTAGGAATACCATGAAGAACCACCTCGTCATGTAGAACGCTGTGAGCAACGCGGTTACCAGACCAAGGGCCCAAATGGCTTGATAGACGCCCCCTCTTGCGAACGCCGCAGCGAGGATTTCGTCCTTCGACCAGAACCCCGCCAGAGGAGGAATCCCAGCGATAGCAAGGGTTGCCACAGCCATCGTCCAGCCGGTGACTTTCATCTTCTTGAACAGCCCACCCATCTTGCGCATGTCCTGTTCGCCACCCATGGAGTGAATCACGCTTCCAGCACCCAAAAAGAGCAACGCTTTAAAGAACGCGTGTGTGACCAGATGGAAGATGCCGGCGGAATACGCGGCTGAACCCACGCCGATGAACATGTATCCAAGTTGAGAGATGGTGGAGTAGGCCAATACCTTCTTGATGTCGTTTTGGACCACGGCGATCGTCGCCGCAATAAACGCCGTCACAACTCCCACCAACGCGACAGTGGTGAGCGCCGTGGTGCTGAGGTCAAAGATCGGCGCAGTCCGGGCCACCATGTAGACGCCGGCAGTCACCATCGTGGCAGCGTGGATCAGAGCTGATGCCGGGGTGGGTCCGGCCATGGCGTCTGGGAGCCAGACGAAGAGGGGCATCTGTGCCGACTTGCCGGTGGCACCCAGCAGCAACAGGAGCCCAATAGCTGTGGCGGTTCCACCCGCGATCTGAGCTGCGGGGTTATTCAGGACAACTCCGAAGTCGAAGGTCCCAAAGTGCTTGAAGATGAGCATGAGCGCGATCAGGAAGCCGAAGTCGCCGACCCGGTTGAGCACGAACGCCTTCTTCGCAGCTGCGGGTGGGAGATCGTGAGTGAACCAAAAGCCGATGAGGAGGTAGGACGAAAGACCGACGAGCTCCCATCCCAGGAACACCATGGCGAAGTTGCCAGCCAGCACCAAGATCAGCATTGAAGCGGCGAAGAAGTTGAGGTAAGTGAAGTACCGGCTGAAGCGTTCATCTCCGTGCATATACCCAATCGAGTACACATGAATCAGCGAACCGACACCTGTTACCAGGAGCGCCATGGCGATGCTCAGCGGATCCCACTGAATCGTGAAGCTTGCACCCAAGCTAGGCATCCAATCCCAAAGGTGGATGATCTCAGCCTCGCCTATGTCTCCTTTGAACACTGGAATCGCTGCCGCCACTGCAACACCGAAGGCACCTATCGACATCACAGAAGCGATGTAGCCTGCGAGGGGCTCCTTGAGCCGGGACCCAACTAGGTGCAATACGACCGCTCCAAGGAGCGGCAGAGCGATGATGAGCCAGACGTAATCAGTCATGCCTAACCCTTCAACTCTGAGAGATCGTCGACATTGGCAGAACGGCGACGGCGGAAGACCGAGACAACAATCGCAAGGCCAACAACCACTTCTGCGGCCGCCACCACCAAGACGAAGAAGACAGCCAGTTGACCCTCAGGATTGGCGTACCCAATTCCCCCAGCAACAAAGGTGAGGTTGACGGCGTTGAGCATCAACTCGATGGACATGAACATGATGAGCGCGTTGCGACGCGTCATGACGCCTGCCATCCCGATAACAAAGAGCAGCGCAGCGAGGGTGAGATACCAGGACGGATCAACCATTGTCAGATCCTCTCCTCTTGGGCCGTCCCATGGCGAGAGCGACCGCGCCAACGGCAGCAACAATCAGCAGTATTGAGGTGACCTCGAAGGGAAGCAGCCATCCTGACGGCTCGAACGAGTCGAGGTTTCCGGGGACTCTTTGGGTACCGAACAGGACACGCCCAATCGACTCCACTGTGCCCGCTTCGCCGAGAAGTTCGGCCGAAGGAAGCGGCGCCTCGACGGTGACTCCTGGCGTCCAATCGAACAGTTTACTGGTAGCCAGGAGCAGTCCCACGCCGACGGAGCCCCCAATAACCGCCAATGCTCCAATACGTTGGAACCGCAACGACTCCTTGGTATCGAGGGTTTCGTCGATCCCTACGTACATGATCACGAACAGGAACATGGTCATGATGGCCCCGGCGTAGACCACAATCTGAACCCCCGCTACGAAATGGGCGAGCAGAGTAACGTACAACATTCCGAGTGAGAACAGCGTTCCCAGCATGCCCAGGGCCGAGTAGACGGGGTGGCGGGAAAGGATGAGTGTCAGGGCTCCGGCGACAGCGCCGGCGGCACCCATCGCGAACAGCAACTCCTGCATCAGGAGTCCCCTTCCGGTTCTTCGCTGATGGACTGACCCTTTTCTCCCTTATGGAGACCGTGGCCCGCGGTACCAGTCCAAGCTGGCACACCTTCATAGGCAGCCCTCCCTTGCGGCGAGGTGGCTCGCATCCATCCACCTGACTCTTCCAACTCCCCCATATCTGCAAGGGCGTCTTCGGGGTTCTGATGGTTAGGCGTTCCGTCTCGATCAACCAGCAACTCTGCCTTGGTGAAGATGGCATCTTCTCGGTTAGTCACTGACATCTCGAACAACTTGGTGGTGGTGATTGCTTCGGTAGGGCACGCCTCGACGCAGAGAGCGCAGAAGATGCACCGCAGCATGTTGATCTCATAGACGAACCCGAACCGCTCGCCTGGACTCACCGGATCATCCACTGGATTGTCCTGGCCTCGCACATAGATGCAGTCAGCTGGGCATACGCCTGCGCAGAGTTCGCAGCCAATGCATTTCTCCATACCGTCTTCGTACCGGTTGAGCACGTGACGACCGTGGAAGCGGGCCGGTTTGTCGCGCATCTCCTTGGGATACATGTTGGTCACACGCTCTTTCGGCATGTGTCCAAGCGTCACCTTGAGGCCCTTCCAGAAGTTCCCGATCACTGTGAATACGTCGTCAGCCATCACATATCTCCTAAAACGGCGATCCGAATTGGCGGAACGACACCACAAGGGTGGAAATGATAAGCCAGCCAACGGCCCCGGGAATCAAGCGTTTCCAGCCAAGATCCATGAGCTGGTCATATCGCATGCGAGGAAACGACGCTCTCACCCACACGAAGAGGAACAGTACGGCGGCGACTTTTAGCATGAAGTAGATAAACGAAAGTCCGACCCCCAGCCAACCGTGCATCGAGTCAAGGAACGGACCGCTCCAGCCCCCGAGAAACAGGGTTACGGCGATGGCAGACATCGTGAACATATTGAGGTACTCGGCTAGGAAGAACATCGCGAACCGCATGCCTGAGTACTCCGTGTGGAAACCGGCGACAATCTCCTGCTCAGCTTCCACGAGGTCGAACGGCGCTCGATTAGTTTCGGCGAAGATCGCGATCATGAAGATCACGAAAGCAGGGAACATCGGGATAACGTTCCAATAGGACACACTCTGTTGCGAGACAATCTTCGACAAGGAGAGGGCTCCGAGTCCCGACCCGTCTGATCCCGCAGCAGTCCACAGCACCACGGACACCATGGACAGGCCAATGGCTGCCTCATACGAGATCGCCTGGGCGGCACCACGCACACCACCGATCAACGGATATTTAGAACCGGAGGACCAACCAGCAAGGACAACGGCGTAGACGCCGATTGAGCTCATAGCCAGAATGAACAGAAGCCCGACATTGAGATCGAGCGCCGCGAAGTTGATCGTGGTGATGGTGGTGCCCACCCGGGTAACTATTGGCTTTGCCCACGGCACAACCAGCAAGAGGAGCAGCGCCGGGACAGCCGCTAAGAACGGTGCCAGTTCAAAGACGGGACGATTGACATTGGTCGGATTGATCTGTTCCTTGAAGAACAGCTTCAGCCCGTCGGCGACGGTCTGGAACATGCCCCACGGTCCAGCCCGATCAGGGCCGACCCTCTGTTGAAAGTCTGCCAGCACTTTGCGTTCGCCCCACACGAGGAAGACCAGCACGGTCAGCCCCAGAGTGAAGGCTCCCAGCACTTTGAGAATCGCGATGAGCCACATCATCCGGCGTCAACCTCGGCCACAGCAGACACCGAGGTGGAGACTCCTACACGGGGTCCGCTCGGCTGGTTGAAGGGAACGAAGATGGTGCCTACCGGAACGGACGCGTCCCGCTTCAGTGCAACAGTTGTTCCTTCAATCTCAACATGACCGTTGGCGCCGATGCTCTTTGCATCAGCGGGGTTGAGCGCGACAAACGGTTCAGCGGCAAGACCGGCAAGAGATGGTCCGGCTTGGGCCAAGGTGCCTGCGTCGTACAACTTGCGAGCCGAGTGCACGATGAAGTCACCCTTAACGGCGGTGTCTGAATCGGTGATCACGGGTACGTACTGCAGGGGCTGTTGTGCGTCTCCACGAGGGGCGATAACTCCCAACCGTTCTTTCCAGTCCAACAAGAACCAGGTAATGCCCTGGTACGCCGGAGCTGTGTTTGCGATCTCGGTAGATACCGCTTCAGCGGAGCCGAAGCCCAAGGGCGCCCTCATTCGGGTGGAGAGGTCATCGAGAATGGACCAGTCTGCCCGCGCCTGTCCAGGACCCGTGACGGCCCGATTCGCCTTCATTACTCGACCTTCAAGGTTGGTGACTGTACCTTCCTTTTCGGCGAATCCGAGTGCTGGAAGGACGACATCAGCGTGAGCGTTGGAGGCGTTCATGAAACAATCGATGGAAACCAGGAAGTCGAGATTTGCGAGGGCAGAGTCAGCCCCTGCTCCATCTGGTGTGTCGGCGACGGGATCGGCACCCACCAAGAGCATCACTTTGAGCTCACCCTCAGCTGCCGCCTTAAGCATGCCAGCAGTGTCGAGGCCGCGGTCGGTTGGAATCTCGCCCCAAGCGTCAGCCAATAGGTGAGCGTCGTCCAGGGTGACGCGACCAGGCAGCAGCGCTGGGGCGAGTCCCATATCCAAGGCGCCAAACGTATTCGATCGGCGAGCGAGCGGAAGTACTGAGGCGCCATCAAGATCTCGAACGAACGCCGCAACTGACTCGGCCAAGAAAGGAGATTCTCCAGTTCCTGCCTTGCCCACTAACGCCACCACAGGACCGTCGTCGAGGAGCACTCTTGCAGCGGCGAACTGTTCGGTGCCGGACATGAGGTCGGCCAACGTCTTATCGCCGCTTCCTGGCGGGTACGTGAATGAGTGAGTTGCTACGTCGTCAAGGCCTGTGCCCATTGGATTAACGACGATGAGCTTGGCCCCAAGGGCCGTAGCGGCACGATAGACCCGCAAGTACAGGGTGGAATGTTCTTCCTTGAGGTCCGCAGCCCATACAAGAATTGTCTTAGCTGACTCAAGGTCAGCGATCTGACCCTTGCCAGCAAAACCAGCAAGGAACTCAGCGTTGAGTGTGTCATCAAGACGCGCATCGACATTGTTCGATCCCAGAACAGTCCTCATGAACTTGGAAAGTGCGTAGGCGTCCTCGTTGGTGCCGCGTGCTCCTCCAACGGCTCCAATCGACGAACCGCCCCTCATATCTCGATTGCTGATGAGTTGATCGGCGATGAAGCCAAGGGCTTCGCCCCACGAACTCTCATGGAAGGCCCCGTCGGCACCCTTCACCATTGGCATTTTCAACCGATCCCCCGATCCAACCCATTCGAACCCGTACCGGCATTTATCGTTGAGCCAACCGTGGTTGGTGGCTTCATTGTCGAGGCCGTCCACCCGCAGAATCTTGTTGTGGCTGGACTGCACGGTGACTGACTCCCCGACTGTGCAATGTCCGCAAACGGAAGTCACTTCGTCAAGGTCCCACGACCGCGCTTTGAATCGATACGCGGTGGATGTCAGTGCGCCAACAGGGCAGATCTGCACCACGTTGCCCGAGTAGTAGGAGGCAAACGTATTATCGGCGAAGGTGTTTACTTGCGTGTCGTTGCCTCGGTCGATGAACTCGAGAAGCGGATCGCCAGAGATCTCTTCTCCGAATCGGACGCATCGGGAGCACAGGATGCAGCGCTCGCGATCGAGCAAGACCAACTCGCTGATAGGAATAGGCTTTTCGAAGTGACGCTTCTGCTCGACAAAACGCGATTCGCCGGGACCGTGTGACAGAACCTGGTCTTGGAGCGGACATTCACCAGCTTTGTCACAAATGGGGCAATCGAGGGGGTGGTTGATGAGCGTGAACTCCATCACTGCTTCCACGGCTTTCTTCACAGTAGGTGAGTTGGTGTGGACCACCATGCCGTCGCTGACGGGCATGGTGCAGGAAGGAACCAACATGGTTCCCCTTGGTCCTTCGACCTCAACCAGGCAGGTCCGGCACTGGCCAACAGGCTCCATCCGATCGTGATGGCAGAAGTGTGGGATAAAGGTCCCGGCCTCGGCTGCTGCGGTTATCAACTGCTGGCCCGCGGCTACCTGGCTATCCACCCCGTTGACGTTGATGGTGATCATCTCAGTCATGAGCCGTTCCGCCCAATGCTCACTGGCACCTGCTGTCCTCGAGCGATGTGTGTCTCAACCTCAGATTTGAAGTATTTGAGGAGCGAAAGAATCGGCGAAACCGCAGAAGGGCCGAGGGGGCAGATAGTCGTCATCTTGGGAGGCCACGCCAACCCAATCGAGATACCGTCTGACACGTCGTGAAGCAACCCGAGGTCCGCTTCTCGGCCGGTGCCGTCGAGTATCCGTTGCAGGATCATCTCGAGCCACGTTGTTCCTTCCCGACACGGTGTGCATTGGCCACAGGACTCCTCTGAGTAAAAGCTGACCAGGCGCTCGGCTGCGGCCACCATGTCAGCGTCCTCGTCCATCACGATGATGGCACCGGATCCCAGCATGGAACCGGCTTGGTCGGTCGCCTTCCTAAGGATCGGAAGATCGAGATGCTCCTCAGGGACGAGCCACGGAGCGGAGGCTCCACCGGGAATCCAGGCCTTGAGTTCTTTGTCGTCTCGGATGCCGCCAGCTACTTCAAAGATGAGCTCTCGCCAAGTGAGGGTCCGCGTCAGTTCGTAGTTCCCCGGCTTCTTGACGTGGCCTGAGATGGACATCATGAAGGTGCCGGTGTCTTCTTCGCCGCCAAGTGCCCGGTACCAGTCCGAACCGTGGGCAAGGATGTGGGGCACATTGGCCACGGTCTCGATGTTGTTCACGATGGTGGGCGCCATGTACAAGCCCTTGGCAGCGGGGAAGTACGGGGGCTTGAGCCGCGGCTCGCCACGCTTGCCTTCGAGTGAGTTCAGTAGAGCGGTTTCCTCGCCGCACACGTACGCCCCGGCTCCCAAATGAACCGTGAGTTCGAGATCGAAATCAGTCCCAAAGATACGCTTACCGAGGAACCCCTTGGTATATGCCTCGACGACAGCTGCCTGCACCCTGCGTGCCGATTTCGGGTACTCCCCGCGAATGTAGATGAACGCGTGGTGCGCCTCATTGGCTATCGCGGTGATGATGGTGCCTTCGATGACCGCGTGAGGATCACGTTCCATGATTTGGCGGTCCTTGAAGGTGCCGGGTTCCGATTCATCACCGTTGACAACAACGTAGGTGGGCCGTGATGGGGCGAGGAACGACCACTTCAGCCCAGCGGAGAAGCCGGCTCCCCCACGACCAATGAGGCCTGAAGCTTTTACCAGCTCGACCAGCTCATCTCGGGTCATCCCCGTGGCCTTACGGGCCGCCTCGTATCCGTTGGATTCTACGTATCGTTCCAGCGTGTGGGAGTCAGATGGGTGCTCGTTCATGAACTTGGTGATGACTAGGGGATGGCTCACTCGGCGTCCCTCCCCGGTTCAAGGGCGTCTGTGTTGTGCGCTGCGGTACCGAATACGGGGAACGCTGGGTAGGGACCCACGGCACCATTCTCTTCTTTGATCGCCCAATCAAAGGACGTCTTTCCACCGAAGAGTACCTGCATCTCGTCGGTGTTCACGGCAGCAGGCTTTGCATCTCGTAGCCAGTTGATCAGCTCTCCGGCCTTTGCCGGGGTCACTCCCTCTACCAGCTCATAGTTCACAAGCAAGGCTGGAGCTCCACCGCAAGCGCCGATGCACTCAGCGTGCTCCACGGCGACCTCACCATCAGACTCCCCTGCCGGTACACCTGACTCAGACTCCACAGTCGCCAGAACCTCATCTGCACCAAGCAGATAGCAAGAGATGGACGAGCAGACAGAGACGAGGTACTTACCCGTCTCTTCGGTCTTGTACATGTTGTAGAACGTGGCAGCTGACTTCACCTGGGCGGGGGTGAGATCCAGCAAGCCGGCAATAAACTCCATACCCTCGTCAGTGAGATGCCCGTCCACCTGCATCGACATGTACAGCAGCGGCATGACAGCCGACCGCTTCTCGGGATAGCGTGCGATCACGTCCTGAGCGCGTTTGAGTGTTGCTTCGGGCCAACTCATCGGTCCACGTCCCCAAGCACAGGATCGATCGACGACAAGGCTGCGATTGCGTCCGCGATGGGGGCATCGGCCATCATGATCGGCAGGGACTGCAGGTTTGCGAAGGAAGGAGCGCGAGTATGCATACGTAGCGGCTGGCTGCTGCCGTCCGACACGATGTAGCAGCCCAACTCACCGCGAGGAGATTCAATGGCGACGTACGCCTCACCTTCGGGAACCTTGAATCCTTCGGTGTGAAGCTTGAAATGGTGGATGACCGCTTCCATTGATTCGTTTATGCGCTTGCGAGGCGGAGGAGTGATCTTGGCATCGTCAGTCTTGTAATCGCCCAGCGGCATGGTGTCTGCCACCTGCTTGATAATCCTCAGCGACTGCTTGATTTCTTCGACGCGTACTCGGTAGCGGTCGTAGGCATCGCCGTACTGGCCAGTGATAACGTCGAATTCGTACTGGTCGATACCTGAGTACGGCGCCATCTTGCGAAGATCGTGAGGGACTCCCGTCGACCGAAGAACGGGACCAGTGAGCGAGTGAGCAAGCGCTTCCTCGGGAGTGATAACTCCGACCCCTTGGGTGCGGCCCTTCCAGATGTGATTGTGCTCGAGTAGATCATCGAAATCCTTGAGAGCTGGCGGCATACGTTCAAGAATCGCTTCCAGTTCATCCTCCCATCCGTCGTGCAAGTCAGCAGCGACACCACCCGGGCGGATGTAGTTGTGGTTCATACGGAGACCGCTGACGGACTCAAAGAAGTCGAGGAAGTACTCTCGCTCACGAAGCCCGTAGAACATTAGGGCCATGGCGCCAAGGTCGATTCCACCCGTAGCCAAGGCGACAAGGTGCGATGACACCCGGTTCATCTCCGTCATGAGGATCCGAATCGCTTGAGCGCGAGGCGGCATATCAATTTCAAGTAGTTTCTCGACAGCGAGAGAGAAGCACAGCTCATTGTGGAGAGGAGCTAGGTAATCCATGCGGGTCACGTTTGTGGGGCCCTGGAAGTATTTGAGCGTCTCGGCTGTCTTTTCCATGCCGGTGTGGAGATACCCGATGATCGGCTTCACGCGCCGGACAGTCTCGCCTTCTAGCTCGATATTGAGCCGCAAGACACCGTGGGTAGACGGGTGCTGAGGTCCCATGTTGATGATCATCTTTTCATCGTCAGAGGTCTCGTCCTCGTACAACGTGTCCTCGCCGAGCCGTGTTCCTGTTTGATCCTTAATGCGCTCGGTCGACTCGTCGGCGTACATCTTCTGTTCGCCTTCGTCGGTTCCGTCGGAAATGTAGGCAGGGAGCTCGGTCCCTGACATCCAGAGGTCCTCAGTTCGAGGACCATCCGGGGTTGGTGTTTCCAATACTTCTTCGCCAGCCATCACGTAGCTTTGTTCGAAGCTTTGAACTGGACTGGTACCGAACCAACCCCGAAGTCTTTGCGAAGGGGGTGGCCCTCCCAATCATCAGGCATGAGGATTCGGGTGAGATCAGGATGTCCATCGAACTCAATCCCCATGAGGTCATAAACCTCTCGCTCGAAGAAGTTGGCTCCTGGGTACACCGAGACAAGTGACGCAATGGATGGGGATCCTCCGTCCACGGCACATCGGATTCGGATCCGATGACCTGCGCCAAGGTGGAGGAGATTGACCACCACCTCAAAGCGAGGCTCCTTGACTCCCAGATAATCCACGGATGTGACATCGGCGAGCAGATCGAATCCGGCAGCCTTGGCAGCGGTACCAAACTCCAAAAGCTCATCAGAGGGGAGCATGACCACGTGATCTCCGTGGCTCAGCACGTACTCGGCAGTGGCAGACGTGGCTACCAATTCGCTGAGCAACGCATCATCGGGAAAGGAGCGCTCAACAGGCTCCACCTCTACCTCGTCTGTAACCTCTTCCACTTCGTCATTCATCGGGCAAGCTCTCCGCTCATGACTTTGTCGTGCAGAGTGAGAATTCCGTGCATCAGCGACTGAGGCCCTGGAGGGCATCCTGGGACGTACACATCGACCGGGACTATTTGGTCGACACCCTGCACCAACGCGTAGTTGTTGAACATACCGCCAGAGGAGGCGCAGGCGCCCATTGAGATGACCCACTTGGGTTCAGCCATCTGGTCATACACTTGGCGCAGCACTGGGGCCATCTTTTGACTTACGCGCCCAGCCACGATCATGAGGTCAGCCTGACGAGGAGAGGCACGGAAAACCTCCATACCAAACCGAGCCAAGTCGTTGTGAGCCACTCCGGTAGCCATCATCTCGATCGCACAACACGCCAGCCCAAACGCAGCAGGGAACATCGACCTTGTCTGAGACCACCGCGCTACCTGTTGGCCCCTAATCCATTCGGCGGCGGCGTCAAGTCGCGAGGTGATAATCGGATCGGGTGTCCGCATCATGCAGCGTCCTGTAGCCGAGCAACGACCTGACGCTCACGACGAGCGACCTGCCAATCGAGAGCGCCTCGCTTCCAGACATACGCGAGGGTCACGAGAACAAGGAACGTGAAGAGTCCAACTGACACCACGCCGTACCAACCAAACTCCTTGAAGTTTGCAGCCCAAGCGAAGAGGAAAATGATCTCAACGTCGAAGATCACGAACAGCATGGCTGTGAGGTAGAACTTGACGGAGAAGCGATGCGGGGGCTCCACTTCCGGGACGATGCCGCACTCATAAGGTGCCAGCTGTTCGGGACTCCCCGGGCCGCGGTTGGACACCCAGCGAGCGACCAACACCGAGACGGCCACGAAACCAGTGGCCAGAATGAACATCACGAGAATCGGAAAATACGCAGCGAGATCCATGAGCCACCGAGGATACAAACCCTGTGCTAATGCACCAAGTCGAAGCGCTCATTATGAGCAGCTCGGTTTACGCCCCTAGGGGAATGAGGAACCGGTAAGTCGCCACCCAATGGAAGGTGGATGCGGCTACCACCATGACGTGGAACAGCTCGTGAGCGGAGAACACCTTTGGCCACATCCTCGGCCACTTGGTCACATTGAAGACCATCCCCACTGAGTACAACACACCTCCAGCTGCGAATAGCAGCACCGCAGAAGCCCCGGCCCTGCTCCAGATCACACCCATCAAGGGGGCTGCCAGCCAGCCGAGCACCATCATGAGGGTGAACGCAAACCAGTTGGACGTCATCGAACCGATCACCCGGTCGGTTATCCCAACAACAGCGATCGTCCAAACAACCACCATGCTCAGCCATGACCAAGTTCCGTCAAGAACAAGCAGGGCGACCGGCGTGTATGAAGTAGCAATCAGGACGAAAATCATCGAGTGATCCAACCGCTGCATTCTGAGCTTCCACCGGGGACGCCAATTCACCGAGTGATACAGCGAGCTGATGGTGAACAGTCCGACCAAACCGAGACTGAAGACAAGTCCGGCCACAATTGCCGCAACACCTTGCGCCCTTGCCAGTAAGAACCCGAGGCCAACGAGAGATGCCAACGCAGCTGAACCATGCAGCAATCCCCGGATTGGGTTTTGCATCTTGCCAATTGTCCAACGAACGAGTTCCATCGGCCTAATGATACGAGGCCCTTGGGCTAACAGTCCGACAGTCTGGTCCGCGCGGTGAGCCTTGCTCACCAGCAGCTCATTCAACCCTGGAGCAAAGAGATGCGTTCGATGTCGGAGATCAGGCGATGACGCCGCGGCTCCTCAGATCCTCGACAGCATCGGCGTCGTATCCAAGCGACCCGAGGCAATCCTGCGTGTCATGGCCAAGTGGCCTGCCTGTGAACTGAATCTGCCCTGGAGTTTCGCTCAACCTCCCAAGGACTCCGTGCATCACGACATCGCCTAGGACGTCATCCTTCACGGTGGTGATCATGCCTGTAGCCTTCAGGTGTGGATCGTCGAGGATGTCACGGGGTGTGTAGACACGTGCGATTGCTGCGCTGGCGTCGGTAAATGCGCTGATGACATCGTCGGCATCGCGCTGCTGAATCCAGTCAGCTACCCAGCCGTCGAGCAGATCGACATGTTCGACACGACCCTGTCCAGTGGCAAACCAGGGTTCGTCTATGACCTCGGGATGCCCGACGACCCGGAGAACTCGTTCGGCGATACTTGTGGCACTCGTCGATACGGCGACCCAAGCCCCGTCGGCACACCGGTACAGGTTGCGTGGAGCGTTGTTGACTGAAAGATTCCCCGTTCGCGTGGACTCGATGCCGAGCTGGTCATAGACCGTGAGTCCTGGACCGACTGCCAGCATCATGGGTTCGAGGATCGACAAGTCGACTTGTTGGCCGGTTCCACCGTTTGTGTCCCTGTGGTAGAGCGCCATCGTGATCAGCCCAACGGCAGAGACTCCACAGATGGAGTCAGCAAGACCAAAGGGTGGAAGGGTCGGGGGACCATCAGGTTGCCCTGTGAGATGCGCGAACCCGCTCACCGCCTCGGCTAGGGTGCCGAATCCGGGCCAATCCGAGTAGGGGCCTTCCTGTCCCCAACCCGTGATGCGAGCAAGGATCAGCCCTGGCTGGATCTCCGAAAGGGTGTCCCACCCGATTCCCCACCGTTCGAGCGTCCCTGGCCTGAAGTTCTCGATGACCACGTCCGCCGTAGCAACGAGCTTCTTGAATACCTCAGCTCCGTCAGGATCGGAGAGTTTGAGCCCAAGCGTGCGCTTGTTCCTAGCCAACTCAGACCACCACAAGGGAACACCATCCTTCGCTGGTCCATGGCCTCGCATGGCATCGCCCTCGGAGGGATGTTCGATCTTGATGACGTCCGCCCCATAGTCACCAAGGATCTGAGCCGCTAAGGGCCCGGCAAGAATCGACGAGGCATCAAGAACCTTGATTCCCGAAAGCGGCCCATGGGTTGACACGACCGTCAAACCTGGGGACGGCGGAGGTATCGACCCGCCGGTGTGTCAGCGACGCGGCCATCGCTGAAAATGGTCTCTCCTCGAAGGACCGTGCGGACCACCGGCGCTGA
>Ga0114996_10003910_pt1 | contig 18186 bp, 16 predicted proteins | sample ArcticOcean_MG_C_4_FD_87039 | JGI IMG/M metagenome (GOLD analysis project Ga0114996, IMG submission 87039) | Marine microbial communities from western Arctic Ocean - ArcticOcean_MG_CB4_134 | ecosystem: Environmental > Aquatic > Marine > Oceanic | place: Arctic Ocean: Canada Basin | collected...
GTAACAAGTGATTTAGGATTGCAACTTGATTCTCTAGCTGATATTATTACTAGTGGTTTTACGCCAGGGATAGTAGTTTATCAATTATTTATAAGAAGTGGGGTTCTTGTAGATGATTTTAAAGTGAATATTTTTTCTGAAACCATTGTTTTTTCAATTGCTCCTCTAGCATTAATAGCTTTTCTCCTTCCAATTGGTGCAGCATTTAGACTAGCCAAATTTAATTTACTTCAGTCAAAATCTTTAGATTTTTTCGGACTACCTACCCCAGCAAATGCTTTGTTTTTCTGTAGCCTGCCATTAATGATAGCTCACCCATCATTTTCATTTATAGCTCCTTTGTTTAAATCTGCTCATGTTTTAATATTCCTGATTTTTTTATCCGTTTTTATGATGAACAGTAATTGGCGATTATTTTCATTAAAAATCAAACCTAAATCTGGAATTAATATTTTTATTTTTCCTTTAATTCTTTTTATAATTTCATTATTTCTAGTTTATATTTATCAAGGAGCTGGATTTCCAATAATTATATTAATTTATTTAATACTTTCAGCCACTAGAAATTGGATTTTATTTCAAACTTGACATCTAAATTAATTGTTAGGTTATTTATTATATCCATTGATTATTTGGAGCGGTTAGTTTTCCACCAGCATCTCCAGTATTAATAACATCGTTTGGCTCTACCAGCATTATTTTACATTCATTTTCGGAATAAGGTCTGTGTGTTTCCCCCTTTGGAACAACTATCATTTCACCACTATTAATTTCAACTGTTTTATCACTAAACTCAATATTTAATTTTCCATCTAATACAATAAAAACCTCATCTGTTTTATCATGTTTGTGATTAATAAAATCACCTTTTGTTTTTACCAACTTAAATTGATAATTATTCATTTTAGCAATAACTTTCGGAGACCAATAATCCGAAAACTTATTAAATTTTGTTTTAAAATTTATTGTTTTTCTCATTGTAACTTATTATTAAAATTTAATTAAAGTAAAACAAATTAATCTTTACTTATTTGCAGTATAAATTGATGTTACTCCAAGCATTTGTGGAAAAGCCTTAATTTTTTCTAAACCAATTGCTAATGGACTACCTAATCTAGCCACAATAACTTCATTGGGTTTTTTTGAATCAAAAACAACAATTCCATAGGCGCCTATAACCTGGTTGAGTGCTATTCTAATAGCTTTACCAAGTGTTATATCTTCTTTTTTTTGAATATCTTAAATAAGATTTACTAAAACTTCAGAGTCAGTATCTGAATAAAATTTATAACCATGTTCAATTAATTCTTCTTTTAAGATATCATAATTTTCAATTATTCAATTATTCAATTATTCAATTATGAATTAGAGTTAACTCACCTGAATTTGATTGGTGCGGATGAGCATTAATTTTATTTGGTTTTCCATGTGTAGCCCATCTAGTATGACCCAGTCCTATAGTTGGATTTATATCAGGTTTATTTTGCAATGCTTTTTTAAGTTTAGAAACTTTACCTGCTATTTTTGTGTTACTAATAAATAAGCCAGCACTATCATATCCCTCTGTATTCTAATCGTTGTAATCCTTTTAATATTATAGGTAAAGGATCATTTGAGCCTATATATGCAACAATTCCATACATTTTAATGACGTTTTACTAATTGTAATTGTTCAGACTTAAATCCAATTTTATGATAAAAATTTTCATTTTTTTTATTGGAGTTTAATATGGTTTTATAAGCCCCCCTCTAATCTTGCTACTTCAAGTAATTTTTCTACTAACATTTTTCCAAGACCTTGTCCTTTATGTGATTGAGTAACTGCAACATCTTCAATTAAGCCAACTTTTTGATTAATTTTTTTAATTATATGAAGAGTAGCAGTTCCAATAATTTTTTTATCAATTACACTAACAAAAGTAAAAATGTTAGGGTCATCTATGTATTCATTGTCTGACGGTATTTTTTTTGGTGAGTTAAATGCTCCATGAAGAATGGATATTATTTCAGAGACATCATTTTTTGAAATTGGGCGAATTTCAATATTCATTATATATTTTTTTTCTTCTTAATTCAAAATTTTTACCTAGATAAACTTTTCTAACCATTTCATCTTTTGATAATTCCTCAGGACTCCCCTCTTTTATTATATTCCCTTCAAACATTAAATATGTTTTATCAGTTATAGCAAGAGTTTCTTGTACATTATGATCGGTAATTAATATTCCAATATTTTTTTTTCGTAAATGAGCTATAATTCTTTGAATATCCTCAACAGCAATAGGATCAACACCTGCAAATGGTTCGTCTAATAAAACGAACTTCGGATCAGTAGCAAGGGCCCTTGCAATCTCAGTTCTTCTTCTTTCACCACCAGAGAGAAGATCTCCTCTATTTTTTCTTATTTGGGTTAAGCCAAATTCTTCAAGAAGATATTCAGTTTTTTTAATTTGTTCTGATTTACTAAGGTTAGTCATTTGTAACACACTTAGAATATTGTTTTCTACACTAAGTTTCCTAAAAACAGAAGACTCTTGAGCAAGGTACCCAATACCATTTTGAGCTCTTTTGTACATAGGAAATTTGGTTATTTCTTCATTGTTTAAATAAATATTTCCTGCATTTGGTTTGATTAAACCTACTATCATATAAAACGAAGTAGTCTTACCTGCACCATTAGGTCCAAGAAGACCAACTATTTCTCCTTGATTTACATTCAAAGAAATTCCTTTTACTACTTTTTTCCCTCTGTAGGATTTTTCTATTTTTTCAGCTTTTAATTCCATTTAATTTATAGTTTACTGAGTTCTTGTTGTTGTTTTTTATAAACCATCCTAGATATTAAAATACTAACTTCATATAAGATTAATAATGGAATACATACTATAATTTGGCTTGCAATATCTGGAGGTGTTATAATTGCTGATAAACTTAATAAAATAACTAATGCAAACTTTCTATTTTTCTTTAAAAATAAGGGAGTAACAATACCAACTCTAGTAAAGAAATAAATAATTATTGGAAGTTCAAAAATTAATCCGGCAGATATTACAGAGGCTCTTAATAAACCAATATAGCTTGATAAATCGAAATCATTAAAAATTTCATTACTTACTGTATAATTTCCTAAAAAGTTTATGGACAGCGGAGTAATGATATAGTATCCAAAAAGAACACCAATAAAAAATAAAATTGAGGCAATTAAAATAAATCCTCTGGCATTTTTTCTTTCATTTTCATTAAGCCCAGGGCTAATAAATTTCCATAGTTCATATAACACATAAGGAAATGATACTATAAAACCTGCTAAAATAGAAGTCCATAAATGTGCAGAAAACTGACCAGCCATTGTTCTGCTCTGAATTCTAAATGGCATTTCCTGAACACAAAAGATATCTCCTTGACCTAATGCTTGACTTAAATCACAAAACCATCTATATGTTATAAAATCAGTATTTTTTGGACCAAATAAAAGAGTGTTAAAAATAAAATCTTTAAATATAAATGCTAATGTTCCGAAAATGAGAATAGATATTACAGATCTGATAAGGTGCCAACGCAATTCTTCAAGATGGTCAAGAAATGACATTTGATTAGGGTCTTTCATTAACTAATTCCTTCTTTTATAAAATCTAAAATATGAACTATACCAATGTAGTTGGACTTTTCTGTAATTATTAAATGATTAATACTTTTTTTATTCATTAATTTTACTGCATCAGAGGCTAAAGTATCATGTTTTACAGTAAAAGGGTTTTTAGTCATTATATCTGATGCAATAATTTTATTAAAATTTTCGCACGTTTCTAACATTCTTCTAATATCTCCATCAGTAATTATACCTATAACTTGATTATTATCAATCACAGCAGTGGCACCAAGTCTTTTTGATGAAATTTCATTAATCACTTTTTTAACTAAATCTTTTGGATAAACAGTTGGTAAAGTTTGTGATGAGATTAAATCTTTGGTTGTTAGAAATAACATCTTTCCGAGACTTCCTCCTGGATGATATTTAGCAAAGTCTTTAGCTTCAAATTTATTTAATTCTAATAAGCACATAGATAAGGCATCTCCCATAGCAAGCTGAACACTAGTGCTTGTCGTTGGGGCTAAGTTATTGGGGCAAGCTTCTTTTTCAATTGGAGTAATAAGATTAAAATCTGCATTTTTAGCTAAAAAAGATTTTGCATCCGCAGTCATGCCAATTAAAAGATTTTTTTCTTTTTTTAAAAATGGTATCAATGCTTTTATCTCAGGCGAATTACCACTTTTTGATATACAAATAACAGAGTCACTTTTTTGAATAATTCCTAAATCACCATGTATTGCATCAGCAGCATGCATAAAAACAGAGGGGGTTCCAGTTGAATTCATTGTAGCTACAATCTTCATTCCAATGACACCGCTTTTTCCAATTCCTGTAACTATTACTCTTCCTTCAGAATTATTAAGACTATCAACAACTTTAAAAAAGTTATCATCTATATTCTTAACTAAATTTTGAATTGCCTCAGCTTCAATTAAGAGAGTTGTCTTGGCTCTGTGAATAATTTTTTCTTTTGATGTCAAATTGAATAACTTTTAAAATTCTTAAAAAGAAAATGGCTATATTTAAGTAATGCAAATATAGCCATTTTATGATTAAGCATCGATCTTGATGAAAGGAGAAGATTTAGAAAAAGAGTTAAAAAAATATTTTGGGTTTTCACAGTTTAAAGGTTTGCAAAAGTCTGTTATAGAAAACCTTCTACAGAAGAAGAACTCTTTTGTAATAATGCCTACTGGAGGAGGAAAATCTTTATGTTATCAGTTGCCTGCACTTATAAATTCAGGAACTGCAGTTGTTGTATCTCCATTGATTGCTTTAATGAAAAATCAGGTTGATGCAATAAGAGGAGTGTCTTCAAATGATAGTGTAGCTCATGTTCTAAATTCTTCACTAAGCAAATCTGCTATTGAAAAGGTTAAAAATGATATAAGGATTGGTATTACTAAGCTTTTGTATGTTGCTCCAGAATCATTAACTAAACTAAACACAATATCTTTTTTAAGACAGGTTGAAATTTCATTTGTCGCAATAGATGAGGTGCATTGTATTTCAGAATGGGGTCATGATTTCCGTCCTGAATATAGAAATTTGAGCGTTATAATTAATAAAATAAAAGAAAATTTACCAATAATAGCTTTAACAGCTACTGCAACCCCTAAAGTTCAGGAGGATATAATGAAGAATCTTAAAATACAAAATGCTAAAGTTTTTAAAGCTTCATTTAATAGACCAAATCTTTTTTATGAAGTTAGGTCTAAAACTGATCAAGTTGATCTTGATATAATTAGGTTTATTAAAAAAAATCAAGGTAAATCAGGAATTATTTATTGTTTGTCAAGAAAACGAGTAGAGCAATTAGCACAGATTCTGCAAGTGAATAAAGTTAATGCTCTTCCTTATCATGCTGGTTTAGATTCTAAAACTAGAATAATAAATCAGGATAAATTTATAAATGAAGATTGTGATGTGATTGTTGCTACAATTGCATTTGGAATGGGAATAGATAAACCAGATGTTCGTTATGTAATTCATAATGATATACCAAAGAGTTTAGAAAGCTATTATCAAGAAACTGGAAGAGCAGGGCGTGATGGAGGAGAAGGCCATTGTCTTGCATTTTTTTCCCATAAAGACATTGAGAAACTTGAAAAGTTTATGTCAGGAAAGCCTTTATCAGAGCAGGAAATAGGTTACGCATTATTAAATGAAGTGAAATCTTATGCTGAAACTTCAATTTCCAGAAGACAGTTTCTTCTTCATTACTTCGGTGAAGATTTTGATCCTTTAAATGGTGAAGGAGCTGAAAATGATGATAATGTTAGAAATCCTAAACCTAAGGAGGAAGCTAAAAAAGAATTGTCTTTATTGATTAATATTGTATGGGAAACAAAAGAAAAATATAAACCTAAAGAATTAGTAAAAGTTTTAACTGGAAAACCAAACGCACTATTAATATCTCACAAAACACATCAAAAATCCTTTTTTGGAAATGGAAATTATAAAGATGAAAATTATTGGACGGCTTTGATTCGTCAAGCTGTTGTTTCAGGGTTTTTTAAAAAGGACATTGAAACCTATGGTGTGCTAAAAATATCAAAAAAAGGGAGTGAATATTTAACTTCTCCCCATAGTTATATGATGACATCTGATCATAATTATAATAATTATTCAAACATACCTATAAAGTCTAATGCGATTGATCAAAACCTGGTTAATCTTTTAAAAAAATTAAGAAAAAAAATTGCATTAGACAATAGTGTTCCTCCTTATGTTGTCTTTCAGGAAAATTCACTGGACGAAATGGCATTTAAATACCCATTGGATACAGCTGAGTTAGTCAATATAATTGGTGTAGGTGAAGGTAAAGCTAAGCGGTATGGAGATTCTTTTTTAAAGCTTATAAATGATTATGTAAATGAAAATGATATTGTCAGGCCAGATGATTTAATATTTAAAAGTACTGGCTCTAATTCATCCTTGAAGCTTTATTTAATTCAAAATATTGATAGAAAACTACCTCTAGACGATATAGCTGCCTCTAAAGGAATGAAAACCGAAGAATTAATTTCCGAAATTGAAACAATTGTGAGTGCTGGCACAAAGTTAAATATTGATTATTGGATTCAAGAAATTTTAGATGAAGATTCTCAAGAAGATTTATACAACTATTTTATTGAAGCTGATTCAGATAAAATTGAAAATGCAATAAACAACTTTGAAGAAGATTTTGAAGAAGATGAAATTAGATTATATAGAATAAAGTTTTTATCTGACGTTGCAAATTAGAATACTTTAAAACTTTTTATTGATAATCATATAGTTATATTTGCAACCTCATTAATAAAGAAAAAATGAAAAACGGATTGTATGCAAAATTGGATACTTCTAAGGGGAACATAGTCGTTGAATTAACATATGAGCTAACTCCTGGAACTGTGGGTAATTTTGTTGGTTTGGCGGAAGGAAATATTAAAAATGATTTCAAAGGAAGCGGAGAGCCTTATTATGATGGCCTTAAATTTCATAGAGTAATACCAGACTTTATGATTCAGGGTGGATGTCCTCAAGGTACTGGTGTTGGTGGTCCTGGTTATCAGTTTGATGATGAATTTACAAATGAACTGAAACACGATAACTCTGGTGTTTTATCTATGGCAAATTCGGGTTCTGGAACAAATGGCAGTCAGTTTTTTATAACACACATAGCAACAAATTGGCTTGATGGTAAACATACAGTTTTTGGTAAAGTTACGGAGGGACAAGAAATTGTAAATCAAATAAAACAAGATGACTTTATTAATAAGATTGAAATTATAAGAATTGGTGAGAAAGCAAATAAATGGGTTGCAGTCAAAGCATTTGAAAGTTTTTTTAATAAAAAAAAAGAACATGAAGAAATAGCGAATGATGATCAAAAAAATCAATTCGTAGATCACGTACTAGGAATGGAAAAAACTTCTTCGGGTTTGTACTATTTAATTAACAAAAAAGGGAATAACAAAAAACCTAATAAAGGGGATAATGTCTCAGTTCATTATAGAGGAATGTTATTAGATGGAACTGTTTTTGACTCTTCATATCAAAGAAATCAACCTATTGAGTTTTCAATAGGTGTTGGTCAAGTAATTCGAGGCTGGGATGAAGGTATTAGCCTTATTAATGAGGGAGCTTCAGCTAAATTTGTGATCCCAAGTGATTTAGCATATGGAAGTCAAGGAGCTGGTGGAGTAATTCCACCTGATTCTACATTAGTTTTTGAAGTGGAATTAATGAAAATAAAATAACATATTTCCAATTTTAGTAAATGAAAAGTATAATTGATTTTAAAGACTTTAACTCTGTTGATATAAGAATAGGTGAGATTTTAAATGCTGTTTTATTTGAAAAAGCAGTAAAACCTGCATATCAATTATTGATTGATTTTGGTTTGTTAGGGGAGTTAAAATCATCAGCTCAAATAACAGATCTATATTCACCTGTTGATCTAATAGGTCAGCAAATTATTGCTGTAGTTAATATAGGTGAAAGAAAAATATCTAACTTTAAAAGTCAATGTTTGGTATTGGGAATTTCCACTGAAAAAGGAATAACTCTTTTGAAGCCGGATCAAAAAACTTTAAATGGTAGCCCGGTTCTTTGATATTTTTATTTATTCAAAATTTCTTTAACTAAGAAGTCTCCAACCTCAGATGTTGAATATGATTTTTTACCATTTGAAAGGTCTTCGGTAACTATACCTTGCTTTAGAGATTTATTTACCACCTCTCTAATTAGTTTCCCTTCTTCAATTAAATTAAAACTCATCTCAAACATCATAGCTGCTGAAAGAATAGTTGCTAAGGGATTGGCTATATTTTTTCCAGTTGCTTGAGGATAAGAACCGTGTATAGGCTCATATAAAGCATTTCCATTTCCGATAGAAGCAGATGGCATTAAACCCATCGAACCTGAAATTACAGAAGCTTCATCAGTTAGAATGTCACCAAATAAATTTTCAGTAATTAAAACATCATATTTGTTAGGCCATTGGATCAATCTCATTGCAACCGCATCGACTAATTCATATGAAACATCTACTTGAGGATATTCTTTTTCTAAATTTTGAACTGTTTCCCTCCACAACCTGGAGCTTTCCATAACATTTGCTTTATCCACACAACACAAACGTTTAGATCTTGTCATTGCTAACTCAAAACCTTTTCTAGCTAATCTTATGATTTCATATCTGCTATAAGTACATGTGTCATAAGCAATATCACCATTATTTTTTCGACCTTTTTCTCCAAAATAAATACCTCCAGTTAATTCACGTATAAAAACTAAATCAGTACCTTTTATTCTTTCTTTTTTCAAGGGAGATTTATCTATTAAAGATGGAAAAGTAAATGTAGGTCTAATATTTGCATATAAACCTAATTTTTTTCTCATTCTTAAAAGCCCTTCTTCAGGTCTAATTTTTGCTGAAGGGTCATTGTCAAATTGAGGTAACCCTATAGCTCCAAAAAGAACAGCATCAGCTTCTAAACAAATATCATGGGTGTCTTCAGGGTAAGGATCACCAACAGCATCAATCGCAGCAGCTCCAGTAAGACCAGAAATCCAGTTAATTTCATGGGTAAACTTTTGAGCTATAGTGTCTGATATTTTTACTGCTTCTTGAATAACTTCAGGACCTATTCCATCTCCAGCTAAAAGGGCAATTTTTAATTTCATCTATCTAATATAAATTATTTAACATTTTTTCTGTAGCTACTATTGCTGAGACTGTTTGATCAGAATCAAGTCCACGAGTGATAAATTTTTTGTCATTATTCTTCCAAGTGATGCTTGTTTCGCAGAGAGCATCTGAGCTACTTCCAGGAGGTATGTGAACAGCGTAATCAATTAATTCTGGTAAAACAAGTTTTTTTCTTTTATATATTTTTTGAATTGCTTTCATAAAAGCATCAAATTGACCATCACCAGAGGCATTTTCTTCGATTATTTTTCCTTCAATTTCTAAAGACACAGATGTAGTTGGATTTAATCCTTTAGCATGAGTGAGGACATATGATTTAACAAAAACTTTCTTTTGCAGATTCTTACTACCCAATACATCTGAAATAATATATGGAAGATCATAGGTTGTTACTTTCTGCTTTTTATCACCAAGTTCAATTATTCGTTTTGTTACCTTTTTTATGTCAGTTTTATTCAGTGTTAGTCCAAGTTTTTGAAGATTTTTAAGAACATTGGCTTTGCCAGAAGTTTTACCCAGAGCATATGAACGCTTTCTTCCAAAACGTTCAGGCAATAGATCATTGCAGTACAAATTATTTTTATTATCTCCATCAGCATGAACTCCTGCGGTTTGAGTAAATACATTAGCTCCAACAATGGGTTTGTTAACAGGTATTCTAAAACCAGTAAAAGTTGATACTATCTGACTAACCTTGTATAAAGCTTTTTCTCTAATATTTAATTTCACTTCAGGGACAAAATCATTCAAAACCGAAACAACACTAGCTAATGGAGTATTTCCAGCTCTTTCTCCCATTCCGTTAATTGTAAGATGTAATCCGTGAGCTCCTGCTTTTACAGCTTCCATTGTATTAGCAACACTCAGATCATAATCATTGTGTCCATGAAAATCAAAATGTTGTTTTGGATAGCGTTTAATTATTTTAGAAATATAAGTTTTAGTTTCATTTGGTGTTAAAACTCCAAGAGTGTCAGGAAGTAAAATTCTTTTTACTGGTTGACTAGCTAAAAAATCTAAGTAATCAAAAACATATTCTTGAGAATTTCGCATCCCATTACTCCAATCTTCCAGATAAACATTTGTTAATATTCCGTTTTTTTTTGCATCAATAAAATTTTGTTCAATTTTTTTAAAATGCTCCTTGGGTGTTTGTTTTAATTGATGATTAAGATGGTTTAAGGATCCCTTTGTTAATAAATTTTGAACTTTTGCGCCTGATTTAATAAGCCATTCTAAAGAAATTCCATCATCGACAAAAGTAAGTATTTCGATGTTTTCTTGAAATCCATTTTCTTTGGACCAGTCATTTATCTGTTTTACAGCTTCTAGCTCACCCTTTGAAACTCTAGCTGAAGCAACTTCAATTCGATCAACCTTTAACTCATTTAATAGTAATTTAGACAGAGTAAGTTTTTCTGAAGCTGAAAAAGAAACTCCAGATGTTTGTTCACCATCACGTAGCGTGGTGTCCATTATTTCGATATTTCGAATTTTTTTTAATTCCAAAATACTTTTTTTATAAAAATGTGTTGTCGGCAAAACTACGAATTTGCTCTTTGATGTTAATTAGGTAATCTATATCATCATAACCATTTAACATATTATCTTTTTTATAAGGACTTATATCAAAAGATTCTGATTCTTTTAATTTAATAATTGATATTTTTTGTTTTTTAAGATTAACTTCTAATTCTGAATTAGAATCATTATCAATTTCTTTAAAAATTTTTGACAGAAAATCTACTGAAACTTGAACTGGTAACACACCAATATTTAAACAATTGTTTCTAAAAATATCAGCAAAAAAGCTGGACACAACACAACGAAAACCGTAATCATATATTGCCCAAGCAGCATGTTCCCTTGATGATCCTGAGCCGAAATTCTTTCCTCCAATTAATATTTTACCACTATATAAAGAGTCGTTTAGAACAAAATCTTTTTTTGGACTGTTATCTTGATTATATCTCCAATCTCTAAATAAATTATCTCCAAATCCAACTCTTTCTGTAGCTTTTAAAAACCGAGCAGGAATAATTTGATCTGTATCTATATTTTCAATTTGAAGAGGTACTCCCTTACTTTTAAGGATATTAAATTTTTCGTATGCCATAATTAAAATAATATTCTTGGATCAGTTATTTTTCCAGTTATAGCAGCAGCAGCAGCTACTATGGGACTAGCTAGAAGTGTTCTAGATCCAGGTCCTTGTCGTCCTTCAAAATTTCTATTTGAAGTACTGACAGCGTATTTTCCAGCAGGAACTTTATCATCATTCATAGCTAAGCAAGCGGAGCATCCAGGTTCACGAAGTTCAAATCCAGATTCTTTCAAAATATCTAGAATTCCTTCTTCTTTAATTGAAGTAAGTACTTTATGAGATCCTGGAACTAGCCATGCGGTTACATTAGGAGCTTTTTTTCTACCTTTTATAATTTCAGCAAATGCTCTAAAGTCTTCAATTCGTCCATTTGTACAGCTTCCAAGAAAAACAAAATCAACTGGCTTACCGATCATTTCCTCTCCTTCATTATAACCCATATAGTTTAGAGATTTTTGATATGTATTAGCACTACCCTCAATTGTTTCAGCCTTTGGTATACCTTTTGTAATAGCTATTCCCATTCCTGGATTTGTTCCATATGTAATCATTGGCTCTATTTCAATTGCTTCAAAGTGATATTCTTTATCAAAAACAGAATTATTTTCAGAATACAGGGTTTGCCAATAATCCATAGCTTTATCCCATAATTTTCCTTTTGGTGTAAATTCTCTGTTTTTAATGTAATGAAATGTTTTTTCATCTGGAGCAATCATTCCACCTCTAGCGCCCATTTCTATACTTAAATTACAAACAGTCATTCTTCCTTCCATACTCATAGAAGTAAATACATTTCCTGCATACTCAACAAAGAATCCAGTTGCACCAGAAGTTGTTAACCTTGAGATTATAAAAAGAGCTACATCTTTAGGTGTTACACCTTTTCCTAACTCTCCATTTATATTTATACGCATTTTTTTAGGTTTAATCTGCATGATACATTGTGTTGAAAGAACCATTTCAACTTCTGAGGTTCCTATTCCAAATGCAATAGCTCCAAATGCTCCATGTGTAGAAGTGTGAGAGTCTCCGCAAACTATAGTAGCTCCGGGAAGTGTAATTCCATATTCAGGACCAATAACGTGTACAATACCATTCTTTTTGTGACCTAAACCCCAGTATGAAATTCCATATTTCGCAGAGTTTTCTTCTAACGCTTTTAACTGGTTTGCTGATAGTGGATCCTTTACTGGAAGATGTTGATTAATTGTAGGTGTATTGTGGTCTGCTGTTGCAAAGGTTTTTTCAGGATATAATACAGACACACCTCTTTTTTTTAAACCTAAAAAAGCTACAGGACTCGTAACTTCATGAACCATATGTCGATCTATAAAAAGGATATCAGGCCCGTTAATTACTTGTTGAACTACATGAGAATCCCAAACTTTATCAAAAAGAGTTTTAGACATTACATTTATAAATTAGATGCTTTAATAATATCAGGGATGTCTTCATCACTAACTTCTTTAGTCTTGTCTGCAAAAGTAAGAAAGGTTTCGTAAACTTTGTCAAGTTGATATTTGTCAAGATCTACACCTATAATTTTTACCCTGTAAGCTAAAGCTGCTCTTCCAGATCTTGCTGTAAGTAAAATAGTTGATTTTGTAACACCAACATCTTTTGGGTCAATTATTTCATATGTTTCTCGGTGTTTAATTACTCCGTCCTGGTGAATACCAGAGCTGTGTGCAAAAGCATTTGATCCAACAATTGCTTTATTTGGCTGAACAGGTACTGCCATGCTTTCTGAAACTAATTGACTGATACTATACAATAATTCACTATTAATTGAAGTGTCAATATTTAATATTGGGTGTTGTCTCATTACCATTACTACCTCTTCTAAGGATGTATTTCCGGCTCTTTCTCCAATTCCATTAATTGTGCATTCAATTTGCCTTGCTCCATTTAATGCCCCTGAAATTGAATTTGCAGTTGCTAGGCCCAAATCATTATGGCAATGGCAAGAAAGAGTTACTTTATCAATTCCGGATACATTTTCTTTTAAAAATTTTATTTTGGATCCATATTCCTCAGGCAAACAATAACCTGTTGTGTCAGGAATATTAAGCACAGTTGCTCCAGATTTTATAACTGCCTCACATATTTTAGCTAAAAACTCATTATCTGTTCTACCTGCATCTTCAGCATAAAATTCAATATCTTCAATTTTGGACTTGGCATAACTTACAGCTTCAACAGCTCGTTCAATAATTTTTCCTTTATTAGAATTAAATTTATATTTAATATGTATAGGTGAAGTTCCTATACCAGTGTGAATTCTTGGACGTTTCGCATATTTTAATGCCTCTGCAGCTATATCAATATCTTTTTTTACTGCCCTTGTAAGACCGCAAACAGTTGTGTTTTTAATAAGTTTACTTATTTCTTTAACGGATTTAAAATCTCCAGGACTTGAAACGGGAAAGCCAGCTTCTATAATGTCAACTCCTAAAGCTTCTAATTGTTCAGCTATTATTAACTTGTCTTTGGTGGCAAGTTTGCACCCTGGAACTTGTTCTCCATCACGAAGTGTCGTGTCAAAAATATTAACAATATCTTTAGCCATTATTTGAGGTTGGTTAACTTATTACGAAAATAAATTTTGTAACTTTATCTTATAAGAATTCAATAAATTCATTACAATACTCGAATGTTTTTTTTTATATATAAAAATCTCATTTTCAGTAACTTAATTTTTTTTTAATACAATGACTAAGGATCAAAAAGAACATCTATTTATTTTAATTAAATCTTTAACAAAATCTGAAAAAAGACAATTTAAGCTTTTTGTTAACAGAATGGAATCAAACTTTGACTCCAAGTTCTTAAATCTATTTAATCTATTAGAAAAATCTGATTGTTATGATGAGAAATCGATTTTAAAAAAGAAAATTGTTACCAAACAACAACTTTCAAACTTGAAAGCTCATTTATACAAGCAGATTTTGATTAGTCTTAGATTAAATCCTGCAAATAAAAATATTAGACTACAAATTAGAGAACAATTAGACTTTGCAACTATTTTATATCAAAAAGGTCTATATAAGCAAAGTCTTAAATTACTTGAAAAATCTAAAAATATAGCCATAGAAAATGAAGAAAAGTATACCGCTTATGAAATTGTAGAACTTGAAAAGGTTATTGAATCTCAATATATAACTAGAAGTCATAGTAATAGAACTCAAATACTGATTTCCCAAGCAGATGAATTAATATCACAAAATGAATTAGCTAGTAAGTTGTCGAATTTATCTCTTCATTTATATGAAAAATTAATTAAGGCTGGCTATGCAAAAAGTGACGATGAATTTAGAAAACTTACAAAGTTTTTTTATAAGAGACTTCCTAAAATAGATTCAGAAAATTTAGAATTTAGAGAAAAACTATGGTATTACAAAGCACATGTTTGGTATAGTTTTTTAATTCAAGATTTTTTATCAAGCTATAAATTTTCTTATAAATGGGTTTGTATGTTTGAAAAAGAACCAAAAATGATATCTATACACCCTGTTTTTTATTTAAAAGGAAATAATTATTTATTAGAGTCTCTAACATTTATTAAACACACTGAAAAATATAAGTTGATTCTTGATAAAATGATTAATCAAATAAATAGTCCAGAGTTTCCTGATAATGAAAATTTACAAACCCTAATTTTTCTTTATAAATATAATAATTGGTTTAATTATTATAATTTTCAGGGCAATTTTGATAAGGCAAAAGAAATTATACCTGAAGTTTTATCTGGGATTGATAAATTTAAATCCCAGATAGATCCTCATCATATAATGGTCTTTTATTATAAAATTGCATGCTCGTATTTTGGTTTAGACGATTATGAAAATTGCATTTTATACCTGAATCGTATTATATCAAATAGACATTTAAAAATGCGTGAAGATCTATTATGTTTTACAAGGATACTTAATGTAATTGCACACTATGAGGCAGGTTTTGATTATCATTTGGATGTACATTTAAGAGAGACATATAAATTTCTCATTAAAATGAATGATTTGCATGAAGTACAAAAGGCCATGATTCGTTTTGTTAAAAAACTTGAAGATATTTATCCTCATGATCTTAAGCAAGCTTTTATTGATTTATACAAGGAATTAAAACAATATGAAGAAGATCGATATGAGAGAAGATCTTTTTTATATCTAGACATTTTGTCATGGCTAGAGAGTCATATCTATAATAGATCTATAGGAGAAATCATAAGAGAAAAGTCCAAACAATTCAATCGTAAAGAGAGGAGTTCCAGGGTTGTCTTATAGGTAATGGAGCTTTTATGTTTATCAGACTTTTAGTTACGGGATGGCTAAAAATAACTTGACGAGCGTGAAGATCTATACTTCCATCTTTATTACTTCTTCTGCTTCCGTATTTTAAATCACCTTTAATTGTTAGACCTATTTCAGAAAGCTGAGCTCTAATTTGATGATGTCTGCCTGTTTCTAAAATAACTTCAATTAGCAAATATGTTTTTAATTCTTGAATTAAATGATATTCAAGTTTTGCTACCTTGCTTCCTGGAACTTTATTAGAATGTATATATGATTTATTTTGTTTTGAATTTTTAATTATCCAATTTTCTAATTTTCCAGAGGCAAATGTTATATTTTTTTCTGTAATAGCCCAATACCTTTTGTCAACTTCCCTATCTTTAAATTGTTTATTCAACCTTGTTAGAGATTTTGATGTCTTTGCAAAAATAACAATCCCACTTGTGGGTCTATCAAGGCGATGAACTACTCCTAAAAAAACATTTCCGGGTTTGTTTGTTTGTTTTTTTATAAACTCTTTTATTTTATCAATCAGAGGTTTGTCTCCAGTCTTATCTCCTTGAACCAAGGATCCCGATAGTTTGTTAACAATAATTAGGTGATTGTCTTCAAATAAAATATTTTTTTTATTAAAACTCACTTTTAATATTGCTCATCTTTATTTGGAAAATTTCCTGATTTTACATCAGATGAATAAGATTTTATTGCAGATGATATTTCATTATCTAAATCCATATATCTTCTGATAAATCTTGGACTAAATTCTTTATTCATCCCTAACATATCATGTAAAACTAAAACTTGTCCATCAACTTTATTTCCAGCTCCAATACCAATAATTGGAGTTGAAATATTTTTAGCAACTTCTTCGGCTAATTCTGAAGGAATTTTCTCTAGAACAATACCAAAACAACTAAGACTTTCTAAAAGTTTTACATCTTCCATTAGCTCTTTTGCCTCTTTATCTTCTTTTGCTCTTACAGTGTATGTGCCAAATTTATATATTGATTGGGGGGTTAATCCAAGATGACCCATTACAGGGATACCCGCTTGGAGTATCCTCTCTATAGAATCTTTTGCCATTTTACCTCCTTCTAACTTAACCGCATGTGCACCAGATTCTTTCATTATTCTTATAGCTGAACGAAGTGCTTCTTTTGAGTCTGCTTGATATGTTCCAAAAGGTAAATCAACTACAACTAGCGCTCTTTTACATCCTCTAACTACAGAAGCAGCATGATAAATCATATGATCTAAAGTAATAGGTAGTGTTGTTTCATGACCAGCCATAACATTAGATGCTGAATCACCAACTAAAATAATATCTATTCCAGCTCTATCAATAATACCAGCCAATGTAAAATCATAGGCTGTTAACATAGTAATTTTTTCACCATTTTTCTTCATTTCGGAAAGGCTATTTGTTGTTACACGTGAATATTGTTTTTTAGATATTGACATTTTTATAATTTAATTAGGTAAAATTAAGATCTTTTTTATAAATCATGGTTTTGATAAGATAAACATTTATAGATTTTAAAGGTTATTTAAAAATAAATGACAACATGTCACATAATTAATATTGGCATAAAGCTTGAATAGTTAAAGACATAACAAAAACAACTTAGAAATGAGTAAAATTATAGGAATTGATTTGGGAACTACTAACTCTTGTGTATCCGTTATGGAAGGAAACGAGCCTGTGGTAATACCAAATGCTGAAGGAAAACGAACTACACCATCTGTCATTGCTTTTGTTGAAGGCGGTGAAATCAAAGTTGGTGATCCTGCTAAACGTCAAGCCGTTACAAATCCCACAAAAACTATTTCATCTATTAAACGTTTTATGGGAAATAAGTTTTCGGATTCTAAAAGTGATTTGAGCACAACTGCTTATAAAGTGGTAAAAGGGGATAATGACACACCACGAGTAGACATAGATGGAAGGTTGTATACTCCACAAGAACTATCAGCCATGACTTTGCAAAAAATGAAAAAAACAGCTGAAGATTATTTGGGTCAAAGTGTTTCAGAGGCAGTTGTAACAGTTCCTGCTTACTTCAATGACGCACAAAGACAAGCAACAAAAGAAGCAGGAGAAATAGCTGGACTTAAGGTTCAGCGTATCATTAATGAGCCAACCGCTGCAGCTTTAGCATACGGACTTGATAAAGGAGGCTCTGATAGAAAAATTGCTGTTTACGATTTAGGAGGAGGTACTTTTGACATTTCGATTTTAGAACTTGGTGAGGGTGTTTTTGAAGTATTATCTACTAATGGAGACACTCATTTAGGTGGAGATGATTTTGATCAAGTAATTATAAATTTTTTAGCTGATGATTTTATGTCTTCAGAAAAAATAGATTTACGTAAAGACCCTATGGCGCTTCAACGTTTAAAGGAAGCAGCTGAAAAAGCTAAAATTGAATTATCATCATCGACTCAAACAGAAATTAACTTGCCATATGTAACTGCTACTGATAGTGGTCCAAAACACTTA
>Ga0114996_10003913_pt1 | contig 18174 bp, 16 predicted proteins | sample ArcticOcean_MG_C_4_FD_87039 | JGI IMG/M metagenome (GOLD analysis project Ga0114996, IMG submission 87039) | Marine microbial communities from western Arctic Ocean - ArcticOcean_MG_CB4_134 | ecosystem: Environmental > Aquatic > Marine > Oceanic | place: Arctic Ocean: Canada Basin | collected...
AGTGGCGGTGCTCTTCGGCGGAGCAGGGCCTTTGCGCGCCACCGGGTGCCGGGCTCATGGCCAGCGCGACTGTCAGCAGGATGAGTCGAGTAGAGATGGAGCGCATGCGTTTCTCCGGAACAATTCGAGTGGCCAGCCAAGGTGCCCTACCGCGTGCGATTGGGCCAGATCCCGGTGGGAGAGGGGGCTCATCCAGATCCCAACGCCGGGACGGCGGAGTGTCCGCCTATGGGACGCGCTTTCGCACATGGGGATCGGCAGGACCCGATAATCTAGAGTAGATCATAGGTGCTAAATCAATAAGATAGAACAAGTTAGATTGTGTGTGATCGTTTTGGCACGACCCTTCCTGTAGAGAAAGGCCACATGAGCGATTGTGGCTCGGCCGGAGGGATGTTGGGATGCGATGGGATGGGTCGGTGATCAGCCCGCCGGGTCCGGTAGAGCTCCTTCGCTCAGGACAATTGAATTTAAAGACTTGATATAGAGGTGATGACGCAGTGAGGACGACCACGAATACTCGGATGAACGAGCGGATTGGAACGAGGGCGGTGTTGACTGCTCTGGTGCTGTTGGCGCTGGCAGCCACGGCACTCGTGGCTCAGCGGGCACCCACGTCTCTGACGCTCGAAGAGGCGATCACGCTCGCAAAGGGCAACAACCCGCTGTACCTGAGCACGCAGAACGACATGGCGGCCGCGGACTGGAGTCGATCCTGGACGAGAGCGACGACGAGGAGCTGCAGGAGCGCGCGATCTTCGCGATCTCACAGCGTTCGCGGGACGACCGCGCGTCGGAGATCCTGCAGAGCTATACGATGCGCAGAGATGTGTCGAATGAGCTCAGGGAACGCGCGATCTTCTGGATAGGCCATAGCTCGGCAGCCGGGGGCGCGGACTTCCTCATTGAGTTGTATCCGCGTCTCGAGGACGACGAACTCAAGGAGCGGACTATCTTCGGAATTGCACAGACGGGTGGAGATAGGAGCGAGCAGTGGTTGCTGGAACGCGCGAAGGACTCCTCCGAGGCCACGGACGTTCGGAAGAATGCTTTGTTCTGGGCTGGGCAGTCCGGGGGAATCGAGGGCAGCGACCTCGAGGATCTGTACGCGACGCTCGACGACGTAGAAATGAAAGAACAAGTGATCTTTGTGGCGTCGCAGCGGAACGAGCCGGAGGTCGTGGACTTCCTCATGGATCTCGTGCGCGATGAGCAGGACAAGGAGCTGCGCGAACGGGCGTTGTTTTGGCTAGGCCAGAGCAAGGATCCGCGGGTGGCCGAGTTCCTCCTGACGCTCATCCGGGGAGGAGGTACGATCCGGCGGTGAGGTAAAACACCTGTTTTCATAGTGACGTGGGTAGTTGTGGGGGGGGATGCCGCACCAGTATTATTGACTCTATCTACATGGTGGCCCCACATGCCCTGGATAGACCTCGTTGCAGCAACGGCCTGTCAAGATCCTGCTCGTCGAGTCCAACCGGGAGTATCTGGACGATCTCCGCGACCAGTTGTCGGGTGTGCGTGGGGGAGAACTCGATATCGAGTGGGCTGGGGAGCTCAGTGAAGCCCTAGCCCGGCTGACGCAGGGCGGCATTGACGCGATCCTACTGGATCTCGATCTTCCCGACAGCACTGGTATGGTGACGTTCGAGCGTGCGTATGCGTTTGCTCCTGATGTGCCGATCATAGTGCTCACGGGGGCGGCCGATGAACAGGTAGCGAATGCGACGGTCCAAGGCGGTGCGCAGGACTACATGGTGAAGGACGAGGTGGGGGCACAGGCTCTCGCGCGTGCGGTGCGACATGCCATTGAGCGACATCGTCTTCTTTCCGCTCTGCGCAGCTTGTCGCTGATCGACGACTTGACGGGGCTGTACAATCGCCGGGGCTTTTCTGATGTGGGTGAGCAGTACCTCAAGTTGGCCAAGCGCACCGCTCGTGGTGTCACGATGGTGTACCTCGACCTCGATCGCTTGAAGACGATCAACGATTCGTTGGGTCACTACGTAGGTGATCGAGCCCTCCTCCACGTCGCGGCCATTCTCAAGGCCACGTTCCGGAGCTCAGATATCATCGCCCGTTTAGGGGGCGATGAATTCGGAGTTCTCGCGTTGGAGGCCTCCCGCGAAAGCTCTGAGCTACTGATCCAGCGTCTTCGCGAGAGCGTTATGGAGTTCAATCAGACGAGCGCGGAGCCGTACCAGCTCTCCGTCAGCATCGGGATGGCCCGTCACGAAGACGACCTGCGCATTCGCCTCGACGAGCTCGTAACCGAGGCGGACAGCGCGATGTACAGGGAAAAGCACGCCAAGCATAGCGCCGTGCTGAGAGGGTCATGAGCGAGCTGGCAAAGGACCCCGGGCAGAGCACGGATGGCGGCGGTGCAGTGCACTGGCTGGTCCGAATCGCTGAACGTGCGGGGCTGGGCGACCTGGACCGTCCGGCGATTCCTGCTGGCACCAAAGCTCAAGAGGCGTGGGGTGACGTAGCTCGGACATATAGCTTGTCGGACAATGAACTTTCCGAGCTCGTTGCTCAATACTTTCGGCTGAACGTCGCGGATTTCGATAGGGCCGATCCTAACGCGCCACTCCTGATTCCCGAGACGATGGCACGCCAGCACCACATCTTCCCGATCCTGGAAGACGACCGCCTCTTCGTGGTTGCGACCTGCGACCCGACCGACGTGGAGGCGGAGCGCGCCCTGGGGTTCAGTACCGGCCGAACCCCGCTCTTCGAGGTGACGTCGCCGAGCGTCGTTCAGGATGCGCTCGACAATCGCGTCTCTCCTGAGCGTGCGATCGATTCCCTGCTCGGAGGCCTCGCCGACGGCGTCGATATCGACGCCGTCAAGCTCGTCGAGGAGATGTCCGAGCCAGAGTCCGTAACGGAGACGGATGCGGCAGCGACGCCTGTTGTGAAACTCGCGAACCTGATCATCCGTGACGGTATCAATGCGGGCGCCTCCGACATTCACATCGAGCCGGGCCGTAAGCTCGGGGCGGCCCGCTACCGCGTCGACGGTGTGCTGCGGAAGCACATGGACCTCCCCATGTCGGCGTTGAATCGGATCATTTCCCGGATCAAGGTTCTTTCGCGGCGGGATATCGCGGACCGGTTGAGGCCCCAGGACGGAAAGGCGCGGGTACAGGTAGAGACCCGCGGTTATGACCTGCGCGTATCGACGATTCCAGCCGGCGGCGCGGAAAAATGCGTGATCCGGATCCTGGACTCCAGTGCGTCGCTGACGCTCGACGACCTGGAGCTGCCGCAGTTGGAGCTCGAGCGCCTACGGGGCCTGCTCCAGCATCGAGACGGGGTGGTCATCGTCACGGGGCCCACGGGCTCGGGTAAGACCACCACGCTGTACGGTGCGCTGCGCGAACTCGCCGACGGCAAGGTCAACATCATGACGGTCGAGGACCCGATCGAGTATGAGATGGCCGGCATTACACAGACCCAGGTGGAGACGAAGCGGGGCATGACCTTCGCCGGCGCTTTGCGCGCGATGCTACGCCAGGACCCGGACGTCATCCTGGTCGGTGAGATCCGCGACAAGGAGACCGCCGTCACTGCGGCGCAAGCGGGCGATGACCGGTCACCTCGTGCTCGCGACGGTCCACGCCAACGACGCGGTCAGCTCCGTGTCTCGCCTGGCAGATATGGGGCTGCAGTTCAGTACGATTGCGCAGGTGCTTCGCGGGGCCATCGCGCAGCGGTTACTGCGGCGGCGTGTGCGCGACCTGCGCCGAGCCGGTTCGTGGCCAGCTCACGCCGGACGAGCAGCGCCTTACGGACCGCCACGGCCAAGAGCCGGTCGTGCGCGCGGTCGGATGTCCCGAATGCGGCTTTACCGGATACCGTGGGCGCCTGCCGGTGAATGAAGTGCTCATCGTGGGTCCGCGAATCCAGCAGGCCATCAAGCAGTGCAAAGGTTGGGCGACGATGTCGCGTGTCGCCGAACAGGGCGGTATGCGGAGTCTGCACTCCGTCGGGCTGGAGTGGGTGCAGCAAGGGCGCACGACGCTCGTTGAAGTGGAGCGCGTTCTCGGCCAGACGCTCGATGCAGAAGCCGAGGAGAAGTCGAAAGGGCCACCGCGCATCTTGCTGGTGGATGACGATGAAGATGCTCGCAAGCTCACGCGCGCGCTGCTCGAGCGAGACGGCTACGAGGTCTTCGAGAGCGATGATGGCCACAAGGCGATCGACCTCCTCAAGGCCGACCAGGAGTTCAACCTCGTGATCCTCGACCTGGCGATGCCCGGCCTCAATGGTCGGGCGGTTCTCCAACAAGTGCGTGGGTCCGTCGAGACCGCCTCGCTACCGGTTCTGATCCGGACAGGCACCGGCAGTGACGTGATCGAGGCTGAGTTGTTGGAGGCCGGCGCGGATGACTACGTCGAGAAGTCGGTGGACGCGGACCGCTTCCTCGCCCGGGTACATGCAGTGCTGCGGCGTGCGAAGTAGCTCCGTCTTACCGCTCAGTGCCGCGGCACTGCTGCTCGGCGGTGTGCTGCCTTATGCGCTTGCCGCGCAGGATTCTCCGTCTTCCTACGACGACCTATGGCGGCGCGCCGAACTGTACGTCGACGAGGACAATCCGCGTATCCAGAGTGTGCTGCTGAGCGGGCGCTTCCAGTACGAGTATTCGACGGTCCACGACCGTGACCTCACGTACGACGAGTGGAACGTGCGCCGCACGCGCCTAGGGCTGAAGGCCCGCCTGTTCGACCAGTTCACGCTGCACGTCGAGGCAGGGTTCAATCCTGAGGAGTCTGACCCGTTCTACACGGGCCTGACTGATGCCTATGTGCAATGGAGCCGAAGTGGGCCGCTTGCTCTGAAGGCCGGCAAACAAAGCGTGGCGTTTACGATGGACGGTTCGACGTCGTCCAAGGAACTGCTGACGATCGACCGCAGCAATTTGGCCAACAATATGTGGTTTCCGCAGGAGTATCTGCCGGGCGTCAGCGCCTCTGGTGCAGCCTCGAACTGGAGCTATCACCTTGGCACGTACTCGGCGGGTGAACGCACCAGGGAGTTCGGCGAGTTCAACGGCGGCGTTGTCGCGGTCGCCACGCTCGGCTATGACCTGTCAGCGGCCCTGGGTGTGGAAGAAGCGCTGTTGAGGGGGAACTACATGCACCAGAACCCCGATCCTCAGAACGGTTTTACCAGGCAGCTCCAGCATGTCACCTCCCTGAACTTCGCTTTCGAAGACGGTCGGTTTGGTGTGCGCGCCGACGTTTCCGCCGCTTCGGGCCATAGGGGCCAGAGTGACCTCTGGGGCACGACGTTCATGCCGTTCCTCGATCTCACCGATGAGTTGCAGGTCGTAGCGCGCCACACCTATCTCAGTAGCGAGGAAGCCAACGGGGTGCGGTTGCCCCGGTACGAGAACAAGCTGACTAGTGGGCTAGGCGATCGTTACAACGAGTTCTACGCAGGTATCAACTACTACTTGTACGGGCACAAGCTCAAGCTGCAAGGCGGCGTGAAGTTCGCTGGTATGGATGACCGTGCGGGTGACGGAGGGAGCTACTCAGGTGTCTCCGGTACCACCGCTTTCCGTGTGAGCTGGTAGCGCTCAGGTGTAGCTTATGCCGCCCTCGGATCGGTCCTCCTGGGCAGGGGTGGCGGTGCCCGTGACTTCCGCTTGGGAACATCAGCCCCCCAGCTGCACGTAGGACTTGTCTTCAGGCCTGTTTTCCGATTGACACGCCCTAGGGGTGCCGACAGGTTTACGGGCTGTCCCAAGGTGGTCGGAGAACCGGCCACTCAGGCCCCCGCGGGGGGGCATTTTTTCGTTGAACCACGGTAGTTCATGTTCAAGACTCTGCGCGGCCGGCTGATCACGATCCTCATCGTGGCGCTGGTCTCCGGCTGGCAACTGTACGACAAAGGGCTCAAGCTCGGCCTGGATCTGCAAGGCGGCATGCACATCGTTCTCGAGGTCGATGACCCCGAGGGCACGATGACGCCCGAAGCAAAGGCCGACATGATCGACCGCGTTGTGCGCATCATCCGCACGCGGATCGACGAGTTTGGCGTCAACGAGCCTCTGATCCAGAAGGTGGGCGCCGACCGGGTGATCGTCGAGCTCGCCGGGCTTCAGGGTGATGAGGACCGTGCCAAAGAGATCGTGCAGCGAAACGCGTTCCTCCAGTTCAAGCTCGTGCTGACTACGACGGGCATGGACAACGCGCTCTCGCGCATCGATCGCTCGATCGTAGCCGCGCTTGGAATCGACTCAATTCGGGCCATGGGCCGCGATGTCGCTGGGGGCACCGATCAACAGGCGCTGCAGGATCTGCTCTTCGGTGGTGCCGACAGTACGAGTGCTGCAGATAGCGCGGGTGCCGAGACGGGGGAGGACGCAGCAGCCGAAGAGCCTCCCGAAGACGAGAGTAGCCCGGACGATCTGCGCCCGTTTTCGTCACTGCTGAACATCGGCGACATCCCGGGCACCTACATGGTGGCGATTGAGGATGTCCCCGCCGCAGAGCACTTCCTAGCGCTCAGTGACGTGCAGCGGGCGTTCCCCCGGGACCAATTGCTGCATTGGGCGGAGGACATGGAGGGTAGGGGCGCGCGCAATTACAAGTATCTGTACGTGTTGTCCGAGGACGCTTTCTTGACCGGCGACCTTCTCAACAACGCCACCGCCGGTCGCGACCCCCAGTTCAACCAGTCGCAGGTTCAGTTCGAGCTCTCTCGCGCTGGTGGCCGCCGCTTCTCGACCTTCACATCCCAGCACGTGGGAGATTATCTCGCGATCGTGCTCGACGGTGAGGTCATGAGTGCGCCCGTCATTCGGGACCGGATCGGAGCACGCGGTCAGATCGAGATGGGTAGTGGTACCCCGCTCGAAGAGGCTGCGGACCTCGCGCTCGTTCTGCGCGCCGGCGCGCTGCCTGCGCGGATTGAAATCATTGAGGAGCGCACGGTCGGACCGTCACTCGGTCAGGACTCGATCGACCAGGGCCAGGTCGCCGGCATCGTTGGCATGATTACGGTCGTGGTCGTGATGATCTCTTACTACCACGTCGCTGGTGTGCTCGCAGTAGGCGCGCTGGGCATTTACGCGCTCTTGGTCTTGGGCGGTCTCGCCGGCATGGGGGCCACGCTTACTGTGCCTGGCATAGCAGGACTCATCCTATCGGTCGGCATGGCGGTGGACGCCAACGTTCTGATTTTCGAACGGATTCGAGAGGAGTTGGACCATGGCCGGGCACCGCGTACGGCAGTCGATGAAGGCTTTGGTCATGCGCTCTCCGCGATCGTCGACGCGAACATTACGACGCTCATTACGGCGCTGATTCTCTATCAGTTCGGCAGCGGCCCAGTGCAGGGCTTTGCTGTGACCCTGGCGATTGGAATCATTGCTTCGTTCTTCTCCGCCCTCTTCGTGACCCGTTCGCTCTTCTTGGTCTACCTGACGGGCAAGAAGACCACGGATCCCATCAGCATCTGACCCAGATATGAGACTTTTTCAGAACGCCAAATACGCCTTCATCGAGGCACGCAAGACGGCCTATGTGCTTTCGGGCGCGGCAGTCGCTGCGGGTATTGCGGCGATGCTGATCAATGTCGCCACGATCGGAACCTGGCAGGATTACGGGGTCGACTTCACGGGTGGCTCGCTCATCCACGTGCAGTTCAATACGCCGGTGACCGCGGGAGAGCTTCGGGACGCACTCGGTGGCGCTCAGGCACCACCGATCACCCGCTTCGGGGAAGAGAACGAGTTCGTCATCCGCGCACCGATTGAGGATGATGTGTCGATCACCGAGGTAGCCGACCAGATCGAGTCCGATCTCGGCGCGGTGTTGGGTGCTGCGAGCTTCGACGTTGTGAGTACGCAGGCGGTTGGTGCCAAGGTGGCGGACGAGCTGCAGGTCCGGGCTCTGTATGCCATCCTCTTCTCCTTCGTGCTCACATTGATGTACCTCGCGATGCGTTTCGAGCTTCGCTTCGGTCTTGCTGCCGTAATCGCGACGCTACACGACATCCTCATCACGCTCGGATTCCTTGCGGTGTTCCGGATCGAGATTGCGCTTCCGACGGTGGCGGCGATCCTTACGATCCTGGGTTATTCGCTGAATGACACGATCGTCGTGTTCGACCGCATCCGTGAGAACCTGCATAAGAAGGGCGCCCGCAAGCGCGATCAAATCGAATTGGTGAACGAGTCGATCAACGAGACGCTGCCGCGCACCGTTCTCACGTCCGGCACAACACTCGTGGTGCTCATGGCACTGCTGGCGCTGGGTGGGGCTGTGCTCCGCGACTTCACGCTGGTCCTGATTCTCGGGGTCGTGATCGGGACGTATTCGTCGATCTTCGTGGCGTCTCCGGCGCTCATCGAGATTCAGAAGAGATGGGGTCTCGGAAAGGGCAGCGAGAAGAAGAGGCCTCAGCCGGCGACTGTGTAGTATCGAACTCTTCGACAGCCACTGCCATCTCACGGACGACGCCTTCGCGGACGATCGTGGGGCCGTGGTGCTCAGGGCCGCAGAAGCGGGGGTAAGCCGCTGGGTTAGCATCGCCTCCGATGTCGATGACGCCGCGCGCGCGCTTGAGCTCGTCCAGGGCCGTGCGGGCGCGTGGTGCACGGCGGGGGTCCACCCGCACTCAGCCGGAGATGCGCCAAGCGATGCGATGAGCCGCGTGCGCGCCTTGGCGAGCGACAATAGGGAGGTCGTCGCGATCGGAGAGACCGGACTCGACTTCTTCTACGACAATGCTCCGCGCGACGTGCAGAGGAAGCTATTCGGGCAGCACCTCGAGCTTGCAGGTGAACTTGGTCTCCCCGTGGTCGTCCATGCGCGGGAGGCGGACGAGGACGTTGCAGCCGCGTTGCGTGCTATGCCCGCCGATACCTCGGGCGTGCTCCACTGCTTCACCGGCGGTCCGCTCGCCTTCGCGGAGGCGATGAGTGCCGGCTGGTACGTCTCGTTCTCCGGCATCGCCTCGTTCAAGAGCTTCGGTGCGTCCGAATTTTTGCGCGAAGTGCCGGTCGACCGTCTGCTGATCGAGACCGACTCGCCGTATCTCGCGCCGGTACCACGGCGAGGGAAGCGAAACGAGCCCGCGTATGTCGCCCACGTGGCTGCTGCGGTGGCGGCTCTCGTCGGGCGAGACGTGGAAGATGTAGCCCGTCAGACGACGGAAAACGCCTGCAGGTTCTACGGGGTCGACTGAAGCCATGAGAGCTAGATTCCCGCATGTCTAGGCGCATCCAAGTACTACCCGACGTCGTGGCGAACCAGATCGCTGCCGGGGAGGTCGTGGAGCGCCCAGCGTCCGTTGTGAAGGAACTCGTCGAAAATGCGCTCGACGCTCGTGCGTCCCGTGTCGAGATCGCGATCGAACGAGGAGGTAAGCGCCGGATCCGGGTCAGCGACGACGGGGTAGGTATGGGGCGCGAGGACGCGCTACTCTGCCTGGATCGCCATGCCACGAGCAAGATCGCCCATGTTGACGACCTCCAGGGCATCCGCACCTTCGGTTTTCGTGGCGAAGCTTTGCCGTCGATTGCCGCGGTCTCGCGGCTGACCCTGGACACCTGTGACGCCGAGGATGACGTCGGGACACGGGTGCTCGTAGGCGGTGGGCAGATCAACGCAGTAGAAGATATCTCCCGCCGTCGTGGAACGACGATTGAGGTACGGAACCTGTTCCATAACGCGCCGGCGCGAGCAAAATTTCTGAAGTCGGTCAGCGCCGAGAGCCGCGTGATCAGTGAAGTGACGACCGGACTCGCGCTGGCCAACCCCAAGGTCGCCTTCGTTCTGACCTCGGACGATCGCACGCTGCTCGATCTTCCGGCGGCGGAGGATGCAGCTGTGCGAATTGGGCAAGTGTGGGGAGCCGAACAAGGCAGCACCTTGATTCTCGCATCGCACAGCGAGGACGGTTTCGACCTGAAAGGGCTCGTACAGCGCCCGGACGCCGCGAAGCCCGGCGTGCGTCGAAGCTATCTATTCGTGAACGGCCGCCCGTTCCGTGCACCGCAGCTCGTAAAGGCAGCGGAACGCGGCTATAGAACGACCATTCCGGAGGGAGCGCGTCCGTGGATGTTCTTCTATCTGCGTGTGCCCAGGGGTCAGGTTGACGTGAACGTGCACCCCGCGAAGGCCGAGGTCCGCTTCAAGGAGTGGGCACGAGTTGAGATGCTGGTCGAGCACGCGGTCCGGGGCGCGCTGGAAGGAGAGGCCAGCTCGGCGACGTTCGATACGCAGCTTGCCGCGCCTCCGCTCGTGGTCCGCGAAGGCGGCGAGGCTCCCCGTGCACCCGACCCGGACAAACAGATGGCGCTCTTCGTGACGGGTGCCGAAGCGGTCGACGACGCAGACCCGGGTAACGTCCGGGATTCGGCGGAGCTCCAACCAGGTGCAGCACGGCCTCGTTTGTGGCAGGTACTGCACACGTACATCCTCGCCGAGACGCGAGACGGTATCCTCATCGTCGATCAGCACTCCGCACATGAGCGAGTGCTCTTCCAGCGGCTCATGGATGCCTTCGAACGTGGCGGGCAGGACGGGCAACGCTTGCTGTTCCCGCTCACTCTCCGATTGACCCGGCCCGAGATCGAGCAAGTCGTCGACCTCAAGGGTTTGCTCGAGCGCGCCGGGTTTGAGGTCGAGCCGTTTGGCGGCGATACCGTCATCGTTCACGCGGTGCCGAACCCGCACCGTTACTTCGACGCCGAACGCGCGTTCCGGGAGATGATCGAAGAGCTGACCAACGGGTCCGAGCTCGTACGCTCCGCCAAGAACCAGCACGAACGAATTGCGATGACCTTTGCTTGCAAGGGAGCAGTCAAGGCTGGGCAGAAGCTCTCCGACGCGGAAATGCAGAAGCTGTTCGACCAGCTTTTCGCCACGGACCTGCCGCACCACGATGTGCATGGCCGGCCGACGATCGTGAGGCTTTCAGGGGCAGAGCTCGCTAGGAAGTTCGGACGGACGTGACCGAGCCCGAGCACCCCAGCTCCTTCCTCGCGGTCACCGGCCCGACTGCTTCCGGGAAGACAGCTCTATCCGTCGCGCTTTCGCAGCACCTGGACATCGAGATCATCTCGATGGACTCGCGCCAGGTGTATGTCGGCATGGATATCGGGACCGACAAGGTGCCGGAAGAGGATCGGAAGAAGATTCCGCACCACGGGCTCGATTTGGTGCAGCCGGATGCGCGATACTCGGCCGGTCAGTTCGCTCGGGATGTACGACGTTGGGTGCACGAGATCTCCGAAAGGGGACGGGTTCCGGTCGTTACCGGCGGGACCGGATTCTTTCTGAAGGCGGTCATGGAGCCCATCTTCGCCGAGCCGCCCATGGATCCGGTCCGTGTCGAGGCGTTGCGCAGCTATCTGAAGCGGATGGACTCGTCTCGCATGGCTCGATGGGTAAAGCAGCTCGATCCGGACCGGGCACCGCTCGCCATCGAGGGGGGACCTCAGCGCATGAGCCGCACGCTTGAGGTGGCTCTTCTCACCGGTGTCCCGTTGTCGCGATGGCATCGTGAGTCACCGGCGGAAGCCGCAGGGATCGCGGGAACGGTCGTGGTGTTGGACCTACCGCGCGAGGAAGCCCACCGACGTATCGATCATCGCGTGAGCGACATGGTGGAACGCGGACTTCTGGAAGAGGTACGGGGCCTGCTGGACGCCGGCTATGGTGGAGACACCCCGGGGATGACGGGAGTCGGGTATCGGGAAGTCATCCGACACATGGAAGGGGAAATCACGCTTGAGGAGGCTATGGAAGAGATCCGTGCGAGCACGCGCCGGTACGCCCGGCGACAGGTCACCTGGTTCCGGACCCAACTTCCGGCATCGGTGCTACGTATCGACGCCACGCTTCCCCTCGAGCAGCAGGTGCACATGACGCTGGATGCATGGAGAGCCGGCAGCGGCGAGCAACCGGTTGGCCAGCCTGGGGGAAATCCATGAAGATCGGCGTTACGTGTTATCCGACGTATGGTGGTTCCGGAGCCGTCGCGACCGAGCTGGGCCTCGCGCTCGCCGAGCGTGGGCACGAGGTCCACTTCATTTCGTACGCGCAGCCGTTCCGCCTAGATCACTTCCGCGAGAGGGTGTTCTTCCACGAGGTCGAGATGGAAGACTATCCACTCTTCGAGCATCCTCCGTATGCGCTTGCTCTAGCGGTCGCGCTGCACGATGCGGCACGCAAGCACGAACTGGACCTGGTGCACGTACACTACGCGATCCCTCACGCTACGTCCGCATGGGTCGCTCACGAGATGTTGGGTGAAGAAAGTGACCTGAAGATCGTTACGACGCTTCACGGCACGGACATCACTTTGGTGGGCATTCATCCCTCGTTCCAAGCGATCACGCGCTTCTCGATACTGAAGTCGCACGGCCTGACCGCCGTGTCGGAGTTCTTGAAGCGGGAGACTGTTCGGGATTTCACGGTTCCGGAAGACCGGGTCCATGTGATCCCGAACTTCATCGACACCTCCGTGTATCGGCCGGGACTCGAACCGTGTCACCGCGAAGCGCTCGCCCCGGAAGGCGGCAAGATCGTGATGCACATCTCCAACTTTCGTGCTGTTAAGCGCGCGGAAGACGTGGTATCCGTTTTTGCCCGCTTGACCGCGAAACAGCCGGCGACGCTGGTGCTCATCGGAGACGGACCGGAACGGCCCAGGGTACTTTTGCGCGCTGAGGAGCTCGGCGTGCGGGACCGGGTTGTGTTCCTTGGCAAGCACACTTCTGTGCACGAGTTGCTCTCGTGCGCGGACCTCTTCCTGCTGCCCTCAGCCAGCGAGTCGTTTGGGCTCGTCGCGCTCGAGGCGATGGCGTGTGGTGCGCCAGTGGTGGCTTCGAACGTGGGCGGACTACCCGAGGTCATCGACCATGGGACGACCGGCTATATGTTCGATGTCGGGGACATCGAAGGCATGGCCGAGGCGGGCCTGCGCATCATGGGAGACGACGACCATTGGAGGTCGCTCTCAGAGGCGGGTAGGGCCGTCGCGGTGGAACGGTTCTCGGCAGCGCGAGTCGTGCCACAGTACGAACGCTACTATGAGCAGGTCTTGAGAGGGTGATGCGAACAGGAGGCGTACCTCAGTGACTGTTTGGGAAGCCGTCGTGCTCGGATTCGTTCAGGGAGCGACGGAATTCTTACCGGTTTCCAGCTCGGGTCACCTGGTGATCGCGCAGTGCTTTCTGAGTTCCTGTGCGGCTGCAAGCACGTCGGCGCTTACAGATGCGACGCAGGGCCTGCTCTTCGAAGTAGCGGTGCATGTAGCGACGTTGCTCTCGATCCTGATCGTCTACCGCGCTCGCATTGCCGCGCTCACGAAAGGCATGATCGCGCGGCATCGTGATGCGTGGGCCTATGCGGGCCTGATTGTAGCGGCAACCATGCCGGTCGTGATCGTAGGGGGGCTGGCGAAAGACCGTATCGAGGCGCTTTTCGATAACCCGATGGTATCAGGCGTTGGCCTCCTGGTGACGGGCGCGATCCTGTGGTCGAGCCGCGTCGGAATCGCTCGGGCGGCGCGCGAACGCCCGGTGCTCGCCGCTGCGGTGCTTATCGGCTTGGCCCAGGTGTGCGCTGTCGTACCCGGTATCTCTCGGTCTGGCTCGACCGTGGTTGCCGCGCTGTGGCTCGGCATGTACGCCGAGGAGGCAGCGGCCTTCTCGTTTCTCATGGCGATTCCGGCGATTGCCGGCGCCGCAGTGCTCCAGATTCCCAATCTCGGGGCGGTCACTGCGCTAGACGTGAGGCCACTTCTGGTAGGTAGCGTCGTGGCTGCGCTGACGGGCGTGCTCGCCATTCGAACCTTCGTGGCGATGCTCGACAAGCGGTCGTTCTACCTCTTCGCCCCGTATTGCTGGCTGGTCGGCGGCGGCTTTCTCTCCTACCTATGGCTCCGGTGATCGGCGCGTGGCTGCGATGATCGACCCGTGGCTGCGATGATCGACCCGTGACGCTCCTGACGCACTGGGAAGGCGAGCCGGTTTCTGTCTGGACTGAGCGGTGGCGCGTACCGCTCTTCGAGGCGCATGATGAGGTCGGCTCGACGAGCGATCGCTTGAAGGAGATCGCGGGGCAGGGGGCTGGACTCTTTTCTGTCGTGATCTCGGAGGCCCAGACCGCCGGGCGCGGTCGGCGGAGCGCCACGTGGCACTCTCCTGCCGAGTCGGGGCTATGGCTGTCCGTGCTACTCCCGGCTCCGTCTCGGTCGGTGGCCTATTTGCCCTTGATCGTTGGGCTCGCGACGGCGCGAGCGATCGAGCAGGCGGCACCTGGCATCAACGCGGGGATCGAATGGCCGAACGATGTCGTGATCGCTGGCGCGAAGGTGGCGGGCGTGCTGTGTGAGGCCGCGGGTGGCGGGCCTATGCAGCCGGTGGCCGGTGTCGTGGCGGGGATCGGCGTCAATGTGCGCACACCGGTAGGCGGCTTTCCACAGGACATCAGTGGGCGGGCGATTTCGCTCGAGGGGGCCGCGGAAGCGCGGGTGTCCCGTTCGGCGCTGGCAAGCGCGATTCTTACGGAGCTAGTGCGGGTTACGAAGTCTGAGGGCTCCGCGGGGGCAGGGGTGGCTGTGGAACCATACGGACGGACGTTGTCGCAGCCCACGCTGGAGGCCCTGAAGGGCCGTGACGTGCTCTCGAACCGGAGGGTCTACTCCGAGCAAGAGGGGGCCGGTGTCGCGCGCGGTATCCTGGAGAGCGGGGCGCTGTTGCTGGAGCGCGAGGATGGTTCCCGGGTAGGCGTGGTGGCCGGGAGCGTGCGGCCGGAATAGTGTCCTGTCCTCACAGCACATACGGACGGAGAGTCCAATGCAGTTGGTCGTCGACGTAGGAAATACTGAGACCGTGGTGGGGCTCGCCATGAGCACCACCGCGATAGCTGCGCACTGGAGGGTAAGTTCCGGTGTCCCGCGCACGGCGGACGAGATGACTGCACTCATCAGGGCCTTTCTGGCGGGTGATGGCGTTGATGAGGCGAAGATCGCTGGCGGTGTGGTGGGATCCGTTGTGCCTTCGGTGAACCAAGTGTGGATGAAGACTCTCGGTGCGATCACTCGCGGCAAGGCGATCGCCGTGGGCCCCGGGTCCGACCTCCCCATCGAGCTGGATGTCGAGGAGCCCCTTTCCGTGGGTGCCGACCGGATCGTCAATACGCTTGCCGCTCGTGAGTTGTACGGGCGCGATACGATCGCAGTCGATCTCGGCACCGCCACCACGTTCGACTGCATCACTGGTCAGGGGGTCTTCTGCGGGGGGGTCATCTCCCCTGGGCTGAGTGCGGGGCCCGATTGGTTGTCGGCGCGGACCGCCAAATTGCCCAACGTCGAACTCAGGCCACCCACGTGCGTAATCGGTAGACGTACTGAGACATGCATTCAGAGCGGAGTGTTCTATCAAGCCATCGACGCCATAGACGGCATCGTTGGTCGGATCAAGAAGGAGTGGGATCGCCCGGATGCCTATGTCGTGGCCACCGGCGGATTCGCTGAAACGATGGGCCCGCACCTGCGGACGGTGGACCGTATCGAGCCGTTTCTGACGCTCTACGGGCTGGCAATGGCTGGGGAGATCCTGCGGGGCTCTTCTTAGCGGGAGCGGACCCGCATGTGACGGCCACGGATGATCGCGTGGGTGGGCCTGGATCCGTTTGCCTGCTTCGCTTGACACCCCGCCCAGAACCGACAGATTACTGCTGCCAGCACTCACCACCGTTGAGTGCTAGCAGTTCCGAGACCCCAATGAAATACGGCCCTTTCAGCAGGAGTAGGCCAGATGGGTAAAGCCATAAGCGTTAAGCCGTTGTCGGACCGGGTGGTGGTATCGCCGCTCGATGAAGCCGACCAGATGCGGGGCGGTTTGTACATCCCCGATACCGCCAAAGAAAAGCCCTCCCAGGGCGAAGTCATCGCGGTGGGACCGGGCAAGGTCTCTGACGATGGTACCAGACTCGAGATGGACGTGAGTGTGGGTGACAAGGTGCTGTACGGGAAGTACAGTGGCACCGATGTCACCCTAGACGGTGAGGAGTACCTCATCCTCCGCGAATCCGACATCCTCGCCATCGTTCCGTAGCGCATTCGACGCAAATAGGAGATATGAATCATGGCAGCTAAAGAGCTCCATTTCGACGTTGAGGCGCGTGCGCGTCTCAAGAAAGGCGTCGACAAGCTCGCTCAGGCCGTGAAGGTGACCCTCGGCCCCAAGGGCCGGAACGTGGTCCTGGATCGGAAGTTCGGCTCCCCCACCGTGACCAAGGACGGCGTGTCCGTGGCCAAGGAGATCGAGCTCGAGGATCCCGTGGAGAACATGGGAGCCCAGATGGTGAAAGAAGTCGCGACGAAGACGTCCGACGTGGCCGGCGACGGTACGACGACCGCCACCGTGTTGGCACAGGCGATCTTCGGCGAGGGCCTGAAGAACGTTACCGCAGGCACAAACCCGATGGGCATCCGTCGCGGCATCGAAGCGGGCGTCGCCTACGTGGTGGCCGAGCTCGAGGGCCTTTCTGTCGAGACCAAGGGCAAGAAGGAAGTCGCCCAGGTTGCAGCGATTTCGGCGAACAACAACAAAGAGATCGGCGAGCTCATCTCGGAAGCGATGGAGAAGGTTGGTAAGGACGGCGTCATCACGGTCGAGGAGGCACGCGGCCTGGAGACGACGCTCGAGACGGTCGAGGGCATGCAGTTCGATCGCGGCTACCTCTCGCCGTACTTCGTGACCGATCCGGAGCGGATGGAAGTCGTGCTCGAGGATCCGATGATCCTGATCCACGATAAGAAGATCGGCGCGATGAAGGATCTTCTGCCGATCCTCGAGAAGGTCGCGCAGATGGGCAAGCCGCTCGTGATCGTCTGTGAGGACGTCGAGGGTGAGGCGCTCGCGACGCTCGTCGTGAACAAGCTGCGTGGCACGCTGAAGGTCGCCGCTGTTAAGGCGCCCGGCTTCGGTGATCGCCGCAAGGCCATGCTCCAGGACATCGCCATCCTCACGGGTGGTCAGGTGGTCTCGGAAGAAGTTGGCTTCAAGCTCGAGAATGCGGTTGCCGCGGACCTCGGGACCGCCAAGCGTGTCGTCATCGACAAGGACAACACGACGATCATCGACGGTGGCGGTGAGAGTGACAAGATCAAGGGACGCATCGATGAGATTCGCGTTTCGATCGACAAGAGCACGTCGGACTACGACAGCGAGAAGCTCCAGGAGCGCCTCGCGAAGCTCGCCGGTGGTGTTGCGGTCATCAACGTTGGCGCCGCGACCGAGTCCGAAATGAAGGAGAGGAAGGCACTCGTCGAGGATGCGCTGCACGCCACGCGAGCAGCGGTCGAAGAGGGCATCGTTGCGGGTGGTGGCGTCGCGCTTCTGCGTGCGCAGGCGAAGCTCAGCGAACTAGTGCTAGAGCGTGAAGACGAGCAGGTCGGAGCACAGATCCTGTATCGTGCGCTCGAACACCCGATCCGTCAGATCGCCGAGAATGCCGGCGTAGAGGGTAGCATCGTGGTCGCACGGGTCCGCTCTGAGAGCGGCTCCATGGGCTACAATGCTGATACCGACGTGTACGAGGACATGATTGAGGCTGGGGTCATCGACCCGACCAAGGTCGTGCGCACGGCTCTACAGAATGCCGCGTCCATCGCGGGCCTGTTGCTTACGACCGAGGCAGTGGTCGTCGAGCAGGCTGAGGATGCACCGATGCCGCCGATGCCGGGTGGCGGTGGTGGCATGGGCGGGATGTACTAGAACGGCGACACGTTCGACGTCGCGTTCGCTCGGGTCCTAGATCCGGACGGCCCCGTCACCCGGTTGGGTGGCGGGGCCGTTGTACGTTCAGCGAACGCCAGCCGGCCCCGGTTGCTGTCCTGGTCATTCCAGCTATTGCTGCTGTCCCCATCCCCCCCAGCTGTTGCCGATGTCTCTCTATCCCCCCAACTGCTGCCGCTGTCCTAGAAGCCGGGGGGATGCGCCTCAATCCACCCGCAGTGCTGCTACTAGGGACACGTCCCCCATACCGGGCGAGCCAGAACCCAAGAAGTCGCCGAAGTATCGAAATCACTGGGCTGGCTAGCGATGTTAGAGACACACCAGCCGCTCAAATCCCGATTGAACGCCGTGGCCTCGTCGAACATGACGCTCATGTTCGTGACGCTGCTGACGTTCCA
>Ga0114996_10003915_pt1 | contig 18169 bp, 13 predicted proteins | sample ArcticOcean_MG_C_4_FD_87039 | JGI IMG/M metagenome (GOLD analysis project Ga0114996, IMG submission 87039) | Marine microbial communities from western Arctic Ocean - ArcticOcean_MG_CB4_134 | ecosystem: Environmental > Aquatic > Marine > Oceanic | place: Arctic Ocean: Canada Basin | collected...
CACGCGTTTCACGCGGTTTCTGCTCCTTCAAGCAAGCGGAGAGGAACCTGCGCTCGCGTGCACTGGATTGTACCGCGCACCTATACAGCCACCGCCAAGGGGTCATCTTTCCGTTTAGCGCGCCGTTAAGGCGTCGTCTCCGCTATCCTGCACTAGTCTGAAGTCCGTTGGCGCGGAGGCTAATAGCCTCTCGCTCCGAATGGGCTGGCTGGAGGCGATGGCATGTTATACACCTCGCACCGGGGTCCCGATAAAGTGTTCGTGAACGCCGCCGGGATCATCGCGATGACCGGCAAGCCTTCCCTCAACCGCGGGATAACGGCCATCGCCGTCCACGACGGCCGCATCGCCGCCCTCGGTGACGACGACGCAATGCGAGCGCTGGCCGGCTCCGCACCTGTCATCGACCTCGAAGGCGCCGTCGTGATGCCGGGGCTGGTGGACTCGCACAACCACTTCCTCTCCACCGCCATGGGCTGGGAGCGTGTGCAGCTCGCCCACACCCGGTCCATCGACGAGCTGGTTGCGGCCGTCGAGGTCCGAGCCCGGGAGACACCCCCCGGCGAATGGGTGCTCTGTTCATCACGTTGGCACGAGACTAACCTCGCCGAGGGACGGATGCCCACGGCCGAGGAGCTCGACCGCGTCACGCCGAACCACCCGGTCCACCTGCCGCGAGGTGGCCACGTCGTCGTCACCAACAGCAGAGGGCTGGCGCTGGCAGGCATCGCCCACGGCACTAGCGACCCGCCGGGCGGCGAATACGTGCGCGACGCATCGGGCAAGCTGACGGGCATGCTGTTGGAGCGCCCAGCCTTCGCGGCGCTGAACCGCCTACTGCCCCAGCCGGACGACGAGGACCGGCGTCGGGCGCTCCGGGCCGGCATCGCCGCCTACAATCGCGCCGGCATCACCACGGTGCGCGACCCCGGCCTGAACGCCACAGAGATCAAGGCGTATCGCGCGGTCCTGCCCGAGGCGCGATCGCTGCGCGCCAGCCTCATGTGGCGCATCGAAATGAGAATGGCGCCCGAGGAACGCCGCGCATGGATCGACGACCGAGCGGGCCTCAGCGAGTTCGGCGACGACTGGCTCGACGTCTGGGGGCTCAAGATCGGACTGGACGGCGGCGTCGAGGGTGGTTACTTCCGCGACCCCTACGCCAACAATGCAGAATTTCGAGGGTTCCCTTTCTACAGCAAGGAAGACTTGCACGCGATCCTCGAGCAGGCCCATGGGCTCGGCTGGCGAGTCGGCGTCCACGTCGTCGGTGACGCCGCCATGGACATGGTGCTCGAGGCGTTCGAACGGTTGGACGCGAGCACAGGCGCCGGGGCTGGAGGCCACGCATTGGAGCACGCCTTTTCGCCGGCGGCCAACGCCGTCGAGCGAACGCGCGATCTCGGCCTTGGTGTGACTCTCCAGCACGCACTGGTCTACAGCCTCGCCGGCAATATGCGGACTTACTGGGGTGACCAGCGCGCCGCCGACTGCACTCCGGCCCGGGCATGGCTCGACTCCAAGGTGGTCGTTGGCGCCGGCACCGACTCGCCGGTCACAAACTATGATCCGTGGCAGAACATCTACGGGTTCGCGACTCGCGACACGGACGTGGCCGGCGTACTCGGCCCCGAGCACCGCATCTCCGTGGCGGAGACGCTGCAGGCCTACACCGTAGGGTCGGCGACGGTACTTCGCATGGACGACACGATCGGCTCCCTTGCTCCCGGCAAGGCCGCCGACTTTATCGGCCTCGACCGCGATCCCCTATCGGTACCGGTGAGCGAGGTGCGCCATACTGCGGTCAAACGAACTATCGTTGGTGGCGAGCAAGTCTTCGAGGCATAAAGGGTCAAGATGCCAATGCAAATCCCCATACGGGTCGACGGGCAGCGTCTATGGGAAAGCCTCATGCGGCTCGCTGAGATCGGCGCGACGCCCAAGGGCGGTTGCCGCCGCCTGGCGCTGTCCAACGAGGACCGCATGGCGCGGGAATTATTCGTTGCGTGGGCGGAAGAGGCCAACTGCGAAGTCTCCGTGGACCGCATGGGCAACATATTCGCCCGCAGGCCCGGCTCCCACCCGTCCCTCGCGCCGGTGGCCACCGGAAGCCACCTCGACACCCAGCCCAACGGTGGCCGCTTCGACGGGCCCTTGGGCGTTATGTGCGGCCTAGAGGTCGTGCGAACGCTGGCGGACCGCGGCATCGAGACGCGCAGGCCCATCGAGGTGGTGGCGTGGACCAACGAAGAGGGTTCGCGTTTCGCACCTCCCATGGTTGGCTCCGGTGTGTTCGCGGGCGTCTTCGATCTGGCCTACGGGCTTGGCCGGACCGACGCGGACGGGCTCACCATCGGTGAGGAACTGCGCCGGATCGGCTTCGACGGCGCGCAGGACATCGGGAGCCACGCCTTCGGTTCATTCTTCGAGGTCCATATCGAGCAGGGTCCGATTCTCGAAGCCCATGGCAAGCGCATCGGCGTCGTCAGCGGCGCCCAGGCCCAACGATGGTACGAGGTGACGGTGCGCGGGCAGGACGCCCACGCTGGCACGACCCCCATGGACCGGCGGCGGGATGCCCTAGTGGGGGCCTCGCGCATCGTGACTGAACTCCAGAGCATAGGCGCGGCGACGACGGACGGTCGCGCGACCGTCGGCGTCATGCGGGTTGAGCCCAACTCGCGCAACACCATCCCAGGCGAGGTCTTCTTCTCCATCGACCTGCGGCACCCGAGCGACGCAGCCCTCTCTGACATGGCAGCTGACATGCGTAAGTTCGCGGCCGGCGTCGCAAAGGACGCGGGCCTGGGGCTGGACATACACGAGATCTACTACGCTCCACCGCTGCCCTTCGACCCCGGCGCGAAGCGTGCGGTGACCTCCGCCGCGCAATCCCTGGGGCTCGAGTCCATGGAGATCGTCTCAGGCGCCGGCCACGACGCTTGCCACATTGCACGGGTGGCGCCGACCGCGATGGTGTTCATCCCTTGCGCGGGCGGCATCTCGCACAACGAGACCGAGAGCGCGGCACCAGAAGACGTGACCGCCGGATGCGACGTGCTGATCAACGCGATAGTGGAGGCCGCAAACGCGCCGACAGCGTAGGCCTAAGCACCGCCGCACGACGCCCAGAGCTGGGTCAGTCAGTTCATCCTCAACGACGCAGCCTGGGGCCTCGACCGCGACTCGATCCGTAGCTGGGTCGTAACCGTTGTGCCTCAGTCGGACGCTGGACTGGACTCGCTGGCAATCCACACTGGGCAACGGCATGCTGATCTTAATATTCCGGTCGGCCAAATGACCCGGCGGCTGGGCCATTTGCTGCCCTAGGAGCCTTGTTGGGCCAGCCAGGGCTCCGTCTCCAGGGCAGACACCCTTGCCTTCTGTCTGTTGGTCATGCCCAGCTTGCTGCTTTTGGCGCTCCTGTTGCGCGTCGGTTCAGGCGGGTGGTCGGACGGCATCAACCGGCGGATAATGGTCTCCTTCTCGGCATCCCCACAACCGGTCCTCGCGCGACGTGGCGTCGCCGGGAGCTTGTCCTACCGTGCGATGGCCGTGCTGCGTACGCACAGTCGGCATTGACGGCAGGACAGGACGAGCTGATGGTGACCACGCCAACTGAGGACTCATCCATATGCCATCGTGGCTAGCAGAACGCGGTCGTTTCCTGACCGTACTCAGACATCGCGAGTACCGACTCTACTTCGGTGGCCTGCTGATCAGCGTGGCCGGATTTCAGATGCTACTGGCGACCATCGGTTGGCTCGCCTTCCAGATTTCCGGGTCCACCGTGGCATTGGGGATCGTGGGCGGAACGCATGCGCTCCCGGCATTGGTGTTCAATCTGTTCGGCGGGGCGCTGGCTGACCGATTCAATCCTCGCAAGCTGATCATCATTGGCCAGGCGCTCGCCGGCGCCGTCATCGCCGGCATGGCCGCTGTCACGTTCTTCAGCCAGGCACAGTTGTGGCACCTGCTCCTCGGCACATTCCTGGCCAGCATCGCCCTCGGCATCGACCAGCCGGCACGGCGCATGATCTGGGCTTACCTGGTCCCACGCGATGAGTACGTGTACGCGATCTCGCTCAACCAGACCGTGTGGAGCTCGACCCGCGTGTTCGCGCCGGGGCTGGCCGGCGGCCTGATCGCCTTCGTCGGTGCGGCCACCGGAAACGACTCGATCGGCGCAGCGGCCGCGCTCATGGCAACCGTCGCGGGCTTTCTGGTCATGGTGCTGGCCATGGCGCTCGTGCGCATGGGGCCCATTGAGCGATCGACCGGGGAGACGGTCTTCCATGACGTGGTCGACGGCCTGCATTACGTCCGCGGGTCGCCCGTGTTCCTCTACCTGCTCGGACTGTCGTTCATCGCCGGCTTCTTCGGCCTTTCCTACGCCATCCTCATGCCGGTTTTCGCGGAGGACTACTTCAACACCGGCTCCGGCGGCTTCGGCCTATTGCTGTCCGTCAACGGTGTCGGCGGCATCATCGGGACGATCACGGTCGCCTCATTCGGCCGCTACCAAGACCGGCCCTGGCTGCTCATCGGCGGCGCCGTGGCCACCGGCATCACCATTGTCATCTTCGCGGCCGTGGCCGCGATATCCGGCTCGCTCGCGCTGGGCCTGTTCGTGCTAGTTCTCGTGGGCCTGGCGTTCGCGCTCTTCCAGATTGCAGCCGGCACGGTGATCAACCTACTGGTGTCGGACCAATACCGAGGCCGCGTGCTCAGCCTGCGTAGCATTATGTTCAGCCTGGCGCCGCTGGGTGGGCTAGCAGCCGGCGGCTTGGCTGTGGCCATCGGCGCCGCGGCGGCCGTCGCCATCGGTGGGGCTGTGGTGGCGGTCAGCGGGGGCGGCGCGTACCTGATGAGCCGCGATATCCGGCACCTGCGCGAGGTGGTTGCCAGTGGTACGCAGGTGGAGCCGGCGGCCGCGGGCTAGGAGTCATGGCCAGTGACTTAAGCGCGCTTGCGTGTGCTACGCTGCGCCCGCGAGCAAGTACCGACGGAGGTGTGTGGCATGACCGAACGTATCTGGGACCACTACCTATCCGAGCAAGATCGAGCCAGAGCCGGCGCAGCGGTGCAACCGGTGGTCGGGTTTGGCAAGAAGCCCGCGCTGCTGCTGGTAGACATGTACAGGTGGGTGTTCGGCGATGAGCCTGAGCCGCTGCTGGAGGCCGTCAAGAAATGGCCCGGGAGTTGCGGTCTGGCCGCGTGGGACTCCCTCCCGCACGTCCAGGCGCTGCTGGCAGATGCTCGGGATGCCGGCATGCCAGTGGTCTACGTCACTGGCATGGCTGAACAGACTTCCGGCGTGAGGGAGTGGCGCTATGCCAACCGTGGTGGACAGCCTGATCCCAGGGTAGTCGACTCGGCGCACGAGGACCGCGTCCGGCGCATGTACGACATCGTGGACGAGGTGGCGCCCCTATCCGGCGAGGCCGTGCTGGAGAAAAGCGCGCCCAGCGCCTTCTTCGGAACCCCACTGGCCAGCCACCTCATCCGCGAGGGCGTCGACACCATCATTGTGGCCGGCGAGACGACCAGCGGTTGTGTCCGCGCGTCAGTCATCGACGGGTGTAGCTATCGCTACCGCATGATCGTGGCCGAGGAGGCCGTGTTCGACCGCGACGAAGCCTCACACGCCATCAATCTGTTCGACATGAACGAGAAGTACGCCGACGTGCTCCCCTTGGCGGATGTACGCGCGTGGGTTCAGGCCTTTGCCGCGCGATCATGACACGACACGTCGGCGGCTTCGGGCTCATCGCGGGCTCCGTGATCGCATAGGCAGGCGGCCTTCGGCACGTTCAGGGCAGGTTCGAGAGGAATCTCTCCGTCAGGATCATGCGCAGATTCGCGCCGCCGCATCGGCATCCTGAAAAGTTGAAATTCTAGGCTACAGGCGCCCCTATCCTCTAGCGGGACGCCCGCGCCGTCGATCGAAACGTTGGATCCGCAGAGCCCACTAATTACACCCTCCGCATTCGAGACTGAGGTCGACCTCAGGACGGTGCCTCGTGCACTCCGCGCCTTCGTGTCCCTTCGGTTCAGGGAGTACCGCCTCCTGTGGCTGGGGCAACTCAGCCAGGCGGGCACCATGTGGGCCGAGCGCATCGCGCGCAGCGTCATCGCCTTCGAGCTGACCGGCTCGGCTCTGCATTTAGGTGCGCTGGAGGGCGTCCGCGGGGGTGCGTCCCTGCTCTTCGGGCTGTGGGGCGGCGTACTTGCCGACCGCTTCGACAGGCGCCAGCTCCTGATGCTCATCCAGGCCTGGTCCTTGGCCGTGTTCGGGGCCATGACCGCGCTTGCTTTCACCGGCGCGCTCGAGCTCTGGCACCTCTATGCGAGCGCGGTAGGACTGGCGCTAGGGCAGGCGGTCAACCAGCCGGTGCGCACATCGCTGATCCCGTCGCTGGTGCCGCCAAGCCTGATCCTGCAATCAATGACGCTGAACTCAATTGCCATCAACGCCACGCGCATCACGACACCGCTGCTCGTTTCGGTACTCGTAGCCGCAACGGGCCAGGGCGGGTGGGGCTACGCCGTGTCGGTGATCCTCTACGTCATGATTCTCGTGTTCACGGGTCTCATGCGAATCCCCGACGCGGCCAAGCCCGAGAAAGGCGCGCGTGATCGATCGATATTCCGGTCTTTCGCAGAGGGGTTATCCTACGCGTGGAAAAATAAGACACTGCTGGCTCAGTTGCTCATCGCCGTCGGCCCATTAGCCTTCGGATTCAGCTATCAAGCGATTTTGATCGTCTACGCGCTCCAGACCCTCGCCGTCGATGCGGCCGGGTTTGGAGCGCTGTTTACGGTCGCGGGATCGGGCGCGCTCCTCGGCGGTCTCGTCATCGCATCGCGCGGTTCAATGCCCAGGCACGGGCGGGTTATGATTGGATCTGGCACGGCCTACGGCGCTGCGCTTCTCGCCATGGGCGCTGTGGATCTGCTGCCTGGCGGTTGGCCTCTCTTCTGGTTCGCGGTTCCCGGTCTCGCCTTGGTCGGGGCGGCGCAGACAGCGTTCCGGGCCGCCAATAACAGCATGATCCTGATGGGCACACCAATCGAACTGCGAGGCCGTGTTATGAGCCTGACGGTGCTGACACAGGGTGTGGCGGCAGGTGGAGCACTGTTCGCTGGAGCCCTGGCCGCGGCGGTTAGCCCGGCAGCCGCGATGGCGGGGCTCGGTGTGCTCTGCATCGTGGTGGTCTGGGGCGTAACCGTCGCGCGCCCAAGCCTGATGAGACTGTAACGAAACGAACCGAGCCCAGAACACAGGAGACACCGTGCGCCTATCCAGCTTCCTACCGCAGGCACTGCTGCCGAGAGAGGACCGCTTCTTCGGACTCCTCCGCAGCAGCACTCGGAACCTCCACCAGACGACCATCGCGCTGGTGGACTTCTTCGAAGACTACCAGGACATTGAGCGCAAGGCCGCCCATATCCGCGACCTCGAGGAGATTGGCGACCACATCATCCACGAGATCATGTCGAACCTCCATCGGACGTTCGTGACGCCCTTCGACCGCGAGGACATCGCCGAGCTAGGCGTGCGGCTCGACGACGTGGTGGACATGGCGGAGGAGGCCGCGCGCACGATGGTCGAGTACCACGTGACGGCACCCACGCCACGGGCCATCGAGCTCACCCACTTGATCGACCAGGCCGGGGCGCTGCTTGAGGACGCGGGCGAGAAGCTGCGGGCGCGTGGCCGCCTCCGCGAGTTACTACCGCTGACCGTCGAACTGAACCGCATTGAGAACGAGGCCGACCAGGTGACATCCAAGGCGGTCGGCGAGCTTTTCGCCATCGAAAAGGACCCCATCGAGATCATTAAGTGGCGAGAGATCTACGGGCTGCTGGAGGGCGCAACCGACCGCTGCGAGGACGCCGCCAACGTCATAGAGGCAATTGTGCTGAAGCATGCTTGAAGTCGCCATTCTCGCCATCACCATCGCGCTGGCGTTGGCCTACGCCTACGCGAATGGCATGAATGACGCGGCTAACGCGGTCGCCACCGCCATCTCGACACGGGCGCTCACGCCGGCGGCCGCCGTGCTTATGGCCGGTGTACTCAACGCGGCAGGCGCCCTTTCGGGGACAGCTGTTGCCAAGACCATCGGCAAAGGCATTATCGACCCCGAGCTAATGACGCAGTACGCAGTCGCCTCGGCCATCGCCGCGTCGGTCATCTGGGTGATCATCGCCACCCGGCTCGGCTTCCCGGTCAGCGTCAGCCATTCGCTGATCGCAGGGGTTGTTGGCGCCGGCACGGCCGTCGCCGGCTTCTCGGAACTCAACACAGCCGTGGTTGTGAAGGTGCTGCTGGCCCTGGCGCTCTCACCACTCCTCGGCTTCATCGGCGGCTTCCTGCTGATGATCGCGATCTACTGGGCTTTACGGCGGCGGGCGCCGTCGTCGGTGAACGCGGTGGGTTCCAAGCTGCAGATTCTTTCGGCGGCGTTCCTGTCGTACAGCCACGGCAGAAACGATGGCCAGAATGCCATGGGCATCATCGCCCTCAGCTGGGCTGTCTACTACTCGCAAGACCTGAGCATCGACTTCTGGATGATCATCGTCTCGGCATTGGCCATAGGCCTGGGCACCGCCATCGGGGGCTGGCGAGTCATACGGACCCTGGGCATGCGCGTCACGCGGCTGGAGCCCATCAGCGGCTTCGCGGCCAATTTCACCGCGGCATCGGTCATCGAGGCCGCTTCGAGCATCGGCCTGCCGGTGAGCACGACTCACACTTCGACCAGCACCATCCTGGGCGTGGGCGCGACACGTCGGTTCTCGGCCGTGCGCTGGGGCGTCACGCGCAGCATCTTGCTGGCGTGGCTCGTCACCTACCCTTTCTGCCTGGTCCTCGGCTGGGTGTTGGCGAAGACCTTAACCGCCATCACTTGATGGTCGTAACAGGATGCGCGGAAGTAGCATGAACGAGCGAGTATAGAGAGCAAGCGGACGAGGCGTAGAGAGCAGATGCAGTTGACCCTCGCGTGCATCGGCGAAGTCGTCGGCACCTACCTACTGGTCGTTATTGGCACGGGCGCGGTCGCGGCCTCGCTCGTGACCGGCGCGGACGTGGGCCTCTGGCAGGTCGCCGCCATCTGGGGCGTGGGCCTTTCCCTCGCTATTTACCTCACGGGGGCGCTCTCAGGCGCGCACCTGAACCCGGCCGTGACCTTGGCCTTCGCGCTGTTCCGTCCACAGATGTTTCCGCCTCGACGGCTGTTACCCTACTGGGGTTCGCAACTGGCAGGCGCCGTTCTTGCCGGACTTACTACCTTGTGGGTATTCGGCACTCGCATCGCTGATTTCGAGGCTGCCGAGCGGCTCGTTCGTGGCGAGCCGGGAAGCGAACTCTCCGCCATGATATTCGGCGAGTACTTCCCCAACCCGGCGTTGTTCGGCACCGGCGAGGCTGTCCGGGCGCTGGTATCGCCGGGCAGCGCGGCCATTGTCGAAGCGTTCGGCACCGCCGTCTTGGCCTTCGTGGTGTTCGCGGTCGTGGACCGCAAGCGGCGAACCGGGAGCGCCATCCTGAACCCGCTGCTCATTGGCCTCACGCTGATGGTGTTAATCGGCGTGTTCGCGCCGCTGACTCAGGCGGGTTGGAACCCTGCCCGCGACTTCGGGCCGCGCATCGTCGCGTTCTTCGCCGGGTGGGGAAGCACGGCGATACCGGGCCCGTCAGGCGGATTCTGGGTCTACGTCGTCGGCCCTCTGGTGGGCGCGCCGCTGGGCGCCTTCGCCTACGACCTGCTCTCACGACACGTCCACCGCTTGGCGCCTGTTGGGACTGCGGAGTACGAAGCGGTGGTTACGTAATGGCCCATGTCCTTTTCGTCTGTGTCCACAATGCTGGCCGGAGTCAGATGGCGAAATCAATGTTCAATCGAGCTGCACTCGCTCGCGGCCTGGGCTACCTGGCCGAGTCCGCCGGGACCGAGCCCGCTGACCACGTCCACGCCAACGTCGTCGAAGCGATGCGAGAGCTGGGCGTAGACGTAGCGGACGCGGAGCCGAGGTTGCTGTCCAACGAGATGATCGAGGCCGCGGGCCGGGTCATCACGATGGGGTGCGCCATCGACTCGGACGCGTGCCCTGCCTTGTTCCTCACAGATCACGCCGACTGGGGCCTGCCCGACCCCAAGGGCGAGCCGCCGGAGCGCGTGCGCGCCATCCGCGACGAGATTGGCCGGCGCGTCGGCGAGCTACTGGACTCGCTGGCCTAAGCTCGCCTCGTATACTGGCCAGGTGAGAGCCGGCCGCCGCGAATCCATCTCCTCCCCCACCGCCGTCAGCGAACTCAACCTCCGGCGTATCATCGGTTTCCTGACGCCGTACTGGCGCCAGTTGTTGCTGATATTTGCCACCGTTGCGCTGGCCGCCGGCGTCGGCGTCGTCCCTCCGCTGCTGACGCGGGCCATCATCGACAGTGCCATTGATGGCGCTGACCGCCAGCTGCTGGCCGGGCTCGCGCTCGCGTTCGCGGGGGCCGCGCTGGCCATGGGTTTGGTAGGCGTGCTGCGCAGCTACCTCAACACGCTGGTCAGCCAGCGCATCATGCACAGCCTGAAGTTGCGTATGTTCACGCGGCTCCAGTCGCTGTCGCTGCGGTTCTTCACCGAGGCACGCACCGGCGAAATGATGTCGCGCCTGACCTCGGACGTCGCGGGTATCGACTCCGTTATCTCCGGCACACTGGTGTCGATCGTCTCGAACGTGCTCATTCTCTCCACAACGCTGGCGGCGATGCTCACCCTGGACTGGCGGCTCACGGTGCTCGCGCTGATCGTCCTGCCGTGGCTCATCATCCCGACGTTCACCGTTGGAAAGCTGCGGCGACGGATGCGCGCGGAGCGGCAGCAGCGCAACGCGGGTGTGAACTCGCTGATGGCGGAAAGCCTCAGCATCAGCGGGCAGATGCTGATCAAGACCTTTGGCCGCGAGGGCGAGGTCCTGGATCGCTTCCGGACGGAGAACCGCGGGCTTATGGACCTTCAGGTGCGCGAGGCGCTGGTCGGGCGCTGGTACTTCATGCTGCTGGCCCTGGTCACGACCGCCGGCCCTGCGCTGATCTACTGGTACGGCGGAGGCCAGGTCATCTCCGGCACACTGAGCCTGGGCATCGTGGTTGCCTTCGTCTCGCTACTGGGCCGGCTGTACGGCCCGGCCACCGACCTGATGAGCCTGCACGTCGACGTGGTGACCTCCGCGGCCTACTTCGAGCGCATCTTCGAGTACCTGGACCTGGAGCCTGACATTTTTGACGCGCAGGGCGCGACGGTGCTGTCGGAGGTGGATGGGCACGTCGTGCTAGACGGCGTCTCGCTGCAGTACCTGCCCGGCCGGCCGGCCGTCGCCCGCGTCGACCTCGACGTGGCTCCTGGCCGCATGGTGGCGCTCGTCGGACCCAGCGGTGCGGGCAAGACGAGCTTAACGTATTTGATCCCACGCCTATATGACGCTACTGGCGGCCGCGTGTTGATCGATGGCCACGACGTCCGCGACGTCACGCTCGCCTCGCTCAGGCGCCAGATCGGGTACGTGACCCAGGAGACGTTCCTGTTCCACGCGACGGTGCGCGAAAACCTGCTGCTCGCAAAGCCCGACGCACCGACTCACGATCTCCTAGAGGCCTGCCGCGCCGCCCAGGTGCTCGACGTGGTCGAGGGCCTGCCTGATGGTCTCGACACGGTCGTCGGCGAGCGAGGCTATCGCCTATCGGGCGGCGAGAAACAGCGCCTGGCCCTCGCCCGGATCATGCTCAAGGACCCCCGTGTGCTCCTGCTGGACGAGGCGACGGCCTCGTTGGACACCCACTCGGAGCACGCCGTGCAGCAGGCGCTGGCCACTCTCATGGCAGGCCGCACGACCATCGTCATTGCGCACCGGCTCTCGACAGTCCACTCGGCCGACCTCATTCTGTACATGGACGGCGGGCGCATTGTGGAGCGTGGAACACACGTCGAGCTCATGCGCGCCGACGGGCCCTATGCGTCGCTCTACGATGCGCAGTTCGCGCACCTCAACGAGTCGGACATGCACGCAGGCGGCTAAGGGAGGCCGGGCGAATGTGGCTGCGGTGCACCAGCACCGACTCGTCCTCACTTTTGCCCACCTAGTGGCGATTCGCGCCGAGTGCACGTGCGGTGCGCCCAGCCGCTATGGTTAGGCCAACCCTCACTTGGAGTACCGCATGGAGTTTGGTTTCGTCATCCCGTCCCGTGGGCCCGTCGCCCAGCCTGCCGCCATGACCAGGGTCGCACAGCGTGGCGAGGCCCTCGGCTTTCGCATCATCGGCGTCAGCGACCACGTCATATTCCCTGTCACCAACGACTCGACGTACCCCTACAGTGAGTCGGGGACCATCAGTTCCACGGGAACCGGCGAGATACTCGAGCAGTTGACCGTGCTCGCATTCCTGGCCGGGCAGACTTCCTCCGCGCGGCTGCTGACGTCGGTCATGGTCGTACCGTACCGTCCGCCCATCCTAGCCGCGAAGACGCTGGCAACCATCGACGCGCTGTCCGGCGGTCGCCTGGTCATCGGCTGCGGGGCTGGCTGGCTCCGCGAGGAGTTCGATGCGCTTCAAACCCCGCCCTTCGACGCCCGCGGCAAAGCGACCGACGAGTACCTGAAAGCATTCAAAGAGCTCTGGACGGCCGAGCAGCCCACCTACGACGGCACGTACGTGCGCTTCTCCAACGTCCTCTTCGCGCCCAAGCCGCCGCCGGGGGCACACCCTCCATTGTGGATAGGCGGTGAGAGTCCCGCAGCCCTACGCCGCGTGGCGAGGCTGGGCGACGGCTGGTATCCGATCGGCTCGAACCCCACTTACCCCATGGATACTCCTGAGCGGCTGCGGGCTGCCATCGATGTCATCCAGCGCGAGGCGGCGTTGCGCGACCGTGACCCCGCGGCCATCGGCTACGCCTACCATGCGGGTTGGTACGACACCGAGCCTGCGGCGGGACCGGACGGCCGTCGCATTATGACCGGGGCGCATGACGACGTGGCACAGGATATCGACACGTTGGCCGGGCTGGGGTTCACGTCGCTGATCGTCGGACTGAGCGGCGCGTCCGAGGGGGAGATGGTCGAGCGGATGGAGCGGTTCGCCGAGGATTTCCTCGGCTGATGCGTGTGGACAGCTCCTACCGGGCAACTCAGGTCGAGCCACTCAGGCTTCGATCGTGACGACTCCCTGTGTTCCGTCGACGTCGACCACCTGGCCCTCGCGCAGGACCTGCGTCGCCACGCCGGTGTTGACCACGGCGGGAACGCCAAGCTCGCGGGCGATGAGCGACGAGTGCGACGCACCGCCGCCAGCTTCGGTGACGATAGCCCCGGCGATGATGATCAGCGGCATCAGCGCGGGGCTGGCCGCGACTGTCACCAGGATGTCGCCGCGGACGAAGTCGCCAGCGTCGGCCAGGGAGCGCACCAGCCTGACCACGCCGCGATGACGGCCAGGGCTCGCGCTCTGCCCAACAAGCCTCGGACCCGGCGCGTCGTCGAAGTAACCGACCAGCGGGGCAATGCTGGTGTTGCTGGACTCGCCAGCGGGCAATGCGTCGGGCGCATCCAGCGTCTTGTGGTGTTCCCAGGTGAGTCTGCGAGCCTCAGCCAGTTCGCTCAGTGAGCTGGGTTGCTCGCCCCGCTCGATGGCCTCGACGGCACCGAAGAGCTCGTCGGCCTCGACGAAGAAGACCTCCTCCATGTTCGCAAGCGCTTTGGCCTTGACGAGGCGGACTCCAAGCTCGAGGACGGAACGCCGGATGAGCGGCCAGCCTGTCTGGAAGTAGAAGTTGGCGTCCTCTCGCGACGAAGCGCTGGTCTGGAAGATACTGATCGCCTCTGCCAGCACCTCCCGGCTCTCCTGGGGCGCTGACGACAGCGCATGCCGCTGGGCTTCCTCGCGCTGGGCGGCCGCCTTCGCCAGCGACTCGTACGGCGAGGTGGCTTCAGCACGCGCGAGCAGCTTGAGCGCACCAAGCGTGTGCTCTGGCATCTCGCCGATGGTCGGGTAGTAGAAGTCCAGGCTCAACACTTGGTGTCCATACTCCCGCACGTAGGTGTCCAAGTCATCGCGGAGCCATGCCGGCAGGCCGTCCATGCGCGACGCGAGCTCAGCCGCCGCTGACTCGGCGAACGTCGCCGCAAGCGGCGCGTCGGCGCGGATGCGCTCCGCCAATGCGTTGAGCGCCTGTTGGCCGTCGATCGTTCGACTGGGGAAGCCGCTGAACAGCAGTGAGTAATGCTCTCTCCCCTCCTCCGGCACGACCTCGTCGTAGTAGGGCTTGAACATCAATCCTTCGAATCCATATCCGATGGCTCCGATCAGGGGCCAGAACTCGCCTGCTTCGGCCGTGAGCGTCCCCACTAACTCGACGAGCTCGCGTGGCTGCGCATCGGTGACGTCCCGCTGGCGATGCCGCTCGACGATTGGTAGGTACGCCGGGATACGCTCGGCACGCCATTGTTTGAGCGTCTCGCTGACCGGCTTCATGCGCAGCGCCCGCTCCGCCAGGGGCGCGTCCCTCCCAGGCCGGATCGGCGCGTCCTGCCTGGTGTAGAAGTAGCCGTTGACCAGGCAGAACCACGGGTGCGGCATGGAGAAGCTGACGCGCGCCTCCCAGCCCAGCGCCCCGGTCCCATGCTCTTCGCGGGACGCCACGAGCCGCGGCAGCACCCAGGTGGCGAAGAGCGGCGTCACAGGGTCCGAGAGCCATTCGCCAACGCGCCAGTTCCGGCGCCAGTGCGCACCCGGCACGGGGCTGTTCCATTCGATGCCGTCGGTCGCCGGAGGCCGGACCATCGGCCGTGCCTGAAGCAGGAACAGCGCACCGTTGGCCTGCGCCCACTCGACGTCCTGGGGATTGCCGCCCATGGCCTCCTCAACGCGAATCGTCAAGGCGGCTACGGCTATGGCCTGCTCGTCAGTCAGCGCCCGGACCCCGGTGCCGTCTTCCACTTCCAGCTCGATAGTCCCGCCCTTGGTCGAGGACACGACCTTGGACGCCTTGGCTCCGACGGCGTAGTTGGCCACGGCCAACGGGTCCCGCGTCACGCTGCCTTCGTCGGGGGTGACTACGCCGGACACTGTCCCTTCACCCAGACCCAGCGCGGCCGAGACTGCGATGCAGGTGGCGTCGCCGGAGAGCGGGTCGACCGAGAAGGCGACACCGGAAGACTCGGCCTCCACCATCTCTTGGATCACGACACCCATTCTCAGTTCGCGCACCGACACTTCCACGGCACGCAGGTAATGGATAGCGCGATCACTCCAGGCTGATGCCCAGACGCCTTTGACCGCGACGATTAGGTCAGCATCGACGCCCACGTTGAGAAACGAGTCGTGCTGGCCTGCGAACGAGAAATCGGCGCGATCCTCCAGCGTCGACGACGACCGGACTGACACTGGGCCAATGATTCTCGCGCGCGCGCCAGCGATCTCGTTGGCCAGCGCCTCAGGCACGCGGCCACGCTCCACGAGCTCGCGCAGCCGAGCGGGCCGATCGCCGAGATCGGAGAGGGACAAACCGTCGATCTCAGCCAACAGTGCGTGAACCTGCTCCGTCACGCCGTTGGCTTCGAGGAACGCGTCTAGCGCCTCGACGGTGACAGCGTGACCATTCGGCACCGGGAACGCGGAGGCATACAGCCTCGAGAGTGTCGCCGCCTTCGGGCCAACGCGCCAGGCGTCGGTGCCATGGGCTCTACCAAACGGAAGTACGTAGGCCAAAGTGCGTCCTCAACAATCGAGATGTGCGGCCGCCTATGGCCCAAGCGGCTGCGCCGCGGCCCGCCGTGCTGGCAGCGGGGGCGCCGTCGCGGCAAGCGCGGCGGGCTCAATGCCGTCGGCGGCGTTGGTCTAGCCAGCCAGGTTTTCCTGCGTGAGCGTGTTGCCAGCGGCTACGAAGTCGGCCAGTCGCGGAACCAACGACACTCCGGTAGGTGGCCATGCCCACCCTTGTCGGGGCAGTTGCAGGGTGCCTCGTCGACTCTTCTGTAGCCGAGGCCTTCCATTTGGTTTTCGAAGCCATAGAGGAAACCGTGGCCGTCATCTATGGAGACGAAGCCTGCGTGCTCCGCGGCTAGGACATCGTCCAGCGTTGGCCCCAGCGCGTATCGGTCGGTATTTGTTGCCATGGCAGTCTCCGGGACCTAGGAACTCCCCTCGCCAACGCTCGCCGCGGGCCGACGAAGCTTGCGAAACAGGCCCGGCAAGAGGCCGTAAGCGAAGACCGCCAGAATAGCAGCGATCGTTGCGATCTCCCAGACCGGGTCCCGCGACCACAGGTACAGGAACGTGAGCACAGGTGCGGTCATCGCAATGGCTCGGATCCAGAGGCTCTGTCGGACCCCGAAGTAGCCTGCGAGGCCAGCCTGCCCGACGACTAGTGCGAAGGCCACGAGGGTGAAGATGTGGAAGAACTGAGCGCTGAACCCGTCAACCAGAAGCAATTCTGGGCCGAAGAAAAGCAGGAACGGCAGGTACATAGCTCCGCCGGCGTACTTCGTCGCCTCGATGCTGGCTCTCAGGTAATTGGCGCCTGCCATCTGCGCGGTGACCAAGACGGTCGAGGCAACGGGTGGGTTGATGTTCGGGAACACGAGCGCGGTGTAGTACATGACATAGTTCGCCACCATGAGGTCGGCGTCGAGCCGCACCAACGCTGGCGCCAGCAGCACGGCGGTGATGACGTAGACCGGAAGCGGCGGCAGGCCCAAGCCAAGGAAGTACGACGCCACGACAGCGATGATCAGCGTCAGGATGATGGAGCCTTGACCCCAATCGGCCATCTGTGATGCCACTCGCAAGCCAAGCCCGGTCTGGGTGATCGCGCTCAACATCACGTCCAGCGTCGCTGCGGCCATCGCAATGCCGGCGGCCAGAATGGACGCACGCACGAGGTTGAGGCGGGTGTTCTTCCATTCCTCTTGGTAAGGAAGAACACCTGCTCGTGCAAGCAGGTAAATGATGCCCCAGAGGGCAAGGATCGTGAGGATGGTCCAGAAGATAGCGAGCTGGATCGACAGGCGATTCATCAGGAATCCCAGGAGCACGCCCAAGGGAATCATCATTTGAGCCATTTGGACGAGAAGGTCACGTCGGTTCAAGGTCGGCAGCTCGTCCGCGACCTTCATGTTGATGCGGTCTCGCTGGGCAGCAAAAATGATGTAGGTGGCCAGCCCAAGGTAGAACAGGACCGCAGGCACGGCGGTGATGACGACGATGTCCAAGTAGGTCTTGCCAACGAAGTCGGCCATGATGAAGGCTGCGGCGCCCAGAATGGGCGGCGTAATGCCGCCGGCTACTGACGCGACAGCCTCAATACCGGCCGCCTTTTCCGCGGTGTACCCGGCGCGCTTCATCATGGGGATGGTCACGACCCCAGTGATCCCGGCGTTGGCCGCGCCGCCCCCGGTGAACGTCGCCACTGTGCTGCTGCTGAGCACGGCGACCAAGCCGGGCCCGCCCGCCACGCGGCGAGTTATGCCTCTCGATATGCTCCAGATAAATCCGATGCCGCCCGATGATTGGAGCAACGCTCCCATGACCAGCAGCATGAACAGGAAGGTGAATGAGAAGTTGATGATGGAGCCGCCGACGGCCTGGAACGCCAGCAGCGACGTCGCACGACTGAACGTCGAATCAGCCGTCCGCAGCAGGTCGGGGAGCCACGAAGCGTTGCCGCCGTAGGTATAGAGGGCAAAGAGGCCCGCGGTGACCGCGAACACAGGGCCGAACATGATCCACGAGTAGTAGAAGGTCACCACCATCATCGTGAAGAGGAAGAAGATCTGGACGTCGGAGGCGAAGCCCAGTTTTACCAGAATCTCGGTCTGGTTGACGAAGATGAAAATGAGCGAAGCGTAGGCAAGCCCCTGCACCAGCAGGATCCATGACGCGCGCAACCGGGTCGGGTTGCGCCTCAGGAAAGCGAGGGAAATGATCGTCGTGGTCAGGCCAAGGTGCATCACCGGCCCTGTGATCAGGCCGAAAATCGACCACACGTTCCACATCGACAAGAGCACGGTGGCAACACCCAGGAAAAGGATCGCCCACGTGAGGTTCTCAACGGCGCGGCGTTCAATGCCCGCTCGCCGAATCGCTGATTCCTGTTGGATCGCGTCTTCCACA